>Ga0256864_1000057_pt1:2500-48693 | contig 48693 bp, 34 predicted proteins | sample RVTome_11_FD_187336 | JGI IMG/M metagenome (GOLD analysis project Ga0256864, IMG submission 187336) | Soil microbial communities from uranium-contaminated site in the Upper Colorado River Basin, Wyoming, United States - RVT147D111 HiSeq ... | reverse complement strand
GCGGTGGCGCTGGCGCTGCCGGCGGCGGCGTGGGCGGCGCGCCACCCGAGCCGGCCGGCGCGCGCGGTCGAGCGCGCCAGCCACGCCGGCTACGCGCTGCCGGGGATCGTCGTTGCGCTGTCCCTGGTCTTCTTCGTCAGCCGCTACCTGCCGGCGCTGTACCAGACGCTGGCGATCCTGGTCGCCGCCTACGTCGTGCGCTTCTTGCCCGAGGCGCTGGCGGCGGCGCGCAGCGCCTTCGCCGCGGTGCCGGCGCGCTACGAGGAGGCGGCGCGCAGCCTCGGCCGCGGGCCGCTCGGGGTGCTCGCCACCCTCACCCTGCCGCTGGTGCGCCCGGGGCTCGCGGCCGGCGGCGGGCTGGTGTTCCTGACCGCGATGAAGGAGCTGCCGGCGACCCTGATCCTGCGGCCGATCGGCTTCGACACGCTCGCCTCCCGGGTATGGAGCGCCGCCTCGGAGGCGATCTACTCCGAGGCCGCGCTGCCGGCGCTGCTGCTGGTCGCGGCCTCGGCGCTGCCGGTCTACATGCTGATCATCCGCCCGGCGCTGGCCGAGCGGGGGGCGGCGTGATCGCGCCGGCCGTGCCGAGCCCGCTGGTCGAGGTCCGCGGGCTGACCGTGCGCTACGGCGAGCGGGTGGCGGTCGACGGCGTCGACCTGGCGGTGGCGGCCGGTGGCGTCACCGCGCTGCTCGGTCCGAGCGGCTGCGGCAAGACCAGCCTGCTGCGCGCGATCGCCGGCTTCGAGGTGCCGGCGGCCGGCGAGGTGGCGATCGCCGGCCGGGTGGTCGCCGGCCCGGGGTGCTGGGTGCCGCCGGAGAGGCGCCGGGTGGCGATGGTGTTCCAGGAGGGGGCGCTGTTCCCGCACCTGACGGTGCGCGGCAACGTCCTCTACGGACTGCCCCGGCGGCGGTGGTTCGGGGGTGGCCGGCGCGGCGAGGCGGAGCGGAGCCGCGCCGAGCGGGCGCGCGCGGCGCTCGAGCTGGTCGGCATGGCCGACCTCGCCGAGCGCTATCCGGATCAGCTCTCGGGCGGCCAGCAGCAGCGGGTGGCGCTCGCCCGCGCGCTCGCGCCCGAGCCGAGCATGGTGCTGCTCGACGAGCCGTTCGCGAGCCTCGACGCTACGCTGCGGCAGCGTGTGCGGGCGGAGGTGCGGGCGATCCTCGAGGCGGCAGGGGCGACGGCCGTGCTGGTCACCCACGACCAGGAGGAGGCGCTCTCGGTCGCCGACACGGTGGCGGTGATGGCCGGGGGGCGGATCCTCCAAGTCGGGTCCCCGGAGGCGGTCTACCGGCGGCCGGCCTCGGCCGCGGTCGCCCGCTTCATCGGTGACGGCCAGCTCGTCGACTGCGTGGTCGACGCCGGGGTCGCCCGCTCGGTCTTCGGGCGCGCTCCGGCCGGGGCGCCGGACGGGCCTGGGCTGCTGCTCGTTCGGCCTGAGGACCTGACAGTGATGCCCGAGTGCTTCTACGACGGCCACGAGGGAATCGCCGGCGAGGTCGTGCGCCGGACCTTCTACGGCCACGACTTGGTCGACGAGGTGCGGCTGCACGAGGACGGGGGCGAGGTCGTGCGGGTTCGGTGCCTGGCCGGGCCTGCCCACGCGCCGGGCGAAAGGGTGCGGCTGGTCCTTCGACACCATGAGCTGCCGGTCTTTCCGGCGGAGAGAGGCGGCGCGGCGAACCACCGGCCGGCGGGAGGAGCCCCGCCCCCGGGGGACGCGGTGCGCTCGTAGGGTGCGGGTGGCGGCCGGCGCACCGCTCGTCAGCGGTGGCGACCGTCCGGCGGGAGGAGCCCCGCCCCCGGGGGACGCGGTGCGCTCGTAGGGTGCGGGTTGCGGCCGGCGCACCGCTCGTCAGCCGCCGCGCGCTTCCGCCTCGCTCTTCCGAAACGGTCCGTTAGGCGCGGCGTCTGGCGCCCCCGGGGGCGGGGCTCCTCCCGCCGGCCTCCTTGCCTGGTGGGGGCGGAAGAGCGGTCAGAAGGTCGCGAGCCGGGACCAGTGGTGGGAGGTGACCAGGGGGCGGCCGGAGCCGGTGCCGAGGAGCCAGAGGACGGAGGGGGTGGGGCGGAGCTGGCCGAGCAGGAAGGTAGTTTCGCGGCTGCCGAGGATGAAGGCGGTGGTGGCGAGGGCCTGGGCGTCGATGGCCAGCTCGGTGGCGGCGGCGGTGGCGACGACGCCGGTGGCGGGGTGGCCGGTGCGCTGGTCGATCAGGCCGGCGTGGCGGTCGCCGGCGATGACGATCGGGCGGGCGTCGGCGGCGGCGACGGCGACCGCCTGGTCGCGCAGCAGGAGGCGGGCGATCGGGCCCTCGGAGCGGGGGAAGGCGGGCAGCTCGACCGGCCAGCCGGCGCCCTCGGGGCCGGGGCCGAAGGCGCGGACGACGGCGCCGGTCTCGACCACTCCGTTGGTGGCGCCGGCGGCGCGCAGGGCGTCGGCGGCGCGGTCGGCGGCGAAGCCGGCGGCGAAGGCGCTGAGGTCGACGGCGCTGCCCTCCGGGAGGGTGACGGTGGCGCTGGCGAGATCGATCGTCAGGCCCTCGCAGCGGGCGCTCTCGATCGCGGCGGCGAGCGCCGCCGGGGTCGGACGTGCGGCGGCGCCGGCGGAGGGGCCGCCGATCCCCCAGAGCCGGTAGAGGCGGCCGCCGAGCGGGCCGTGGGCTCCCTTCGACCAGAGGCAGAACGAGCGGGCACGGTCGAGCAGGCGGGCCAGGCGGGGGTCGACACGGGCCGGCCGGCCGGGGGTCAGGGCGCCGACGCCGGCGGCGGTGGGCTGGTCGTCCCGGGAGGCCCGGGCCGCCAGGCTCTCGATCTCGAGGATCTCCTCGAGCGCCGCCGCGACCGCCGCCGCCGCGGCGACCGGCGGCAGGCCGCGCACCTCGACCGCCGCGGCGCCGCCGAACGCCGGCGCGGTCCGTCGCAGCGCGGCGGCGGCCCGGTCGCCGGCTGCGTGCGCTCCGGCGATCGGCGCGGCGGCCGGCGAGAGCGCGGCGGCGGCACCGCGGCCGCCGGTGGCCGGGGCCTGGGAGCCGGGGATCGGCACCGCGGTCGACGCGAGCGCCGCGACAAGTACGGCGACGGTGGCCGCGATCCGCGGGTACAGGATCGAGCAGCGGGTCTGTCCAGCCGGCATCGACTGCCATGATAGCCGCGTCCGGCGGCCGGGAACCGCCGCCGCCAGGCTCAGGCCCCGCGGACGACGCGCGTGCCGGGTAGACGGGTTCTCGGGGGGCGGCCGCCCGCCTCGACTTGCGCCTCCGGGGTGCTTCCCGCTAGTCTGATGGATGATTGAAGTATAGCGAAAGAGGCATGGTTCTTGCGAGGGCGGCCCGGCACGACGGATCGAGCATTCACCGACCGACTGCCTTCACAGGAGGAAGCGTGAACTCCCTACGACGCATGCTTCTCTGGGTCGCGCCCCTTTTCGCGTTGTTGCCGGCCGTTCCCGCCGCCCACGCCGGTCCCGGGATCGTGGACGAGCAGGTCGACGGCAACGTGCTCGAGGCGCGGATCGTGATCGCCGGCCTCGAGCTGGCCGACCTCCGCATCGAGTTCGAAGACGTCACCGGGCTCGAGCCGGGCGCCCTCGGGCTGTCGGCCCGCCTGCTCAACCCGCTCGAGCTGCTGCTCCTGCTGACGCGGCTCCCCGACGCAGTCCTCACCACGATCCCGCTCGAGCTGCCGCTGCTGATCACCGCCAACCCGGGACCCGGGTTCGAGATGCGCGGCGTCGCCCAGGTGAGCCTGCACACGGAGCTCCTCCCCTACGCGCTCGGCACGCCGCTGCGGCTGTTCGGGGCGCCGATCAACGGCGCCTTCGACGACGTCACCGCCTGGACCGACGCCGGCAGCTATCGCGCAGGCGGGCCGCGGCCGGTCCTCATGCAGCAGTACGTGGTCGGGGCCGACCTGCGCCAGGACGAGACCGTCGCGGAGAGCAAGCTCGACGTCCTCGACCTGATCCTCGCCCAGCGGGCCGGCGTGATCGACCCGACCGTCCTCGGCGACCTGACCGCCCGCGCGGCCGCCGTGCGCGGCACCTTCGAGGGCGGCGACCACGACGGCGCCATCGCCGAGCTGGACGACTTCGCGGCGGCGGTCGTGGCCGAGTCGGGCGAGGGCATCCCCGACATCTGGCGGCGGACCGGCAACGCCGCCAACGCCGCCGGCGAGCTGCGGTCACAGGCCGCCACTCTACGGTACACCCTTGTCCGGCTCGATCAGGGGCTCTGAGCGGAGCGCGATGCCGGCCCGCCTCAGCGTCTACTTCCCCGACCGGCCGGTGCGGAGGTTGGTGCTGGGCGACGGCGAAGGCTGCCTGGTCGGGCGCGGCGAGGGCTGCGACCTGGCGCTCGACGACGCCCGCGTTTCGCGCCGCCACGCACGCCTGGCGCCGTTCGACGGCGGCTGGCGGGTCGAGGACCTCGGGAGCAAGAACGGCACCCTGGTCGACGGCGAGACGCCGCGCGACGGCGCGCTGCCGGAGTTCGCGTGGCTCAGCTTCGGCGGGTTGCTGGCGCGCTTCGAGACGCTGAGCGAGAGCGACCGCCGAGCCGCCGCCGACCGTGAGCGCGAGCGCTGGCAGACCTCGGTCCTGATGCAGCGGACGATCGCCGCCGCCGAGGGCTTGGAGGCGGTGCTCGACCGGACGCTGACCTCGGTGCTCGGCCTGTGCGAGGCCGAGCGCGCCGGGATCGTTCTGGTGCGCCCGGACGGCGAGCTGGAGGTTGCCGCGGCCGCCGGTACCGAGGGTCTCGCCGGGGCGCCGGCCTCGAAGACGACGGCCCGCGGCGCCGACCCCTCCGTGTTCAGCGGCAGCCGCGGCGCGATCGAGCGGGCGCTCGCCGGCGGCCGGCCGGTGGCGCTCACCGACGCCCGCGCCGACAGCGGGCTCGGCGAGCGCGTCAGCATCGTCGCCGGCGGCATCCGCGCCCTGGTCTGTCTGCCGCTGACCGTCCTCGGCCGCCCGATCGGCGCCCTCTACGCCGACAGCCGGCGGCCGGGGAGCGCCTTCACCGAGCTGGACGTCGAGATCCTCGAGGCGCTCGCCGGCCACGCCGCGCTGGCGATCGGCGTCGCCCGCATCGCGAACGAGGTCGCCGCCGTGCGCGGCGAGCTGCCCACCCGCGTCGATGCCGAAGGCGCCGCCGCGGAGGGCGCGGACGCAGGCGCCGCCGCCGATCACCCGCTGGCGGCCGCCTGGGAGCGGGCGCTGCCGGCGTGGAAGCCGGCCGCCGCCGGCGCACCGCGCGCTCCGGCGCTGGGCGGCTCCGGCGACGAGTTGGTCACCCGCGCGGTCCCCGGGCGCGCGGCGGACGAGCGATGAGCGCCGCCGGCCCGGCTGACGCCTCCCCCCCGGCCGCGGACGACCGTACCCGCACCGCGATCGGCGCCGCCCGCATGCTGGCGCCGGGGACGCTGCTCGCCGGCCGCTACCGGATCGACGAGATGGTCGGGATCGGCGCCATGGGCATGGTCTACCGCGCCCGCGACGAGCAGCTCGGGGTCGAGGTCGCGATCAAGGTCCTGCGCGCCGAGCGCGCCCTCGACCAGGGGCTGCTCGAGCGCTTCCACCAGGAGTTGATCCTCGCCCGCCAGGTCTCGCACCGCAACGTGGTGCGCATCCACGACATCGGTCAGGACAGCGACCAGGACGTCAAACTTTGGTTCTTGACCATGGATTTCGTCGCCGGCCGCTCGCTACGCCAGGCGCTCGAGGAGGACGGCCCGCTCGACGTCGCCGCGGCGCTCGAGCTCGCCCGCCAGCTCGCCGCGGGGCTCGAGGCCGCCCACCGCGAAGGAGTGGTGCACCGCGACCTCAAGCCGGGCAACGTCCTGCTCGGCGAGGGCGGCCGCGCCTTCGTCACCGACTTCGGCATCGCCCGCTCGCTCGCCGCCACCGGCCTCACCGGCACCGGCCTGGTGGTCGGCACCCCCGACTACCTGGCGCCCGAGCAGGCGCGCGGCGAGGACGTCGACCACCGCACCGACCTCTACGCTCTCGGCCTGATCCTGTTCGAGGCGCTGACGGGCGAGCTGCCGTTCCGCGCCGGCACCCTGCCCGAGATGCTCGCGCAGCGCGTCTCCGGCCGTCCGCGCCGCGCCGCCGAGCTGGGGGTCGAGCTGCCGCCGGAGGTCGAGCGGGTGATCGCGCGCTGTCTGGCGCGCGCCCCCGCCGACCGCTACCGCGACGCCGCCGAGTTGCTCGCCGACCTCGACGCGGTCGCCGCCGGCGGCCGGGTCCGGCGGCGGCCGCCGCGGGCGCTGCTCCGCCGGCTGGTGCCGGCCGCCGCCGTGCTCGCCGCGCTCGTCGCTGCGGTCGCCGTCGTCGCCGTCGGCTGGCTGCGTCCCGGGCCGGCGGGGGAGGAGCGGACCGCCGCGCCCGCCGCCGGGCCGCGCCATGCCGTCGCGGTGCTGCCGCTCGCCGACGAGACCGGCCGCGGCGATCTCGGCTGGGTCTCGACCGGCGTCGCCGAGCGGGTCGCCGAGTCGCTGGCCGAGAGCCCGGACCTGCGGGTGGTCGACGGCGAGCGGGTATTCCGCACCCTCGCCGACCTCAAGCTCGCGCCCGGCCCGCTCGACGAGCCCGAGCTGCGGCTGCTCGCCGAGCTGCTCGATGCCGACCGCCTGGTGGTCGGCACGGTGCGCGCGGTCGGCGGACGGGTACGGGTGGACGCCCGGCTGATCGCCGCCGCCGAGCCCGGCGCGCCCGCGGAGAGCGTGGTCGCCGAGGCCGCCGGCCCCGACGAGGTCTACGGGCTGGCCGACCGCCTGGCCGAGGAGCTGCGGCGCCGCCTGGGTGCCGCCGAGCCTTCGGTCTCGGCCGTCGCACCGCCGGCCGCAGTCGCCTTCGAGGAGTGGTCGCGCGGCATCGCGGCGCTGCGCGACGGCGAGCCGGGGGCGGCGGCGGAGCGCTTCGAGGCCGCGGCCGCGGCCTCGCCCGGATGGGCCGTCTCCTGGGTGCGGCTGGCGGAAGCGGCCGAGCGGGCCGGCGACCGCGCCCGGGCACTCGAGGCGGTACGCCGGGCGGAGGCGGCGCTGGGGCCCGAGGGCGGGCGCCCTGCCTACCAGGTCAGCGCCCGCGCCGCGGACCTCACCGGCGAGCTGGCGAGGTCGCGGGAGATCCTCGCCGAGCTGGTCGCCGCCTACCCACACGACCACCGGGCCCGCCTGGCGCTCGCCGAGTCGCTCGGCGCCGCCGGCGACTTCGCGGCGGCGACGGAGCTGCTCGAGGAGATCACCCGCGGTGACCCCAACCATCCGCGCGCCTGGCTCCTGCTCGGCCACTTCGCGATCTTCACCGGCGACGCCCGCCGGGCGCGCGACGAGTACCTGGTGCGATCGCTGGCGATCCACAACCGGCTCGGCGACCGCGCCGGCCAGGCCGATACGCTCAACGCCCTCGGCGCCGCGGCCCAGGAGCTGCTCGCTCCGGAGGAGGCGATCGGCTACTACCGGCGCGCCGCGGCAGTCAGCCGCGAGATCGGCGACCGCCGGCGCTACGCCCGGGCGCTGAGCAACCTCTCCTACGTCGAGACCCTGGGCGGCGACCACGAGGCGGCGCTCGCCAGCGGCCGCGAGGCGCTCGCCGCCTTCGAGGCGCTCGGCGATCGGTCGGGCGCCGCCGGGCTCCACGACCAGCTCGGCTGGATCGAGGAGCAGCGCGGCGGCTACCGCGAGGCGCTCGTGCATTACCGGCGCGCGCTCGCCGCGTTCGAGGAGCTGGGCGACCACCACGGTCAGGCGGCGGGCCACAACAGCGTCGGCTTCGCCCTGCTCCTGCTCGGCGAGTACGAGCGGGCGGGCGAGCACTTCGCCGGCGCGCTCGATCTCTACCGCGAGGCAGGCGACCGCGCTGGCGAGGTCTTCGCGCTCCAGAACCGCGGCCAGCTCGAGCTGGCGCGAGGCGAGTGGAGCGCCGCGCTGCGCTCGTTCCTCGACGCCCTGGAGGGGAGCCGCGAGCTGGAGCAGTCACAGGCCGAGGCGGTGTCGCTGGCCAACATCGGGCGGGTGGCGCAGCTCCAGGGCCGCTACGCCGCCGCCCTCGACTCCTACCGCGAGGCGCTCGACCTCCTCGCGGCGCTCGGCGACCCGCGCGGGCTGGCCGAGTACACGCTCTTCGAGGCCGGGGCGCTGATCGAGCTGGGCCTGCCGGCGGCGGCGGGGGAGCGCCTCGAGCGGGTGCGGGGATGGCTGGCCGAGGGCGGCCAGCACGAGCAGCGGGCGGAGCTGGCCCGGCTCGAGGCAGAGCTGGCGCTGGCGCGCGACGATCCCGCGGCGGCGCGCCGGGCGCTGGCGGCTGCCGGCGCGGCGGCGGCGGAGAGCGGCAGCCCGGCGGCGGCGCTGGCGGTCGAGCTGACCCGCGGCCGCGCCGAGCTGGCGGGGGGCGACCCGGCGGCGGCGGCCGAGCGGCTGTCCGAGGTCGCCGCGGCGGCGGCGCGGCTCGGCCACGCGCCGCTCGGGCTCGAGGCGTCGGCGGCGCTCGCCGAGGCCGAGCTGGCCGCCGGCCGTCCGGGCGCGGCCGCCGCGGCCGCCGGCCACGCGCTCTCGGCGGCACGCGAGCGCGGCCCCTGGGCCGGCGCCTACCGGCTGCACCTGGTGCGCGCCGAGGCGCTGCGCGTGCAGGGCGAGCCGGCCGCGGCGGCGGAGGAGCTGGCGCACGCCCGCGAGCAGGTCGAGCGGCTGCGCCACGACCTGGAGGCGGAGGCGCGGGCGGCCTTCGACCGCCTGCCGGAGGTGGAGAGGATTGGACGGTTCGAGCCCGCCGCGGCCTGAGAGCGCCGCCGCCGGCGCGTCCGCCGCCGGCGGCGGCGCGCTCGCCGAACGGGTCGACCGCCTGGCGCGCGAGAACGCGGCGCTGTTCGAGCGGCTGCTCGCCGGCGAGCGCCGCTTCCGCGGCCTGGCGCGCTCGGCCTGGCGGGTGCAGGAGGCCGAGCGGCGGCGCCTCGCGCGCGAGCTGCACGACGGGCTGGGGCAGTCGCTGACCGCGCTCAGGATCCGCCTCGAGCGCCTCGCCGCCCTCGCCGAGCCGGAGCACCCGGCGCTCGCCGCGCCGCTCGCCGAGGCGGTCGAGGCGGCGGCCCGGGCGCTCGCCGATACCCGCCGCCTCAGCCACCTGCTGCGGCCGCGGGTGCTCGACGACCTCGGGCTGGTGCCGGCGCTGCGGTGGCTGGCGCGCACGGTCGGCGAGTGGGCCGCCTTCGCGGTCGACTTCGAGCACCGGGGCGTCGGCGAGGAGCGCCTCGACGCCGACGCCGAGACGCTGCTCTTCAGGGTCGCCCAGGAGGCGCTCACCAACGCGGTCAAGCACTCGGGCGCCGCCGGCGCGTCGCTGCGCCTCGAGCGCGCCGGCGGGCGCCTGAGGCTCGCCGTGCGCGACCGCGGCCGCGGTTTCGACCCCGCCGCGGACGCACCGGACGCCGAAAGCTCCGGGCTGGCCGGCATGCACGACCGGGTCGAGCTGTTCGGCGGCCGGCTGGCGATCGACTCGGCGCCCGGCCGCGGCACCGCAGTGACCGTCGAGCTGCCGCTTGCCGCTGGAGCGGCGGAAGGCGGGGGGGCGGAATGACGCCGATCCGCGTGCTGGTCGCCGACGACCACCGGATCGTCCGCGAGGGCCTGGTCAGCCTGCTCGCCGAGAGCGGCGAGTGCGAGGTGGTCGCCGAGGCGGCCGACGGCGTCGAGGCGGTCGAGCGGGCGCTCGCCACCCACCCCGATGTCGCCTTGATCGACCTCACCATGCCCCGCCTCGGCGGGCTCGAGGCGGTGCGGCGGATCCGCGAGCGGGCGCCGCGCACCCGCGTGCTGGTGCTCACCGTCCACGAGGAGGAGGAATACGTGCTGCCGGCGGTGCGCGCCGGCGCCGCCGGCTACCTGGTCAAGGACAGCGCCGCCTCCGAGCTGCTCGCGGCGGTGCGCGCGCTCGCCGCCGGCCAGGGTTGGTTCGGCCCCCAGGCGGCGCGCGTGCTCGCCGACCGCACCCGCGATCCCCGGCGCACCCCCGACGACCCCTACGCCGGGCTCACCCCGCGCGAGCGCGAGGTCTTCCACCTGGTCGCCGAGGGGCGGACCACCAAGGAGGTCGCCGGTGCGCTCGGCGTCAGCGTCAAGACCGCCGAGAACCACCGCGCCCGGATGATGGACAAGCTCGGTGTCCACAACGCCGCGGAGGTGGTCCGCTACGCGGCCCGCCGAGGGCTGTTGAGCTTGTAGAGGCTCCGCCTTCTCACGGCGCGGCCGGCTCGCTCCACGGGCGGGCCGGCGGCGTCCGCCGCCACCGTTCTCGCTGGGCACCGTCGGCAGCATGGGGGTTTCTCCCCATCGAACCTGGGGGTTTTGTCTCATCGCGGTGGCGTTGACGCGGCCGTAGGGTGAGGGCGTTGCGAGGCGGCACGCGCCATGTCGGCGCGCCCGGCCGCGCGGTCCCGAGGCCCCCCCTGCGGGACCACGGCCCCGCCGCCTTTGCGGTCGGCGACGCCCGCGCGGCTGAGTGCCGCGCGGGCCTTTTTCTTCTCCTTCGCACGGCCTGTTCTCCCGCCCGCGCGGGTCGCGCGCAGGCCCTCCGGCGTGCTATGCTGGCGCCCTGAGTTCGGCCTACGATCCACCGGGCACCCAGGCGCGCCCCGAGCGCCTGCCGGGCACGCAGCGAACCGCCCAGCACCCGGGGACGTCCAGCTCCGATGCCCCGACGCCGCGCCATCGTCACCGCCGTTTCACCCCCCGGCCACCTCGGCCGGGCATCATCCGCCGTGGCCCGGTGGAGGCCGGCGTCGCTCGACGTTCAGCCGCGATCAGCAACCCCCGGACGAGCCTTGCTCCTGCGCCGGCAAGCGACTGTCCGCCAACCCGCCTCGATGGAGGGAACCCGATGAGACCCGCTCTCCGCACCCTGCTCTGCCTCGCCGCCGTGGCGGCCCTGGCCCTGGCCTGGACCCCCGTCGCCCACGCCCAGGGCGTGACCACCGGCGCGATCTCCGGCCGCGTCACCGACTCGGAGGGCGGCGCCCTGCCCGGGACCACGGTGACCGCCGTCCACACCCCCACCACCACCCGCTACGTGGTGGTCACCCGCCCGGACGGCAGCTACCTGATCGCCAACGTCCGGGTCGGCGGCCCGTACACGATCACCGCTTCGCTCGAGGGCTTTGCCACCCAGGAGAAGACCGACTTCTTCGTCCGCCTCGGTCAGGATCTGCGGGTCGAGTTCACGCTCGAGCTGGGCGCGATCGAGGAGACCGTGACCGTGGTCGGCCAGGCCGACAGCCTGTTCAGCTCCTCGCGCACCGGCGCCGCGAGCAACGTCTCGCTGGAGGAGATCGAGAACCTGCCGACCCTCGGCCGCGGTTTCGAGGACTTCGCCCGCACCAACCCGTTCATGACCGTCCAGCAGAGCAATGCCGGTCCCTCGGCGATCAGCGTCGCCGGCCGCAATACCCGCTACAACAACATCCAGATCGACGGCGCGGTCAACAACGATCTGTTCGGCCTCGCCGACTCCGGGACGCCGGGCGGCCAGACCGAGACCACCCCGATCAGCCTCGACGCGATCCAGGAGCTGGAGCTGGTGGTCGCCGACTTCGACGTCCGTCAGGGCGGCTTCTCGGGCGGCGGCGTCAACGCGATCACCCGCAGCGGCAGCAACGCCTGGAAGGGCTCGGTCTTCTACTTCACCCGCGACCAGGGCTGGGTCGGCGACCTCGCCGACGAGGACGGCGGGGAGTTCGGCACCTTCGAGGAGGACCAGTACGGCTTCCGGCTCGGCGGCCCGATCAGCCGCGACAGGGTGTTCTTCTTCGTCAACGGCGAGTTCACCGACAAGACCACCCCGCTGGGGGTCTCGCTCGACGGCGGCAGCGGCCTGCAGGTGACCAGCCGCCTCCCCGACGGCACCCGCGTCGACCTGGTCCCCGAGGCGAACCTCTTCCGGCAGACCCTGATCGACCGCTATGGCTTCGATCCGGGAGGTCTGGCCGAGGACACACGCGACATCCCGTCGGACAAGCTGTTCGGCCGGCTCGACTTCAACATCAGCCAGAGCCAGCAGCTCACCCTCCGCCACAACTACGTCGACGCCGCCAATGACATCAACTTCCCGAGCGTGACCGCCTACGAGTGGCCGAGCGAGGCGTACACGATCACCGACGAGACCAACTCGACCGTGGCGCAGCTCAACAGCGTTTTCGGCTCGAACGCCTTCAACGAGGCGCGGGTGAGCCTGCAGACGATCAAGGACCGGCGCGCCGGCCGCGGCGGGGTCGCCTTCCCGTGGATCGAAATCGAGGACGTCCTCGGGCCGGCCAATATCATCAACAACACCGGAGACAGCGGCCGGATCGAGTTCGAGGTCGGCACCGAGCCGTTCTCGACCGAGAACGCCCTCGACCAGGACATCCTCGAGATCACCGACGACTTCACCTGGATCCGCGGCGACCACACCTTCATCATCGGCACCCACAACGAGCTGTTCACGTTCGAGAACCTGTTCATCCAGAACTCGTTCGGCGCCTACCAGTTCTCCACCCTCGATGCCTTCCTCAACAACGCACCGGCGCGGCAGTGGGACTTCACGATCGTCCCCCCCGGCCAGGCGCGGGCGCAGAAGTTCGACGTCACCCAGGTCGGGCTCTACTTCGGCGATCAGTGGGCGGTGCGCCCGAACCTCTCGCTGACCTACGGCCTGCGGGTCGACGTGCCGTACTTCCCCGACGAGGCGACCCGCAACCCGTTCACCGAGGCGACCTACGGTCTGCGGACCGACGAGATGCCCGACGGCGAGCAGCTCTGGCAGCCGCGGATCGGCTTCAACTGGGACGTCGGCGGCACGGCCCGGCGGCAGTTCCGCGGCGGCGCCGGGATCTTCGCCGGCCGGACGCCCTATGTCTGGATCTCGAACAGCTACGCCCGCACAGGTATCGAGCAGCAGTTCATCACCGTTTTCAACGCGGTGCCTTTCAACCCGGACCCGACCGGCCAGCAGGTGCCCGCCGGCGTACCGGTCTCGATCGGCGAGTTCAACCTCATCGATCCCGACTTCAAGTTCCCGCAGGTCATGCGCTTCAACCTCGCCTACGACCACGAGCTGCCGTGGTGGGGGCTGATCGGCACCGTCGAGGCGATCTACGCGGACTCGATGGAGGAGATCGACTACCGCAACGTCAACCTGCGCCAGGTCAGCGTCATGCCGTTCGACGGGCGGCCGGTCTTCGAGCGGGTCGATCCCGGCGTCACCGGCGCCTTCCTGATCACCAACACCTCCGAGGGCGAGGCGACCAACGTCGCGCTCAAGCTCGAGAAGCCCGCGGGCCGCGGCCTGTTCGGCTTCCTCGCCTACGTCTACGGCGACTCCACGGTGGTCAACGAGGGCACTTCGAGCCGCGCGGTCTCCAACTGGCAGTTCCAGGAGGCGGTCGATCCCAACAACGCCGAGACCTCCCCGTCCGACTTCGAGGTCGAGCACCGGCTCAGCGCCTCGGCCTCCTACCGCTTCAACCCGCTGACCAAGTGGCCGACCACCGTCAGCCTCTTCTACAACCACCAGTCGGGCCGGCCCTATACCTACCTGCTCGGGACCAGCTTCACCTTCCCGTCGGCGGGGCCGCACCCGAGCATCCCCGGCACCGACGACTTCAGCTTCAACGGCGACACCGGGTTCTCCAACGACCTGTTCTACGTGCCGAGCGGGCCGGACGACGTGGTGATCGTGGGCGGCGGTACGTTCGAGGAGCTCAACGCCTACATCGAGTCCGAGGAATGCCTGCGCGACCACCGCGGCGGCATCGCTCCGCGCAACTGCGGCGCCGGGCCCTGGTCGAGCACCCTCGACGTGCGACTGGCGCAGCAGCTCCCAATCGGCTACGGCAATCTGGAAGTCACCCTGGATGTGCTCAACCTGGCCAACCTGTTCGACGAGGACTCCGGGCTGGTCCGCTTCGTGAACTTCGGCACCACGACCGTGGCCAACCTCGAGGGAGTGACCGCCGACGGCAGGCCGATCTACAGCCTGCGGAACCTGGAGACCCCCATCGAGCTGGACAACGAGCGCTCGCGGTGGCGGGCCAAGCTCGGGCTGCGCTGGACGTTCTAGCTCCGCAGCTTCCGGTCTGATCGGAGAGGAGGGGCCGCGGGCGACTGCGGCCCCTCTTCTATTCGGCGAGCTCAGCCCGCCCGCAGCCGGGCGAACCGCCGCTTGCCGACCTTGGCCAGGTAGGGCTCCGGGCGCGCCGGGAGCTGGCGGAAGGGATCGCCGGCGCGCTCGCCGTCGATCGTTACCGCGCCCTGCTCGACCAGGCGGCGGGCCGCGGCGTTGCTGGCGGTGAGGCCGGCGGCGGCGAGCAGCTTGAATAGCGGCTCGCCGGCGGAGACCGCGACCTCCGGCACCTGGTCGGGGACGCCGCCGGCGGCGAAGACGCGCTCGAACTCCTCCTCGGCGGCGCGCGCGGTGGTCTCGCCGTGGTGGTCGGCGACCAAGCGGCGGGCCAGCTCCTGCTTGACCTGCTTGGGGTTGATCTCGCCGGCCTCGACCCGACGCCGGCGCGCCTCGATCTCCTCGGCCGGAGCGTCGGTGAGGAGCAGCAGCCACTCCCACATCAGCCGGTCGGGGATCGACATCGTCCTGCCGTAGATCTCCTGCGGCGGGTCCTCGAAGGCGATCGCGTTACCGAGGCTCTTCGACATCTTCTCGACGCCGTCGGTGCCGACCAGGAGCGGTACGGTGAGCACGACCTGGGGCTCGAGCCCCTCGTCCTTCATCAGGTCGCGGCCGACCAGCAGGTTGAAGATCTGGTCGTGCCCGCCGAGCTCGACGTCGGCCTCGAGGGCGATCGAGTCATAGCCCTGGCACAGCGGGTAGAGCAGCTCGTGGATATGGATCGGGTCGCCTTCGCGGAAACGGGTCCTGAAGTCCTCGCGCTCCATCATCCGCGCCAGGGTGTAGCGGCCGGCGAGCTTGATCAGGCCGTCGGAGCCGAGGGCCCCGAGCCAGCGGTCGTTGTTGTCGACGACGGTGGCCTCGGGGTCGAGGATGCGGAAGACCTGCTCACGGTAGGTGGCGGAGTTGGCTTCGACTTGCTCGCGGGTGAGCTGGGGGCGGGTGGTCTTCTTGCCGGTGGGGTCGCCGATCATGGCGGTGAAGCCGCCGATCAGGAAGACGACCCGGTGGCCGAGCTCCTGGAAGTGGCGCATCTTGCGCAGGAGGACGCCGTGGCCGAGGTGGAGGTCGGGGGTGGAGGCGTCGAAGCCGGTTTTGACGGTGAGGGGGCGGCCGGTCTCGCGGGAGCGGGTGAGCTTGGCGGTGAGTTGCTGTTCGTCGACCAAGTCGACGGCTCCGCGCTTGAGGAGGGCGAGTTGCTCTTCGACGGGGGGGAAGGACTCGACGGGCATGGGGCGGCGGAGTCTAGCAAAGCGCGCGGCTCGACCACCGCCCCCCGGGCCCGGACGGCGGAGCGCCGCCCCCGGGGCACGCGGTGCGCGCTGTCCACCGCCCCCCTCGGGCCGGGCGGAGGAGCGCCGCCCCCGGGGCACGCGGTGCGCTCGTCGGGTTCGACGGGTGGTCGGCGCACCGCTCGTCAGCCGCCGCGCACTTCCGCCTCGCTCTTCCGGGGCGGTTCGTTGAGCGCGGCGGCTGGCGTCCCCGGGGGCGGCGATCCTCCGCCCGGCCCTGCCCCCCGCCGGTTCGGCATCCCTACTGGCGAGGCTCTCCCTCCTACCCAGCTCTGCTCCCGCCCACGGTTCTCCCACCGCCCGAGGGCCAATTGCGCTGAAGCTCCTCTTGTCGAGGGGGTGGGGCGGTGTCACGCCCAGGGAGGCGGCGTGGGGGTGGTCTGGGCGTCGGGGAGGAGGTGGCCGTGGGCGAGGAGGCGGGCGTCGCCGGCGAGGTGCCAGGAGGTGGGGTCGGGGCCGGTGACGGTGAGGGGGAAGCCGCCGCGGGTCTGCGCGGTGAGGGGGAGGGTGGCGGCGGTGGTGGCGAGGGTGACGGCGGCGGCGGCGGCGACGCCGGTGCCGCAGGCGAGGGTCTCGGCTTCGACGCCGCGTTCGTAGGTGCGGATGTCGAGGTGGTCGGGAGTGAGGTGGATGAAGTTGACGTTGGCGCCTTCGGGGGCGAGGGCGGGGTGGTGGCGGAGGGCGCGGCCGAGGGTGGCGACGGGGGCGGTGGCGAGGGAGTCGGGCCAGACGAGGACGAGGTGGGGGACGCCGACGGTGAGGCGCCAGGCGGTCCAGGAGGCGTTCTCGGCCTGGAGGGTCAGGGGCTCGGGGCGGCTGGGCGGTGGAGCGGCGACGGAGACGGTGGCGTGGTCGAGGCGGCGGGCGGCCAGGGGGCCGGCGCCGGTCTCGACGGTGACGCGGTCGGTCGCCCAGCCGAGGTCGAAGGCGAGTCGGGCGGCGCAGCGGGTGCCGTTGAGGCAGAGGTCGGCCGGGGTACCGTCGGCGTTGCGGTAGTCCATGGCAACGGTGCCGGGGGCGCGGCGGCGGAGCGTGAACAGGCCGTCGGCGCCCAGGGAGACGCCGCGGCGGCACCAGGCGCGGACCTGGTCCGGCGTCGGGTCGGCCGCGGGCTCGGGCAGGGCGAGGAAGTCGTTGCCCGAGCCCGAGACGCGGTAGAACTCGATTCCCTGCACGGCTCGCGGCGGCCTCTAGCGCGCCAGCGCCTCGGCCTCGGCGGGGTCGCTCTCGTTGCCGAGGCCGTCGACCACGGTCACCCGGTAGCGATAGGTGCGGCCGGGTTCGACGTCGCGGTCGGTGTGCTCGACCCCGGTGACCGGCTCGGGGGCCAGCGGCTGCCAGGGGGCGTCGCCGCTGCGCCGGGAGAGCCGGTAGCCGGCGAGGTCGGGGGCGCGGCTCTCGTCCCACAGCAGGCGGATCGCGCCCTCGTCGGCGAGCGCGACCAGACCCGCCGGCGGCGGCGGAGCGAAGACGTCGCGGTAGTCGACCTCGCGGGCGGCGGCGATCGCGCTCTCGATCAGAGGCGCGCGCTGGGCGACGGCGGTGACGGCGTAGATGTAGCGCTGGCCGTAGCGGGCGTCGCGGTCGAGGAAGCTCGACTGGGCCGGGCCGGCGAGCCGCAGCGGCGGGCCGAAGCCGCGCTCGGTGGCGAGGCGGCGGTAGACGTGGAACCCGGCCGGCTCGTCCGCGCCTGCGTCCGCCTCCCAGGCGATCTCGATCCCCTCGGCGCGCGGTGTCGCGGTTAGCCCGGCCGGTGGCGGGGGCGGCGGCCGGGGGACGATCGCGGCCTGGTTCGAGAACGCCGACACGAAGTCGCCCACGGCCGCGGTGCGCACCGCAAAAAGGTGTGCGTGCGCCGGATCGGGCGGCGGGCTCGGCAGCGGCAGGGTGACGATCAGGCGGTCGCCGTAGACCGCGCCGGTCAGCTCCTCGGCGCGCAGGGTGCGCACGACGGTCGCCGCGGCGGCGAACTCCCGCGGGTCGACCGGCGGCGGGACGAAGCGTTCGGCCGGTGGGGAGGGCGGCGTCGGCGGCTGTGCCATGCCGGCGCGCGCCGGTGGGGGAGGCACCGGTGGCTTCACCGCCGGCCTCACCAGCTCGTAGACCTCGACCCGCTCGAGCGGCGGCAGGGGCAGGCCGGCGGCGGTGGTGCGCGGGTAGGCGAAGCGGAGGATCAGCTCGCCGCCGCGCTGCTCGACGGTGAGGTCGGTGGCCGCCTGCGGGATCGGCAGCAGCGGCGGCTCGGGGTCGCCCTTCTTGCCGCAGGCCGCGAGCGCGACGGCGGCGGCGAGGACCGCGACGCCCAGCGCCGCGGCGGGCGGCGCGGCGCGGCGCGGCCGCCGGCGGTTAGAGGACATACCTCGACAGGTCGCGGTCCTTGACGATGTCGGCCAGCGCGCCCTGGACGTAGGCGGCGTCGACGGTCAGCTCGACGCCGCGCATGTCGGGGGCCTCGAACGACACCTCCTCGAGCAGCCGCTCCATCAGGGTGGCGAGCCGGCGGGCGCCGATGTTCTCGGTCGACGAGTTGACCTCGACCGCGAGGCGTGCGATCTCGGCGATCGCGTCGGCGGTGAAGGTGACCGCCAGCCCCTCGGTCGACAGCAGCGCCCGGTACTGCTTGGTCAACGCGGTCTCGGGCTCGCTCAAGATGCGCACGAAGTCGGCCTCGGTCAGCGGGTCGAGCTCGACCCGGATCGGGAACCGGCCCTGCAGCTCGGGGATCAGGTCGGAGGGCTTGGCGACGTGGAAGGCGCCGGCGGCGAGGAACAGGATGTGGTCGGTCTTGACCATCCCGTACTTGGTCGACACCGTAGTGCCCTCGACGATCGGCAGCAGGTCGCGCTGCACGCCCTCGCGCGAGACGTCCGGCCCGCGCCCGCCCTCGCGGCCGGCGATCTTGTCGATCTCGTCGAGGAAGATCATCCCGCCCTGCTCGACCCGGCGGCGCGCCTCGCGGGCGACCTGGGTGCGGTCGATCAGCTTCTCGGCCTCCTGCTGCAGGAGGATCTCGCGCGCCTCGGCGACCGTGACGTCCTGCTTGCGGCGGCGACCGCCGAACAGCCCGGGCAGCATGTCCTTGATGTTGACCCCGACCTCCTCGACGCCCTGCGGGGTGAACATCTCGAAGCTCGGGAACGACGTCTCCTCGACCTCGATCTGGACCTTGCGCTGGTCGAGCGCGCCGGCGCGCAGCTTGGCCCGAAACTTCTCGCGCGTCCTGGCGAGGTCGTCGGCCTCCTTTTCTCCGCTCCCCCCGCCCTCGCCGCCCTCGCCGTTCTCGTCGTCCTCGAGGCTGCCCAGGCTGCCGCCCAGCCGGCCGTAGGAGCCGAGCCCGATCGGCGGCCGCGACGGCACCAGCAACTCGAGCAGGCGCTCCTCGGCGCGCGCCGCCGCGGGCTCCTGGACCGCCCCGCGCTTCTCCTCGCGCACCATCGCCACCGCGATGTCGACCAGGTCGCGCACCATCGACTCGACGTCGCGGCCGACGTAGCCGACCTCGGTGAACTTGCTCGCCTCGACCTTGATGAACGGCGCCTTGGCCAGGCGCGCCAGGCGGCGGGCGATCTCGGTCTTGCCGACCCCGGTGGGACCGATCATCAGGATGTTCTTGGGCAGGATCTCCTCGGCGATCTCGCCCGGGAGCTGCTGCCGCCGCCAGCGGTTGCGCAGGGCGATCGCCACCGACCGCTTGGCACGACTCTGGCCGACCACGAACTTGTCCAGCTCGGCGACGATCTGCCGCGGCGTCATGTCCTCGAGGACGACGTGGAGGCCGGGCTCGGCCGACAGCTCAACCATCCGGGGTCAGCTCCTCGACGGTGAGACGATCGTTGGTGAAGACGCAGATCTCGGCGGCGATCGCCATCGCCTCCTCGACGATCCGCCGCGCCGGCAGCTCGGTGTGCCGCAGCAGCGCTCGCGCCGCGGCGGCGGCGTAGTGGCCGCCCGAGCCGATCGCCAGCACGCCGTCGTCGGCGTCCGGCTGCATCAGGTCGCCCGAGCCGTTGAGGAAGAAGCTCTTGTCCAGGTCGGTGACGATCATCTGCGCCTGGAGCTGGCGCAGGGCGCGGTCGGTGCGCCAGTCCTTGGCCAGCTCGACCACCGCCCGCTCGAGGTTGGCGCCCCACTCCTCGAGCTTCGACTCGAGCCGCGCCACCAGCGCCAGCCCGTCGGCGGCGCCGCCGGCGAAGCCGACCACCGCCCGGCCGCCGCCCAGCCGCCGCACCTTGGCGGCGCCCGACTTGACGACGGTGTTGTTGATCGTCACCTGCCCGTCGCTGGCCATGCACACCGCACCGCCGCGGCGGACCAGCAGCACGGTGGTTGCGTGGCTCGCGCTCATGAGGGGCGCATTCTAGCTTCTTGGGGGGGCTGTTCCAGCCCCCCTCCCCGCGGGAGTGAATCCCGCGGGGGCCCCTCCCCCGGAGTCGGCGGCGCGGAGCGCCGCCGCACACGCGCCCTCAAGGCGCGCGTAGGCCTGCTGCCACCGGGGCGCACACGCGGCTTCAGGCCGCGCGAAGTCCACTCTGCCACGCTCCTGCGGGGATGGGGGGTGGAACAAGCCCGCCTCGAAGGAATCAGCGCCGCCGCGCCCGCGGGTGGGCGTCGCGGTAGACCCCGAGCAGGCGCTCGATGTCGACGTGGGTGTAGCGCTGGGTGGTGGCGAGCGAGGCGTGGCCGAGCAGCTCCTGGATCGCCCGCAGGTCGGCGCCGCCCTCGAGCAGGTGGGTGGCGAAGGTGTGGCGGAGGGTGTGCGGATGGACGCCGGCGGCGACCGCGGCGCGCTCGACCGCGCGGTCGATCACCCGGCGCACCGAGCGGTCGGTCAGCCGCCCGCCTCTGTAATTGAGGAACACCGGCTCGCCGCCGTCGCGGCCTTCGCCCCCGGCCGCGCCCGCGGCCGCGCGCACCCCCTCCCACTCGCCGAGCCACTCGCGCAGCGCCCGCTCGGCGGCGCGCCCGAACGGCGCCATCCGCTCCTTGCCGCCCTTGCCAAGCACCCGCAGCACCCGCGCCGACAGGTCGATGTCGCGCCAGTCGAGCCCGACCAGCTCGCTCACCCGCAGCCCCGCGGCGTAGAGCAGCTCGAGGATCGCCCGGTCGCGGGCGCCGAGCGGCCCCTCGCTCCCCGGCGCTTCGAGCAGCGCCTCGATCTCCCCCGGCCGCAGGTGCCGCGGCAGATCGCGCCCGGCCCGCGGCGCCGACACCCCCGCCGCCGGATCCGCCTCGAGCGCCCCCTCCCGCCGCGCGAACCGGAACAGCCCCCGCACCGCCGAAAGCGCCCGCCCCCGGCTGCGCGCCCCGAGCCCGTCGCGGTGGAGCGCGGCCAGGAACGACCGCACCGCCAGCTTGTCGACCGCCCCCGGCTCGACCGCGCGCGGGTCCTGGCCCAGGAAGTCCCGGGCGAGGAACGCGAGGAAGCGCTCGAGATCGCCGCGGTAGGCCCGGACGGTGTGCGCGGAGAGGTTGCGCTCGCCGGCGAGGTGCTCGAGGTAGCGGTCGATCAGGCGGTGCATCGGGAGGCAGAGTGGCACGGCGGCGGGGTTGCGTCAACGGAGTGGAATGGCTAGGCTCAGGCCCTAAGAGTCAGAATGACCAGAAAGGGTGAGATGAAAGCAACTGCGAACGCGAGCGTGACGATGGTCGAAGCGAAGACCCATCTCGCCGATTGGGTACGGGCTGCCGAGGGCGGTAAACCGGTCGTGATTACCCGGCATGGCAAGCCGGTGGCGGCGCTGGTCGCGGTCGAGGAGCTCGAACGGCTGCGTGCCCTCAGAGCGGCGGGGCCGTCGGCGGGTCTGATCAGCGTCGCCGGGGGCTGGGACGATTCGGAGGAGTTGGTCGAGATCCTCGCCCGGCACCGTCGTTCACCGGCGCGGGAGACCCCCGAGCTGGAGTAGAGGGTGGCCTACCTCTTCGACACCGACGCGATTTCCGAGCTGTTCAAGCCGCGGCCCTTGCCGGTCTACCTCGAATGGCTGGCGGACATCGACCGCGACGACCAGTTCACCAGCGCCGTGGTCGTCGGCGAGCTGTACAAGGGCGCGTTCCGATCGGAGGCGCGCGACCGTCATCTGCGCAACATCGAGGAACGAGTCCTGCCGACCGTCACCGTGCTGCCTTTCGATTCGCCGGTCGCCCGTGTCTTCGGCGAGCTGCAGGCCGACCTCGAAGCCGAGGGCACGCCCCTCGCCGACGCCGATGCCCAGATCGGCGCCACCGCCCTCCACTTCGATCTCACCTTGGTCACCGGCAACCTGCGGCACTTTCACCGGATCCCGCGGTTGCGTCTCGACGAGATCCTCGCCGACGCGAGGTCCCAGGAGGCAAAACGCTCAAGGGAAGGACCAACGATGCCGACGACGATGCCCGAGCGGGTGTACTTCGCTTCAAGTCGCGAACAAGACCCTGACGAGGGAGCGAGGGTCTGGGTGGCCGTCGATTGGCCCGGAGAAGATTGGGACTATCGCCAAGCGACCTACATCGGCGACGGAAACTGGCAACTCGACCAGGGACCGGCCCTGGGGTCTGAAGGTGTCCGCTGCGTTCGCCACTGGAGCTTGAGCCGAGAGGCGCTTGTAGCCCAGGTCGGCGGGAACAAGCCGGAGAACTCGCGCTAGCTTAGCTCAGCTCGCTGTCCCCACCATCTCCACTCGCAGCGCCGCCACGTCGATCGGCACGCCGTGCCGCTCGGCCCAGTCGCAGAGCGCCCGGTGCGCCCGGTCGGCGTAGGCGGCGCGGCGGTGCTGCTTGCGGACGCGGTCGTCGAGGGGCTCGAAGAGGCCGTAGTTGACGTTGGCGGGCTGGAAGTGACGGGGGTCGGACTCGGTGAGGTGGCGGGCGAGGGCGCCCAGCGCGGTGGCGGCGGGGAAGGGCTCGAAGCGGCGGCCGGCGCGCTCGAGGGCCCCATTCCGCTCCAGGACCAAGTAGAGGGCGATCGCGAGACCGGTGGCGGCGGACTCGAGGTAGCCCTCGACGCCGGTGATCTGGCCGGCCAGGCGCAGGCGCGGTGCGGCGCGCACCCGGTAGAGCTTGTCGAGGCTGGCCGGGGCGTTGATGAAGGTGTTGCGGTGGATCTGGCCGAGGCGCACGAACTCGGCGCTCTCGAGCCCGGGGATCATGCGCAGCACGCGTTTCTGCTCCGGCCACTTCATGCGGCTCTGGAAGCCGACCAGGTTGAAGTGGGTCTTCGCCAGGTTCTCCTGGCGGAGCTGGACGACCGCGTAGGGCCTGGTGCCGTCGGGGGCGGTCAGGCCGACCGGCTTCATCGGGCCGAAGCGCGGGGTGTCGACGCCGCGGCGGGCCAGCTCCTCGATCGGCAGGCACCCCTCGAAGAACATCTCCTTCTCGAAGTCGTGGAGCGGCAGCACCTCGGCCGTGAGCAGGGCGGCGTGGAACGCGAGGTAGCCGTCGCGGCCCAGCGGAGCGTTGAGGTAGTCGTCGCCGCCCCCCTTGCCGTAGCGCGACTGCCAGAAGAGCTTGCTCATGTCGAGGCTCTCGCCGTCGACGATCGGCGCGATCGCGTCGTAGAAGTAGAGGTGCTCGCCGCCGAGCAGCTCGCCGAGCGCCGCCGACAGGGCCGGCGAGGTCAGCGGGCCGGTGGCGAGCACCGCGTCGCCCGCGGGCAAGGCGGTGACCTCGGCGCGGCGGATCTCGATCCGCGGGTGCGCCTCGAGCCGCGCGCTGACCGCCGCGGCGAAGCCGTTGCGGTCCATCGCCAGCGCGCCGCCGGCCGGCACCGCCGCCGCCCGCGCCGAGGCGATCACCAGCGAGCCGAAGGCCTCCATCTCGCGCTTGAGAAGCCCCGCGGCGTGGAGCGGATCGTCGCTGCGGAAGGAGTTGCTGCACACCAGCTCGGCGAAGCGGCCGGTGTGATGGGCCGGCGTTGTGCGCTCGGGGCGCATCTCCCAGAGCACGACCGGCACGCCGCGCTCGGCGAGCTGGAACGCGCACTCCGAGCCGGCGAGCCCGCCGCCGACGACGTGGACCGGTTCCGCCATGACGGTGGGCAGTATACGGTCGGCCGTCGCACCGCCGGCGTGCTTCGCGCTTGACTCGTTTCCACGGCGGTCGGTAGTGTCGCGCGCGCTCCCGTGGCCGGAGCGTCGAAGATCCACCCACAACACCGCCCGCTCACCGATGCCGTCCACCAGCGCCAAGAACCTCGTCGTCGTCGAGTCCCCCGCCAAGGCGACCACCATCAGCCGCTTCCTTGGCGGTGACTACCGGGTCGAGGCCAGCTACGGCCACGTCCGCGACCTGCCGCAGAATGCCAAGGAGATCCCGGCCGCGGTGCGCAAGCAGCCGTGGGCGCGGCTCGGGGTCAACGTCGAGGGCGGCTTCGAGCCGGTCTACGTGGTGCCGGCGGACAAGAAAAAGCACGTCCAGCGGCTCAAGGCGGCGCTCGCCGGCGCCGACAAGCTCCTGCTCGCCACCGACGAGGACCGCGAGGGCGAGAGCATCTCCTGGCACGTGCTCGAGCTGCTCAAGCCGGGGCGCTCGATCGAGGTCCAGCGGATCGTCTTCCACGAGGTCACGCCGGAGGCGATCCGGCGCGCGCTCGCCTCGCCGCGCGGCGTCGACCAGAACCTGGTGCGCGCCCAGGAGGCGCGGCGGGTGCTCGACCGCCTTTACGGCTACTCGCTGTCGCCGCTGCTGTGGAAGCGGGTGGCGCCGGGGCTCTCGGCGGGGCGGGTGCAGAGCGTCGCGGTGCGCCTGCTCGTCGAGCGCGAGCGCGAGCGGATGGCCTTCACGAGCGCCGGGTACTGGGACCTCAAGGCGATGCTGGCCGCGTCCGTCGATGGAGCGCCCCTCCGGGGCGACGGCACCTTCGAAGGCCGCCTGGTGCGCGCCGGCGGGCGGCGGCTGGCCGACGGCAAGAGCTTCGATCCTGCGACCGGCGGACTGACCGACGCGTCGCGCCTGCTGCTCGGCGGCGAGCGCGCCCGCCAGCTGGCCGCCGCTGCATTCGAGGCGCGCCCGTGGTCGGTCTCCTCGCTCGAGACCAAGCCCGGCCAGCAGCACCCCGCGCCGCCGTTCATCACCTCGACGCTCCAGCAGGAGGCCAACCGCAAGCTCGGGTTCTCGGCGCGCCAGACCATGCGCGTGGCGCAGCAGCTCTACGAGGGGATCGACCTCGGTGGCGAGCGCACCGGGTTGATCACCTACATGCGCACCGACAGCGTCACCCTCGCCGAGCGCGCGGTCGCGCAGGCGCGGCGGCTGATCGAGGAGCGCTACGGCGCCGACTTCCTGCCCGCCGAGCCGGTGCACTACCGCACCAAGTCGAAGACCGCCCAGGAGGCGCACGAGGCGATCCGCCCGACCGATCTCGCGCGCCGGCCGGGCGACGCCCGCCGCTGGCTCAACGACGAGCAGGCGCGCCTCTACGAGCTGATCTGGCAGCGCACCGTGGCCTGCCAGATGGTGCCGGCGCGCTTCGAGCGCACCGCGGTCGAGGTCACCGTCGAGGCGGCCGGCGAGGAGCTGACCTTCGCCGCCTCCGGCCGCCGCATCGTCCACCCGGGTTTCCTGCGCGCCTATGTCGAGGGCTCGGACGACCCCGAGGCCGAGCTGGGCGACCGCGAGACCCTGCTCCCGGCGCTCGAACGCGGCCAGGATCTCGAGCCGAGCGCCGTCGAGGCCGAGGAGCACGCCACCCAGCCGCCCTGGCGCTACACCGAGGCGAGCCTGGTCAAGAAGCTCGAGGAGGAGGGGATCGGCCGGCCGTCGACCTACGCCCAGATCCTCTCCACCGTCCAGGAGCGCGGCTACGTCTTCCAGCGCGGCAAGGAGCTGGTGCCGACCTTCACCGCGTTCTGCGTCACCCAGCTCCTCGAGGAGCAGTTCGGCGACCTCGTCGACACCCGCTTCACCGCCCACATGGAGGACGACCTCGACGAGATCGCCGCCGGCAAGCTCGACTGGAACCACCTGGTGGCGGCGTTCTTCTTCGGCGAGGGCGGCAAGGCGGGCCTCCAGCAGCGGGTCGAGCAGGGCGAGGTCACCTACCCGGCGGTCGAGATCGGCAAGGACCCGGAGACCGGCGAGCCGCTCGTGGTCAAGGTCGGCAAGTACGGCCCGTATTTGCGTAGGGGGGGCCTGCGCCGCGGGGGCAACGGCCGGGAGAAGGGCGACGGCGTGGTCAGCCTGCCCGAGGACCTGCCGCCCGCGGACCTGACGCCCGAGCGCGCGCTCGAGATGCTGCGCACCCGCGACGAGGAGCCCGAGCCGGTGGCCGAGGACCCGGCGACCGGCCGCCCGGTCTACCTCCGCCACGGCCGCTTCGGCTTCTACCTCGAGCGCGAGCGCAGCGCCGCCGAGGAGGAGGCCGGCGAGAAGCCGCACCGGGTGTCGCTGCCACGTGGCCTCGAGCCCCAGGACGTCACCCCCGACGTGGCGCGGTCGCTGATCGCGCTGCCGCGGACGGTCGGCGCCCACCCGGAGAGCGGCGAGCCGGTGACCACCGCGATCGGCCGCTACGGCCCCTACGTCAAGCACGGCGACGACTTCAGGAGCCTGCCCGACTGGCGCGCCGCGGTCGAGATCGACCTCGCCGGCGCGCTGGCGCTGCTCGCCCAGCCCAAACCCGGCCGCGGCGCCCGCCGCGGCGCGCCCAAGACCGTGCTCAAGGAGCTGGGCGAGGTGCCGGGCGCCGCCGGCTCGGTCAAGGTCCTCGACGGCCGTTTCGGCCCCTACGTCACCGACGGCGAGACCAACGCCACCCTGCCCAAGGGCGCCGACCCCAGCGCGGTCACCGCCGAGGAGGCGAAGAGCCTGCTCGACGCCCGCCGCGGCGCCCCCAAGAGGCGCGGGCGCGGGCGGCAGCGGCGGAGCTAGGCACCGGAGGACGAGGTCCGCGCAGGCCCGCGCTCCAGCCCCCGGGAAGAAGCGAAACCGTTCAAGCCTTCCGCCCCCACGCCGGCCCCGGGTAGCGCTGTGCCCAGCCGGCCAGTTCCAGCTCGAGCAGCCCCGCGAGCGCGCGGTCGACGGTGACCCCGGCGGCGGCGGCGATCGCCTCGGCGGGACGCGGGTCACCGGGGACGAGCGCGGCGAGCAGGCGGCCCTGGAGGGCCGGCAGGGGAGGGCCGGCGAGGGTGCCGTTGCCGCCGGGTTCGGCGCCGGCGGAGGAGCCGTCCTTCGGCCCGTCGGTCGCCCCGCCGGCGCTCGCCGTCCCGCCGCCGCCCGCGGAGGCTCCGCCGGCCGCCTCGCCGCCGCCCGCCGCCACCGGCAGCCCGAGCGTCTCGAGGACGTCGCGGGGATGGCGGGCGGGGACGGCGCCGGCGGCGATCAGGGTGTTGGGGCCCATCGCGCGCTCGTCGAAGATGCGGCCGGGGACTGCGAGGACGTCGCGGTTCAGCTCGAGGGCGTGGCGGGCGGTGATCAGCGAGCCGGAGCGCGCCGCCGCCTCGACCACCAGGGTGCCGAGGGCGAGGGCGGCGATGATCCGGTTGCGCACCGGGAAGTTCCAGGCCCGCGGCTCGGCGCCGCAGGGGAGCTCGCTGACCACCGCGCCGCCGCCGGCCACCAAGGCGGCGCCGAGGCGGCGGTGGCCGCGCGGGTAGTCGACGTCGACTCCGCAGCCGAGCACGGCGACGGTGAGCCCGCCGGCGGCGAGCGCGCCGCGGTGGGCGGCGGCGTCGACCCCGCGGGCGAAGCCGGAGACCACCGCCACCCCGGCCGCGGCGAGCGCGCGGGCGAACAGGGTCGCCGCCTCGAGCCCGTAGGGTCCGGCCCGGCGCGAGCCGACGATCGCCAGCGCCGGTCCGTCGGGCAGAGCGCCGCGGACGTAGAGCACTGCCGGCGGCAGCGGCAGGTGGCGGAGCAGCGGCGGGTACGCGGCCTCGTGGCACGTGACGATGCGCGCCCCGGCGCGCTCCGCCCTCGCCTGCTCGGCCGCGGCGCGGCGGCCGGCGTCGCACGCCGCGGCGAGCGCCCGCTCGACCGCCGCCGCCGGTACTCCCAGCTCGGCGCCCAGGCGCGCGGGCTCGACGCGCCGGCGGCGGTGCCACCGGTCGAGAGTCTGGGCCAGCCGGCAGACCGCGGCGCGGGCGAGGTCGAGGTCGGCGTTGAGGGCGATCAGCAGGTCGCGGCGGCTCGCGGGCATGGCCTGGTCTCCTCCGGCGGGCGGCCTGAAAGCGCCGCCCGTCCTGGATGGAGAGACGGAATCCGGTCCGCGAATCGTGCGCCCGGCCGCTCCGAGGCCCGTCCCGAGGCTCCGCCGAACCGCTCCGGGTGCCGCCGCCCGTGCATCGGTCCCCGCCGCACCGCTCGTATATACTGGCTGTCCGCCCGCGCCCGGTCGGAGCCCTCCCGCCGTTCGGGCCGTCGCTTTCGGCCGCGCGGCGGCTCGCGAGGGCATGATGCGTAAACCACCGGCGATCCTCTCCCTGCTGCTATCGGCGGCCCTCTTCCTGCCCGCAACGGCCTTCGCCGCCGGCGCCCAGAGCGCCGACGCGCAGATCGACTTCGGTATCGACATGGCCAAGCGCGGGCTGTGGAACGAGGCCTTGTTCCGCTTCCAGGCCGCCCAGCAGCTCGAGCCCGGATCGTTCCGGGTGTGGAACAACCTGGCAGTGGCCTACGAGGCCACCGGTCAGTTCGAGCAGGCGCTCGACGCCTACCAGCACGCGCTGCGGATGGAGCCGAGCAACCGCGAGCTGCGGCGCAACTACTCGCGCTTCATCGAGTTCTACCAGAGCTTCAAACCGGAGGCGGCGCCCGCCGAGGGCACTGCGGAGGCGGCCGCCGCGGCCGCGGAGACCGCGGAGGCGCCGGCGGAGCCGGAATCGGCCGCCGACGGTCGCCCGGACCCCGGCGGCGAGGCCGGAGGAGAGACCGGCTGAGACGCCCGCCGCGGGGCCGCCGCGAACCGATCGCCGGGCCGCGGTGACTCACTACGGGAGGAAGGCGGCGAAGGGCCGCCGGAAGCTACCGTTCAACGAGGGTTTCGAAGGGGGCAGAGATCAGGAGGTTGTTCTCGGATGCGTACACGGAGAATCGGATCGCTCGCCATCGCCCTGGTCCTGCTGACCGCGCCCCTGTGGGGGGCGGCCGTCGAGGTCCGCCTCAAGCTGCCGCAGAAGGCCCGTCTCGACCTCCAGGGGCGGCGCACCCTGACCATCGCGCCGTTCCTGGTCGTCACCCAGGAGGGCCAGGAGCGGATGCGCAGCCGCAACATCGACATCCAGGCCGAGTTCGAGCGCTACCTGACCAAGACCCTGCGCCGGCAGACCGACCTCAAGCTGATCGAGGCGCCGGCGGTCGACTACCCGACCTTCGACCTCACCCAGCTCGCGCGCGAGGTCGACTTCTGGCGCGCGGTCGGCGAGCGCACCCAGGCCGACCTGATCCTCGCCGGCGGCCTCGACTTCGACATCCAGGACCGTACCGGCTACCGCACCGAGGAGTACATCTCGCCGTTCAACGGCCGCCAGTACTACCGCCAGGTCCTCGTGGAGCAGACAGGTTTCGAGTACGACATCCTGATGCAGGTCTACGACGGCAAGACCGGCGAGCTGCTCTACACCGACAACTTCAAAGACTTTCAGAGCTTCGACAGCGACGAGGCCGATCCCCTGACCGGGATGTTCGAGAACCTCTACTCGCTCGAAGACCGCATCGTCGGCGTCTTCACCCAGAAAGAGGTGGAGGCGACGCGGGTGCTCTTCACCGGCTAGCCGCCAGGAGGCCCAAGTGACCGTGACGAGACCGCCGCGCGCGGCCGTTGCCGCCGCCCTCGCCCTCGCTTTCCTCCTCGGCGCGCTTCCCGCCGCCGCCCAGTTCGCCCCCGGGCCGCAGTACGGCGGCCGCGGGTTCGGCAAGAACAAGGTCCAGTACCGCGACTTCGACTGGAAGATCTACCACTCGACCCACTTCGACGTGTACTACTACGCGGCGGAGGAGGAGTTGCTCGAGAAGGTGGTGTCGTTCGCCGAGAGCGCCTACGACCGGCTGTCGCGGGAGTTCGACCACCAGATCCAGGAGCCGACGCCGCTGATCTTCTACGAGTCGCACGCGGCGTTCGAGCAGAACAACATCATCCTCAACTTCATCCCCGAGGGGGTCGGCGCCTTCGCCACCCCGGTGCGCTTCCGCATGGTGCTGCCGGTCGACCTGCCGGACCGGGAGCTGATGAACCTGATCGAGCACGAGCTGACCCATATCTTCCAGTACCACATCCTGTTCCGGGGCAGCCTGGGCAAGGCGCTGACCGCCAACCCGCCGACCTGGCTGATCGAGGGCATGGCCAGCTACATGGCCAAGGACGAGTCCGCGCGCGACGTCATGTTCCTGCGCGACGCCGCGGTCAACGACTACATCCCGCCGATCACGCAATGGCAGGGCGGCGGCTTCCTCGCCTACCGCATCGGCCATGCGGTGCTCGACTACATCGAGGAGACCTACGGCAGAGACGGCTTCACGGACTTCCTGTTCGAGTACCGCAACACCATCGGCAGCAACGTCGGCCGGGCGGTCGAGCGGGCGTTCGGCGTCGACCCCGAGGAGTTCGACACCGACTTCCGCCGCTGGCTGCGCCGCAAGTACCTGCCGGCGCTGCTCGAGACCGGCGAGCCGCGCGACTTCGGCCGCCCGTTCCGGGTCGAGCGCGGCATCCCGAGCCAGGAGACCTCGCCCGCCGCGTCGCCCTCGGGCGACCTGGTGGCGGCGTTCTCGAGCGAGCGCGGCGACGTCGACATCTCGCTGTTCGACGCCAAGAACCGGCGCCACCTGCGCAACCTCACCCGCGGCTACACCCAGGACTACCAGTACCTGGTCGCCCAGGAGCTGACGCTCGGCCGCGGCCTCGGCAACGACCTCGACTTCTCGCCCGACGGCAACGCCATCGCGGTGTTCGCCAAGCGCGAGAGGAGCAGGGCGCTGTTTCTGATCGACGTGCTCAACGGCAGCGTCCGCCGCCGCTACGACCTCGACCGGGTCGACCAGCACTCCTCGCCGGCGTTCTCGCCCGACGGCCGCACTGTCGCCTTCCAGGCGGTCTCCCGCGGGCAGTCCGACATCTACATGGTCGACCTCGAGACCGGCGAGCTGACCAACTTCACCAACGACGAGATCTACGACGGCGCGCCGGAGTTCTCACCCGACGGCAGCTACCTGGTGGTCACCTCCGAGGTCGATGAGGGCACCAAGCTGTTCCGGGTGCCGCTCGACGACCCGGGCCGGCGCTTCCAGCTCACCTACGGCGAGTCGAACGAGAACGACCCGGTCTTCTCGCCGACCGGCCGCCGCCTCTACTTCACCTCCGACCGGGCCGATGGGATCGAGAACATCTGGGGCCTCGACTTCGACAGTGGCGAGCTGACCCAGTACACCAACGCGGTCACCGGCTGCTTCATGCCGACCGTGCTGCGCCAGGCCGACAGCACCGAACGGCTGGTCTACAACGCGCTGTGGAAGGGGCGCTTCGACCTCTACGTCACCGACGTGCCGGAACCGGTCGGCCCGCCGGAGCAGACCCAGATCGGGGCGATGCCGGCCGCCGCCGCCGACCTGCCGCGCTTCCTGCCGGACATCCAGGTGCCGATCGACGACTCCAACGTCGAGGACTACGGCGGCTGGAGGATGTTCCTCGAGGGCGCCGACAGCTTCGTCGGCGTCAACGACGACCAGACCATCGTCGGCCGGATCGTGCTGTCGTTCTCCGACTACCTCGGCGACAAGCGGCTGATCGCCGACCTGTCGTCGGTGGAGAGCTTCTCCAACTTCGAGATCACCTACGTCGACCTCTCCGATCGCCTGCAGTGGCTGGTCTCGCTGTTCGACTACCGGGATTTCTACCTGTCGCAGAGCACCTCCGGAGACATTGACCGCGAGCGGCAGGCGATCGCGGTCACCGGCGCGCAGGCGGCGCTGATCTACCCGACCAGCTTCAAGAGCCGCTTCGAGCTGGGCGCCGGGTACCTGGTGCAGAAGGCCGATCTGCTGGTCGCGGTCAATCCCTTCACCGGCGAGCCGGTCTTCCAGGAGTTCGACCTCGACTTCCCGTTTCTGGTCGGCGGCTTCACCAACGACTCGACGGTGTTTTCCAGCGCCGGCCCGATCAGCGGCCGGCGGCTGCGCATCGACACCCAGTGGGCGCCCGACCTCGACGAAAGCGGCACCCTCAACTCGAGCGTCGATCTCGACCTCCGCCAGTACATCCCGCTGACCCGGCGGAGCAACTTCGCGCTGCGCCTGTTCGCCGGCGCCGCCGAGGGCAACCGCCCGACCCCGATCTACTTCGGCGGGCTCGACACCGTCCGCGGCTTCGAGTTCCGGGAGTTCGCGGGCACCCGCGGGTTCTTCGTCAACGCCGAGTTCCGCTTCCCGCTGATCGACCGCCTCGAGACCCCGCTGCTCGGCTTCGAGGGCATCCGCGGCGTGGTGTTCGCCGACGTCGGCGGCGCCTGGTACGACGAGTTCGAGGAGTTCGATCTATGGGACTCCGAGAACAGCCAGTTCGACGACGCCCGCGCCGCCTACGGGTTCGGCGTCTCCGCCCGCTTCCTCGGCCTGCCAGTCAACTGGGACTTCGCCAAGCAGTACCGGTTCGACGGCGCCGAGGAGGGCTACGCGACCAGCTTCTGGATCGGGACGCGTTTCTAAGGGGGGGGGGACCCCCCTCACGGGCCCTCGGCTCTCCTGACTGCCGGTTGCGCGGCTGAGGGGAGGGATGCCGTACAATCTCTCGTCATATGCGCATCGAGGTATTGGGGGCGTACGGGGGCGAGAGCCCCGGCTGCAGGATGACCTGCCTGCGGATCAACGACCGCATCGCGCTCGACGCCGGGTCGCTGAGCTCGGCGCTGCCGATCGAGGAGCAGGTCGGGATCCACTCGATCCTGATCACGCATTCCCACATGGACCACACCACCTCGCTGCCGTTCTTCACCGAGAACGTGTTCGGCAAGATCGACCGCGCGATCGACGTCTATACGTCGGCGGCCACCTCCTACGCCATGCGCCGGCACCTGTTCAACAACGACACCTGGCCCGACTTCACCCGCCTGCCCAACCACCTGCTGCCGGTGGTGCGTTTCCACGATCTGGAGGAGGGCGTGCCGGCGATCCTCGACGGGGTCAGCTTCACCCCGATCGAGGTCAGCCACACCATCCCCACCTTCGGTTTCGTCATCGAGCACCACGGCCGGGCGGTGGTCTGGTCGAGTGACACCGGGCCGACCCAGCGGCTTTGGGAGGTCGCCAACCGCACCCCTGGGCTGGCGGCGGTGTGCCTCGAGACCAGCTTCGACAACGCCTACCAGGAGATCGCCGACCTGTCGCTGCACCTCACCCCGCGCACCCTCGAGCGCGAGCTGGAGAAGCTCGACAAGAAGGTGCCGGTGCTGCTCCACCACCTCAAGCCGCCGTGCGCCGAGCGCATCCGCGAGGAGGTGCGGGCGCTCGGCAACCCGGACGTGGATTTCCTGGAACAGGGGCGCGTGTACGAGTTCTAGGGGCTCCCTCGCCGAGCTCGCACGCCGGCAAGGGTCGCAGGCCTGGCCAACTCCACCCAAACTCGACTCGGCGGGTCGGGCGGGTCGGGCGGGTCGAAGTTGGCCAGTCGAGCGAGCTAGTTCGTGATAGCTTCGGGCCGTCCGAGCCGTTGGTCCACCGACCCGCCGTGACCCCCGATCCGACCATCGAAGAGAACCGCCCCGGCGGACCCTGCCGGCCGGCGGGGTCCGCGTCGCCGCCGTCTTCGCCGCCGCCCCGGGAGGCCGCCCGCTGATGCGCTTCGCCGTGCTCGGCTCGGGCAGCGCCGGCAACGCCACCCTCGTCGAGTGCGGCGGCGCGCGGCTGCTGATCGACGCCGGGTTCTCGTGCCGCGAGCTCGAGAGGCGGATGCACTCGCTGGGCGTCGAGCCCGACACCCTCGGCGGCGTGGTGCTGACCCACGAACACGACGACCACGTGCGCGGCGCCGACCGGCTGGCCCGCCGCTGGGGCGTGCCGGTGTGGGCGACCGAGGGGACGCTGGCGGAGTGCCGGGGGCTGTCGGCAGAGGTCTACGCGGCCGCCGGCATCCTCGTCTCGGGGACCCCGGCCGAGGTCGGGGGCTTCCTCGTCGAGCCGTTCACCGTGCCGCACGATGCCCGCGAGCCGGTCGGGCTGGCGATCGAGTCGGCGTCCGGCTTCCGGCTCGGCCTGGTCACCGACCTCGGCAGCCGCAGCCGGCTCGCCTGGGGGCGGCTGGCCGACCTCGACGCCCTGGTGCTCGAGACCAACCACGACCCGGCGATGCTGCGCAACGGCCCCTACCCGTGGCCGCTCAAGCAGCGGGTCGCCGGCCGCCACGGGCACCTGTCCAACGACGACGCCGCCGACGGGGTCGCCGAGCTGGCCGGCGATCGCCTGCGCTGGGTCGTCCTCTACCACCTGTCGAGCACCAACAACCTGCCCGCGCTCGCCGCCGCCGCGGTCGGCGAGGTACTCTCGCGGCTCGGGGCGGCGACCGAGGTCGCGCTCTCCGAGCAGGACCGCCCGACCCCGTGGCTGGAGGTCCGGCGCGCGGTCTGAATCCCGGTTCCGGTTCTTTGCGGAGGTTCCATCTTGAAGGCACGAGTCACGGTCTATCCGCGGCGGGAGGTCCTCGACCCGCAGGGCAAGGCGATCCGCCAGGCGCTCGCCGGCATCGGCTTCGCCGAGGTCGAGGACGTGCGCGCCGGCAAGAGCTTCGAGATCACGCTCGGCGAGGACGACGCCGGACGCGCCGCCGAGCTGCTCGAGGCGATGTGCCGGCGCCTGCTCGCCAACACGGTGGTCGAGGACTACCAGGTCGAGCTGCTGGACGGTGCGGCCGCGGCTGGCGCCGCGGGGGGCGCCGGCGGCGGGGAGGGCTGAGCGTGCGCTGCGGGGTCGTCGTCTTCCCGGGGTCGAACTGCGACCACGACGTCTACCACGTGCTCAAGCACGTGCTCGGCCAGGAGAGTGCGTTCCTCTGGCACGGCGACGAGGACCTGCGTGGCAGCAACCTGGTGGTGCTGCCCGGCGGCTTCGCCTACGGCGACTACCTGCGCGCCGGGGCGCTCGCGGCGCTGTCGCCGGTGATGGCCGCGGTGCGGCGCCATGCGGAGGCCGGCGGCCTGGTGCTCGGGATCTGCAACGGTTTCCAGGTCCTGCTCGAGGCCGGGCTCCTGCCCGGGGCGATGCGCCGCAACCGCGAGCTGCGCTTCCTCTGCCGCGACGTCTGGCTGCGGGTCGAGCGTGACGACCTGCCGTTCACCTGCGGCTACGAGCAGGGCCAGGTGGTGCGGATGCCGATCGCCCACGCCGAGGGCAACTACGAGGACACCCCCGAGAAGCTCGACGCTCTCGAGGCGGCCGGCCAGGTCGCCTTCCGCTACGTCTCGCCGGACGGCGAGCTGGACGAAGCCTGGAACCTCAACGGCTCGGCGCGCGCGATCGCCGGGGTGGTCAACGAGCGCGGCAACGTGCTCGGCCTGATGCCCCACCCGGAGCGCAGCGCCGAGGAGCTGCTCTCGAACACCGACGGGCTGGCGCTCTTCGCCGGCACGGTCGGCGCCGCCGCCGGGGCGGTGGGGGTGGGGCGGTGAGCGCGGCGGCGGGAGCGCTCGCCGCCGGGGCGAGGGCGGCCGAGCCGGCGACCGGGCCGGCGGCGGCCGAGCCGGAGGTCGACCTCGCGCAGGCGCGCGCCCGCGGCCTCTCCGAGGAGGAGTACGAGAAGCTGTGCGGTCTGCTCGGCCGGACCCCGAGCTTCACCGAGCTGGGGATCGTCGCCGCGCTCTGGAGCGAGCACTGCTCGTACAAGTCGTCGAAGGCCGACCTCAGGATGCTGCCCACCGAGGGGCCGCACGTCGTCCACGGCCCGGGCGAGAACGCCGGCGTGGTCGACCTCGGCTACGGGCTGGTCGCGGCGTTCAAGATCGAGAGCCACAACCATCCCTCCTACATCGAGCCCTACCAGGGCGCGGCCACCGGGGTCGGCGGCATCCTGCGCGACGTCTTCACCATGGGCGCCCGGCCGGTGGCGTGCATGGACTCGCTACGTTTCGGCGACCTCGACGCGCCGCGCATGAAGTACCTGGTCGACGGCGTCGTCCGCGGCATCGGCGACTACGGCAACTGCGTCGGCATCCCGACGGTCGGCGGCGAGACCGGGTTCCATCCGAGCTACAACGGCAACGTCCTGGTCAACGCCTTCGCCCTAGGGGTCGCCCGCCGCGACCGCATCTTCACCGCCCGCGCCACCGGCGCCGGCAACCCGATCCTCTACGCCGGCAGCCGCACCGGCCGCGACGGCATCCACGGCGCGACCATGGCGTCGGAGGCGTTCGGCGCCGAGAGCGAGCAGAAGCGTCCGACGGTCCAGGTCGGCGACCCGTTCACCGAGAAGGTCCTGCTCGAGGCGACGCTGGAGGCGATGCGCACCGGCGCGATCGTCGCGATCCAGGACATGGGGGCGGCGGGGCTGACCAGCTCGGCTTTCGAGATGGCGGGCCGCGGCGGCACCGGCGTCCGGCTCGACCTCGACCGGGTGCCGCTGCGCGAGCCCGGCCTCTCCCCCTACGAGATCATGCTCTCGGAGTCCCAGGAGCGGATGCTGATCGTCGCCCGCCGCGGTCGCCAGGAGGAGGTGGCGCGAGTGTTCCGGCGCTGGGGACTCGAGGTCGACAAAATCGGCGAGGTCACCTCCGGCGACCGCGCGGTCGTCACCGCCGGCGGCCGCACCGTCGCCGACCTGCCGGTCGAGCCGCTGACCGCCGGCGCGCCGGTCTACCGCCGGCCGGCGTCGCCGCCCACCGATCTCGCCGCCCGCCGCCGCCCACCCGAGGTGCCGGCGCCGCCGGGCGGGCCCGCCGGCGCGCTCGAGGCGCTCGTGACCACCCCCGAGCTGGCGAGCAAGGAGTGGGTGTGGCGCCAGTACGACCACACCGTGCGCACTAACACCGTGATCGGCCCCGGCGGCGACTGCGCGGTGCTGGCGCTCAAGGGGACGCCCCAGGGGCTGGCGCTGACCTGCGACGTCAACCCGGTCTACTGCTGGCTCGACCCCGCCTCCGGCGGCGCCCAGGCGGTGGCCGAGGCGGTGCGCAACCTGGCCACCGCCGGCGCCGAGCCGGTCGGGCTGACCGATTGCCTCAACTTCGGCAACCCCGAGGTGCCCGAGGTGGCGTGGCAGTTCCGCGAGGCGATCCGCGGCATCGCCGCGGCCTGCGAGGCGCTCGGCGTGCCGGTGGTCTCGGGCAACGTCTCCTTCTACAACGAGACCGAAGGCCGCCAGATCCACCCGACCCCGACGATCGCGATGGTCGGCGTGGTGCCCGAGATCGACCGCGTCCCGCGCCCCCACTTCACCGCCGCCGGCGACCGCATCGTGCTGCTCGGCGAAGACCGCGCCGAGTTCGGCGGCTCGGCCTACCTCCGGCTGCTCTTCGGCGTCGAGCAGGGGGTGCCGCCGCGGGTCGACCTCGACGCCGAGTCGCGGCTCGCCGAGCTGCTGCGCGTGCTCGCCTTCAACGGCGCCGCCCGCACCGCCCACGACCTCTCGGCCGGCGGCCTCGCTGTCGGCCTCGCCGAGGCCTGCTTCGGCGCCGGCCTCGGCGCGAGGGTCGAGCTGCCCGCCGGGGGGCCGGCGCTGTTCTCCGAGACCCAGGCCCGAGCCCTGGTCGCCTGCGCCCCCGATCAGGCCGCCCGCGTCCTCCGCCTCGCCGAGACCTCCGGCGTCCCGGCGCGCGAGATCGGCGAGGTCGGCGGCGGCGAGTTGGTCATCGGAGCCGACGGCGAGACCGACCGGCTCGGGATCGAGCCGCTGCGCACGAAGTGGGCGACCGCGCTGCCGCGGGCGCTGGGGCTCTAGCGGCAGCCGGAGGACCGCCTCAATCGAGATAGCCGAGTGCCCCCAGCTCCTCGAGCAGCTCCTTCTCTGCGCTCGAGCGCGCCGTCTCGCCGGGATCGCGGGTGCCCCGGGTCGCGATCGTGGTCAGCGGGTGACGGCGGCGGAGCTCCTCGGTGTACAGCTCGGTCCAGGCGTGACCGGCGAAGTCCTCGGCCACCGGCCGGCCGCCTCGCGGACCTCGAAGACCGGCTCGCCGCCGGCCCAGGTGACGCCGGCGAGGTCCTCGGTGAGCCGCCGCCGGACCGCCTCGCGCTCCCGGGGCGGCGCGGCGCCGCCGAAGCGGACGAGCTTGAGGCGCCGGTGCGGCGGCGAGGCGTGGCCGTGGACCTTCGAGGCCGCGCCGTCGACCCCGCCGCCGGGACCGCGGACGAGGTAACCGAGCCGCTCGAGCACCGCGTCGAGGTCGAGCTGCAGCATCACCCGTTCCCCGTCGGCGGCGCGGAAGCCGTGGTCGGAGACGACGAGGACGTTGGTCCCGGCCGGCGCGGCGGCGAGGATCTCGCCGATCGCCCGGTCGGTCGCCCGGTAGACGCGGGGGATCCGCTCGGTGCGCGCCGCAAGCTCGGCGGCGCCGAGGTCCGGGTCGGGCGGCGGGAACTTCTCGGGCTCGAAGTAACGCCAGTAGCCGTGGCTCTCGACGTCGACCGCCCGGTAGTAGACGAGCATCAGGTCGAAGCCCTCGGGCGCCAGCTCGCGGCCCATCTCCGACATCAGCTCGTCGCGGAGCTGCGCCACCGTCTCGCCGTCCCACTCGGAGTCGCTTCGCGGCGCCGGCGTTTCTCGATCCCCGCGACGGCGCCCCGGGCCGGGTGGCTCGCCCGCCGGCGCCGTCGCCGCCGCGGCAACCTCCGGCCGCCGATCCCCGGCCCCGGAGCCATCGGTCGATAGCGTGGCCTCCGCCGGGAGACCGCCCGCGGCGCTCAGACGCGAGATCCGCTCCGCCAGCTCCGGCGGGTACACCCGCCGCTCCTCCTCCTGGAGCGCCCGGTCGCTGACCACCACGCCCTCGACCTCCTCGGCCGGCCAGCTCGCCCACCAGCCGAGCACCGCCACCCGCCGGCCGGCCGCGGTCGACATGTTCCACAGCGCCGGCACCCAGCGCGCGTCGGAGCTGACCGGGACGTCGCCCCGCGGGGTCGGCACCACGAAGTCGACGATGCCGTGCTCGCGCGGCCGCCGGCCGGTGGCGATGGTGGTCCAGATGACTGGCGAGGCGCCGTAGTCGGTGGCCAGCCGCGCGCCGGTGCCGCGCTCGGCGAGCGCGCGCAGCGCCGGCAGCTCGCCCTCGGCCCACAACCGCTCGATCGCTGACCACTCGGCGCCGTCGATGCCGACGACGATCATCGGGTGGACCGGCCCCGGCTCGCGCGCGCCGCAGCCGGCGAAGACCGCGGCGAGGGCGAGGCCGCCGATCGCGGTCCGCGCTCGCAGGCGAGGTCGCCGGGTCGGAGTCGTTCGGTTCACCGCCGCCGAGCTTACAGCGGCCGTTCGGACACCCGGCCGGCGCTACTGCAGGTAGCCGAGCGCCCTCAGCTCCTCGATCAGCTCCCGGTCGGCCTCCGACCTCGCCGTCTCGCCCGGCTCGCGGGTGCCCCAGCTCTCGATCGTGAGCGGCGGGTGATCCCGTCGGAACTCGGCGGTGTACAGCTCGGTGAAGGCGCGGCCGACGAAGTCCTCGGCGGTCGGCAGACCGATGCCGTAGAGTATGGTCGGGGCCAGGTCCTTGATCGAGATCCCGCCGACCGCCGCCCCCGGTTCGACGTCGGGCCCGGCGGCGATCAGGATGCCGGCGGTGTCGGCCTGGTGGCCGCCGCTGACGCGGTTGAGGAACCGGACCGGCTTGCGGACGCGCGGACTGCCGGACGGGGGACCGCCGGACGGGCGATCGCCGGTCGCGGGATCGTCGAACGGCCGGCGGTCGACGAGCAGCTCGCGGGTGGCGCCTTGGTGGCGGACCACGACCACCAGGTCGGCGCCCCGGCGGCGCTCGCCGGTCTCGGCGTCGCGCGCCTCGAGCGCCGGCTCGCCACCGGCCCACGTGACGCGCGCGAGGTGTCGTTCGAGGCGGTCGCGCAGCGCCGCCCGCTCGGCGGGCGGGACGGCATCGCCGAAGCGCACCAGCTTCTCCCCGCGGTAAGGCGGCGTGCCATAGGTGTAGAGCCGGGAGGCGGCGACGTCGACCCCGCCGCCGGTGTCCCGGGAGAGGAAGCCGAACCGCTCGAAGACGGCGTCGAGATCGAACCGGAGCCGGACGCGCGGCTCCTCCATGGCGTGGAAGCCGTGGTCGGAGACCACCAGCACGTTGGTCGCCGCCGGCGCCGCGGCGACGATCTCGCCGATCGCACGGTCGGTCGCCCGGTAGACGTCCGGGATGCGCTCGGCGAGCGCGGTCAGCTCGACCGGGCTCTCGGCCGGGTCGGGCGGACCGAACCGGTCGGGCTCCCAGTAGCGCCAGAAGTTGTGGCTGGCGAAATCGACGCTGTGGAGGTAGACCATCGTCAGGTCGAAGCCTTCCGGCGCCAGCTCACGGCCGAGGCGCGCCATCAGCCGGTCGCGCCGCTGGTGGAGCAGCGAGAGGTCCCACCCACCGTCGCCGCCGCCGGCCGGGCGGTCGAGATCGGCCTCGAGCGAGGCCGGATACGCCCGCCGCACACTCTCCCGGAACGGCCGGTCGGTGACCACCAGGCCCTCCACCTCCTCGGCCGGCCAGCTCCCCCACCAGCCGAGCACCGCCACCCGCTTCCCCGCCGCCGAGGCCATGTTCCACAGCGCGGGCACACGCCGGTGGTCGGAGGAGACCGGCACGTCGCCGCGCTCGGTGGGCGTCACGAAGTCGGTGATGCCGTGCTCTCGCGGGCGGCGGCCGGTGGCGATCGTCGTCCAGATCACCGGCGAGAGGCCGTAGTCGGTGGCGAGGTGGGCCCGCGCGCCGCGCTCGGCGAGCGCCCGCAGCGCCGGCAGCTCGCCGTCGGCCCACAACCGCTCGATCACCGACCACTCGCCGCCGTCGATACCGACGACGATCATCGGGTGGACCGGCGCCGGCTCGCGCGGACCGCAGCCGGCGACGGCCGCGACGAGGGCGAGGCCGCCGAGCGCCGTCCGGGCTCGCAGCCGAGGCCGCGGAGTCGGGGTCATTCGCTTCACTGCTCCAAGCTTACAGCGTTCCTTCCGGCACCCGGCCGGCGTGGATCGCCGCGACCTGCTCGGCGGTGAACGGCGGCGTGGTCAGCAGCGTCCGCTCCTGCTGGCGCGGTCGAAACTGAGGTGACGGTCGAGGGCGACCAGCAGCTCGTAATAGGACTGGGTGATCTGGAGGTTGCGCGCCGCCGCGTCCTCGAGCGCGATCACCGCGCGGATCCGTTCGGGGTTCGTGAGGGGACCGTCGGGCATCCTTCTTGCTCCAACCGGAATCCCGGACATGCTACGACAGCGAGACGAGCGGAGGAGGAGCCGAAATGGCCGGTGAGGGCCGCCGGTCCGAGGACCGCGACCGGATCGCGGGCGTCCGGATCACCCATCCCGACCGCGTGCTCTACCCCGAGCAGGGGGTGACCAAGCGCGAGCTGGCCGAGTACTACGCCGAGCTGGCCGATCGCATCCTGCCCCACGTTGCCGGCCGCCCGCTGTCGGTGGTGCGCTGCCCGCGCGGCCGGGAGAAGGCCTGCTTCTACCAGAAGCACCGCGGCGAGGGGTTCGACCAGGCGGTCGGCGGCGTCGAGGTCGAGGAGAAGGACGGCACCGTCGCCACCTACCTGACGGTCGACGACCGCGCCGGCCTCGTCGCCCTCGTCCAGGCCGGGGTCCTCGAGATCCACCCGTGGGGTGCCCGCGGCGACCGCCTCGACCGTCCCGACCGGCTGATCTTCGACCTCGACCCCGGCCCCGGCGTCGCCTGGCCCGCGGTGATCGAGGCCGCCCGGCGGCTCCACCGCCGCCTCGACGCCCTCGGCCTCGGGTCGTTCGCCCGCACCACCGGCGGCAAGGGACTCCACGTCGTCTCCCCGCTCGACCGCCGCGCCGGCTGGGACCGCCTCAAGCGCTTCGCCCGAGCCGTCGCGGAGGCGGTCGTCGAGGCCGACCCGGATCACTTCACCGCCACCGCCTCCAAGTCCGAGCGCGGCGGCAGGATCTTCATCGACTGGCTGCGCAACGCCCGCGGCGCCACCGCGATCGCCTCCTACTCCACCCGCGCCCGCTCCGGCGCCCCCGTCGCGACCCCCCTCACCTGGGAAGAGCTCCCCAACCTCGACTCCCCCTCCGCCTACACCGTCGCCAACCTCCGCCCCCGCCTCGCCGCCCTCACCGCCGACCCCTGGGAGGGCTTCTTCGACCTCCGGCAGTCGATCACCCGCGAGATGGAAGACCGGCTCGGCATTCCGGGTTAGAGTCGCCCCGGCGGAACGCCCGCCGCGACTCCCATGTGCGGCATCTTCGGCATCGACGGCCACCAGGACGCGGCCAACCTCACCTATCTCGGCCTCTACGCCCTCCAGCACCGGGGCCAGGAGAGCGCCGGCATCGTCTCCTGGGACGGCGAGCGGATGCGCTACGAGCGCGGCATGGGTCACGTCGCCGACATCTTCGGAGCCGGCGCCCTCAGGCGGCTGCCCGGCGCCCGCGCGATCGGCCACACCCGCTACTCGACGTCCGGCACCAGCGTGGTCGCCAACGCCCAGCCGATCGTGGTCAAGACCTCGATGGGGCCGCTCGGCATCGTCCACAACGGCAACCTGACCAACGCGATCGACCTGCGCGGCCGGCTCGAGGCCGAGGGATCGATCTTCCAGACCTCCAGCGACACCGAGGTCATCCTCCACCTGATGGCGCGCCGGCCGCGGGCCGACGTCGTCGAGTCGGTGATCGAGGCGCTCGAGCGGGTGCGCGGGGCGTTCTCGCTGCTGCTGATCAGCGACCAGGGGCTGATCGCGGCGCGCGACCCCTACGGCTTCCGGCCGCTGATCCTCGGCGACCTCGACGGCGTCCCCTGCTTCGCCTCGGAGAGCTGCGCGTTCGACCTGCTCGGCGCCGAGATGGTCCGCGAGCTGGAGCTCGGCGAGGTCGCGGTGGCGCGCGGCGGCAAGGTCGAGAGCTACCGGCTGGATGCCACCCCCGAGCCCACCCGCTGCGTCTTCGAGCACGTCTACTTCGCGCGCCCCGACAGCAGGCTGTTCGGCGACCCGGTGAGCACCGCGCGGCTGGCGATGGGCGCGCGGCTGGCGCGCGAGGCGCCGGTGCCCGCCGACATCGTGGTGCCGGTGCCCGACAGCGGGCTGTTCGCCGCCCTCGGCTACAGCCGCGAGTCGGGGCTGCCGCTCGAGTTCGGGCTGATCCGCAACCACTACGTCGGCCGCACCTTCATCGAGCCCAAGCAGTCGATCCGCCACTTCGGGGTCAAGGTCAAGCTCAACCCGGTGCGGCCGCTGATCGAGGGTCGCCGGGTCGTGTTGATCGACGACTCGATCGTCCGCGGCACGACCGCGCCCAAGATCGTCAAGATCGTGCGCGACGCCGGCGCTGCCGAGGTCCACCTGCGCATCTCGGCGCCGCCCACCCGGTGGCCCTGCCACTACGGCATCGACATGCCGACCCGCCGCGAGCTGATCGCCGCCAACCACCCGGTCGAGGACATCCGCGCCGCGATCGGCGCCGACAGCCTCGCCTATCTCTCGCTCGAGGGCATGCTCTCCTGCGTCAGCGGCGCGACCGACAGCTACTGCACCGCCTGCTGGACCGGCGACTACCGCGTCCCGATCACCGCCGCCGACCGCCGCCAGGCCGAGCTGTTCCCGCTGCGCACGGAGGAGGGGGAGTAGCCCGGGCCGCCGCAGGCGCACCGCCGGCCGGAGCGCACGGATCAAGGAGGACATGCGAACCGTCGGCAAGGTCCGAGAATGGCCGGACATCTCCCGGGTCGCAGCATAGGATCTCGGTCGGCCGGAGGGAGAATCGACCCGCGAGAGGAGACCGCTCATGACCACGGTGACCGACGCCCAGCTCCGCGACCAGCTCCTCGAGCGCCGGGCGCGTCTGCAGGCGGTGACCGCCACGGCCGCCGATTCCGGACTGCTCGACCTGCTCGCCCTCGTCGACCGCGCGCTCGACGATATCGAGGACGGTACCTACGGCCGGTGCGACGTCTGCGGTGACCCGGTCGAGCCCGAGCGGCTCGCGGCCGATCCGCTGGTGCGGCTGTGCATCGACCACCTGACGCCGATCCAGCGCCGCGATCTCGAGCGCGATCTCGAGACCGCGGCGCGCATCCAGGCGGCGCTGCTGCCGCGGGGCCAGCCGGCGGTGCCCGGCTGGGACCTCGGCTACCGCTACCGGCCCGCCGGCCCGGTCAGCGGCGACTACCTCGACCTGGTGCCGGCGAATGGCGGCGGCGCCTGGTTCGCGTTCGGCGACGTCTCGGGCAAGGGGGTCTCGGCGTCGATCCTGATGGCGCACCTGCAGGCGATCCTGCGCGGCCTGGCGGCGGGCGGCTCGTCGCTCGGCGAGCTGCTCGCCGCAGCCAACCGGATCTTCTGCGAGAGCACGCTCGCCGGCCACTACGCGACCGCGGTGATCGGCCGGCTCGACTCCGACGGCGTCCTCGAGCTGGGCAACGCCGGCCACTGGTCGCCGCTGCTGCGTGCCGGCGGGCAGGTGCGGGCGCTGCCCGCCACCGGGCTGCCGCTCGGGATGTTCTGCGACGCCCGCTACGGCGTCGAGCGGTTCGAGCTGGCCGCCGGCGACGCCCTGGTGCTCTACACCGACGGCCTGTCGGAGAGCCGCAACGGCGATGGCGAGGAGTACGGCAGCGAGCGGCTGGCGGCGGTGCTCGAACGCGGCGGCGGCGGGGCCTCCTCGGCCGAGCTGGTCGAGGCCTGCCTGGCCGACCTGGCGGCGTTCACCGGCGGCGGGGCGCCCGGCGACGACCTGACGGTGATGGCGGTGAGGCGGGTCTGAGGCTGTGAGGCGGTCATGAGTCGGGACGAACACCGTTCGCAGAAGGAGGGGGGCAGCCCCACTCGGCCGAGGAAGAGCGCCTACGCCCGCGCCGGGGTCGACATCGACGCCCAGGACAAGGCTCTCGTCGAGGTCAAGAAGCTCGCCCGCAAGACCTTCACCCGCGGTGTGCTGTCGGAGATCGGCGGCTTCGGCGGGCTGTTCCGGCCCGACCTCGGCGGGCTCGACGAGCCGGTGCTGGTCGCGTCGGCCGACGGCGTCGGCACCAAGCTGGCGCTGGCGCGGATGGCCGGGGACTTCTCGACCGTCGGCCGCGACCTGGTCAACCATTGCGTCAACGACGTCCTGGTCCAGGGAGCGCGGCCGCTGTTCTTCCTCGACTACGTCGGCGCCGGGGCGCTCGAGCCGGCCAAGCTGGTCGAGCTGGTGAGCGGGCTGGCGGCGGCGTGCGCGGAGAACGGCTGCGCGCTGCTCGGCGGCGAGACCGCCGAGATGCCCGGCTTCTACCGGCCCGGCGACTACGAGCTGGTCGGGTTCATCGTCGGCATGGTCGACCGCGACGCGATCCTCGACGGCTCGCGGGTGGCGCCGCGCGACGTCCTGCTCGGCCTGCCGTCGTCGGGACTGCACACCAACGGCTACTCGCTGGCGCGCCGGATCGTCCTCGAAGAGCAGGGGCTTTCAATCGGCGATCCCGCTCCCTGGGCCGAGGGGCGCGGCCGGCGCCGGCCGAGGGTCGGCGCCGAGCTGCTCGAGCCCCACCTCTCCTACCTCAAGCCGCTGGCGCCGCTGCTCGGCCACCCGGGGCTCCACGCGCTCGCCCACGTCACCGGCGGTGGGCTGACCGACAACCTGCCGCGGGTGCTGCCACGCGGCTGCCGCGCCGAGATCCGGGTCGGGAGCTGGCCGATCCCGGAGCTGTTCCACTGGCTCGAGGAGCGCGGCGGAATCGATGGCGAGGAGATGTTCCGGGTCTTCAACATGGGGGTCGGGATGGTCGCGGTGGTGGCGCCCGAGGCGCTGCGCGAGTTGCTCGCCGCCCTGCGCGCGGCGGGGCAGAAGGCGTGGCCGATCGGCACCGTCCAGGAGGGGGGCCGCGGGGTGGTCTACGACCTCGGTGCGCGCGAGATCGAGCCGGGTGGCGGAGCCGCCGCCGCCGGAGAGGCGCCGGGATGAGCCGGCGGCCCGGAGACCCGGCGTGACCGCGCGGCTGGGCATCCTGCTGTCGGGCCGCGGCAGCAACTTCCTGGCGCTCCAGCGGGCGGTCGCGGCGGGCGAGCTGCCGGCCGAGATCGCGCTGGTGGTGAGCAACCGGCCGGACGCCGCCGGCCTGGCCCGGGCGCGCGAGCTGGGGCTGCCGGCGGTGGCGATCCCGCACCGCGGCGAGCCGGACCGGGCGCCGCACGAGGCGAAGGTGCTGGCGGCGCTCGCCGGATCCGGCGTCGAGTGGGTCTGTCTCGCCGGATACATGCGGCTGCTCTCGGCGGAGTTCGTCCGCCGCTACCCGCGGCGCATCCTCAACGTCCACCCGAGCCTGCTGCCCGCCTTTCCCGGCCTCGGCGCTCAGCGCCAGGCCCTCGAGCACGGGGTCCGGGTCTCCGGCTGCACCGTCCACCTGGTCGACGAGGGGCTCGACAGCGGGCCGATCGTAGTCCAGCGCGCAGTGCCGGTACACGACGGCGACAGCGCCGAGACGCTGGCGGCGCGCATCCTCGAACAGGAGCACCTGGCCTATCCCGAGGCGCTGCGGCGCCTGCTCAACGAGCGCTGGGAGCTGGCCGGCCGGCGGCTGGTCTTCTCGCCGCCCCGGGCGGAATAGGCCCCGCTGCCGGGGCGTTGATGTCTAGGATCACGCCCCTCCCGACCGGCCCTCGGGTGCTTCGGAACCGGCTGGGAGAGTGCGCGGCGGCGAAGGCCGCCGGCGGGGTTGACAGGGCGAGCGCCCTG
>Ga0256864_1000055_pt1 | contig 51871 bp, 56 predicted proteins | sample RVTome_11_FD_187336 | JGI IMG/M metagenome (GOLD analysis project Ga0256864, IMG submission 187336) | Soil microbial communities from uranium-contaminated site in the Upper Colorado River Basin, Wyoming, United States - RVT147D111 HiSeq ... | reverse complement strand
GCAGCTGACGCGGGACGCGACGCGCATCGGGCCGCCGCACCACGAGCGGCTGCGGGCCGCCGGATTCGACGACCGGGGCATCCTGCAGATCACGCTGATCGCCTCCTGGTTCAATTACATCAACCGAGTGGCGGACGCGTTGGGGGTGGGTCGGGAGTGATGCTCGAGCTCGACAGAACGATGAGCTGAGCGGAGAGCGCGTGCGGCACGTCGCGCTTCGGCTACATTATGCAGGCCAGGTGCAATCCGCCGTTTCTCGAGCCATGGTGTCGTGATGCTGGTCCCACTGCCTCGCCTGCTCCTCCTATCGGGCGTCGTCGTCCCGAGCGGCGTGCTCGCCCAAGCCGACGGTACCATCCGTAGTTCGCTCCAGACAGTGGAGATCGGATCCGGACGTGTCGACACGGTCTATAGCGAGGATCGGCACTTCGAGGCACCGAACTGGTCGCCTGACGGGCGCTTCTTCGTGGTGAACAGCCAGGGTCTGCTCTACCGCCTGCCCGCTCGCGGGGAGCAGCGCCTCGAGGAGATTCCAACCGGATTCGCCACCAGGGCGAACAACGATCACGGTATCTCACCCGACGGCCGGTACCTCGTCCTGAGTCATCACGCCGACGAGCACATCACGGACCCGGAGCAGGACTGGCTCGCCTCCAGCATCTACATCCTCCCGATCGACGGCGGCCCCGCACCGGTGAAGGTCACGGCGAAGGCCCCGAGCTTCTGGCACGGATGGTCTCCCGACGGAGAGACGCTGGCGTTCGTTGGGCGCCGAGACGGCGAGTTCGACATCTATACCATCCCGGTGGGCGGTGGCGAGGAGCGACGCCTGACCACCTGCCCCGGCCTCGATGACGGCCCCGACTACGCGCCCGACGGCGAGTTCATTTACTACAACTCCTTCTGTGGTGGCAAAATGGAGATCTGGCGCATGCGCCCGGACGGCACCCAGGCCGAACAGCTCACGCGCGACACGTACTCCAACTGGTTCCCGCACCCGTCGCCCGACGGGCGCTGGGTGGTGTTCCTCGCGTACCTCGAGGACCAGGGCGAGGGCCATCCATTCGGCGAGCAGGTGAAGCTTCGCCTGATGGACGTGCGCGATGGCTCCGTGCGCGACCTGACGGCGCCGTTCTTCGGCGGTCAGGGCACCATCAATGTTCCCTCCTGGTCGCCCGACAGTCGCCGGGTGGCGTTCGTGACGTATGCGAGGCGATAGGGAGGGCGTGGTGACGGATGTGAGGGCCGCCGAGGAAGGAGAGATCGGTCACCTGGCAAGGGTCTGGTACGATGGCTGGCAGGATGCGCATGCGCAGATTGTGCCGGCGGAACTCGCCCGGCTTCGTACGCTGGAGAGTTTTCGAGACAGGCTGCAGGCCGCTCTTCCACACGTGCGCGTAGTAGGTCCGATGGGCGCACCCGTTGGCCTTTGCATCGTCAAGGGCGACGAACTGTATCAACTCTTCGTCTCGGCACAGTCGCGTGGTTCGGGCGTCGCAACCGCCTTGACCGCCGATGCGGAGGCTCGGCTCGCTGCAAACGGCGTCGAAACGGCCTGGCTCGCATGCGCGATCGGAAACGAGCAAGCCGCAAGATTCTACGAGAAGTGCGGATGGCGACGAGCTGGGACCATGGTGAACCATGCGGAGACGCCAACCGGAACGTTTCCGCTGGAAGTCTGGCGTTACGAAAAAACGCTCCCGCCTCACCATCGGCCTTCATCGAGGCCGGCTCCGCCATCGTGAGGTTCCGCATTGACACTGGTAGTGACCTAAATATCGTCCTGCGATGAGTTCTCCTCGAGCCGGCCGAATCCCGGAGGGCTCGATGGCTCCTGCAGCGCCATCCGTCGATATCATCTTCCGCGCGCTGGCCGATCCCACGCGCCGCCGCGTGGTGGAACGGCTGGGCCGGAGCCCCGCTTCCGTCCGCGAGTTCGCGGAGCCGTTCGGCATGGCGCTGCCATCGTTCGTCCAGCACCTGCGGGTGCTGGAAAGCAGTGGACTCGTGCGGTCCCACAAGACGGGGCCTGAGGATCTATCGGCTCGCCCCGAGGCGCTTGGAGCTGGTGGAGGAATGGCTGGCGCGGCAGCGCGCGCTGTGGGAACGCCGCCTGGATCAATTCGACCACATTGAGCGCGCGCCACCTGCGGCGCCGATGGCCCGGATCACGCAGACACCTCTGCGCACTCGCGAGGCCAGCAGTCGAGAACGGAGATCCCGATGCGCCCCCAGCCCTTGATCGCGGTCACCGACGTCGAAGCCAGTAGCCGGTGGTACCAGCGTCTCCTCGGCTGCCGGAGCGCGCACGGCGGGCCGGAGTACGAGCGCCTGGTCGCGAACGACACGTTGATCCTCCAGCTGCACCGCTTCGAGGTCGAGCATCACCACGGGCCGATCGGTGATCGCGACGACAAGCCTTACGGCAACGGCGTGCTCCTGTGGTTCGAGGTCGACGACTTCGACGCCGCCGTTGCCCGGGCCGCGGAGATGAAGGCGGAGGTCGCCATGCCGCGCCACCGCAATCCGCCGTCCGGCGACGGGGGGCCGAATCACTGGGAGTGCTGGTTGCGCGATCCGGACGGCTATACCGTGGTGTTGGCGAGCCCCGACGGTTCGGCGGGGTGATGGGGCGTCAAGCAGCTAGACGGGCGTGATGACCTCTTTCTCGTCCGGCGACTTGATCCGCTTGAGAGGCTCGCGCTGCGCCAGCACGCGCTCAGTGAAATCCAACCGCTCATGGAGCTCCTCCAGCTGACGAGCATATGCCGCGAGATGCTGCGCCTGCCGGTCGCGCATCTCCACAAAGCGCCGTTCGATCAAGCCTTCGGCATCCGCGAGGCGCGCCGCCACGGCCTCGAGCCGCGCCACGTCTGCCGCCCGGATGCGGGGAGCGCGTGACTGCGGCCACAGACCAAGAGCGGTGAGCGCACGCCGCGGAACGCTCGCCACGTACGCGAGCACCCGCAACGCGTAGTGGAACGGATTGACCGTTCGGACCAGGGCGTTGAACCGGCCGGCTTCATACACGCCCAATGCCATGTCGATGAGGTCGAGGATCTCCTGTTCCGTGCCGTCGACGTACCGTGCGCCGAAGATGTTGCGCAGGATCGCGACGTCCTCCACCAGCGGGCGCAGATCCGCCGTGTGGCCCGGCGAGTCCAGCCCAGCGGCATGCACAACCTGGATCACCCGCGGCAGCAGCCGGTTGATCTGCGAGCGGGCAGCGCGCGCGCCCTCCCAGTCCACCGGTAGGTCCTCGGCAACGTATTGAGCCTGCTCGAAGTACCGCTCCACCAACTCGCGGAACACGCGCAGATCCCGTACTCGGCTGCGATTCCTCAGGATGGTGAGCCTGTCGTAGGGTATCATGGTCTGTATGCTCGACGACAATAGGGGCCACGCGGGCGACCACCGTTGGACCTGGGCCGGTGAGCTGACGCCAACCCTATAGGGTATCGCCATCCTCGCAGGTATGCCAATTCGATCAGGGTGCAGTCGCTTCGGCCCCCTGGGCTTCGGCGCGTGGCGTTTGGCCGGAGAAGCTGTTGGGCAATCGCGCGAACCGGCGGCTACGCCATGTCGTCGTGTTCTTCGCCCTCGCCTTTGGCGTCACGTGGAGCGCCTGGCTGACATGGGCTTGGCTGGAAGGCAGCTTGCGCTGGCTCGTGTTCTACGTCGGCGTCTTCGCGCCGGCGTTGGTGGCGCTCTGGCTCACGTGGCGCGAGGGGGGTGGGCGCAACGTCGGCCTGCTGTTGGCGCGGCTGTTCCGCTGGCGGGTCGCCGCACGCTGGTATGCCTTCGCCATCGGGTACCTCGCATGGCCTGGCTCACGGTCGGCCTGCTGTGGCTCGCGGCGAGTATCCTCTTGTGGCGGATCGCGAAGCGGCTCGCTCTGCTTAGGGTTGCGACGAGGGTGGGGGCGACAACTGGTACGCTCGCAGCAGGCGAATGCGCCATTCGTCGCCCGTGCGCATCATCACCCCGGTGATCGTGAAGCGACGCAGAACCGTGGGCGCCGCATCATCCGGGCGAGTGCCCCGGATCTCGACCTCACCGTCAACGGTGACGATACCGGGCGCGATGAGCCGGATCTCGCGCACGCGCGTTGCGTGACGGAGGTCGGGCCGTTGGCGCCGGAACTGCTCGCTGAAATGCCGGTGAATGGTCGCACGCGTCTCCAATGACTGGCCGCGGTCCACGAACGCGAAACTCGCGTCGTCAGTGAAGAACCGGCTGAAGCGCTCCGCATCCCGGGCGTTCCAAGTGGAATCGAGCGCTGACCAGAAGGCGTGGACGCCCGTCGTGTCCGCCGCCCCTGCCCGAGGTCCCTGCCACCGAGGCAGCGCGGTGACCGCCAGCCCGTAGAAGACGATCGCCGCGCCAAGGGTCTGGACGGGAAGCGCGGGGCCGCTCACCTGGTTTCGTCGTCCACGCGGGTATCGATTGCGACCCAGTTCACTTCCCAGGTCTTGCCCCCATCGTCCGAGAACGCCTGCTCAAAGCGGGCCGACGTCGCGGTGATGTCCGAGATGATGAACCGAACCAAGATGGCTCGACCATCCAACCCGTCCTGGCCGTAGAACTCGCCCCGTCCGTTCCTGAACTCGCCGATCACGGGCGGGGTCAATACACCGCCCCGGCTGTTGGAGAAATTGAGGCTCCACTGACGCGCTTCGGGATTGTACAGCCGCAGGCTCAGGCCTTCGATGCGACCCGCCGGGCCCTCGACGTCGAGTTCCAGCAGATTGGCGCGACCGTCCCAAACCTTCCGGACGACAGACGTGCCCTCGTACTCGACCCAGGTGGTGGAGCCGGTCAAGGGACGCTGGAGGCGCCGCAGTTCCGTCCGCCACGTGCCGATCTCGAAGTCGAAATCGTGCTGCCCGCCCCGCTTGTTGACCGTTTGGGGAGGGCCGGTCACCGAGTCGCCGGTTGGAGATTGGGCGAGCGCCGGAAGGGGATACAATGCGATCAAGCCGGCTAACAGGAAACACGGTCGCGAACGTCTGAACACGTCCATCTCGGTATCCTCACGATTCGTCGTCGCGGCGTCCCGCCGAACGGGTTCGGGGGCATAGACCTTCAATTTTGAGCGGAACCGGTACGGCCGCCACGGCCATTTCGTATCGTTTCGACTGGGCCATTTGCACCTTCGGCGGAGCCGGGTCTGAGATTGGGGGTGGCCTCTTCAGCATGGTGGGCTTCTTGCTCCTTCCGATTCGGATGGGCATCCTTTGAAGGGGTTGGGCTAGTCCCGCATCATCTCGGCGCGCCTAATCGTCGCTCGAGGCGACCAAGCGCAGGACCGACCCGACGAGCACGGCCTGAGGGAAGTCGTTGGTTTGGGCGTCGGACGCCTGGTGGCGGGAGGAGACGGTGCACGATCGCGATTTGCCGTTTACCGAGGCGGCTCATCGGGTGCTCGCGCTGGCCGGCGTCGAAGCGAATCGTCTGCGTCATGAATACGTCGGCACCGAGCATCTGGTCCTCGCGCTCGTGCGCCAGACGCACGGCATTCTGGGGACAGCACTCCGCACACTCCGCGTCGATGGGGAGCAGGTGCGAGCCATGATCGAAGCGACCGTGCGTCCTGGCACCGGGACCGCCGTACACGACCACGCGCTTCCATACACGTCGCGGACGCGGAGGGTCTTTGAGTTGGCGAAGGACAGTGCTCAGATCCTCGGCGAGCGTGAAATCGGTGCCGAGCACCTTCTCGTTGGCGTGCTGCGGGAAGCGAAAGGCGTGGGGGGTCAGATCCTCTTGTATCACGGACTTTCGGAGGCCGCTGCCCTCGACGAGATCAAGCGAATTCACCGCGGCGAAGACACGCCGGCGACCTGAGATGGCACCACAAACGCGCCGTCATCGATCGGGGCAGCTCCCGAGTGCCGCCGCCACGGCGCTCTTCGTCCTTCTCCTTGCCGCCCCGCCGGCCGTCGCGCAGTCGGCGCAACAGGATCCGCAGGAAGAGCGACTCCACAATGATTGGGCGTACCTCGCGCGATACCGCGAGGCCAATGCCCGGTTGGCTCCACCCCGCACCGGCGAGCAGCGGGTGGTGTTCTACGGCAACTCGATCACCGACGTGTGGGCCCGGTATTTCGACGCGATGTTCCCCGGCAAACCGTACGTCGGGCGCGGGATCGGCGGGCAGACCACACCGCAGATGCTGGTGCGGTTCCGTCAGGACGTGATCGCCCTCGCTCCCGCGGTGGTCGTCATTCTGGCCGGTACCAATGACATCGCCGGGAATACCGGACCGGCGACGCTTGCCATGATCGAGGACAATCTCGCGTCGATGGTCGAGCTGGCGAAGGCGAGCAACATCCGCGTGGTGCTCTCATCCGTACTACCGGTCTACGACTACCCGTGGCGTCCCGGACTCGAGCCCGCCGAGAAGATCGTCGCGCTCAATACATGGATGAAGCGCTACGCCGCCGACCATGATGTGGTCTACCTGGACTATCACGCCGCCATGGTGGACGCGCGCGGTGGGCTCAAGCAGGAGCTGTCTGGGGACGGCGTCCACCCCAACGACGCGGGCTACCACGTGATGGCACCATTGGCGGAGCAAGCCATCGCCAACGCGTTGCGACAGCGGTAGACCGCGCGAACCCCGAGTTCCCTGGTAGCACGCTGGGCCACGCGGGCTCGACCTGAGCGTGGTTGACGGCCGTGGTGGCGGCAGCCTGGCGGATTCCACCTCCGCCTTCACTTCCCGGGCGCGTGACTCTCGCTGAGTCGTGCCGCCTGCGCCACGAGGTAGTTGCGCTCCGGGATGCTCGTCGTCCGGCCGGCCGCCGTTCGATAGTGCAGGATGGCGGCCGCGTGGTCACCGGCGCGCCGCGAAGTCCCGGAACCGCCGGACGACCGCGCCGAGCACCTGCGGGGCGAGGTCGCGTAGCAGATGCTCGGCATGGGCGTCCAGCGACGGCAACGTCACCGCAGGTCTTCGGGCTCTCATGGGTACGTCCGAGCAGGTGGCGGATTCTCGACATCTGAGGCTTACGCCACCGCGCGCCCCGTCGCCAGCCAAGCGGCCCAGTCGGCCCGGCCGTTGGCCCGCGCGGCGGCGACCGCCGCCGCCGTGTCGTAGGGCGTGGCGCGCTGCTCGATCCGCCAGCCGGCGTCCGAGCGCTCCAGCACGGCCCAGCGGGCGTGCGGCGTGCCGGCCTCCATGCCGTGCGGGTGCGGCTCCTCGGCGCGATACGCCGGAAGCCCCACGCTTCCGGGGTTCACCACCAGGCGGCCGTCCGCGAGCCGGAGCGTGCCGGGCCGGTGGCTGTGGCCGCAGAGCACGACCTCGGTGCCCCGTCCCGCGCTCGCGAGCGCCTCCGTCAGCTCGCCGTCGGTCGCCGAGCGGACCCGTGCCGGCTCCACCCGTTCGATCAGCGTGACGTCATCGTGGTCGAGATTGCCGTGGCACGCGAGGACGGCACCCAGGCGCAGGGTCGCGCGGGTCTGCTCGACGAGCCACGCCACGCCCGCGTCGCCGAGCGCCGCCACTGTGAACCGGCCGGTGGGACTGTCCGCGCCGTCGATGAGCGAGCGGTCCTGGTTCCCCCGCACGGTGGGCCAGTCGCGGGCCCGCAACCGGTCGTAGGTGCCACGCGGGTCCAGCGGGCCGAAGAAGCAGTCGCCCAGATTCACGATCCGATCGACGCCCGCGCGTTCCACCTCGGCGAGCACGGCGTCCAGCGCCCACGCGTTTCCGTGAATGTCCGACAAGACCGCGATCCGCATCGGTATCGCTCCGCTTCTTCCTCGATCATTCTATCACGCAGCCGGCCGGCGCGGCACCGGGATTGCGCTGCTGCAGCGCACGGGCCTGGCCCCGCCTCCCACCTCCCGTTACCATCATGGACGGTCGACCAGGGCGGCCGACGGTCCGCGTAAAGGGTCGAACCCACCCGCACGAGATCTCCGCCGGTCAGCGACCCTGACTTCAGCCCGAACACCGCGGACACAGGCGCTCCGGAAGGAAGGGTGTCCATGTCGAGCTCCAAGCACGACGCGTTCTTCGCAGCGTGCGCCGCGGGCGACGTCGGGGCCTTGCATGACCTGCTGGACCGCCACCCCGGCCTGGCCCGCGAGCGCAACCGTGACGGCGCCACCGGGCTGCACGTGGCGGTACGCCACCCGGCCGCCGTGCGACTCCTGCTCGAACGGGGTGCGGACCCGAACGCCCGCGACGCCGGTGACAACGCGATCCCGCTGTTCGGCGCGGCGGGGGGCGGACCGCTCGAGTCGGTGCGGGCGCTGCTCGACGCGGGCTCGGACGTGCATGGCTTCGGCGACGTCCACCGGCTGGAGGCCATCGGGTCGGCCACGGTGTTCGGGGAGATCAACCGGGACGTCGTCGATCTCCTGGTCGCGCGCGGCGCGCGCCATCACGTGTTCTCCGCCATCGCGATGGGCGACCTGGACCTGCTCCGGCGCGTCGTTTCGGACGATCCGGACGCGATCCGGCGGCGGCTGTCGCCCTTCGAGCAGGAGCAGACGGCGCTGCACTATGTGATCGCCCCGCCGGACGGGCTCGTGGGCGGTGTGTTCCGAACCGGGGAGCACTACCGCACGCTCGAGACCTTGATCGAGCTGGGGGCGGACCTGGAAGCACGCGATGCGAAGGGTCGCACGCCGCTCGCCGTCGCCATGCTGCGGGGCGACTGGGACGCCATGCGCCTGCTGCACGCGGCCGGCGCGCGGGAGCCCGAGTCGTCCCCGGAACCGCCACCGGAGACGCCTGCGAATCTGGCGACCTCCATCCGCGGGGTCACCCCGATGCTGGGGGTGCCGGACATCGACGCGACCGTGGCGTGGTACCGGTCGATCGGGTTCACGCTCGCCGAAAGCCACGGGGAGGAAGGCCGCATGGACTGGGCATGCGTGTCGTTCGGCAACGCCGCGATCATGTTCACCACGTCGACCGAGCCGTGGCGCGGCCAGACCGCGGCGCTGAGCCTCTGGGTGTATACGGATCGTCTCGACGACCTTTATGCGTTCTTCAAGCAGCGGCAGCTCGCACGGGCCCAAGCGATGCTCGCCGGAGAAGCGCCGGATGTGCCGGAGGTGCGATTCACGGTGGATCTCTACACGGCGTTCTATGGCCAGCGGGAGTTCGGCATCCGCGATCCGAACGGGATCGAGCTGATGTTCGCGCAACCGGTGCAGTAGGCGGCAAGGCCGTCGTGAGATACCCCTGCGTCAGGGCGAGTACCGCACGCGAACGTCGGCGCCGAAGGCGGCGACGACGCTGGCGGTGACGTTGGGCATGCCCGACAGGCGCAGCTCGCGCAGGCGTGGAAGTCGGGCCAGTGCCGCGATACCGGCGTCGGTGAGCCCGGCGCACGCATCGAACGTGAGATCCTCGAGCGAGGGCATGCGGCTGAGGATCTCGGGAGTGCGGTCGGTGATCCGGTTGTAGCTCACGAAGTACTTCTCGAGCTTCGCGAGCTTCGTGAGGTGCTCGGTGGCCACGTCCGTCGTCTCGCGGCAGTACATCAGCACCAGCGACTCGAGCCGTTCGCAGCGACCCACGTGCCGGTAGCCGTCGTCGGGCACGTCCATCGGCATCAACTCGCTGAGCGCGGGAAAGCGCGGCAGCGCCGACAATCCCACGTCGTCGACGTTCTTGCAGCTCACCGACAAGGAGCGCAGCGCCGGCATGCTGGCCAGCGCCATGAACCCGCGACGTCGCAGGTTGTAGCAGCGACGCCCCCAGATGTACTCGATGGACCGCGACCGGCTCAGCGCCACGAAACCGTCGTCCCCGGCCTCGGTATCCTGGCACAGCAGGAAGCGGAGCCGAGGCAGCGCGGCGATGTACGGCATCGATTCGTCCTTGGCGTCGAACCCGAGCATCGCGAGATGGGGCAGCTGCACGAGCGGCGCGAGCCCGGCCCCGGTGATCGCCAGCTCGCTGCTGTCCAGGTTCAACGCGTACAGTCCGTCGAGCCCCGCCAGCTGCGCCATGCCCTGGTTGGTAAACGGGCCGCGCAGCATCAGGAAGTTGGGACGGGCGTCGAAACGCAGCAGCGCCATCCGCTCCTCCCCGCCCTGCCACGTCTCGAACACCGGAAGATGGTGCAGGAGCGCCAGCCCCCGATCGGTGACGCCGTTGCCGGATCGGAGATCGTGCAGCTCGCGCTTTCCCGCGAGCGCGTGGATGGCGCCGTCCCCCGTGAGCGTCCCCGAGAGGTCGACGGCCTGCAGGCGCTCGCAGGCCGCGAGATGGGCCGCCCCGGCGTCCGTGATCCGCGTACCGGCCAACCCCAGCGATTCGAGCGCCGGCAGGCGGCGCAGCACCTCGAGGCCGCGGTCGGTGATTCCACAACTCACCAAGTTCAGGTGCCGCAGCCCCGGCAGGCGCGCGAGGTGACGTAGCCCTTCGTCGGTGAGGCGCTTCGAGCCCTCCAAATCGAGCGCCGTGAGGTGATCGAGGCGCGAGAAGCGCTCGAGCAGCGCGTCGGTCATCTGGCCGCTGGCGTGCAGCCCGGGCATGCGCCGCTCCCGCATCGCGGCGAGGACCTCGTCCCAGTCCCGCGAGCGGAGCGCGACGTCCTTCGTTCCCGACGCGTCGAAGGCGTACGCCGCCACGGCCTTCGCGGCGATGGTCGCGTTCCCCGGAGGGACGGAAGCGGCGAAGGCCGCCAACCCCTCCCAGCCGTCGAAACCCTGCGCGCGCGCCACGAGGTAGCGCGCCTGCGCGAGCGTGATGTCGTCGTCCTCCGGGCGCGCGGGCTCTTCGGACTTGCCGAGATCCAGGCGCACGTACCGTCGCATCCCGTCCCACGCGCGCATGTGCTCGAAGTAGTCCCAGACGATCCGCATCGCGCCGGCCTCGCCCGTCCGGTACGCCGTCACCAGCGCCTCCGCCACCTTCTCGTACTGACGCAGCGGCGCACTGTCGGCGAGCCGCTGCGTGAGCGCCGCCCAGCCGGGCAGGCCGTGCTCCAATGCGAGCGCGTGTTGGACGTCGCGCAGCGTGGGCAGCCGGGGAGCGTCCGGGAGCGCGCGGCGGAGGCGGGCGCGTGCCTCGGGGACGTCGGCGCGAAGCGCCTTCAACCAGCGTTTCGCTTCCCGCTTCAGGTTTTCGAGGGTGGTTCTGGGCGTGATTGGCCTGGGCATGAGACCTCCTCCCATGACGCCTGAAGTCCGCTGAAGAGCAGGCTGGAAGAAGGTGCGATGACGCAGCCGTCAGTCGATTGGGTGGGAGTGGTCTCCCTTGCCGCGGACAAGAGGCGCCCCAACGCGCGCTACGCGAAGTGATGCCGCTCGCGGCGTCGATTGTCAACCACGGGGCCGCCCGGCCCTTGCGGCGCGGACCACCGGCCCCATGATGGATGTGGCACGGTGACTGGGTGGCCCGCGCATGCCCCCGCTGTGCGCCGGTGGGCGATCGGTGGTTTGTGCGTCCGGGTGGATCCTCGTACGTTCAGCCGTGGCCGGCAGCCGCTCGCTCGAGGGCGGCTTCACCCCGGGGGGCTCATGAAGGCGTATCTCCTGCCCATGTTCGCGCCGTGAGCCCAACTGGAGTGAGCGGATGATCACCGGCGCACACTTCCTTCTCTACAGCGACGATCCGTCCGCGGATCGGGCGTTCTTCCGGGACGTCCTGGGGTTTCGTGCCGTCGATGCCGGCGAGGGATGGCTGATCTTTGCCCTGCCCGCCGCGGAAATGGGGGTCCACCCGGCGAACGGGACCTTCGTACAGCGTCACGCCGACCACGACCTGCAGGGCATGCTACTCTACCTGATGTGCGACGACCTGCCGGCATCGATGGCGGAGTTGCGGGTCAGGGGCGTGCACTGCACAGCGGTCCAGGAAGCCGAGTGGGGCCGCGCGACCACGATCCCCCTCCCCAGCGGCGGCGCCATCGGCCTGTACCAACCCACGCATCCCACCGCGCTCGACGACGGCTGAGGCCGCCGTCGCCCATGCGAAGGGAGTTTGGCCAAGCCCTGCGCGACCGTTTCGCCGCGCGCATGCGCGCGGCCGCAGGCGCCGGGCCGCCGCGGTTCGTCGCCAGCCCCGTGGCGGGCTTCATGACCGGCGCGACCATCGACGTCAACGGCGGTCGCGAGATGCGCTGAGCGGCACCACCCGCTTGCCGCGTCGTTCGGCCGCTTCCACCGGTCGCCCTCGGGCGCAGGGCGGCAATCCCCACGTTGCACGTCGAGCAGCCACGACGCGATCGCGGTAAACGCGGGCCGTCCTCGGCTGTACATCTATTGACGCCATCCTCGAGCGACGCCTGACGCGATGCAGCCGGACAATGCGACGGATAGTGAGCTGGCGGGCCGGGCGCGCGCCGGGGATCGCGAGGCCTTCGGCACCCTGGTGCGGCGCTACCTGCGCCCGGCGCTGGCGGTCGCCTGGGAGTTCGCGCCCACGAGGGACGACGCTGAGGATCTCGTTCAGGACGCCTTTCATCGCGCGTTGCGGGCGCTGCCTTCGTTCGACGAGCGCAGGCCGTTCCGGCCGTGGTTCTTCACGATCCTCCGGAACACCGCACGCAACGCCGCCGAGCGGCACGCGCGGTGGGCCTCGGTGCCGTTGCCGGACGACCTGCCGGCCGACGGCGCTACGCCCGAGGAGATGGCCCACCGCGCCGGCCTCCGCGACAGCATTCGTCAGGGGCTCGACGTTCTCCCGCCGATGCAACGCGCGTGCTTTCGGCTCTGCGACATCGAGTGCTTCGACGGCGGCGAAGTCGCCGAAATGCTCGGCGTGAGCGTGGCGACCGTCCGCGTCCACCGCCACCGGGCGCGCGCCGCGTTGCGCGCCGCCCTACATCACCTAAAGGAGGAGAGAGGCGCATGAGCCAATTCGCATCGCGCCTGCCGGAGGACCCCGCGTACTGGGACCGCCTCGCCGCGCGAATCGGGCATGGCGCCGAGCCGCTGCTGCGCGACTACCGTGATGCGCGTGCCTGGTGGCAGCCGCTCGCGACCTGGAGCCCGGCGATCGGGGTGGCGGCGGCGGCGGCGGCCCTCATCGTGGCCGTCCTCGGCCCGCCCGCCCCCACCCGCGCGCCCGTCTCGCTCGAGCAGATGCTCGCACCGTCGGATCCCGTGGCGCAAGCGGTCGCCGGCGGCGCCGCGGCTCCGGACATCACGGTCATGTTGCTCATCGAAGGCGGAGGTCGGCCATGAGTGGACGCGCTCGAGCGAAACTCGCCGCCGTGGGACTCGTCATGCTCGGCTTCGCGCTCGGTGTGTTCGCCGATCACCTGTGGATCGCACACCGCCTCGAAGCACACCACGCCCGGGAACTCACCCACTCGGAGTCGTTGATCGCGATGATCGGCGATCTCGACCTGAACGACGAGCAACGCGAGGCGGTGGACGCGGTGATCCAACGCTATCACGCCAGAGTCGAGCGCCACCTGAACGAGATCCATCCCGTGCTGGCGTCCACGATGGACAGCGGCCGATTGGAGCTCGAGGCGTTGCTCACGCCGGACCAACGGCTGGCGTTCCAGGACTGGCTCCGGGCGGAGCACGAACGCCTCACGGAGCGCGGCGGCCCGCAGTCCCTGCCGGACCACTTCTTCCGGCACTGAGCGACAGCAGATGAAAGCGGCTTCGCTCGTCCTGCTGGGCGCGCTGCTCGCGGGCTCCGGTGCATGGTTTCTGATCCGCGGCAACGACCGGTTGGGTGACGCCGAAGGCTCGGCGAGCGGTCGAACGGCCGAAGCGTCGCGCCGCAACCTCAGCGCGACGGTGCTCGCCACCGGCGTCGTGCGCCCGATGGTGGGCGCCGAGGTCAAGGTCGGCTCGCGGATCTCCGGAGTCCTGCAACACCTCCACGTCACCGTCGGCGACCGCGTGCGCGAGGGACAGCTGCTCGCGCGGCTCGATTCGACCGAGTTCGCCGCGCGCGTGGCGCAGGCGGAGGCCGCACTGGCAAACGCCAACGCGGAGCATGCGTACGCGGCCCGGGAACACGCGCGCGCGCAACGGCTCCACGAGCAGGCGATCATCACCGACGCCGAGATCGCGGCCAGGGAGCGGGAGCGGGAGGTTACCGCCTCGCAGGTCCGCCAGGCCGAGGCCAATCTGGCGCTGGCGCGGATCCAGCTCGGCTACGCGAGGATCTATGCGCCGATCGCGGGCGTCGTGGCGGAGGTGGCCACACAGGTGGGCGAGACGGTGGCCGCGAGCTTCGCGTCACCCACCTTCGTCACGATCATCGATCTCGATCGCCTCGAGGTCTGGGCGTACGTCGACGAGACCGACATCGGACGGGTCGCCGTCGGGCAGCGCGCGTCGTTCACGATCGACACCTATCCCGATACGGAGTTCGAAGGCGAGGTGACCGCCATCCGGCCCATGGCCGAGATCCAGGACGCCGTGGTCGACTACATCACGGTGATCGATATCGCGGACGGCCACGGAAAGACACTCCGTCCGGAGATGACCACGACCGTCAACATCGAGCTGGAGAGCCGCGAGGGCGTGCTGGCCATTCCGAACGCCGCCGTGCGGCGGGATCCCGGCGGCGCGTACGTGTTCCTCGTGCAGGGCGAGGACCGCGCGCGCCGGGACATCCGGGTGGGATATCGCAGCCGGGAGTTCACCGAGGTCCTCGCGGGACTGCAGGACGGCGACCGCGTCATCGTCGGGACGGTCCCGTGACGGCCGCCGGGCACGAACGAGGAGAGCGATCGATGAGCATGATCGAGATCGAGGATGTGCACAAACGCTACCGCAAGGACGCCACCGTGGTGCGCGCGCTGGACGGGGTGACGCTCACGATCGATCGCGGCGAGTTCGTCGCCATCCTCGGCCCGTCCGGATCCGGCAAATCCACGCTCCTGCACCTGCTCGGGCTGCTCGACCGGGCGGATCAGGGTACGTACCGGCTCGACGGCCGCGACGTCGCCACGTTCAGTGCCGACGAGCTCGCGGCGTGCCGGAATCGCAGGATCGGCTTCGTCTTTCAGTCGTTCCATCTCTTGCCCAAGACGCCGGCGATCGAGAACGTCGAGCTGCCGCTCCTCTACTCCGACCGCGCGGACCTCTCGGGCCTCGCGATGAAGGCGTTGGACCGGGTGGGGCTGGTCGATCGTGCGGCGCACGTTCCCGGCGAGCTGTCCGGCGGCCAGCAACAGCGCGTCGCCATCGCCCGCGCCCTGGTGGGCGAGCCCGACCTGATTCTCGCCGACGAGCCGACGGGGAATCTCGACTCGCGATCCGGGCTGGAAATCCTGGGGATCCTGCAGGACCTGAACGCCGAGGGCGTGACGGTGGTGCTCGTCACGCACGACGCCGAGCTGGCCCGGATGGCGAGCCGTCGGATCGCGATCGTCGACGGCCGCATCGCCGGTGACGAGCCGGTGGCACACCGGCGTGACGCCCGCGCGGCGCTCGGCGCGGCCGTGGAACCCTGACCGGCGAGGAAACGCATGCGAACCAGCCGACTCATCGGAAGCAGCCTGCGCGCGATGCGCCGCAGCAAGCTGCGGACCTTTTTCATGATGCTGGGGACGTTGATCGGCGTGACGGCACTCACCGTCGTCATGGCCCTCGGCCGGGGGACGCAGGCCGCCCTGATGCGGGACATCGAACGCATGTTCTCCGGCTCGACCATCATCCTCAATGCGGGGTCGGGCATGCGGCCAGGTGGGCCGCACGGCTCGGGACCCACCACGACCCTGTTGCCGGAGGACATCGCCGCCATCGAGACGGAAGTGCCCGCCGTCCTCATGGCCGACCGGCTCCAGGGCATAGGGGCGGCCGACGTCGTGTTCGAGGGGAACGTGAGCGACATCCGGATCCTCGGCCATTCGGAACACGGGCCGGAAGTCTGGAACCGGGGGGCGGGTCGCGGCGCGTATTTCACGGCAGCCGACGTGGCCACGGCCGCCAGGGTGGCGGTGATCGGCACCACCGCCGCCCGCAATCTGTTCGGCGACACCGATCCGATCGGCCGGCAGATCCGGATCGGGACCGTCCCCCTCGACGTGATCGGGGTGCTCGAGCCGTTCGGCGTGGACCCGCACGGGATCGACAAGGACAACGAGATCCACGTCCCCTACACCACCGCGATGCGGCGGCTGCGGAACGTGGACTACCTCGCCGCCTCCAAGATCCTGGTCGATCCGGGCGCGGACCTCGACGCCACCGTCCTCGCCATCGAGGACCTGCTCCGGCGGCGCCATCAGCTCGCACCCGGCGAGCCCAACGACTTCTCCATGCATACACCCACCCAGGTGCGACAGATGGTCGCCGCCTCCCACTCCACGTTCGGCGTGTTGCTCCCGATCGTCGCCGTGATCGCGATCGTCGCGAGCGGCGTGGTCGTGGCGAACCTCATGCTGCTCGCGGTGGGCGAACGGCGGCACGAGATCGGCATTCGCAAGGCGATCGGCGCACGTACCCGCGACGTGTGGTGGCAGTTCGTCCTCGAGGCGACCGCCGTCACAACCCTGGGCGGCGTCCTGGCCATCGCCGCCGGGATGCTCATCCTGCAGTACCTCAAGCTGCACGGCGCGGCGGATTTCATCTTCCCGTGGCCGGTCACGCTCCTCGGACTCGGCATCGCCATGGCCGTGGGACTCGTGGCGGGCGCGCTGCCGGCGCGTCGCGCGGCCCGCATGCATCCGGTCGACGCCCTGCGGTGAAATGGGTCCGTAACGTCCCGCTGTCCTGGAAGGCGCTGCGGCGTCACACAGCGCGCACCGTCCTCGCCTTGACCGGCACGGCCGTCGGTATCGCGGCGCTGCTGACGATGGTCGCCGTCGGCGAAGGCGCCGAACGGGACGTGGTGTCACGCGTCCGCGCAATGGGACGCAACATGCTGGTGGTGAACGCGGCGCCGGCGGCACGGCGGGGCGGACGGGACTACCAGCCCGGCGCCACGGTCGAGACGCTGACCCTCGTGGACGCCACGACGGTCGCCGAGCAGAGCGGATTCGTCGTGCGGGTGGCGCCCTCCCAGAGCGTGATGAAACGCATCACATATCTCGATCGCACGACGGCGGCCACCGTACGGGGGACCACTCCGGAGTACCAGCATATCCGCGCGTTCCCCCCGGCAACCGGGAGGTTCTTCACCGCGGAGGAGAACCGGGCGAGCCAGCGGGTCGCCGTGCTCGGAAGCCAGGTCGCGGAACGGCTGTTCCCCGATACCGATCCCGTCGGGCAGGTCATCCGCATCGGCCGGATCCCGTTCGAGGTCGTCGGGGTGCTCATCGTCAAGGGGATCTCGGTGGACGGTGCCGCCGAGGAGGACAACCAGGTCATCGTTCCGATTCAGACCGCTCTCCGGCGCGTGTTCGATGTGGACCACCTCGGCATGCTCTATCTCGAGGTGACCAACCCCGCGCTGCTGGACGAGGCGGCGGGCGAAGTGACCGCCATCCTGCGCGAGCGGCACCGGCTGGGGCGCTCCGGCCGCCCGGATGATTTCACGATCCAGAATCAACGCGTGATCATGGACGTCGAGCTCGCGGCGGTCGCGTCCTTTCGCACGCTGATCACGGGGATGGGGGCCGTGGCGCTCGCGGTGGGGGGCGTGGGAATCCTGTCCATCATGCAGTTGTCGGTGCGCGGCCGGCGCTCCGAGATCGGACTGCGCATGGCCGTCGGCGCCCGGCGGCTGGACGTGTGGCTGCAGTTCCTGCTGGAAGCGGTCGCCCTCGGCGGCGCGGGCGGATTTCTCGGTCTGCTCCTCGGACTCGGTGCGTCGCGGATCGTCTCGGCATCCACGGCGTGGACGGCGGTGGTCACGCCGGTCTCGATCGCCACGGCCGTCGGATCGGCGCTCGCGGTCGGCGCCGCGTTCGGGGTATTCCCGGCGTTTCGGGCGGCATCGTGGGAGCCGATCGATGCGTTGAGAGAACAATAGACAGCAGGCAGTCGGCAGTCGGCAGTGCCACCCCATCTGTTGACGCCGCCGAGCGGGAGCACTACGCTACCGGGGAGCGTTGAGGACGCTCCCTGTCCGCGGAAAGGGACCGAGTCCCACCTTCGAAGGACCGTACCAGCCGATCACGCTTCTTTCGGCCCGCATGCGGACAAACGGGCGCTCACGAAAGGAGCGTAGTATGCCCACCCGCTCGCTGCCCGCCCGCCCCAATCTCGCACAGCTGAAGCTGCAAGCCAGGGAATTGCAGAGCGCACACGGCGAGGGGAAGGCGTCCGCCGCCGCGCGCATCGTCGCGCACCATCCCCGCCTGAGGGGCCGGCCGCTGGCCCTTGCGGACGCGCAGCTGGTCCTCGCGCGGGAATACGGCTTCGCCGGCTGGGCGCAACTCAAACAGCGCGTCGAGCTGGGCAGCCGCGTGGCGCGCATCGAGCCGCACCCGCGCTTCGACGACGCCCTGGCCGCGCTGGACGCGGGAGATCTGGAGCGGCTGCGCGACCTCGTCGTGTCGGACCCGGCGCTGCTGCATGCCCGCACCAACCTCGAGCCGCCGTACGGCTACTTCACCGGCGCCACTTTGCTGCACCACGTCGCGGGAAATCCGTCGCGCAACGCGCCGCTGCCTGCCAACGTAGTCGAGGTCGCGCGCCTGCTGCTGGACGAGGGGGCAGACGCGAACGCCTCCACCATCGGCCCCAACGGCGGCACGACCATGGGGCTGCTCGTCACCAGCAAGCAGGCCAGCGACGCCGGCGTGTCCGGACCGCTCATGGACCTGCTGCGGGAGTACGGTGCCCAGCTCGATCTGAAGCGTCCTGGTGTGCTGGATGCGCCGCTGACCAACCACGCGCCGCGCGCGGCGGAAAAGATGATCGCGCTGGGCGCCGAGCCGGACGTGTTCGCGGCGGCGGCGTTGGGCCGAATGGATTTACTGAGCGCCGCCTTCGACGCGGCGGGGCGATTGCGATCGCGCCCGCGCCGGCGAGGAAAGCCGATGAGCGAGCGCGACGCCGTCGGCCTGGCGCTGCTCTACGCGTATGTCCGCGAGCAACCCGATGCCGTGGATTTCCTGCTCGAGAAGGACGGCAACTGGAACATGACCAGCGTCAACAACGGCACGGCGCTACACCGGGCCGCATGGGCGGGCGACCTCGCCATGGTGCGGCGCCTCGTGGCGAAGGGAGCCGACACGAGCAACCGGGACAACCCCTTCGTCGCGACGCCGCTCTCCTGGGCACAACACAACAAGCAGGATGAGGTGATGCAGTGGATGCGCGCCCATTGCGCCATCGACCTGCACGATGCCGTCTGCTTCGACTTGCGGGAGCTCGTCGAGGCTCGGCTGCGTGGCGATCGGGGGGCGGTACACGAGCGCCGCGACCAATGGGACATGCCGCAATGCACGCCCCTGCACTGGGCTGCGTGGCCGCACTACGAGGACATCAATGGAACCCACTCGCACGATGCGGCGAGCCGCGAGCACCTGGTGAGCCTGTTGCTGCAGCACGGGGCCGACCCGAACGTCGTGGCCGGCAACGGCCTCACCGCGCTCGACGTGGCCCTCGCCGGAGGCGCCGCGGGGATCGTGGCGCTCCTGGAGCGTCACGGCGCCAGGCGCGCTGCGGACCTATGATCGCGATCCACCGCGGCATTCCTCCCCGGCCACGGCTCACGGCTGGATCCGGGCGTATTCGATCACGGCGTCGAAATGCGCCTGCGCCGAATCCCGGCCCCCGTCGATCGCCGAACGCGCACCGAATCGCGTGGCCAGGAACCGCTCGGCGATCAACGCCTTGCGGCCGTCACCGGCGGCGAGGTCCGCCGCGGCTTCCTCCAACAGGAGGGCGAGGCCGAGCGTGTTTGCCAACAGCTTCATCAGCCGTGCCGCGAGCCGCGGGCCATCGGCCCGATGCTTCCGCAGGTAGGTCAGCGCCGACCGGCACTCGGTGACGGCCTGCCACAGCATCCCCGCCGGCTCGCCAAGACCCGAGGGAAGCGACTCGGCCACCGCCGCGACCCGCTCCAGGAACGCCTGATCGCCGGGCAGTTTGCCGGCAACGGCGCGTACCAGCTCGAGCGCCTGGATGTTCGCCGGTCCTTCCCAGACCGCGGTGACCAGTGCGTCACGATACAGCCGCGCCGTGGGCCAATCCTCGGTATAGCCGTTGCCGCCCACCAGCTCCACGGCGCGGGTGGCCGCCCGCACCGCCTGCTCCGCCGTGTGGTATTTCGCCAGCGCCGTGACGGCGCGCAGCCAGGGACGCCCGGCCTCGTCGGCGAGCGCCGCGTCGAACGCGACGGCGGCCTCGAAGGCGAGCGCGGTGGACGCCTCCTGCTCCATCGCCAGGTCGAGCAACGTGTCCCGCACCATCGGGTATGCGCGGATCGCGTTGCCGAACGCCCGGCGGTGCGTCGCCCAGCATACCGCCTCGAGCAACGCCCGGCGCTGCAGCGCCGCGGCGCCGACGGCGTTGTGGATCCGGCTGTACGCCAGTGCCTCCATCATCGCCTTCAGCCCGTGCGGCGGCGGCGCCACCTCGAGCGCCCACGCGCCGTCCAGCTCTAGCTCGCCGGTGGGCAGCCCGCGCGTGCCGACCTTCTCCTTCAGCCGGCGCACCCACAGCCGGTTGGCAACGCCGTCCGGCAGCTCGGCCGGGACGAGGTAGCAGCCCAAGCCCCCGGCGCCCGCCGGCGCGCCGTCCGGACGCGCGGTGGCGAGCGCGAGGCCGGCGCCGGCGTTGCTGGTGAACCATTTGAGTCCGATGAGCCGCCACGCGTCCCCGTCCGCCGTGGCTCGCGTCGTCGTGGCGCCGACGTCAGAGCCGCCGTGCAGCTCCGTGGCCCAGGTGGCGCCGCTCGTCGCGCGCCCGTCCATGCGCACCAGCTCCGGCAAGTACGTGTCTCGCATCTGCGCGGGCGCGATGCGGTCCAGCACGTAGGCGACGGCGCCGGTCATGGTCACGGGACAGTGGATGGAGATGTCGGATTCGGACAGCAGGTAGCCCATGACGAAGGACAGCAGGTGCGGGGCCGGATCGGCGGCGAACGCCAGGCCGACACTGCCCCGGCGATACGCTTCGGCATGGCAGCGCACGTAGTCCGGATTGAGGACGACGCGACCCAGCCGGCTCCCGTCCGGTCCGAACGGCTCGAGCCGCGGGGGCGCGTAGCGATCGGTGTAACTCGCCTGCGCGGCGAGCGGGCCGCCGGCCCAGGCGCCGAACGCTTCCAGCGCGCCGCCGAAGCGCGCGATGAGATCGGGGGCGCGGCGCGCCAGCAGCCGCCGCAAGTTGCGGTCGAGCACGAACAGGTTGAGCCCCTGCGTGTCCGCCGGATACGTCACCGGCCCCTCCCACGCGGCCGGTCCGTCGCGCGGCACCGCCGCGTCGCTCGAACGCGCGCGTTCATCGGTCGTCACGGGCCCTCGTGCATGGCTTCGGCGGGGTGGCAGCGGCACACCAACACAATCTAGCCGTCCCACCTGCCGCCGTCGCGCGCGGCGCAACGACTCCTCTTCCTCCCCAGGTGCACTTCACCCCAGAGCCTAGGTGATGGCCGCTTGAACCGCGCTCGTGTTCCCGCTACCATGAACGTTCGCGAGAGGCACCTCGCGCTTGACGGTCGGCCCCCGAAACCAAGTGCCACGGCATCGGGCGGCGCCCGCCAGGGAGAATGCGTGAGCACCTATTCTCTTTGGAGGCGCCATGTCACTCCGCTCGGCTCTCGTCCCACTCACCTTCTTGTCCTCGATCCCCCTCGGCAGCCTGGGCTTCCTGCCCGGCCAATGGCCTCAGCAACACATGATCATCCGGCGTCACGACCGGCCGGACAGTCTCTACGTGGCGTTGGGTCGCGGGTACGAGAGTCTGGTCCACATCAATCTCGCCACCCCCACGGGTGCCGCGGATGGGGAGGGTACGCTGATTGCGCCACGCTGGGTCCTTACGGCGGCTCATGTGGCCACGGAGGTGAGACTTGGACACCGCATAGCCGTCGGAGGCGCGTTGCACGCCGTCGATTCCATCATCCTCCATCCGGACTGGGACGACGGGCCGCACGACATCGCGCTCCTGCGATTGGCGATGGCCGTCAAGACGACGGCGCCCGCCGTGCTCTACCGGGACACGGCGGAGCTCGACCGCACGGTCGTCCTGGTGGGCTACGGCGATATCGGGGACGGACTCACCGGACCGCGCGACAACGACGGGCGGGTGCGAGGCGCCACGAATCTCGTGGACGAGGCCACCGACTTCTGGCTCAAGCTCGTGTTCGATCCCCCCGGCAGCGGTCGGACCACTGAGCTCGAGGGTGTGAGCGGACCCGGCGACAGCGGTGGACCGGCATTTCTCCATGGTGTGGAGGATGAGGTCATCGTCGGCGTGTCGTCGGCACAGAGTACGCGCGCCGCCGGCGGTCAGCCGGGCCGCTACGGCGTGACCGAGTACTATACGCGGGTCTCGCGATACGTGGCGTGGGTGGAGAGAACGATTGGCGGGCAGTAGGAGGTCGGCAGTCGAAGGTCGGCAGTCGGCGTACTCGCCTCCTTGCTCGGCGACGTCGCGGAGTGGCCGCGAAGGCGGCGAACTCGGATCGCGACCGGCGTCATGACCGGCGCCATGGCCAACCTGACGTGAGGATCGCCGGTGGACTGACGAAGCGGCTTCCGCGCGAGCAGCCGACGCTGCATCATCCCAACTGAGCGAGGTCGGCTTCGGGTCACCGAACAGGATCGACGCGATGCTCCTGTTCCTCAAGAACGCCCTGTTTACGGTCCTGGTGCCGGGTACGGTTGCGGTGCTCGTGCCGTACGGAATCCTCGCGCGCGGCGGTGCGGTGCTCGATCTGGAGCCGTTCCGTGCGCTCCCCGCCGCGCCGCTCCTCGCGCTCGGCGCGGCGACGTACTTCTGGTGCCTCTGGGACTTCGCCGTGGCCGGCCGCGGCACGCCGGCGCCCATCGATCCACCGCGGCAGCTGGTTGCGCGCGGCCTGTATCGCTACGTGCGGAATCCGATGTACGTCGGGGTGCTGCTCGTGATCGTGGGCTGGTCGGCGCTGTTCGACTCCGTTGCGTTGCTGTCGTACGCCGCAGCCGTCGCCGTGGCCTTCCACCTCTTTGTGGTTCTGATCGAGGAGCCCATGCTGCGGCGGCGTTTTGGACCGGCCTACGATGCCTACTGCGGAGCCGTGCGCCGATGGATACCCGGGCGGCGCGGGTGACACGCAGTTCGCCGGACGGCCTGGAGCGGCGTCCTATGCGGCGCGATGGCTCGCGTCAAGTCCAACGCGGTGGGCATCATCCCGGCTTCACCCATTGCCAAGGCGGCTGCGTGTACCTGTGGCTCAAGCTGGCTCACATCGTCGCGGTGATCGCCTTCTTCGGCAACATCGCCACCGGCCTGTTCTGGCATGCGCACGCGGCGCGGACGCGTGATCCGCGCATCCTCGCCCATATCATGGAGGGGATCATCCGGAGCGACCGGCTCTTCACCATTCCGGGAGTTCTGGGGATCATCGCAACCGGGTTCGGGGCGGCAATCGTCGGCGGGTTACCGATTCTGGGAACCGGATGGATTCTCTGGACGATCGTGCTATTCACGATCTCCGGCGTCGTCTTCGTGGCCCGGGTGGCGCCGCTGCAGCGGGCGCTGCTGGCCTTCGCCGCGGAGGGTGGACGGTCCGCGGTCTTCGATTACGCCGGCTACCACCGGCTGGCCCGCCGCTGGGAGTACTGGGGTGCGGTGGCGCTGCTGACCCCGCTGGCCGGGCTGGTGCTGATGGTGCTCAAGCCCGGCTTCTGATCGCATGCTCGCGAGAGCTACCCCTATTCGACTCCCGCCGTCGCTTACTCCGCCCGCAACGCGGTGACGGGATCGACACGCATGGCCCGCCGCGCCGGCGCCAGGCACGCCGCGAGCGCCACGGCCACGAGCAGCGCGACCGTCGCCGAGAGGGTCATGGGATCGGTGGGCTCGATGCCGAACAGCATGGCGCGCAGGTACCGGGTCAGCGCGAGCGCGCCGCCCAGGCCGAGCACGAGCCCCACACCGGCCAGGGCGAGGCCCTGCCGGAGCACCAGGCGTACGATGGCGCGCGGGGTGGCGCCGAGGGCGGAGCGGATGCCGATCTCGCGGCGGCGCTCGGCCACGGCCCCCGAGAGCACACCATACACCCCCGCGGCCGCGAGCAGGGTGGCGACGACGCCGAACGCGGCGAACAGCATGACGGTGAGACGTCGCTGCGCCGTCGCGGTCGCGATCACCTCAGCGCCCGTCCGGACGTGCATGATGGGTTGCGTGGGGTCGAGGGACCGCACCGCGCGCACGACCGCCGGGGCCAGCGCCGCGGGATCGCCGGCGGTGCGCACTACCAGCACCACTTGGACATCCGCCCAGTCCCACTGCCGCTCCGGCACATAGAACCCGTGCAAGTCGCTCGTCTCGAGGCCGGTGTGCCGCACGTCGCCGGCGACGCCGACGACGGTGCGCCAGTCGCGGCCGCCCATTTGAATCTGCTTGCCAAGGGCGCTCTCGCCGGCCCAAATGCGGCGCGCGAGCGAGGCGCTCACAATGGCGACCTTGGCGGCAGAGTCCGCCGCGTCGGCGCTCGCGAAGGCCCGCCCCTCGAGCAGCGGGACGCGCATGGCCGCGAGGTATCCCGCGGAGACCGCGTAGCGCTGCGCTCCCGGCGCCAGCTCGGGGTTCGGGAGCGGCTTGTCCTGCGCGACGATCCCGTGGCCGTCGAAGTTGCTGCCCAGCGGAAGCTGTGAGGTCACTGCGGCCGCCACGACCCCGGGCAGCTGGACCACCGCTTCGCGCACGCGGTCGTGGTAGCTCCACACCGCAGCGTCGTCGTCGTACCGCGGACCGGTGGATTGAATCTCGAGCGTCAGCAGGTGCGCCGCGTCGAAGCCCGGGTTGACGGAAAGCAGGGTCAGGAGGCTCCGCGCCAGCAGTCCCGTGCCCACCAGCAACATCAGCGAAAGCGCCACCTCGGCCACGACGATGCCGGCGCGGCCGGCGTGCCGGCGCGGCCCCACGAGCCGGCTGGCGCCGCGGATCGCGGTGAACGCTTGGCGGCCGCCCGCGGTCGCCACGGGAGCGAGCCCCACCAGTACGCCCAGCCCGAGTGTGACGAGCGCCGCGAGCCCCAAGGCGGCCGGGTCGAGTTTCACCGCGGCGAGGCGCGGGAGATCGGACGGCAGGTACGCGACGAGCGCGCGGACGGCTCCCCACGCGATCAGCACGCCCGCGAGACCGCCCAGGAGGGCGAGCAGTAGTCCCTCGGCGAGGAGCTGGCGCGCCAACCGCGCGCGTCGGGCGCCCAGGGCCCTTCGCATGGCGAACTCTTCGCGGCGGCGCGTGGCGCGGGCCAGGCCGAGGGTCGTGACGTTGGCCCCAGCGATCAGGAGAAGGAACAGGACGGCGACCAGCACCGAGAGCAGAGCCGGGCGCACCGCACGCGTGACTTCCTGGTGCACCGGGACCAGGTCGACACCGGCGGCGGGGTACTGCGTGGGATGCGCCGCCACGATCCGCTCGGAGAGCGTGTGCAGCTCGGCGGCGGCGGCCTGGTGCGTCACGTCGCTCCCGATGCGCCCAACCATCCGGAGGTGGCGGCAGGTGCGGCACGCCCAGGGTTGGGAGACGTCGTAGCCCAGGATGCGGTAGACCTGCGTGCCGGGCTCGAACACGTCCTCGAAGCCGGCGGGCAGCACGCCGACGACCTCGATCGGCTCGCCGTCCACGCTCACGGTGCGGCCCACGATCGAGCGGTCGCCGCCGAAGCGGCGTTGCCACAGGCCGTGCGTGAGGATCACGACGCGCGGCTGGCCGGGGGCGTCTTCGGCTGCAACGAACGAGCGGCCAACCTCCGGCTTCACGCCCAGCATGTCGAAGAAGCGCCAGGAGACGCGCTGACCGACGAGCCGTTCGGGATCGCCCTCGCCGCCTGAGATGGTGGGCTGCCAGAAGCCCATTACCGCGCTGCTCTGGAGTGTGTGGGATTCGCCCGCGAGGTCAGCGAACGTGGCATACCCGGTGCGGCTGTTGGAGCCGTCGGCGTCCTTCTCCAAACGATCACCAGCTCGTCCGGCGCGGGGTACGGCAACGGCCGCAACAGGATGGGGTTCACCACGCTGAAGATGGCCGTGGTGGCCCCGAGTCCGACGGCGGCGATCGACGCCGTGGCCACCGTGAAGCCGGGCGCGCGCCGCAGCGCTTTCGCCGCCTTGGCGAGATCGTAGAGGAACGAGCTCATGAGGTGGTCTCCGCGTGGCCGTGGAGGGGCGGTTGGCGCCGCAGCGCACCGCACCTGCCAGGCGGCCGCGAGCGCTTCCTTCCAGTAGCGCAGTATCGCGCGCCGGCGCCCGCGCTCGAGGTCGACCGCATACTGCTCGGCGAGGTCGCCCAGGACGAACTCCCGCTCGCCGGGCGGAAGCCGCGACGCGAGCAACCGCTCGGCCAGCCGCGGCGGACGCGCCGTCATCGGGACATCACCGTCACGGGCAAGCCACGCGCCATGCGGTCCAGGGTGGCCAGGGTGCGTTGCAGCGCGCGCCGGCCCTGGGCGGTGAGCCGGTAGAGCTTGCGCCGCCGGCCGCCGCGCCGAGGCTCGGGGTCGCTCACGGTGGTGGAGAGGAAGCCCTTGGCCTCGAGCCGCATCAGCGTCTTGTAGACCGTGCCGAGGGTGAGCGACCGCCCCGCGCGGCGCCGGATCTCTTCGCGAACGGGGACGCCGTAAGCCTCGCCGTCGCGGCGCAGGACGGCGAGGAGCACGAGGGACTCCAGCTCACCCAGGGAGGGGGATTTGTCAGGCATAGTGGTAAGATATAGCCCGGCGGCGCGTGCGCCAGCACGGCCTTCCCGGTTAAAATGCACCACGCGTTACGTCGGGTAGAGGGACGCCGCTACTCCCCCCCCGCCTCGAGCCCCGCGCCAATGATCGTCAGCGATACGCCAGCTCGCGCTGCGCGTGCAACCGCCCGGCCCGCATCACCTGGGTCACCGTCCGGAACGCGCGCACGTCGGCGCGGGGATCGCTGGTCAGCACGATCAGGTCGGCGATCTTGCCCGCCTCCAGCGTCCCGAAATCCTCGAGCCGCCGCATCGCGAGCGCGCCGTTGCGCGTGGCCATGACGATGAGGTCCATGGGCGGTAGGCCCGCCGCCTGCATCGCCTCCAGCTCGTGGTACAGCGACGGGCCGTGCAGGGTGAGCGGATTGCCCGCGTCGGTCGCGGCCACGACGGTGACACCGGCTGCGTGCACGCGCCGCAGGTTCTCCGCCATTACCTCGCCGCCCGCTTCGGCCCGCTCGAGCCGCTGCCGGCCGGCCTCCTCCGAGCGGAGCCGTTCGGGCAGATACGATTGGAGCGGCCCGACGGCATTCACTTTCTCCACCGTGTTCGGATCCACGCAACCGCCAGGATCGTCGATAGGGCGGGGCTCGTTCAGGATCACCGAGGCGATCGCGCGGCCCCAGTTGGCGGAGACGATCAGCGTGGGCGCGTAGACCGCGTCGTTGACCGCGAGGAGGTCCAGGAACTCCTGATCCACCGGCTCGTCCTGCACGCTGTGGACCAGCATCTTGGCGCCGGCCCGGAGCGCAAGCTTGGCTTCCCGGAGACCGGTGGCGTGCACGATGAGATCGAGACCCGCCGCGTGCGCGGCGGCGCCGACGTCCATCAGCCTCATGTCGAGCGCTTCCTGACGCTCGGGCGCGGGGCGCAGGTACCACACCTTCACCGCCGACGAGCCCATCGCGACCAGCCGCGCCACGCTCGACCGCGCCTCTTCGGGGGTGTCCATGGGGAGGAACGTGTAGATCTCGTCGTCCACGTACAGGCGCGGCGATGCATGCGTGACCAGCGGACCCGCCGCGCGGACGTGCGGCGCCATCGGATCCGATTCGGCCGCGCGCGGCAGCGCGGTGGTCCACGGGTGGCCACCCACGTCGTATACGGCCGTGATGCCGGTACACAGGTACGACCGGTACCAGCGCTGGGGATTGGCCCTGGCGTGCCGGGCCGTTTCGGCGTACGGGTAGATCTCGGGGGCGCTCAGCCCATCGGGTCGCCCGTCGAGCCAGCCCGTCTGACTGAAGTGCACGTGCGCATCCACCAGACCCGGCGTCACGAACCGGCCGGACAGATCGATCCGCTCGGCGCCGGCCGGCACGGCGCAGTCGTCGCGAAAACCCACGCAGCTCATCCGGTCGCCATGAATCACGATGACCGCGTCGGAAAGGGCGGGCGCACCGGTGCCGTCGATCACGGTGGCACCCACGAGCACGCGCGTCTGGGCCGCGGCGGAGGACGCCGTGAGGGTGGCGACGAGCAGGGCGGCGCCTGGTAGTTTCATCATGACGCGGTTTCTCGGATGAACTGGGGTCCCGGAACATGATGAGGCGCCGAGCACGCCGCCAGCGGAGCGCCGTGCCCTCCCCTCCCCTAGCCACCGCCGCTCCCCCGGCGCTACGTTGGCCGAGCTCGTCCGTCCATCCTTGCCGGCTCCTCCAGGCATCGATCCATCAGCCGAGCCTCCGATCGAGGAAGTGCCTCATGCCCAACCGCCGCGTCACTTCCGCCATCGCCCTCACGATGCTCGCATTCGGCGCGTGCGGCGGTGGAAGAAGCCGGGTCCTCGTGCCTCCCCAGCTCGATCTCGCCCCCTACCAGAGCGTGGGCCTGGTGCTATTCACGGTCGAGAACGCCAAGGGCTCCCTCCATGAGCTCGCCACCGCACGCTTCGCGGAAGAGGTGCTCGGTGCCCAACGCATCGAGGTGCTGGAGCTGGGCGATGAGTCGCCGCTGCTGCGGGAGACGGGACAGACTCGCTATGGCGCGGCGCAGGCCCGCGCCATCGGGGAGGAGCACGGCGTCCCCGCCGTGTTCTTCGGCCATCTGGTGGTCTCGAACGTGAAGCCGGCCGCCTCGCTGGCCGACCTCGCGCGGTTCAGGGCCGAGGTGGACGTGTCTCTCTCCGTTCGACTCATGTCTGCCGAGTCGGGCGGCACGCTGTGGAGCCGCTCCTCGAGGGCCACCGCAACGGTGGGCCAGTTGACCTTGAACGGCGGCATCCCCGACTTCGGCGCGCGGGATCCGAACGAAGCCTACGGAGAGCTGGTGGACGTGCTGGTGCGCGACGTGACGCGCGACATGCGGGCAACGTGGGTGCGGCGGTAAGCACGGGGTCGAGGTTCACGTGTCGGCCGGCGGGCGGGCGGGTTCGCGTGCTGAAGCACGCGCTCGGCGGGCGCTTGGCGCGCCCGGCGCGCCCTGAAGGGCGCATCGAGTCAATCGTGCTTCAGCACGTGTCGGCCGCGCAGCGGCCGCCGAGCGGGCGCTTCAGCGCCCGAAGGCGCCCAACTCGCGCAACTTGCTCGGCACCGCCCCTATCTCCTCCCCTACCACTGCGGCGCCGGCCGCGTCATGAGCTGTCTCGGATTCCGTCCGTCCGCCCCCGCAACCACCACCGACACGGCCGCCGAGTCCTGAACGATGTAGGCGAGACGGGTCCCCTGAGGCGACAGCTCACCGGCGAGCACGTTGCCCGCGATCATCAGCTCCGGCGCCCCGCCCGCCACGGCTACTCGATACAGGCCGCCTTCGCCGCCGAACAGTACGCTCCCGCCATCGGGCGTCCATGCCGGCCACACACCCTCGGCCAGTGGCCTCGGATCGGAGCCGTCCGCCTGGACCACGAACACGTCGTCGTTGCCCTGGCCACCCGTTTCATAGAAGGCGATGCGTGTGCCGTCCGGAGACCAGGCCGGATTCTGGGCTTCGCCCGGCGACTCGAGCAGGCGCCGCGCCCCGGTCCCATCCGCGTTCATGATCCACAGCTGACCGATCCCGCTCCGATGGGAGATGAAGGCGATCCGGCGACCGTCGGGCGACCAGGCGGGCTGCGTGTCGTCCGCTTCGTCGGACGTCAGACGCCGGCGGTCCGTCCCGTCGGCGTTGATCGTGAAGACGTCCAGCGCGCCGGTGTCGGCGGGCGCGGCGAACGCGATGCGGGCCCCGTCCGGCGACCACGAGGTCCAGTAGTCGCGCGGACCCTCTGTCAACGGCGCGGGGTCAGCGCCCGCGGGGTCGAGCTTCCAGATGCGATACGCGTAGCCGGGTGCTGCATCGGTGAACTCGAGGACGGACACGAGCAGCGAAGCTCCGTCCGGCGACCACGAGACCTCCTGATAGAAACCGGGTTCCGACTGTTCGAAGGGGCCATTCGGCGCGCTGTTCGTGACGCGGCACCCCCAACCGTACGGAACGCTTGCAGCGCCGAGGGCGCAGACGATCGCCGTGCGACGACGCATGGGATCACGCTCCCGATGAAGAGCCGCGGATCAGAGACATACTTCAACTAGGTATATGCCAGTATAGTATCTGGCCCAATGAGCAGCAAGAGGCTCGTCGTGGGCTACGAGGGCTTCAATCAATCGCGCTTCCGCTTGCGAACCCACCCCTTCCACAGGATTGTTAAGGGGCGCCCTCCGTTCCATACTCCATCCTGGAGGCCCTCATGAAAGCCGCAACAGGAGGCTCCCTCATCGGACTCGCGCTGCTCGCCAGCGCCTGCTCCGATCGGCCAACCACCTTCACCGCCCCCGTGTTCGAATCGGCGTTCAGCGTGGCGGCCGGCGACGCGAAGACCGAGGTCGTTCCCCTCGCCGGACGCTTCGAAGTTCCCGAACGCGACACGCCCGCCATCGGGACCGCCATCTTCCACCTGACCGATGACGGCACCGGTCTCGACTACGCGCTGCGCGTGGCCAATATCCACAACGTGGTACAGGCACACATCCACATCGGCGCGGCCGGCGCCAACGGCCCCGTCGGGGTGTTTCTGTTCGGACCGGTGGACCCGGCCGGCGGACCGGTGCACGGCGTGATCGCCGAAGGCACCATCACGGCGGACGACTTCATCGGCCCCCTGGCCGGCCTGACGCTGGCCGACCTGGTGGCCGAGATCGAGGCGGGCAACACCTACGTCAACGTCCACACCGACGACGGCGTGGATCCCACCAACACCGGGCCCGGCGACTTCCCCGGCGGCGAGGTCCGGGGGCAGATTCGCTAGTCCGTCACACGGAGTCCGTCACACTGCGAAGTCCTCCACCCGCGACCGCAGCCCTCGGCGTGGCGCGGGTGGAGCGGCGGGGGAAGCGGGAGATGTGTGCATCCGCCGCTCGAACGCGGGCCCATTTGCCGCTCCTACAGCGCAGGTCCTCCCGCTCCTCCTGCTCCTCTCGCTACTCCCGCGTCGCGACCCACGTCCCGGTAAACGGCACCACCGTTGCGCCAAAGTTCAGCGTAAACATCACCGTCCCGGTCATCGTGTCGCCGTTCCCCGTGAAGCTGCCCGTGACCTCGAACGGGTCGTCGATATCCCAGAACTCGAACGACACGTTGGCGCCGTTCACTTGGACGTCGCGAATGGTCGAGGTGCCGACCAGACGGGCGCTGCGGGCGGTGGCGGAGGTGGCGGGAAGGAGGTGAGTGACGGAGCATCAGGCCCTCGGCACCCGGCGACCGCCTGAGAGACACTCCCAAACCCCATTCACCATCTCACTTCTCGCTTCTCACTTCTTACACGTTCCTGACAGTCCTCCCTCCTTGCTCCACCCCACGACATGCCTCACACTAGTGTGCAAATCCTCAAGACTGCAAATCCTCACAGGAGCCACGAGCCATGCGTATTCCCTTTGTCCTGGCGATCGGGGCGGTCGCGGTGGCCGTTCTGGCCGCGTGGCGCCCCGCGGCGCATTCCCCGGCAGCCGACGCCGAGGACATCCGTCGCGTGGTGACGTCCGCGTACATCGACGGGCTTCACAAGAACGGCAGCCGCGACTCGATTCGGGCCGGCTTCCACCCCGCGTTCGTCATGCAGGTATTGCGGGACGACAGCGTCAGCAGCGTGACGATCGAGCAGTGGATCGCACGGCTGCCGAGCCCGGGTACACCTCCCCGGCGCTCGGTGACCCATCGCATTCCCGACGTCAGTATCTCGGGCCGGGCCGCCGTTGCCCGCGTGGAGGTCATGTTCGACGATCGCCACGTCTTCACCGACTACATGAGCCTCTACGAGTTCCCGGAGGGCTGGCGGATCGTGGCGAAGATCTTCAACACCGAGTCGAGCTGAACCGACACGGGGCGCCCTTGACCGTGGCGCCCCTGTCAGCCCTGGCCGACCGCGTGCGGCCGGCGCAACAGGTCGATGCCGAGCCAGCATGCCCAGGTCGGCGCCAACGGCAGATACACGAACAGGCCGATCTCGGAGATCGTTGTCCATCCCAGGATCAGCCCCAGCGAGTCGAGCAGGCAGGCAGCGCCCAGCACCAGCGTGGCCAGCGCGATCGCCTTGCGCCCGCGCAGCAGGACGGCCAAGCCGACCCAGCCGATCCCTGCGAGGAGCTGCTCGAGCAGGTTCCAGAGGCCGATGTAGACGGCGTTGGCGTGGCTGCTGAAGACGGCTTCCAGCACCGCGCGCTGCGCCTCCGGCGCTGTCGAGTACGCCGTCATGAGGGGCGGAACCACTGCGGCGAGGATCGCCGCCCCCATCGCGCCGATCAGGCAGTACGCCAGCAGGCAAAAGGCGACGAAGCGGCTCCAGTCGGGGTGCCGCGTGCCGAGCTGTCGCCAGAGGACCAGGACGAGCGGGACGATCAGCAGATAGTAGCCGAGCAGGTCGAACACCATGGCCGCCCGCCACAGGTCGGCACGCTCGGCACCCATGCGGAGCAGAATCAGCGGCTCGTCGAATGCGTTGAAATCGAAGCCCACCGCGGCGAGCGACGTGGCCAGGTTTGCCGCCGCAAACGGCAGGGAGACCACGGCCGCGACCGCTGCGAAGCGCGAGAAGGATCGGCTACTGTCCATACACCCCGTTAATCTGCGCGGTGAAGAACCCGTGGGCAGAGGACGACGAACCTGACGAACCTATGGAGGCTAACCGGTCGCGACGCCCGACGCGCGCCCGTCTCACGGGCAGTCCTTTCGGCCGAGTAGCCGCTTGAGCGGCGTCCTATTCCCCGACGCTGGCCCCGCGGCGCCGGGGGGTGCCTGGTGGCCGCTCAAGTGGCCACGGCCGAGTCTGTCGCCCAGGCGTCCTCGCGCCTGGGCCCCGCCCCCCTCCACCACCCCGCCCCACCGACTATCTTGTAGGCGGAACCCAGCCGCCCCAACGCCGGGGACCAACCGATGACACCAAGAGACATGACCGTTTCACAGACCCGCGTTGCCATTGTCGCCCTGTTCTCCGCGCTCGCCGGCGCCGCCTGTGGCGGCGCCGCCGCGACCGGGGCGAACACCGCTCCCGAGCCCGCCACGTCGACCGCGGAGCTCGAGGCGCTCTACGAGGCCCGGACCGACAGCGCCCGGATGCGCTTCACCAGGGCCGACGTCGACTTCATGACCGGCATGATCGGACACCACGCGCAGGCGCTCGTGATGTCCCGGCTCGCCCCCACCCACGGCGCCAGCCCCACGATCGGTACGCTGGCCGCCCGCATCATCAACGCCCAGAACGACGAGATCGCCTGGATGCAGCGGTGGCTCCGCGACCGCGGGCAGACGGTGCCCGAGATCCACATCGAGGGAACCACGCTGATGGTGCACGGGGCCGACCACGCCATGCACATGCCGGGGATGCTGACACCCGACCAGATGCGGGAGTTGGACGCGGCGCAGGGGTCCGCGTTCGACCGTCTATTCCTTACTTATATGATCCAGCACCACGAGGGCGCCGTCACCATGGTGTACGACCTTTTCGCCACCGACGGCGCGGGGCAAGATGAGGAGGCGTTCAAGCTCGCCTCCGATATCCAGGTAGATCAGCGTACCGAGATCGCCCGCATGAAGCTGATGCTCAGCGAGATGCCGGCCGCGGAAGGCGCTCCGTGACCGACGAGACGATGAATACGTCCCCAACACCCTTTCCCACACAGGAATCCACCATGGCCCTTACCGCTCCCGCGCACCGTTTCTGGCTCCTTGCCGTCGCCGCCGGACTGCTCGGTCTGCCCGGCTGCTCCTCGTACAGCGCCTCGTCGGGCACGGCGGAGACCACGCCGATGTCCGACAACATGGCGATGGCCAAACCGCCGAGCCCCGATCCGCGCATTGGCCTGAAGCCGGGGTTGTTCGACGCCGGCGAAGCCGTGTGGAACCTGAGGGTCGTGTCGCAGACGCCGCCGCCGGAGGCCTTCGTCGGCGTCACCAACTCGGACCTCGCGTTCAAGGACCACTACGCGATCCAGGGCAACTACAACGGCATCATCGTCTGGGATATCTCGAATCCCAGCCAACCCACGCTCGTGATCGGGTACGTCTGCCCGGCATCCCAGAGCGACGTCTCGGTCTACAAGAACCTCCTGTTCGTGTCGGGTGAGGGGTTGAGCGGGCGGCTCGACTGCGGCACCGAGGGCGTCGAGGAAGCGGTGAGCCATCATCGGCTCCGCGGCATCCGGATCTTCGACATCACCGATATCCGCAATCCCGAATACATCGCCAACGTGCAGACCTGCCGGGGGTCCCACACGCACACGGTGCTGGAGGATCCGGACGACCAGGAGAACGTCTACATCTACGTCTCCGGCTCCTCGCAGGTGCGTCCCGAGGAGGAGTTGCCCGGCTGCGTGGCGGCGCCACCGGAGGAGGACCCGAACTCGGCCCTGTTCCGGATCGAGGTCATCCAGGTGCCGCTCGCCAACCCCGAGCAGGCGGCCATCGTGAACTCGCCGCGGATCTTCCAGGATCTGGTCGAGGCACCATCGCATGGCCTAGCGCCGGCGGACATCGCCGCCATGGAAGAGGCGAAGGCGCGCGGCGCGTTCGTCGCGAACGTCCGGGGCCAGGAAATGGTCCTGCCCGACCGGTTCTCCCGCACGATGCTCGACAGCATCGTACAGGCGCGCGGCGACAGCGGCGCGCCGACCGCCGCCGACAGCCAGGCCTTACGCGAGTACATCCCGGTGCTGGTCGCGCGGATGGTGGGCGACGACGACGACGACGACGGCCCGCGCCCCGGCCCCACCCAGTGCCACGACATCACGGTGTACCCGGCCATCGGTCTGGCGGGCGGCGCCTGCGGCGGCTACGGGCTGCTGCTCGACATCAGCGACCCGGTCAACCCGGTGCGCATCGGCGCGGTCAGCGACTCGAACTTCGCCTACTGGCACTCGGCCACGTTCAACAACGACGGCACCAAAGTGCTGTTCACGGACGAGTGGGGCGGCGGCGGCCAGCCGAAATGCCGCCCCACCGATCCCCCGGAGTGGGGAGCGAACGCCATCTTCACGCTCGAGAACCGCGAGATGGTGTTCAAGAGCTACTACAAGCTGTCCGCGCCGCAGACGCCCCAGGAGAACTGCGTCGCCCACAACGGCTCGCTGATCCCCATCCCGGGACGCGATGTGATGGTGCAGGGCTGGTACCAGGGCGGCATCTCGATCTTCGACTGGACCGATCCCAGCAACCCGATGGAGATCGCCTTCCACGACCGCGGGCCGGTGGACTCGACCCAGATGCGCAGCGGCGGCAGCTGGTCGGTGTATTGGTACAACGGCGTGCTCGTCAGCTCCGAGATCGCGCGCGGGCTGGACATCTTCGAGTTGACGCCGAGCGGCTACATCTCGCAGAACGAGATCGACGCCGCCAAATTGGTGCGGCTCGACTACCTGAACGCGCAGGGGCAGCCCAAGTTCGTGTGGCCGGCGTCGTTTGCGCTGGCGCGGGCGTATGTGGACCAGTTGGAGCGGTCGCACGGCCTTTCGGTCGACCGCGTCGCGGCTGTGCGGCAGGAATTGACCAATGCCGAGCGGGCCTCGGGCGCCGCGCGGCGGAACGCGCTGTCGCGGTTGGCGAACGAGCTGTCCCGCGAGGCCGGCGGCTCCATGGACGGTGGGAAAGTGCGGATGGCGGCAAACGCGGTGCAGGAGCTGGCGGCGGCGACGCGCTGACGACCGGCCACGGGTCGCGAGACCTCGGGTTGCAGGGTCGAAGAGAACGGCGGCCGGTGACGCTCGGCGTCACCGGCCGTTTGGCGTCGGCTCCTCTACTCTCTCACAGCCGCATCATGGGCAGCGGACTCCACGGATGCGTCCGCAGTCGCTTCAGCGACAACTGCACGAGCTTCTTGTGAAAGCCCGCGCTCGGCCACATCGAGAACACATCGCCCAAGAACCTGCGCGACAACCCGAACCTCATGAGTCCCCTGGTGACGTCCACCCAATCCGCTTTCCGGAACGGCTCTACGAGCCATTCCGGATGAGCGCGGTAATGTCGAGATCGAGAACATTGGTGCTGGCCATCACGGCCCTGTTCGGGACGCTCGCAGCCGAGAGCCCGCCTCCCCAGCACTTTGTCTTCTTCGGATTTGAGCGCGACCGCATCCGAGAGGCGAGCTTCCTCGAGACTCCGGCCATCGCGGGGGCGCAGCTCAAGTACACATGGCGCGAGCTCGAGCCGGAACGCGGCCGATACGCGTTCGAGCGGCTCCGCAGCGACCTCGCGTTCCTCGAGCGGCACAGTAAGCGGCTCCTTGTCCAGCTCCAGGACATCTCCTTCGACGAGCGCATCGTGAATGTTCCTGCCTATCTGCTCGACGACCCGGCATTCGGAGGAGGGGTGGCTCGCAAGTACCGGTTCGAGGGAGATGATGAATCGACCGCGACCCCCGACGGTTGGGCGGCGCGACGCTGGGACCCCGCCGTGCGCCACCGGTTCATCGAGCTCCTCCGAGCGCTCGGCCGCGAGCTCGACGGGCGCATCGAAGGAATCAACCTGCCCGAGACCGCCATCGACTTCGGCGTGAGCGGTGCGCTCCACCCCGACGGATTCACGTACGCCGGCTACGCCGAGAGTGTGAAGACCGTCATGACCGCGGCTCGGGAATCGTTCCCCACCTCGCGGGTGATTCAATACGCCAACTTCATGCCCGGCGAGTGGCTCCCGTGGGACGACCGTGGGTATCTCCGGAGCGTGTACGGGCACGCCGACAGTATCGGGGTGGGCGTCGGCGGGCCGGACCTGCTCCCACACCGCGCGGGGCAACGGAATCACAGCTACCCCCTGATCGCATCGCGCGGTCCGCGCACCGTGGCAGGCGTCGCCGTGCAGGATGGGAACCTCGACGAGCAAGACCCCGCCACCGGCGAGCGCGTCACGGTCGAGGAGCTGGCGCGGTTCGCCGAGGAGGAGTTGCGGCTGGACTACGTATTCTGGGCCACCGAGGAGCCGTATTACTCGAACGAAATCCTGCCGTATCTACGAGGCCTCACGCCGCGCCCCAGGCAGGAGTGAGGAGCTGGGATGAGGGGTAAGGAGTACGAGCTCACCAACGTGGAAGCGACGGACACGGCGTTTCTGCGAAACCCGCATTACCACCGGGGATCGGACCGTAGCGACACGCTCGACTACGGCTTTCTGGCATCCGTCACGCGGGCCATTCACCACGTGGTGCGGCGCATCGGCGGCGCATGAGGCGCGACGGATCGGGCGCCGGAGCGCCCCGGAGCCGTGGCTCCGGGGCGCTCCCACCTACTTCAACAGCATGTCGTGCGGCCCAGCCGGCCCCGTCGCAAAGTTCTGGAAGTCCGGCTGGAAATCGGGATCGATCCGCATGCCATCCGGCCCCACATGAATCAGCCACGCGCCGAACCGGACGTCGCCGTCCAGCGACGAGAGAATCGAGTTGGTCACGTACAGCCGCCGGCTATCCGGTGACAGTTTCATCATGTTGGGCTGCGGTATCGCCACCTCGCTCACGAGCGCCGGACCTTTCGGATCCGCGATGTCATATTGTTGTACCTTGCCCGCTCCCCACAGCGAGACGTACAGGTAGCGGTTGTCGTAGCTCACCCGCATGTCCGCCGGCGTGGCACCCTCACCCAGCTCGATCACCCGGTGAAACTCGATGGTGCCGTCGCGGTCCGCGTCCTCCCAGTACCAAACGGAGTTGCCGAACGCGGCGTTGGTGAACCCGCCGAGTCCGCGGGCGCCGTGCATCCAGCGCACCTCGAGGGGGGCCAGATCGAGCTGCTCGACCTGGAGAATCTTCTTCTCGTTCCAGTCCCACACCACGACGTCCTTCCCCGAATGCGCCGGATGATCGCCCGCCTTGACGTGGCCGGGGTGCGCCCAGCTCGACGTGATCATGCGGTTCAACTCGAGCTTGACGCCGACGTCGTACATGTACCCCGGCGTGCCGTCGGGATGGATGACCGGATTGGCCCGCTGGAAATTGCCGTCGTCGTCCACGAACATGAGGGCGCCGGGCCCGCCACCATCTACCTTGCCGAGCATCGCGAGCATGACCCCACCGGGCACCGCATAGATGGTATGCGGGCCGCTGTAGCCGGTGGGGTTCAGGTCCACCGTCTTGAGGAGCGTCGGCCGCCGCGGGTCGGTCTTCACATCGTAGATGAACAGCTTGTTCGAGAACATGCCGGCGCCGAAAATGCGGTCGGCGTTCTCGGTATACCCGAAGTGGTGCGCCTCGTTGCCCGCGGAGCCCGTGGGCGCGGTCGCGACGATCTCGCCGTACGTGTCGGACTCCGGATCCACGTCCACGACCGCCAAGAAGTCGCTGTCCTCGTGGTCCGCGTCCCGCGTCCACACGTAGAGGATCGTCTCACGTTCGGCGGGCTCGAGGCCCTTGACGAACACGGACTCGTCGAAGGCGACCTCGCGCGACGCCAGCGCGCCAAGCAGCCCGGTGGCGACGATGGGGAGGGCGAGTACGGCCAGCTTGCGTCTCATCCAAACCTCCTTGCCAGGTATGCCGGCCCAATCGATGGCTGAGGGGGGCCGTTACCCAGGGATGCGCAGGATGGGCGTGGGAGGGGACATGCGAGGGCACCCGGCTGCCACGGGCTGTCGAAACTAGGCCGCAGCGTTCGTCTCACCTATTGAGAACCGGAAGGGAGACTCCGAATGAGACCGTCCCGATGGTATGCGTTGGCCGTCTGCGCGCTTGTGACGGCGGCGCCGCTGGCGGCGCAGACCGTGTTCGACCGCCTCGAGGGAGCATGGCGGGGCAACGGCACCCTCATGGGCCGCGATGCCCGATACACCATGACCTGGCGGCAGTCGGACGGGTTCGCCGTCCTGCGCTTCGCGAACGCGTTCGCGGGACCGGAGGGGGCGACCACGCCGGTCCTGAGCGCCGTCGCGGTCTACCGGACCTCCCCCGGGAGCGCCGAGGCGGTTTGGCTGGATTCGCGGGGCGTGCGGATCGAGATCGAGTGGGAGGGATCCGATTCGGTGCTCGTCGCCCACTGGACGGCCCCGACGGAGTCCGGTCGCACCACGTATCGCGTGATCTCTCCCGAGGAGATCGAGGTGGTGGACGAGGTCTCGAGCGACGGCACGTGGCGCAGGTTCGGGACGGCCCGCTACCGTCGCGGCGATCCGCCTGAGAGGTGACCGGCCGTTGGGGCGGCGTTGCCGCCCCCCACCCCCGCATCCCGCTGGACGCCTTCACCGCGGCTCTATCCCGAACGCCTCGCGCCGCCCGAATACCCCGGCCACTTCGAGGTCCGGAAGGTCAGCGGCGCCGGTACCTTCCGCCTGCACTCGGGGCAACACTTCTTGAGCCAGGCCTCAACCATGAATACGTCGGATTCGAAGAGATCGCCGACGGCCTCTGGAACATCCTCTACTACGACACGCTCCTCGGCCGCTTCGACGAACACACCCACACCATCACCGGGGCTCCGTCCCTCAAGAAAACGTGTTAACCATGTCCCCGGACATTCTGTCAACTATCTTCCCGGCTGTTCAGGCCCTGGCGGGAAGACCGCCGCAACTGCCGCACCCCTGCTCCCGCACCCACGGTCAGCTTCCAACCTTCCAGTGTTCGTGATCCCGCGCGGTCCGACCGCGGCGCAACCCAGCCTTGACCGCGACGCGGGAGAGGCCGCGGCCCAGAAGTTGGCCACCCGTCGAGGCCTCGCAACCACCACTCGACCCACAGTCGCCGCGCCCCAGACCCCTCGCGACTCAGGCCGGAGGCGTCGCCAGCCCCACCACCCGACCGGGATAGCCTCACACCCCGAAAGCAATTCCCGATCCGCTCCACCACAGGGGGTCCCCATGAGCGTCGTCCCTGCAGATGCAGCCATCCCGTTGTGGTATCACGACGGGCCAGAAATCGAGCACTGGTTCTACGGGGTGTTCGAAGGAGGAGGTGCGAAGGGCGTCGCATACGGCGGTGCCCTGAAGGCCATGGCGAGCAGAGGCTGCTGGTTCAAGGGCGTCGCGGGTGCCTCGGCGGGTGCCATAACCGCGGCCCTGATCGCCGCGGGATTGAAGCCCGAGGCGGTCGCGTCGTCGACCGATGCGATCCTCGGCACGTTGCAGACGGGGACGTGGGCCGGATCCAAGAGACTTCGCAAGACGACCGGCTTCTTCCCCTCGAGGGAGCTGCACGAGTGGCTCACGGGGCCGGTGCTTCGCCCACCCCCTGACTGTTCCATGCGCCGGTCAGCTCGATCGTCGCGGCAGCTTGCATTGGGCCGCACAGCCGGGGCGCGCTTCAGCTCATCCGTAGTCCAACGGCCAGCTCGCCGACGTATCCCTCCCCTTCCCTGGTGAGCCGCAGCAGCAGTCTGGACCCGCTGTCTCCTCGCCGGAAGATACCGTCCCGCTCGTTGCGCACGTCGCGCATGCCCTTGGCGTTATATGGCGCCAAGGCGTGCACCTGGTCCGTGATCGCGTCGTCGAAGTAGAGCTGCGAGGTGAGCTCGTGCGTCGTGCGGTCGCCGTTCACGAGCCGGATCTTGAAGTGGATATGGACCGCGCGGCCGCTGTACCAGCCGGGGTACACGGTCACGAACCGCGCCGCGCCCCCCGCGTCGGTCAACTGGTAGCCGCGCAGGAACTTCTGCCCCCGCGTGTCGAACAGCCCCTGGAAGTCCCGCACGTCCGAGTACACGCCCAGTGCGTCGCATTGCCAGACGTCGACCAATGCGCCCTCGATCGGCGTGCAGGCGGCGCCGTCCACCCGGCTCACCGCGAGCCGGAGCTCGAGCGGCGATCCGTCGCGCGCCGCGCCGGTCTCCGGGTCGGTCCGGATGTCGGCACGGAGGAGCCGCTCGTCCACGAAGTACGGTCCCTCCGTTTGCTCGGGCGTCACCACGCAGTCGAGCTCGAGCAGGCGCGCGGCATCCGCGATGCCGAGCGCCGCCGCCGTGCGAGGGCCGGCCGCCGCCGCGGCCGCCGCGGTCCCGAGCACGCCCAACGCCTGACGGCGGGTCAACGGGCCAGAACTGATGTCCTTCCTCGATCTCATGGTTGTTTCTCCGTCGAGGTCACCGCTCTTCGTGAGTTGAAACGACCGGCGCCGCCCATCGGTCGCCTATCATTAGATTGGGGCCAACCAGTAGATTGGGGCCAAGCGGTCCATTCGTCCACCTCCTACTGCCTCCCTGACTCCTGTCTATACCCCGCCAAACGGCGTTCGGCGCCTTGATCCTCGCGCAGGCCGCGCACTCCCTCGAGGAGTACGTGGGCCGGCTCTGGGAGTCGTTCCCGCCCGCCCGCTTCGTGAGCGGCCTGGTATCGGCCGACCTCGAGCGGGGATTCATCGTGATCAACGTGTTGGTCGTGGCGTTCGGCGTGTGGTGTTTCGCCTGGCCGGTGCGGCACGCATGGCCGTCCGCCGCCGCGTTCGCCTGGGCGTGGGTCGCGGTGGAGCTAATCAACGGCATCGGACACCCGCTCTGGTCGCTGCGTGTCGGTGGCTACACGCCGGGCGTGGCCACGGCTGTGGTCTTGCTCGTGCTCGCGGTCTACCTCGCGCGGCTCTTGCTCGCGCGCGACGCCGACGGGCACGACACGTAGAGCGATACAGATTGCAGGCGCCGTCGAGCCGCCGTAGAATGCGGCCGAGGAGGGTGCAGACGTGTCGTCGAGCGGATCCCCGAAGCTGCTGCGGTGCTCACCGTACTTCCCCGGGTTCGGCCAGGATCTGGCGCACCGACCGCCGTCGTCTTGACACCCGCCGCCCGCCGCCGCCCGCCCGTTTGGGCCCTCGTCTCCGCCGCGTGGCTCGGCCCCGCGATCCTGGCGGCCTTCCAGGCCTACGTGCAGGGTCGCATCGGCAACCGCGAGCCCGCCACGTGGCGCGAGATCCTGTGGGAGGGCGGCGACTGGCTCCTGTACGCGCTGCTTACCCCGGCGGTATTCTGGCTCGCCCGGCGGTTCCCCCTCGCCCGCGGCACCATCGCCCGCCATCTCCCGGTGCACCTCCTCGGCGCCGTCCTGCTCTGCGCCGCGTGGGCGGGCGGCGGCGTGCTGCTCAGTTGGGCCATGTTCCGCTCCACCCCGTACGGCGGCGGCGCGGTCGGCTGGTTCTTTACCTCCCTCCCCTTCGGGGTCGCGGTGTACTTCGCCGTCCTCGGCGTGGAGCACGCGGCGTTCTACTTCGTCGAGGCGCGTGAGCGCGAGACCCATGCGGCACGCCTATCGGCCCAGCTCGCCGAAGCGCGCCTCGGCGCGCTCCGCATGCAGATGCAGCCGCACTTCCTGCTCAACAGCCTGAACGCCATCACCGTCATCGTGCGCGACCGCGACACCGTCACCGCCACCCGCATGCTCGAGCAGTTGGGCGACATGCTGCGCCGCGTGACGCGCGCCGACCGGCCACCGGAGGTGACGCTCGCCGAGGAGCTGGCGTTCGTGCGGCAGTACCTCGCGATCGAGGAAGTCCGCTTCTCCGACCGCCTGCGGCCGGTGTTCGCCGTGGACCCGAGCCTGCTCGCCGCGGCGGTGCCCGAGTTCGTGCTGCAGCCGCTGGTCGAGAACGCGCTGCGGCACGGACTCGCCCAGCGCGTCGGCGCCACCCGCCTCGAGATCGCGGCCCGGCGCGAGGAAGAAGAGCTCATCCTTTCCGTGACCGACGACGGGCCGGGACCGGACGACGCCGCACGCGAGCCGATGGAAGGCGTCGGACTCGGCAACACCCGCGAGCGCCTGGCTACCCTGTACGGCGACCGTGCCACGCTGACCCTCACGCGGCGGCCGGACGGCGGCGCGACCGCGACAGTGCGGCTGCCGTATCGCGAGTTGGAGGCCGCAGGTGGCTGACATCCGCGCAATCATCGTGGACGACGAGCCCCTGGCGCGACGCGGCATCCGGCAGCTCCTGGCGCCGTACCCCGACATCCTGGTGGTGGGTGAGTGCCGCGACGGACGCGAGGCCGTTCGCGCGCTGGCGACGCTCCGGCCCGACCTCGTCTTCCTCGACATCCAGATGCCCGGGCTCGACGGCCTCGGCGTGATCCGGATCCACGGGGTCGAGCGCATGCCGGTGACCGTGTTCGTCACGGCGCACGACGAGTTCGCGGTCCGCGCGTTCGAGGCCCAGGCGCTCGACTACCTCGTGAAGCCGCTCTCGGAGGCGCGCTTCCGCGCCACCATCGCGCGCGTGCGGGAGCGTGTCCGGCTGCGCGACGCCGTGGCGCTCGCCCGGCGTCTCACGGCGCTCCTCGAGGGCGAAGCCGCCCGGGCGGGCGCCGGCGCGTCACCGGCCGACGCCCCAAGCGGCGTCACGATCGCCGTGCCCACCGAGACGGGCGAGCGGCTGATCGACGCCACGGAGATCGACTGGATCGAGGCCCGCGACTACCACAGCGCCCTGCACGTGCGGGGCGCGCACTATCTCGTGCGACAATCGCTGTCCGCGCTCGAGGCGCAGCTCGACCCCGCGCGATTCGTCAGGATCCACCGCGCGGCCATCGTGCGCCTGGACCACGTGCGCGAGTGGAAAGCGGGCGCGTCGGAGCGCGAGGCGGTCGTGCTGCTCCGCGACGGCACCGAGCTTCCCGTGAGCCGCCGCCGCCTGGCACGGGTGAAGTCGTTGCTGCGGCTGGGCGGCAGTCGGTCGTAGACGGGCGGGAGCGATCCACCGCTTCGCCGTCGCGTGTCGGGGCTCGAAGGCCCCGCTCGGCGGTCACGCGGTGCGTGCTTCGCACGCGCCGGTCGCCGCCAGCTGCGCCGGCGGGTCCGTTCCCCGCACCGCCTGCGCCGCTCGCCGCGGCACCATTGATCGAGAGCAGAACCGACGCCAGTTTGGCCGCCATGACCACGACACTCGCCGGCGCTCCCACTCAGCCCGCCGCTCCCACAACGGGCCCGACCTCGCGCGTCGCCTCGGTCGACCTGATCCGCGGCGCCGTCATGGTCCTCATGGCCATCGATCACGTACGGGTGTACGCGGGCCTCCCCGCCGGCGGCCCCACGGCCGGCATCTTCTTCACGCGATGGGTCACCCACTTCTGCGCGCCCGCGTTCCTCTTCCTCGCGGGAACGAGCGCGTTCTTCTACGGCCGGAGGCACGCCGACCTCTCGCGGTTCCTGCTGATCCGCGGCGCGTGGCTCGTGTTCCTCGAGCTGACCGTGCTGCGCGTGGCGTGGACGTTCAACTTCGACTTCGCGCACTACGAGATGGCGGGCGTGATCTGGGTCATCGGCTGGTGCATGATCCTGATGGCGGGGCTGGTGAGGCTCCCGCTCCCAGCGGTCGCGGCCATCGGCATCGCCATCATCGCGGGACACAACCTGTTGGATCCCCACCTCGACACGCTGATCCCCGCGCTCGGCGGCGGCCCGCTCGGCGCGCTCTGGAAGATTCTCTACTTCGGTTTCTTCGGCGGGCCGATCCGCTTCGGCCCGGACGGCCCGTCTCTCATCGTGTTGTACTCGATCCTCCCGTGGATCGGTGTGATGGCAGCGGGCTACGCGTTCGGCCGGATCCTCACCATGGAGCCCGCGCGCCGGAACCGGATCTGCCTGACCCTGGGTCTCGCCGCGACCGCGCTGTTCCTCGCGCTCCGCGGCTTCAACCTGTACGGCGATCCCCGGCCGTGGGGCGCGGGCGACGGCACGCTCCCCCCCCTGCTCGATTTCCTCGGCGCCACCAAGTACCCGGCCTCGCTCAACTTCCTGCTGATGACGCTGGGCCCCACCATCGCGTTGATCCCCGCCCTGGAGCAGGCGCGCGGCGCGCTGGCCCGCTGGATCACCGTCTTCGGCCGGGTGCCTTTCTTCTATTACGTGCTCCACATACCGCTGATCCACGCCCTGGCGCTCGTGGTTTCCAGGATTCGGCTGGGGGATGTGAGCCCGTGGCTCTTCGCCAATCATCCCATGGGCAACCCGCCGCCGCCCGACGGGTACCCCTGGAGCCTCCCGCTCCTCTACCTGGTCTGGCTGGTGGCCGTGGTGACGCTCTATTTCGTGTGTCGGTGGTTCGCCGACCTCAAGGCCAGGAGGTCCGACTGGTGGCTTCGCTATCTCTGAGAGCGCTGCTCGTCGCGGCGGTGGTGGCCCCAGCTCCCGTTGCGGCCCAGCGCACCCCCGAACAGATGCAGGAGTCCTGGGAGGCGCGTCAGGGCGACTTCGACTACCTGCTCGGCGACTGGGAGTTCATCGCGGTGAACCGCACCTTCGGCACGTTCCGCGGCTACTGGAGCGCCGTACGCCTCGCCGAAGGCGCGGAGATCCTCGATGAGTACCGCGTCGTGGACGACAGCGGGGCAACCGTGTACGCCTCGACGACCGTGCGCGCGTACAACGCCGCCCTCGATCGATGGGAATTGATCTCGGCGGAACGCGGCGGCGGATTGCAGAATGTGGGTACCGCACGCCGCGCGGGCGACGAGATGCACATCGAGCAGCGTTTCGGCGTGATGGGCCCCGACTCCTCGCTCTGGCGAATCCGCTACTACGATATTCGACCCGATCGTTTTTCCTGGACCGCCGACCGATCGACCGACGGCGGCGCCACGTGGACGACCGCGTACATGGAGATCGACGCCCGCCGTATCGGGCCACCCCGGTTCCTCGGGCCGCTCGCCGTGCCGAAGAGTCCCTGACGCCACGCACGGCGCGAGTCGGCGCTCCGATTCCGCCGAGACCGGGCTCTCGAGATGCAGGTGACCGACCTCGACGGCAACGTCATGCGCCTCGGCTCGGAGCCGTTGGCGGGCGAGCCCTTCGGACCCTGCCTCGACATGCACGGTCGCAGCTGGCCGCCCGAGTCCCGGGTCGCCTTCCTCGAGGCCGCCACCTGGCACGGGCGCTCGCCCCCGCCGAAGCGATCCTGGCGGCACATCCCCAGGTCGCGGGCGGCGACATCCAATCTCCAATTCGCCCCCCCGCAAGGGAACGCGAGCGGGAGCCTGTGGGGTAGCATGTGCGTGCCCGATCACCACGGACTCGTTTCCCATTTCCGCCCGCGCCCCGTGTCCTCGATCCCGTCCTCGCTCGATCATCTGATCTTCGCAGGTCCCGACCTCGACGCCGCGGTCGCGTGGGTCGAGAACACCACCGGGGCGAAGGTGCACCCTGGCGGCCGGCATCCCGACTGGGGCACGCGGAACGCCATCCTGCCGCTCGGACCCACGACCTATCTCGAAATCATGGGACCGGACCCGGACCGCCCGGCGGGGACCCGGCCGCGCCTGTTCGACCTCGACGCGCTTCCGGGCCCGCTGCTCGCCGCCTGGGCGGCCAAGGGAGAGGACCTCGTCCAGCTCACCGCGCGCGCCCGCGACGCGGGAATCGATCTGGGCGCGGCGATGCCCGGGCAGCGACTCCGCCCGGACGGGACCGCCCTCACCTGGGTGCTCACCGACCCCACGACGCCGCGCGCCGGCGGGATCATCCCGTTCTTCATCGACTGGCCCGATGGAAGCCACCCGGGGGCCGTGGCGCCCGCCGCCGTCCGGCTGCTGGACTTCCACGCCGAGCATCCCGATCCGGACCACCTCGGCGCTCGAGTCCGCGCGCTCGGCGTAGAGCTCGACGTCAGGTGGGGGCCTACTCCAGCCCTCTCCGCAACCCTGCAGACGCCGCGCGGGATCCTCACCCTCGTGTGAGCACAGCCACCTCGCCGTTCCCGCCATCCTCGGTCGCCTCGTCCCCTGGATCGCGCGACGGGTGCGAAACGAAGAACCCGGTAGCACACGGCGCGTGACGACCCGACACCGCGTGCGGCCCGCGAGGGCCGCCGACGCCGGCGCCTGGCTGCGCATGCGCGTTGCACTCTGGCCGGACGGTTCGGAAGCCGAGCACGCGGAAGAGATCGACCGCTTCCTCGACGGCGGCGCGGGAGGCCGGCCCGCCGCCGTGCTCGTCGCCGAAGGCGCGTCCGGGCAGCCGGTCGGCATGGTGGAGCTCGCCATTCGACCGTACGCGGAAGGCTGCGTGACCGACCGCGTGGCCTACCTCGAGGGCTGGTACGTCGCCCAGGCGGCGCGGCGTCAAGGGGTCGGGCGGGCGCTCATAGCGGCGGCCGAGGAGTGGGGCCGCGCGCAGGGATGCACCGAGTTCGCCTCCGATGCCAATCCGGCGAACGACGCGAGCGCCGCCGCGCACCGTGCCGTGGGATTCGCCGACGTGGGGTTGGTCAGGTGCTTTCGTAAGAATCTTTCATGATGCCGGACGGGCGCCCGATCGGGGGTTGACGGAGCCGGGCCGCACCGTATCGTATGCCTCATCGTTCCCATCTCGAGGTCGTGACGCCATGCCTCTCCGCTCCGGCGTGTACATCGTCCCCACCAATCGCTGGTACATCGAGCGAACCGTCTGGCTCGTCGCCGGGTTGGTTCTGATCGCGGTCACGGCCCTGGCGGCGTTCGTGCAGCCCCTCTGGGCCCTCGGCATCATCGCGACGGGCATCGCCTCCGTCACCGTCGCGCTCACGGGGTTTTGCATCGTCGGCAACGCGCTCCGGCTCTTCGGTCTCGAGCCCATGCTCGGCCGGCCCGGGCCGACGCCCGGGAACCTGTACTTCATGCAAACCGACAAGTGGTACCTCGAGCGGCGAATCTACCTCGCGGTAGGCATCAACATCTCGATCGCGTCGGTGTTGTCGATCGTGCACAGCCCCTGGTGGCTCACGTTCACCGGATTCGTGGGCGTCGCGATGGTGTGGTTCGCGGCCACCGGGTTCTGCATCATGGCCAACGGCCTCTACTGGCTCGGCGCCGAGCCGCGACTCGCTCCCGAGCGCCGGCCCGCGTGCGAGGCCGTGACCGATGCAGGTGACCGCGTAGCGGCCTGATCCCTCTCCCCCAACGAGCCGTCCAACGGGATGGCGGTCGCATCGCGTCCGTCCCCGCCCGCCGGTGTGCGGCCCATTCGTGCCTATCGCATGTCGCGCAGCTGTCCCAGTTGGGGGGGTGCGGTGTCTCACTTCGGGTCTATCCAACGGCCGTCGGAGATTCCATGTTTCAAGTTTATGGTTGACTAGGGCGGCGGATGACATCGACACGATTGCCGCCGGCCGCCCGGCCCTTGCGATCGCTGGCCTTGACCAAGTGCCACGCCCACGTGTCGGGGTGTGGTCGAATTGCATTGCGAACGGGGGGAAGCCACGTGAGACTTCGCAAGGTCGCCGCGCTCGCACTGCTGGCGGCGTGCGGGCCCGGACATCGTACCGTGAGCGACGCCGAGCGACGGGACGTCGCGGCCGCGGTCGATTCGGCGACGCGCGCCTTCGAGGCCGCCGAGCGGGCTCGAGACGCCGAGGGTGTCGTTGCGCACCTGGCGCCGGAGTTCTACATGTACGTCGACGGCGTGCGCGCCGGCTATGATTCGGTCGTCGCGGGCATCCGCCGCGGGCTGCCGACGTACAAGCACTTCGAGCCCGGCTTCGACGACGTCGAAGTGATCGTGCTCGGCCGCGACGCGGCTGTCGCGTCGTTCACGTTTCACGACTCGATCGTCACCGCTTCCGGCGAGACGCAACGGCTCCGCGGACCGACCACCCTGGTGTGGGTGCGGCGCGACGGTGACTGGCGCATCGCCTACGCGGACGCCGACCACTACGCGCCGTCGCCGTGATGGCGCGATCCGCACGACCACTCGTCCCCTCCGCGGAGATCCGTCTCATGTCCCGCCCACCGCACAAGCTGTTCGCCACCCTGACGATCCTCGGCGCCATCACCGTGTTCGGCCTCGCCGCCGCGCCCGGCGTGGCGCGGGCGCAGGAGCCGGTCTATGCCGACTCCATGGCGATGATGCAGGAGATGATGGGCCCGATGATGAGCACTATGATGGTCAGCATGATGGAAGGCATGCTGGCGGTGCTGGCCAAGCCGGAGAGCGCGGAACGGTTGGCCACGTTCACGCGCAACTACTACGACGCGCTGCTCCGCAAGGGCTTCAACGAGGAACAGGCCCTGCGCCTCACTGCCGCCGTCGGGTTCCCGTCGCTCGCGCCCGGCAATTGACGGACGCGCGGCACGGCGTCCGGGCCGTCAACCGTCCTCCACCGCCGCCAGGACGCGCTCGATGAAGCCGTTGAAGGCCCGGCCGTCGATCCACCGGATCACGACGACCAGATCGTGGTCGGGATCCACGTAGATCCGGTTGATGCCCGCCCCGGAGTGGGTGAAGGCGGTCTCCGGAGCACTGGGGATCGACCGGCGCCCCGTGTTCGGTCCCCAATTCATGAAGCCGTAGTTCGGCCGCAGCGCGCCCGGAGTCTTGGCCATCGCGATCCACTCCTCCGAGAGGATCTGGCGGTCCTGCCACCGCCCGTTGCGAAGTGTCAGATATCCGAACCGGGCCTGATCTCTCGCGCTGATCCACATCCCACCGCCCCAATGGCCCCCTCCGCTCACCGACTGCATGCGGAGACCGTCGATCGTCACCCACGAGCTGTCGTACCCGTGCCATTCCCACGTCTTGGACGCGCCGATCGGGTCCATCAGCTCGCGGCGCAACACGCGCGGCAAGGGTTCGCGCCAAATGCGCAGGAGCGCCAGCGAGAGCCGGTTGACGCGCACGTCGTTGTACTCGTAGTGCGTTCCCGGCTGCTGCAGCTCCCGCAGCTCGTCCCGCGGACTATGGGCGGCGGGGTGCTTACCCCACAGGGTGCCGTCCCACTCGCTCGTTTGCCTCAGCAGCATATCCCACGTGATCTGTGAGTTGTGCGGTCCGTCGAACCCGCCGTCCTGTACGTAGTCGGCCACACGGTCGTGGACGTCGCGAATGAGGCCCCGGTCGTAGGCGAGCCCGGCCACCGTCGAGACGAAGCTCTTGGAGGCGCTGAACGTCATGTCCACGCGCTTGGGTGCGCCCCACTCGCTGATCAGGTATCCGTGCCGTACGACGACCCCCGTCACCGGGCCGTGCGATTTGGTGGGACCACGCAACTGTCCGTCGTCGTATCGCTTGCCGCTGTTGTACTCGAGCAGGGCCTGCCGCAAGTCCTGCGGCCACCCGGCGTGCGCCGAATCCTGGGAGTACGCGATCGCCTCCTGCAGCCGCTCGGCGTTCAGACCGACGGCCGCCGGGTCGCGCCGCTCCCACGCGTCGCCTGGCTCGGGGTAGTACACCGCGGCTTCCCGGGTGGCGTCGCTCGGGCCGCCGGCGAACCGCGCGCCGAGCGCGGATGCCGCGACGCCTACCACCGCCGCGACGAGCGCGGCCCGCTGCCATTGCGAGGTCATCGTGATATTCCTCCGTGGTCGCCGGCGCCGTGCGCGCCGGCTTGGTGTCACGCCATGGCTCGGTCGACCAGCACCGAGCGCTCGGGGTCGATCCGCAGCCAGCACAGTCCGGCGATTACGCACAACGCGCTGGCCACGAGGAATGGCAGCTCCCACCGCCCCGTGGCCTGCACCAGGACGCCGAATAGGAACGGCGAGATGGTTCCGCCGAGGTTGCCGAACATGTTCATCATGGCCGAGACGGTGCCCGCGTATTCCTGCCCGACGTCGATGACCACCGCCCAGGACACACCCGTCGTGAACTCCAGGCCTGCCGCCGCGAGCGTGAGGAAGGCGATGGCCGCGAAGGGATCATCGGCCAGCACGCCCGGCACCATCGCGCCCACGCCGATCACGAACCCGGCGATGGCCGGCGCCCGCCGGCCGAACCGCACGCCCCGCCGCGCCACGAGCCGGTCGGACACCCAACCGCCCAGCGTATTGGTGATCGCCCCCGCGAGCAGCGGCAGGCCGGCGAAGAACCCGGATGCGAGCATGCCAAAACCGCGTGTCTCGACCAGATAGGTCGGGAACCACGAGAGGAAGATCCAGAACGTGTAGACGTAGCAGAAATACATCAGCGAGATCGTCCACATGTTCGGACTCGTGAGCAGCACGCGCCATGGCACCGAGGCCCCGTCGGCCGCGGCATGGCTGTCGGCCCTGGCGGTCGCGGTCGGGATCGGTTCCGCCGACCCGCGGATGACGGCCAGCTCCGCCGTGTTGACCGCCTTGTGGTCCTCCGGTCGGTCGCGGTAGTACCAGTACCACGCCGCGCCCCAGACGTATCCCATCGCGCCGAACACGATGAACGCGGAGCGCCAGCCCCAGGTAACCATCATCAGCGCCACCAGCGGCGGCGTGATGGCGCCGGCGAGGCGCGCCCCGGAGTGTGTGATGCCCTGTGCGAAGCCGCGCTCCGTCACGGGGAGCCAGCGCGAAAAGGCCCGGGTGGCCGCCGGAAAGGCGCCCGCTTCGCCGGCGCCGAACAGGAAACGGATCACGATCAGCGAGACCGCGTTCCAGGCCACCGCCGTCGCCATCGTGAAGATCGACCAGTAACACACGATGCCGGTAAGCACGCGCCGTGGCCCGAAGCGATCGGCGAGCCAGCCGCCCGGAATCTGGAACAGCGCGTAGGAAAGACTGAACGCGCTGAAGATGATGCCCAGGGTGACCTGGTTGAACCCGAACTCCGCCACGATCATGGGCGCCGCCGCCGCGATCGCCACGCGATCCATGTACGTGTTCGCGTAGTGCAGGACGAGCAACGAGAGCACGTTGTGGCGTGCCCGTGAGGGGCGCGCCCCCGCGACGGCGCCGGCTCGGCTGCGCAGGACATCACCCTCCACGACGCTCCTCCTCCCGCTCGGTCGGGGTGCGGCTATTGGGACGGCCGGGTGGATGCGGGAATCAGCGGCAGCACGATGTGCGACGCGCGCCCCCGCTCGTGATACACCGTGTTGTCCACCACGCGGAACCGCCGGTGGCGG
>Ga0256864_1000052_pt1 | contig 52922 bp, 38 predicted proteins | sample RVTome_11_FD_187336 | JGI IMG/M metagenome (GOLD analysis project Ga0256864, IMG submission 187336) | Soil microbial communities from uranium-contaminated site in the Upper Colorado River Basin, Wyoming, United States - RVT147D111 HiSeq ... | reverse complement strand
CGTGATGTGGGACAACCGCTGCACGCTCCACCGGGCGATGGCGTTCGACAAGACGCGCTACAAGCGCAAGCTCCACCGCACCACCATCGCGGGAAAGGCGCCGGACAGCGCGTTTGCGAGCATGCCCGAGCCGCGTGGCGCTTAGGAAGGCCCGTCCGAAGTCAGAGAAAAACGGGGTCAGAAAAACGGGGTCAGGTTCACATTTCAGCTCGAGCTTCAGAAATGTAAACCTGATAATCATCTAGAAGGCCTCCTCGCCGCCGCGTGCGGCGGGGTTAAAGTTGAGGTGCGAAGTCAAACCTTAACGTGAGGAGGCCTTCGATGAAGAAGTATAGCGGGATTGATCTGCACTCGAACAACTGCGTGGTGGCGGTGATTGATGAAGCGGACCAGGTGTTGTATCGCAAGCGCTTGCCGAACGAGATTGCGGTGATCGTTGCGGCGCTGGGCGTCCATCGGGGGGAGCTGCACTCGGTGGTGGTGGAATCGACGTATAACGGGTACTGGCTGGTGGATGGGCTGATGGAGGCGGGCTTCGAGGTGCGGTTGGCCAACACGGCGGCGATCAAGCAGTACGAGGGGCTCAAGCACACCGATGATGGGGATGATGCGGTGTGGTTGGCGCACTTGATGCGCCTGGGGCTGCTGCCGCAGGGTCATATCTACCCGAAGGCCGAACGTGCGGTGCGCGACCTGCTGAGGAAGCGCAGCCAGCGGGTGCGCCAGAGGACGGCGAACGTGCTGGCGATCGAGAACCTGGTGGCGCGCAACAGCGGTCGGCTAATCAACGGCAACCAGGTCAAGCGGCTCAGCCCCGCGGATCTGCCCGCCATCGAACCCGAGGCCGAGCGCCGGCTGGCGATCGCGGCCAACCTGGCGGTGATGGGGACACTCAATGAGCAGATCAAGCAACTCGAGGGGGCGGTGAAGGCGCGCACGAAGGCGCATGAAGCCCTGCCCCCGCTCAAGACGGTAGCGGGCATTGGCGAGACCCTGGCGCTGACCATTGTGCTGGAGACCGGTGGCATCGAGCGCTTTGCCAAGGTGGGTAATTTTGCCTCGTATTGCCGCGCGGTGGACAGCCGCCGGCTCTCGAACGGCAAGAAGAAGGGCGAAGGCAACGCGAAGTGCGGCAACCGGTATCTCGCCTGGGCCTTTGTCGAGGCGGCGAACTTCGCGGTGCGCTACTGCGCGCAGGCGAAGCGCTTCTACCAGAGGAAGCGGGCCAAGACCAACAACGCGGTGGCGATCAAGGCGGTGGCGCACAAACTCGCGCGCGCCTGCTACTACGTGATGCGCGATCGGGTGCCGTTCGATCCGGCGCGCTGTTTCAGTTGACGATTTGGCTGGGACGGTGAACCAGAAATGGGGTTGGTTCAAAACCACCAGAACTGATTGGCAGCCGTCCCATCCATCCTTATCGAGCGTTGCACACTGATACGCCCAAAGCGCAAGCCAGCCAGGGGTTGGACCTCGAACGAGCAACTGAGGAGCCACACAAACTGTATGCAGCCTCCCGTGGATGCGATTTGGTACCGAAGTTTTTCTGGGGCGATCAATGATCGCCAGGGGCGCGGCTGAGTCAGGACCGATCAGCCACCGGCCTTGATCCTGATGGGTGACTGGTGCGGATCAGCTCCGACACCAATTGAAACGAGAAACAGGGCGCGTAGCAGAACGGCGCTTCGCAATGAGGGTGGAGAACTTGGAGAGAATCGCGCAACTTAACCGACTGCGCTTGCTTTCTTCGTCCCTTGACCACGGCCTTCTAATGGGTGACCCCGAGCCGCTGGCGCACCGCGCGGAATTCCCTGTTGAAGCCAAATACTTAAGCCGGTAAACTTCCCAGTTGCCCGGAGATTTCGTATTGTCCTGTTGCAACGCAACAGGCGCGAGCGTAAGGCTCTGTATTTGAATCATTTAGCTGATATGCGCGAAGCGCTCACATCTAAAGCGACCGCCTGCGGCGGGCTATACCAGCCCGCGCAGGAGCACGACGCCTGCGGGGTCGGCTTCATCGCGCACATCAAGGGCAAGAAGAGCCACGCGATCGTGGAGCAGGGGCTGCAGATCCTCAAGAACCTCACGCATCGCGGCGCGGTCGGCGCCGATCCCAAGGCGAGCGACGGGGCCGGGATCCTGATCCAGGTTCCGGACCAGTTTTTCCGCGAGGAGATGGCGAAGGACGGCGTCAAGCTCCCGCCACGCGGCCAGTACGGCGTTGGAATGGTGTTCCTGCCGCGCGAGCCCGCTTCCCGCCTCGCCTGCGAATACGAGATCGAGCGCGCCATCAAGGATGAGGGCCAGGTCCTGCTGGGCTGGCGCGATGTGCCGGTAGACAACACCGATCTCGGTGAGTCGGTGAAGCAGGTCGAGCCGGTCATCCGCCAGGTATTCATCGGACGCGGCACCGGCGTGACCGTGACCGACGCACTCGAACGCAAGCTCTACGTTATCCGCAAGAGCGCGGGACATGCCATTCAGTCGCTCAAGCTCGCGCACGGCAAGGAGTTCTACGTCCCGTCGATGTCGGCGCGCACGATCTGCTACAAGGGCATGTTGCTCGCGTACCAGGTCGGGTTGTACTACAAGGACCTGCAGGACGCGCGTGTCGTCTCCGCGCTCGCGCTCGTCCACCAGCGATTCTCGACCAACACGTTTCCCAGGTGGGATCTCGCGCACCCCTTCCGGATGATCTGCCATAACGGCGAGATCAACACGCTGCGGGGCAACGTCAACTGGATCCGGGCACGGCAGGGCGCGATCTCCAGTCCCGTGCTCGGGCGCGATCTCGACAAGCTGTGGCCGCTCATCTACGACGGCCAGTCGGATTCCGCCTCGTTCGATAATGCGCTCGAGCTGCTTGTCATGGGCGGCTACTCCATCGCACACGCGATGATGATGATGATTCCCGAGGCTTGGGAAAACCACGCGCACATGGATCCGGGCCGCCGCGCATTCTACGAATACCATGCGGCGATGATGGAGCCGTGGGACGGCCCCGCATCGATCGCTTTCACCGACGGGCGCCAGATTGGCGCCACCCTGGATCGCAACGGGCTGCGGCCGTCGCGCTATATCGTCACGAGCGACGACCTTGTCATCATGGGCTCCGAGTGCGGCTGCCTCCCCGTGCCGGAGGAGAAGGTGGTCAAGAAATGGCGCCTGCAGCCGGGCAGGATGTTCCTCGTCGATCTCGAGAAAGGCCGCATCATCGACGACAAGGAACTGAAGGAGTCGCTCGCCTCGGCGAAACCCTACGCCGAGTGGATCGAGCGCATACGGGTCAAGCTCGATGAGGTCGAAAGCGACAAGCAGCAGCCCGAGCGCTCGCGCGTCGCCCTGCTCGACCGCCAGCAGGCGTTCGGCTACACGCAGGAAGACGTCAAGTTCATGATGGCGCCGATGGCACTGAACGGGGAGGAACCCGTGGGCTCGATGGGCAATGACCTGCCCCTTGCCGTCCTCTCTGCCCGGAACAAGAGCCTGTATCAGTACTTCAAGCAGCTCTTTGCCCAGGTCACGAACCCGCCGATCGATCCGATTCGCGAGGAGCTCGTGACATCGCTCGTGTCGTTCATCGGGCCCAAGCCCAATCTCCTCGGGATCGATGAAATGAACCCGCCGCTGCGGCTCGAGATCAGCCAGCCCGTGCTCGATTTCTACGAGATGGAGAAAATCCGGCACATCGATCGCTACACGCAGGGCAAGTTCGCCTCGTTCGAGCTCGACCTGACCTATCCGGTGGCGTGGGGCAAGGAAGCGATCGAGGCGCGGCTCGCGTCGTTATGCGCCCAGGCCGAGGACGCGGTTCGCGCCGGCTATTCCATTCTCATTCTTTCGGACCGCCAGGTCGACCGCGACAACGTCGCAATTCCGGCGCTGCTCGGGCTTTCGGCGATTCACCAGCATCTGGTCGGCAAGGGGCTGAGAACCAGTTCGGGGCTTGTCGTCGAGACGGGTTCGGCGCGGGAGGTGCACCACTTCGCGTTGCTGGGCGGCTACGGGGCCGAAGCAGTGCATCCCTATCTCGCTCTGGAAACGCTCCTTGATCTCGCCGCACGCAGCTCCTTCGGTCCGGAGATCGACGGCAGGAAAGCTATCAAGAATTTCGTGAAGGCGACCGGCAAGGGGTTGAAGAAGGTGATGTCCAAGATGGGCATTTCAACCTACATGTCCTATACCGGGGCGCAGATCTTCGAGGCGGTCGGGCTGGCGCGATCGCTCGTCGACAAGTACTTCGCCGGGACCACCTCCTCGGTCGAGGGCATCGGCGTGTTCGAGGTGGCGGAAGAAGCCATACGCACCCACAAGGGCGCTTTCGACGAAGAGAATCCCCTCCTGAAAGTGGCGCTCGACGCCGGCGGTGAATACGCCTGGCGTGTGCGCGGTGAAGATCACACCTGGACTCCCGACGCCATTGCGAAACTGCAGCACTCGACGCGTGCGAATTCCTACAAGACCTACCAGGAGTACGCGGCGATCATCAACGACCAGTCGCGGCGCCACATGACGCTGCGCGGTCTGTTCGAGCTCAAGTTCGGAGAGTGCGCTCCGGTCCCGATTGACGAAGTCGAGCCCGCGTCGGAAATCGTCAAGCGATTTTCGACGGGGGCCATGTCGTTTGGCTCGATCTCGGCGGAGGCCCACGCCACGCTGGCGATCGCGATGAACCGCATCGGCGGCAAGTCCAACACGGGTGAGGGCGGAGAAGACCGCAACCGTTACGCGCCGGTGAAGACGGGCGAAACGCTGATGTCGCGCCTCGGGCGCGAGCGCGTGGAGGTCGACATCCCGCTGCAAGACGGCGACTCCCTGAAATCGAAGATCAAGCAGGTCGCTTCAGGCCGTTTCGGCGTGACGGCAGAGTACCTCGCGTCCTCCGAAATGATGCAGATCAAGATTGCCCAGGGGGCGAAGCCCGGCGAGGGCGGACAGCTGCCGGGGCGCAAGGTGTCCGAGTACATTGCGGAACTGCGTTTCTCCACTCCCGGCGTCGAGCTCATTTCCCCGCCGCCCCATCACGATATTTATTCCATCGAGGACATTGCGCAGCTCATCCACGATCTCAAGAACGCCAATCCCGAGGCGGCGGTCAGTGTCAAGCTCGTGTCTGAGGTGGGTGTCGGCACGGTCGCTGCGGGCGTCGCGAAAGCCAAGTCGGATCACGTGACGATTGCCGGCCACGACGGGGGCACCGGGGCCTCTCCCTGGTCCTCGATCATGCACGCCGGCACGCCCTGGGAGCTCGGCCTCGCGGAAACGCAGCAGACGCTTGTCCTCAATCGCCTGCGCGGCCGGATCGCCATCCAGGTCGATGGCCAGCTGAAAACCGGCCGAGACGTGCTGATCGGCGCCCTGCTCGGTGCCGATGAGTTCGGTTTTTCGACCGCACCCCTCGTGGTCGAGGGCTGCATCATGATGAGAAAGTGCCATCTCAACACCTGTCCGGTCGGGGTCGCCACCCAGGATCCGGTGCTGCGCCAGAAGTTCGTCGGCAAACCTGAGCACGTCGTCAACTACTTCTTCTTTGTGGCTGACGAGGTGCGCGCGCTCATGGCGAGGCTCGGGATTCGCAGGTTCAACGATCTCATCGGGCGCTCCGATCTTCTGGAGAAAAGGACGTGCATCGAACACTGGAAGGCGCAGGGTCTCGACTTCTCGAGGATCTTTTACCAGCCGAACATGCCGAAGGACGTCGCGCGCTACCACTGTGAGACCCAGGATCACGGGCTCACCAAGGCGCTTGACCACAGGCTCATTGAGCTGGCCAGGCGGGCGCTCGAGCAGGGAGAGAAAGTGACGATCGAGATGCCGATACGCAACATCAATCGAACGGTCGGCACCATGCTCTCGTACGAGATCGCCAGGCGCTACGGGCATGACGGGCTGCCTGATGCGACCATCCGCGCGCGCTTCGCCGGCTCGGCCGGCCAGAGCTTCGGTGCATTCCTGGCGAAGGGCGTCTGGCTGGATCTCATCGGCGACACCAACGATTACTGCGGCAAGGGACTTTCGGGAGGACGCATTTCGGTTCAGCCCCCGCCCAAGTTCAAGGGCGAGCCGACGCAGAACATCATCACCGGCAACGTCGTGCTCTATGGCGCGATCGGCGGCGAGGCCTATTTCCGCGGGGTCGCCGGCGAGCGATTTGCAGTGCGCAACTCCGGCGCGCTGGCGGTAGTCGAGGGCGTGGGTGACCACGGCTGCGAGTACATGACGGGAGGCACAGCAGTGGTGCTCGGAGCGACCGGGCGCAACTTTGCCGCGGGCATGTCGGGCGGGATCGCCTACGTGCTGGACGAGGAGGGCACGTTCGAGTCGCGATGCAATCTCGCGATGGTGACGCTCGAGCCGGTGCTAACCGAGACGGAGCAGGAGGCGAAGCTCTCCCGTGACTTGTGGCATAGGGGGCTTTCCGACGAGCAGATCCTGAAGCAGCTGATTGGAAACCATGCGCGCTATACGGGAAGCGCGCAGGCCCGGCGGATTCTCGAGCGCTGGGCCGAGTATCGCGCCCGGTTCGTCAAGGTCTTCCCGAACGAGTACCGGCGCGCGTTGGGCGAGCTCGCCGCCAGGCAGCGCCGGCGCGCCGCATAGCGCAGCCTCCCGTCGCGACAACACGGCCCTGCCGGCACCCGCCGGCACGGTCCAGCATGCGAACCGACCACATGGGAAAAATCACCGGATTTCTCGATTTCGAGCGGGTCGACGAAACCTACGAGCCGAAAGAGCACCGCAAGAAGCACTATCGCGAGTTCATCCCGCGACTCACGGACGAGCAGGCGAAGATCCAGGGCGCGCGCTGCATGGACTGCGGCATTCCGTTCTGCATGAGCGGATGTCCGGTCAACAACATCATTCCCGACTGGAATGACCTCGTCTACCGCCAGGAGTGGAAGGCGGCGATCGAGACATTGCACTCGACCAACAACTTTCCGGAATTCACCGGGCGCATCTGCCCGGCACCGTGCGAGGAAGCGTGCGTGCTGCGCATCAACGAGGATGCGGTGGGCATCAAGTCGATCGAGCACGCGATCATAGACAAGGCCTGGGAGGAGGGATGGGTAAGCCCGCAGCCGCCCCTGCAGACGACCGGCAGGAAGATCGCCGTTGTCGGGTCGGGGCCGGCGGGGCTCGCTTGCGCCCAGCAACTTGCGCGCGTCGGGCATGCGGTCAGCGTATTCGAGAAGAACGACCGGATCGGTGGGTTGCTGCGATATGGCATTCCAGACTTCAAGATGGAGAAATGGCTCATCGACCGGCGCATGGAACAGATGGCCGCCGAGGGAGTATCTTTCCGTGCGGGCGTTCGCGTCGGAGCCGAGCGCTCCGCAAAGGGCGTGCCCGACTGGGCTGCGGAGACGATCAGCGCTGATGCGCTGCGCGCCGGGTTCGACGCAGTGGTTCTCGCCATCGGGGCCGAGCATCCGCGCGACCTGCCGGTCCCGGGGCGCGAATTGGACGGTGTTCACTTCGCAATGGAATACCTGCCGCTCCAGAACAAGCGCGTGGCCGGGGACAAGGACGTCCCCGGGCTGTGGGCTACCGACAAGCATGTCGTAATCATCGGAGGCGGCGATACCGGGTCGGACTGCGTCGGAACCTCTAACCGCCATGGCGCGAAATCCATCACCCAGTTTGAGCTCTTGCCCATGCCACCCGACGTGGATTCCAATCCGGTCTGGCCGTACTGGCCGGTACGGCTCAGGACCTCGTCCTCGCACGAGGAGGGCGTCGACCGCGACTGGTCCATTGCAACCAAGGAGTTTCTCGGAGAGGGCGGCAAGGTGAAGGCCCTGAAAGCCGTGCGCCTGGAGTGGAAGGACGGGAAGATGAGCGAGATGCCGGGTACGGAGTTCACGATCCCCGCGGACCTGGTGTTGCTCGCAATGGGATTCGTATCTCCGGTTCAATCCGTGCTCGATGCCTTCGGGATCGAAAAGGATGCGCGCGGCAACGCCCTTGCGACCACTGATGGGGCCGGCTCCTACACGACGTCCGTCCCCGGGCTGTTTGCTGCCGGGGATGTGCGTCGCGGTCAGTCGCTCGTGGTATGGGCAATACGCGAAGGCCGTCAATGCGCGCGGGCTGTCGACGAGTTTTTGATGGGTTCCTCGGAGCTCCCGCGCTGACGCCCCGCCCTTCCATGCGCCGGCGGATGATATGGAAAGGCGCGGACCGCCCGTCGCCAATCTGCACCAGCCCGTGACGCAGCTCAAGAACGACACCCTGATCCGGGCGCTCCTGCGGCAGCCCACCGCATATACACCCGTCTGGCTGATGCGGCAGGCGGGGCGCTACCTTCCGGAGTACAACGAAACCCGGGCGCGCGCCGGCAGCTTTCTCGCGCTATGCCGGGATCCCGGTCTGGCAACGGAGGTCACCCTTCAGCCGCTTGCGCGCTATGCGCTCGACGCCGCGATCGTCTTCTCCGATATCCTGACCATTCCCGACGCCATGGGGCTCGGGCTGCATTTCGTGGAAGGCGAGGGACCCCGGTTCGAGCGTCCACTGAGAGATGAGCGCGAGATTCGTGGCCTGCAGGCCCCCGACCCGACGGCCGCCTTGCGCTACGTGCTCGATGCAGTGCGCCAGACACGCGGCGCGTTGGCTGGCGCAGTTCCGCTGATTGGCTTTTCCGGCAGCCCATTTACGCTGGCCTGCTACATGATCGAGGGAAGAGGAAGCGCCGATTTTCATACCGTAAAAGCCCTGCTCTATCGCCGGCCCGAGCTGCTGCACCACGTGCTGGAAGTCAATTGCCGTGCCGTGACCGACTTTCTGAACGCGCAGGTCGAGGCTGGCGCGCAAGTCGTCATGCTGTTCGACACCTGGGGCGGCATTCTGGGAGCGGCGGAGTTCCGGGAGTTTTCTCTCGAGTATCTCCGGCGCACGGTGGCAGGGTTGCGACAAGAACACCAGGGCGAGCGGGTTCCGAGCATTGTATTTACCAAGGGTGGGGGCGGTTGGCTCGAGGATATCGCCGCAATCGGCTGTGATGCAGTGGGGCTCGACTGGACTCTCGACATCGGGGCGGCGCGGCAACGTGTGGGCAAGCGGGTCTCTTTGCAGGGTAATCTTGACCCCGCTGTGCTGCTTGCCGGGCCCGAGGCTGTGCGTGCGCAAGCAGAAGCGATCTTGAACGCATATGGAAAGGGCGCCGGACATGTCTTCAACCTTGGGCATGGCGTCTCCCAGCACACGCCGCCCGAAAATGTGGCCGCGCTGGTTGCAGCCGTCCGCGCACTCAGCCCCGCCTATCACTGAGAAGCCGCGCCAGCTCTTGCTCTTCAGGCAATGGGAAGGCCACTTATGCACAACGAGATCGAGGAGCAAGCTCTAACCTGCCGCCGGGACCTCGTAGCCCGGGTGTATTATGTTAACGCATTGATTACAGGTTGTTATTGTAGATCGTTGCGATCCTGTCTCTGACCTCCGAATGGCGATCGGCATGACGGCGTATGCGCCGCGGTCAGATCATCAACAGATTTATCCACAGCGCCGTGTCAATAAGCAACAAATGTTCTGATGCGTAAGGCTTTTCTGTTTTTGAAGCTATCGCCGTCCTGGCACGGCCGCCTGCTAGGGGCCGCATCGGCATCAAGCATTACCGCATGAAAGTCATCAAAGTTGCCCTCGACGTGCCGGTTTCGACGCTGTTCGACTACCGCCACGACGCGGCAACCGAGCTCGACGTCGGCCAGCGAGTTGTTGTGCCCTTTGGCAAGAAGCGACTCGTCGGCATGATCGTGGAAACGGCCGATACCAGCAGCATCGCCTCCGCACGACTCAAGGCCGCGCATCAGGTCCTGCGGGACTCGCCTCGTCTCGAGGAGGCGGACCTCGAGTTGCTGCGCTTCGCCAGCAACTACTATCACTATCCGCTCGGGGCAGCCGTGATGGGGAGCCTGCCTCCGCGGCTGCGCCGTCCGCAGCCCCTTTCGGGCAGCCCGCGATTAACTGGTCGCTTCGTGTTGACCGAGGCCGGCGTCGCCTTCGATCCATCCTCGTTATCCGCGCGCGCAAGCCTGCAGCGGCAACTCCTGACGCTTTTGCGTCAGCGCGCGCTCTCAACCGCCGAGGCGCGCGCGGTTTCGCCCCGCGCGTCCCGCGTGCTGCAGGAGCTCGCGCGGCGCGGCCTCGTAAGATGGGAAGCGCACAGCGTCCCGCCGCCCGCAGAACCCCGTGCAGCTCCTCCTGCGCCTGCTCTTACGTCCGAGCAGGAGCAAGTGCTCTCCACCGTACTCGCCGATCTGAACAGGTTCCAGGCGCATCTCGTGCTTGGAGTGACGAGCAGCGGCAAGACGGAAATATACCTGCACGCCATCGCAGCCGTGCTTGCTGCGAATCGCCAGGCGTTGCTCCTCGTTCCCGAGATTTCACTGACACCCCAGCTTGAGAACCTGGTGCGCGAGCGCTTTCCCGGCGCACCGGTGGTTACCCTGCATAGCGCGCTCAACGAACATGACCGCACGTCGAACTGGCTCTCAGCCCAGTCCGGGCGTGCATCCATCGTACTGGGAACGCGGCTTGCGGTGTTCGCTCCCATGCCGCGACTGGGCATCATCATCATCGACGAAGAGCATGACGCGTCTTTCAAGCAGACCGACCGCTTTCGCTATTCGGCGCGCGATATCGCGGTCGTTCGCGCAAGCCGCGCCGGCGTGCCGGTTGTGCTCGGCTCGGCGACGCCGTCGCTCGAGAGCTACTTCAACGCGGTGAACGGCCGCTACCGCCTGAGCACGCTCACCCAGCGAATCGGCGCTCCGCTGCCCTCTATCGAGTGCGTGGACACACGCGGCGAGCGTCTGGAGGACGGGTTGTCCGGCCGGCTGCTACAGGCACTCGACGAGTATATGGCGCGCGGAGAGCAAAGCCTGGTATTCATCAACCGGCGCGGCTATGCGCCGGTGCTCATGTGCCATTCCTGCGGCTGGATCTCGGGCTGCCATCGTTGCAGCGCGAAGCTCGTCCTGCATCTCGGGGAGCGCCGTCTGCGCTGCCACCATTGCGGACACGCCGCGGCCATCCCGCACGCCTGCCAGGACTGCGGCAACCCGCAGCTTGCGCCGATGGGGCAGGGCACCCAGCGCGTGGAGGGAGCTCTCGCGCAGCGCTACGGAAGGTCTGGCGTGCTGCGCGTCGACCGCGACAGCGTGCGCCCGCGCGACGCGTGGAACGTCATGCGCCGCCGCATTCATGGCGGGGAGGCGAAGATCCTTGTCGGCACGCAGATCCTTGCCAAGGGCCACGATTTCCCGAACCTCAATCTCGTGGGCGTGCTGAACGCCGACAGCCTCCTGTACAGCGCCGATTTCCGCGCTCCCGAACGGCTGCTCGCCTTGCTCACCCAGGTTGGCGGCCGGGCGGGGCGTGGCGGACTGCAGGGCAAGGTACTTATTCAGACGGAATTTCCCGATCATCCGCTCTATGACGCACTGATGCGCCAGAATTACCGGGCGTTTGCCGACGCATTGCTGGCGGAACGCCAGCAGGCCGCTTTCCCCCCGTTTACCCACCAGGCATTGCTCCGCGCGGAGGCGTCGCGCCTGCAGACGGCCCTCGAGTTTCTGCGCGGCGCCGTCGCCGCCGCGCGCGACATTCAGGATTCGGTAACGCTTTACGATCCCGTTCCGGCCGCAATGCCGCGGCGCGCCGGGCGCGAGCGGGCCCAGTTGCTTGTGCAGTGTGAGTCGCGGGCCCGCCTGCAGCAGTTCCTTGGCGCGTGGTGCAGCAAGCTTGGCGAAGGCCGCTCCTCGTCCGCGCGCTGGATAATCGACGTTGACCCGCTGGAATTCTAGGGTCGCATATAATACGCCGTTCGCCTCGATCCCGATGCCTGCGTCCCCCGTTTCCGATGTTCGCGCCCACCTCGGGGCGCTGCTGTCCGACGCGGTGCAGGAAACGGCACCGCACCTGCCCAAGCCGGGCATTCTGCTCGAGAAGCCCAGGCAGGCGCAGCATGGCGATTACGCCTGCAACGTGGCGCTCCAGCTGGCGAAAGCGCTGAAGCGCGCGCCGCGCGATGTGGCCGCTCAGCTGGTGGCGGCTCTCTCGGCGTCCCCCTGCCTCGACCGGGCAGAGGTCGCCGGTGCGGGCTTCATAAACTTTTTTCTGAAACGCGGGTTCAAGCAGGAAACCGTTAACCGCGTCCTGCAGGCCGGAGCCGCGTATGGTGTCATGGCATCCGGCCAGAAGAAGCGCGTGCTGCTGGAGTTCGTTTCGGCCAATCCGACCGGGCCCCTGCACGTCGGACACGGGCGCGGCGCGGCGTACGGCGCGAGCCTCGCCAATATCCTCATCACCGCGGGATTCGATGTCTCGCGCGAGTACTACGTCAATGACAGCGGACGCCAGATGGACATCCTGGCGCTATCGACGTGGCTGCGCTATCTCGAGGCATGCGGCATCGCGACCGAATTCCCGGACAACGCCTATCAGGGCGATTACGTGCGCAAGATGGCCAGCGCCATTCTCGGGCAGCATGGCGCCGGATTCACCCGCGAAACCACCGCGGATACGCTCAAGCCCGGGCTCGCGGAGGCTGATGCGGAAAAACGCCTTGACCGTTTGATAGAGCTGGCAAAGGAGCGGCTGGGGGCGGATTACTCCTACTTCCACGACCTCGCGCTGAACGAGCAGCTCGAGGACTGTCGCAGCGACCTTGCCGAATTCGGGGTCACTTTTGATCGGTGGTTTTCCGAGCGCTCACTCTACGATTCCGGCCTTGTCGAGCACGCGCTGCGCACGCTCGAAGAACGCGGCCACCTCTACGAGCAGGACGGGGCGAAGTGGTTTCGCTCCACGGCGTTCGGCGACGAGAAGGACCGCGTGGTGCAGCGCGAGAACGGGCAGTACACCTATTTCGCATCGGACATTGCCTATCACCTGAACAAGTTCGAGCGCGGGTCGGACCTGGTCATCGACGTCTGGGGCGCCGACCATCACGGATACGTGGCCCGGGTCAAGGGCGCGCTCGCTGCCCTTGGGCTGAATCCCCAGCAGCTCACCATCGTGATCGTGCAATTCGCCGTGCTCTATCGCAACGGACAGAAGGTATCGATGTCGACGCGCGCCGGGGATTTCGTCACCTTGCGCGAGCTGCGCCGGGAGGTGGGCAACGACGCGGCGCGCTTTTTTTATGTTTTGCGCAGGTCCGACCAGCATCTGGACTTCGATCTGGACCTGGCCAAGTCGCAGAGCAATGACAACCCCGTCTATTATGTCCAGTATGCGCACGCCCGCGTCTCGAGCGTGCTTGAGCAGTGGGGCGGGGAGAGCGGCGAGCTCGGCCACGCCCCGACCGCAGCACTGATCGGCGAGCAGGAACTCGCGCTGCTGGCATGCCTGATGGACTATCCCCAGGCTGTCGAGGACGCGGCGCGAGAGCTCTCCCCTCACCTGATCGCGTTCTACCTGAGGGAGCTTGCCGCCGGGTTCCACAGCTACTACAACGCCACGCGCATCCTGATCGAGGACGAGGACACGAAGCGGGCGCGCCTCGCGCTGGCGGCCGCGGTACGGCAGGTGCTGCGGAACGGATTGGCGCTGCTCGGTGTCTCGGCGCCGGAGAGGATGTAACATATTGCCATGACCCGTGACTACAAGAAGCCCGAACGCCGCCGCGACGGGCGGGGCGGCGGCAGCTCGTTCCTCATCGGAATGCTGCTCGGACTGGTGCTCGGCCTCGGGATTGCGCTCGGCGTGGCGTGGTACGTCAACAGAATGCCGAGCCCGTTCCTCCATCGCTCGACGCCCCCGGCAAAAGGGGAGGCGCCCGGTAGCGGTGCAGCCAAGGCCGGGGCGAAGGAGCAGACCGCCAAGGCCGGCGATGGCAAGCCGCGCTTCGATTTTTACAAGATCCTTCCCGGCCAGGAAGAGCCCGTAACGGACAAGCAGTTCCGTGAGGCAAGCAGGGCCAGATCGACGGAGCGCGAGGCGTTCTATCTTCAGGCCGGCGCGTTCCAGAACGCTCCGGATGCGGATACGCTCAAAGCGCGCCTCGCGCTGCTCGGGGTCGAGGCCACAATCCAGACCACCACGTTGCCGGACAAAGGGGTATGGCACCGCGTTCGCGCAGGACCGTATACCCGCATCGAGGACCTCAACCAGGCCCGGGAAAGGCTGAAACAGAACGGAGTTGAAACGACCCTCATCCGGGTGCGCGATTCGGGGGCAAAGAAATGATGAAGGCCCTACTTACCTCGCAGACGCGCCGCCGCCTGCTCTTCCTAACGCTCCTTCTCGCGGGGCTCACGACCGCTCCCGGCGCCTGGGGGCAATTCATCGCAGGCAGGGACTACCTCATCATCAACCCGCCACAGCCCACGGACACTGGGGGCAAGGTCGAGGTCCTGGAGTTCTTCTGGTATGGCTGCCCGCACTGCAATTCGCTCCAGGCCCCGCTCGGTGAATGGCTCAAGAACAAACCCGCGGATGTCGAATTCCGGCGCGTGCCGGCGATCCTCGGGCAGAGCTGGATACCGCTCACCCAGACTTTCTATACGTTCGAAGCACTGGGCATCACCGAGAAGCTTCATCACGACGTGTTCGCCGCGATTCACAACGACAAGATCAAGCTTCAGGATCCGAAGACGCTGTTCGACTGGGTCGCCAAACGCGGCGTGGATCGAAAGCAGTTCATGGACGCCTACAACTCCTTCGGCGTGCGCAGCCGCGTGCAGCGGGCGATCGACATGACCCGAAACTACGACATTCCCGGCACGCCGGCGATCGTGGTCGACGGACGCTATCTGACCGCGCCTCATCTGGGCCTCGGGCGTGGTGACGCGTTGAGCTACGAGCGCTACTTCAAGATAGTCGACCACGTCATCGCCAACGCGCGCAAGGCCCGCGCAGGAAAGTAGCGGTGGCGCGCGTTGCGCTCCAGGCCGGGCTTGCGTTGCTCGCATTCGTTTGTGCCGCGGCGCCGGCGATGGCGCAGGAGACCGTAAGGTCGCGCCAGAACCTCGAGTACCGTCTCATCCCGGAACAGCCGGTCGAAACCGGACGCTTCATCGAAGTGATCGATTTCTTCTGGTACGGCTGCCCCTACTGTGACCAGCTGCAGCCGGCGCTCGAGGCCTGGCGCAAGCGCAAACCGGCGGACGTTGCACTGCGTCGTGTCCCCGCGATCCTCAACGACTCATGGAAGCCGCATGCGCGCATCTACTACACGCTGGAAAGCCTGAACGAGGCGGAGCGCCTGCATCTGCAGGTATATCACGGCTACCATGTGGAGAAGCTCCACCTGAGCAAGCCGGAGGTCATGGTCGAGTGGGCGGTGAGACACGGAATCGAACGACAGCGCTGGCTCGACGCCTACTATTCTCCGGAAGTCGACGAAAAGGTTGAGCGCGCGAGGAGCCTGACCCGGGTCTATTCGGTCGGCGGCACACCCTCGCTCGTCGTCGACGGCCGCTACCTCACCTCGGGAGCGCTCGCCCAGAGTCTGGAGGAAATGATCACCGTGCTGGACGACCTGATTCTTCTCGCCCGCCGCAGCCGGGCAGCCAGATAGGCGGCGGCGTACAGTTGGTCGATACGGAATCGGGCCGCGTCGGACCGCCGTCAAGGGTGGTCATCACCGGAGCCTCCAGCGGTATCGGTGCCGCGCTCGCGTGCCACTACGGGCGGCTGGGCGCCGAGCTGGCCCTGATCGGCCGGCGCGCGCAGGCCCTGGAGCAACTCGCCGCGTCGTTGCCCGCCCGCTGCGCGCTGTATCCGCTCGACGTGCGTGACGAGGCGGCACTCCATGCTGCCGGGCAGGACTTCCTCGCACGGCGCGGCTGCCCCGACATCGTCTTCGCAAACGCAGGGATCAGCGTGGGCACGCTGACCGAATATGTCGAAGACCTGGCGGTCTTTGCGGAGACGATGGAGACCAACGTCCTGGGAATCGTCCGGACCTTCCAGCCCTTCATCGCGTGCATGCGTGAGCGTGGACAAGGGACGCTCGTGGGCATCGCCAGCGTCGCCGGCTACCGGGGTCTGCCCGGGGGCGGAGCCTACAGCGCCTCCAAGGCGGCAGCGATCGCCTATCTGGAGAGCCTGCGAACCGAGCTCCGCGGTACCGGCATCCGCGTGACCACCATTTGTCCCGGCTATGTCGCAACGCCCATGACGGAGAACAATCCGTATCCGATGCCGTTCCAGATGCATCCCGACAAGGCGGCAGAGAAAATCGCGGCTTTGGTCCGGCGCGGCGCAGCATATGCGGTCATTCCCTGGCAGATGGCGCTCGTTGCTCGCGTGCTGCACGTCATGCCGAACTGGCTCTACGACCGGCTCTTCGCGCGTGCCCCCCGCAAGCCTCGCCGCACCGAATGACTACTCCACGGTGACGGACTTCGCGAGATTCCGGGGTTTGTCGACGTCGTTCCCGCGCGCCAGGGCCGCGTGATAGGCGAGAAGCTGCAGCGGGATCGTGTGCAGGATCGGCGACAGCATGCCTGCATGATCGGGCATCCGGATCACGTGCACGCCTTCTCCGTGCGTCAGCCTCGTATCCTGGTCGGCCAGCACGTGCAGCTCGCCCCCGCGCGCGCGCACTTCCTGCAGGTTGGACTTGAGCTTTTCCAGCAGCGCATCGTTGGGCGCGATCGCGACCACGGGCATTTCCCGGTCCACCAGCGCAAGCGGACCATGCTTCAGCTCCCCGGCGGCATAGGCCTCGGCGTGAATGTAGGAAATCTCCTTGAGCTTGAGAGCTCCCTCCATCGCTATGGGCCAGTGAATGCCGCGGCCAAGGAAGAGCGCGTGCTGGCGCTGCGCGAACTTTTTCGCCCAGCGCTCGATTTCAGGCTCCAGCCGAAGCACCGCCGAAAGTGCCGCCGGCAAATGTCGCAAGGACTGCAAGAGCGCCGCCTCGCGCTCGCCGGACAGCCTTGCGCGCTGCTTTGCGAGGACCATCGTGAGAAGCGCCAGGGCCGCGAGCTGGGTCGTGAACGCCTTGGTCGAAGCCACTCCGATCTCCGGGCCGGCGCGGGTCAGAAAGCGCAGATCGGCGGTACGAATCAGGGCTGATTCGGGCACGTTGCAGATGGCCAGCGAATGGCGGTGGCCCAGGCCCTTGGCGTGCTGAAGGGCGGCGAGGGTGTCCGCGGTCTCGCCCGACTGCGATATGGCGACAACCAGCGTGTCGGGTGAGGGCACCGAGTCCCGGTAGCGGTACTCGCTGGCAATCTCGACGTTGCAGGTGAGCCCGGCAACGCTCTCCAGCCAGTACCGCGCCACCATCCCCGCATGGTAGCTGGTGCCGCAGGCGATGAGGAGAACGCCGCCCGCTTCTCGCAGCACGTCCTCCGCGCCGGCGCCAAAGAGGTTTGCGGTCACCGAGCGCGCGCCTGCGACCATTTCGAGCGTATTTGCCACAGCGCCGGGCTGCTCGAAGATCTCCTTCTGCATGTAGTGACGATAGGGGCCCAATTCCACCTCATCCGCCGTGAGATGGCTGCGATGCACAGGACGCTCGACCTGCTTGCCTGCCGCATCCCGCACCGCCACTCGCTCCAGCGTGATCTCCGCGCAGTCGCCGTCCTCGAGATAAATGATGTTCTGCGTCACCTGGACCAGCGCCGACGCATCCGAGGCAGCGAAATTTTCGCCTTCGCCCAGGCCCAGCAGCAACGGCGCTCCATTACGGGCGACAATGAGCCGGGATCTGTCGCCCTCGGAAATCACCGCGATCGCGTACGCGCCGACGAGCTCACGCACGGCGGCTTGCACCGCATCGAACAAGGACCCGCCCCGCCCGAGGCAGGAATGCACGAGATGCGCGATGACCTCGGTATCCGTGTCCGAGGAAAATTCATAGCCCCGCGACCGAAGCCGCGCGCGGATTGTCTCGTGGTTCTCGATGATGCCGTTGTGCACCACCGAGACGCCGCCCGAAACGTGGGGATGCGCGTTGCGTTCCACCGGCGCGCCATGGGTCGCCCATCGCGTGTGAGCGATGCCAAGGGCGCCATTCACGCCCTGCCCCTGGACCAGGCGTTCGAGCTCCGCGACCCGACCCGTGCAGCGCACGCGCTGCAAGGTGCCATTCAGCACGGCAACGCCGGCCGAATCATAGCCGCGGTATTCGAGCCGCTTCAGCCCCTCGATCAGGACCGGGACGACGTTGCGCCTTGCGATGGCTCCGACGATGCCGCACATGGCTACAAATCCGTGAGCGGTGAACGGTGAGCGGTGAGCGGTGAAAACTGCTTCACGAACGGCGGGCCTGCAGACGTCGTGGTCTGGTCACGGGTCACTGGTCACCCGTCACTTTCTTCTTGATGGGACGCTTCCAGCCGGCCCGGTGCTCCTGGGTCTTTGCATTGATCACGAGCCCGCCGGGCGGCGTGTCCTTCCACACCGTGGTGCCCGCCCCGATGGTGGCGCCTCGTGCGACCGTCACCGGCGCCACGAGCTGCACGTCTGATCCGATGTGCACGTCATCCTCGATGATCGTGCGATGCTTGTTCGCGCCGTCGTAGTTGCAGGTGATGGTTCCCGCGCCGACATTGACATCGCGGCCAATGGTTGTATCCCCGATGTAAGCGAGGTGATTTGCCTTGGAGCGGGCGCCGATCTCGCTCGCCTTCACTTCGACAAAGTTGCCGATGTGCACTTCCTCCCCGATCCGGTTGCCCGGTCGCAGCCGGGCGTACGGACCGATACGACAGCGCTCACCGACCTTTGCGTCCTCCATCAAGGTAAAAGGCTCGACGCGCGTTCCCGCCCCGATCTCGGCATCACGCAGCACGCAATTTGCGCCGATCACGACTCCGTCGCCCAGACGCACCCGGCCTTCGAACACGCAGTTGACGTCGATGGTGACGTCGGCGCCGCAGGCAAGCTCCCCGCGCACGTCGAGACGCATCGGGTCCGCGAGCATGACCCCTTGATCGAGGAGCCGTTGCGCATGGCGCTGCTGCCATGCACGTTCCGCCTGAGCCAGCTGCAGCTTGCTGTTGACCCCCAATGCCTCCCAAGGTCCGTGCGCCGTGACCGTCGCGACCCGAACCCGGTCTCTCAGCGCCAGGGCGACGACATCTGTCAGGTAATACTCGCCCTGCGCGTTCCGGTTGCGGATTCTCGCAAGCCATCCCTTCAAACGGCGTGTCGGCAGGACCATGATTCCGGTATTGATCTCGCGCAGCCGTCTCTGTGCCGCCGTTGCGTCCTTCTCCTCGACGATCGCGCGGATCCGTCCCTGACGGTCGCGCAGGACGCGGCCGTAACCGTCCGGATCATCGACTTCGGTCGTGAGAATCACGAGCTCGTCGCGCGCCCCGTCGATCATTTGCCTCAGCGTGCCGGGCTCGATCAGGGGCACATCGCCGTAGAGCACAAGGGTGGCGCCGGCTGCATCGAGCTGCGGCAGCGCCTGGGCCAGTGCGTGACCGGTCCCAAGCTGCGGCTCCTGCCGAACGAAAACGAGGTCGGATTCTCTCAACGCCTCCGGCAACGCATTTCCGCCGTGGCCGTAGACGACACAGATGCGCTGAGGCGCAAGCGCCCGCGCTGTTTCCAGAACGTGCCCGATCAGCGGGCGCCCGGCCAGCGGATGCAGGACCTTCGGCAAAGGCGATTGCATGCGCTTGCCCTGACCTGCGGCCAGAATCACGATGTTGACCCGCGACATGACGAAATTATCGCACAAACATCAACTTAGGCGCTGCTCAATATAGCGGGCGACCGCTGCGCGCCGGGCCGAATCGAGGTGGAGCCCTGCTTTCGTGCGCCGCCACAGCACATCGTCCGCTGTGCGCGCCCACTCGCGCTCCACGAAATAATCGATCTCCCGCGCATAAAGTTCAACGCCAAAGTGCTCACCCAGGTCGGTGAGCTTCGTGCTGCGGCCGAGTACCTCATAGGTCAGCGCGCCATGGCGGCGGGCGAGCGCGCGGCGCACACCCGCGGGCAGCCATGGAAAATCGCGCTGGACATGAAAATCGGCGAATTGGTCAAAGGGTTCCCCCCGCAGGTCGCCGCCGGGAAACGCCGCGTGCCGGGTCCACGGCGCTGGCATATCCGGGAACCACGGGGCGAGCGCGGCAAGCGCCTTCTCAGCGAGATGGCGGAAGACGGTGATCTTGCCGCCGACGACCGAGAGGAGAGGAGGAGCGCCATCCTCCGCATCCACCCGCAACACGTACTCCCGCGAGATCGCCGAGGGATTCGCTGAGCCGTCATCGAAGAGCGGGCGCACTCCGCAATAGCTCCAGACCACATCAGCGGGGGCGACCGCGCGCATGAAGTAACGATTGGCCGCCTGGCACAAGTACGCGACTTCCTCCGTACTCGCATCGCACCGGCCCGGCGCCCCGCGCAGCTCGACATCCGTCGTGCCGATGAGCGTGTAACGGCCTTCATAGGCACAGGCGAACACCACCCGGCCATCCTCATTCTGCAGAAGGCACGAGTGCTCCCCGTCGTAGATCCGCGGCACGACGATGTGACTGCCCTTGATGAGCTTCACGCCAAAAGCGGCCGGCCGCCGGACGACATTCGCCAGAAATTCTCCTACCCACGGTCCCGTAGCGTTGACGATCGCCCGCGCCTCTACCGGCGTCTCGCGTCCGCCCTCACATCGCAACGTGGCCCGCCAGAGGCCCTCGCTCGATTCAACCGCAACGCATGCCGTGCGCGGGCGGATCGCAGCGCCGAGGTCAGCGGCAGCCCGCGCCGTCGCCACGACGAGACGCGCGTCGTCCACGGCGCAATCGGAATAGACGAACCCTTTGCCGAACTCGGATTTGAACCCGGCGCCGTAAGGGCTCGTCCTCAAATCGACTGTGCGCGACGCCTCAAGGGCGTGCCGGCGAGCGAGGTAGTCGTAGCCGATAAGACCCGCGCGGATCATCCACGCCGGCCGCAGGGCGGGCACGTGCGGCATGACAAAACGGACCGGCCGGACGAGATGCGGCGCGGTCTTGAGCAGCACCTCCCGTTCCGAGAGCGCTTCGGCCACCAGTCCAAACTGGAGTTGCTCCAGATAGCGCAGGCCCCCGTGGATGAGCTTGCTGCTCGCCGAGCTGGTGGCCGCGCCGAGATCTTCGCGCTCCACCAACAGCACCTTCAGCCGGCGCCCGGCAGCGTCACGCGCGATTCCCGTGCCGTTGATTCCGCCGCCGACTACCAGAAGGTCATAGCGTTCCATGAATGAAAAAGGGCAGCTTCCGCTGCCCCTATTGTGCTCGCTCCGCGAGCCGAGCGGCGCCTGCGTCCGCTCGACCTGGCGGAGATAAACCGGCGCCGACAGGCGTCCGGCCCTATCACTTCCTCTGCCGCAGCTTCCTGATCGCCGCAATCTGCGCCGCGATCGATGCCAGCTCGGCTTCGACCGTCGCAACCTCCTGCTTGTCGCGCGCCTTGTCCCGCGCCTCCTCGGCCCGCTTTTGTGCCTCGAGCGCCTTGGCTTCGTCGAGATCGTGGCCCCGGATCGCGGTGTCGGCGAGCACGGTCACCACCCGGGGCTGCACCTCTAGCACGCCCCCCGCCACGAAGATCAGCTGCTCTTCGCCGCCGCCGGCGGGGCGGATGCGAACCGTGCCGGGCTTGATGCGCGTGATGAGGGGGGTGTGGCGCGGGTAGATTCCCAGCTCACCCACCTCGCCGGGAAGCACGACGAATTCGGCCTCGCCCGAGTAGATGCTCTCCTCGGCGCTCACCACGTCAACGTGTATGGTCTCTGCCATCTGAAATTCACTGAAGCGATTTTGCCTTCTCGAACGCTTCCTCGATCGGGCCAACCATGTAGAACGCCTGCTCGGGGAGTGAATCGCATTCGCCATTCACCAGCATCTTGAAGCCCTTGATCGTGTCCTTCAGCGCGACGTATTTTCCCTTCTCCCCGGTGAAGTTCTCCGCCACCGAAAACGGCTGCGAGAGGAAACGCTGGATCTTGCGCGCGCGCGAGACAGCGAGCTTGTCCTCGGGAGAGAGCTCATCCATCCCCAGAATGGCGATGATGTCGCGCAGCTCCTTGTAGCGCTGCAGCGTCGCCTGCACCGCCCGCGTCGTCCCGTAATGCTCCTCGCCGATCGTGTTCGGATCGACCTGGCGCGAGGTCGAGTCGAGCGGGTCCACCGCGGGATAAATTCCGAGCGAGGCGATGTCGCGCGATAGCACCACCGTCGCGTCGAGATGCGCGAAGGTCGTGGCGGGCGAGGGATCGGTCAGGTCATCCGCCGGCACGTAAATCGCCTGCACCGATGTAATCGAGCCGACCTTGGTTGAGACGATGCGCTCCTGCAACCGGCCCATTTCCTCGGCGAGCGTGGGCTGATAGCCCACGGCCGAGGGCATTCGCCCGAGCAGCGCCGATACCTCCACGCCCGCCAGCGTGTAGCGGTAGATGTTGTCGATGAAGAGGAGGATGTCACGGCCCTCATCGCGGAAGGCCTCCGCCATGGTGAGGCCCGTCAGCCCCACGCGCAGCCGGTTGCCGGGCGGCTCGTTCATCTGGCCGAACACCATGGCGACCTTGTCGAGCACGTTCGAGTCCTTCATCTCGTGGTAGAAGTCGTTGCCTTCGCGCGTGCGCTCACCGACCCCTGCAAACACGGAAAGCCCCGAGTGCGCCTTCGCAATATTGTTGATGAGCTCCATCATGTTGACCGTCTTGCCCACGCCCGCGCCGCCAAACAGCCCGATCTTCCCCCCCTTGGCGAACGGGCAGATGAGATCGATCACCTTGATGCCGGTCTCGAGGAGTTCCACCGAGGGCGAGAGCTCGTCGAACTTTGGCGCGGCCTGGTGGATGGCCCGCAGTTTTTCCGATTTGATCGGGCCGGCTTCGTCGATGGGGCGGCCGAGCACATCCATGATGCGGCCCAGCGTGCCGTGACCGACGGGGACGGAGATCGGCGCTCCGGTATTGACCACCTTCATCCCGCGGCGCAACCCGTCGGAGGAACCGAGCGCGATGCAGCGCACGACCCCGTCTCCCAGCTGCTGCTCGACTTCAAAGGTGAGCCCTTTCTCGGCGAGCCCGGTCTCGCCGGTATCCGCCAGCGTGAGCGCATCATAGACCCTGGGCATCCCCTCGCGCGGAAACTCGATATCGGTCACCGCGCCGATGCACTGGACGATCGTGCCTTCTGCTTGTGCCATCGTTACACCCCAGCTGTTGTCAATCTTTCTCACCGCAGAGCCGCAAAGTCGCAAAGCGAACGCAAAGGAACGCCTGAATCAAAAGCACTTTGCGGGCCCTTTGTTTGCGCCTTTGCGTCTCCGCGGTATATGACCTCATACGGCCGCCGCCCCGCCCACGATCTCCGAGATTTCCTTGGTGATCGCCGCCTGGCGGTTCTTGTTGTAGATCAGCGTGAGCTCGTCGATCAGCGTGCCCGCGTTGTCCGACGCGGCCTTCATTGCCACCATGCGTGCCGACTGCTCGCAGGCCCCGTTCTCGACCACCACCTGGTAGATCACGGACTCGACGTAGCGCGTCAGAACCTGGTCGAGCACGGCTTTCGCGTCCGGCTCGTAGATGTAGTCCCACACCCCGCTCGGGATGCCGAGCTTCTCGCCGGTGAGCGGCAGGAGCTGCAGCATGACCGGCTCCTGCTTCATCGTGTTGATGAAGCGCGTGCCGAAGATTCTCAACTGGTCGAAGCGGTCCTGCATGTAGCCGTTCAGCATCACTTTCACCGCGCCGATCAGCCTCTCCATCGAGGGGCGGTCGCCGACCTGCGTCACCTGCGACAGGATATTGGCGCCAAGCCGTTGCATGAATCCGGCTCCCTTGCCGCCGATGCAGCACACGTCGACTTCCTCCCCTTGCGCCTGCCAATCCTTGTACTGCTGAAGGACCAAACGAAGGACGTTGGTGTTCAACGCGCCGCACAACCCCTTGTCGGTGGTGACGACAATGACCCCGACCCTTTTCACGGTATCGCGAGAGATGAGGAACGGGTGACGGTACTCGGGATTCGCGTGGCTGATGTGCGCGGCCACGTTGAGGATCTTCTCGACGTAAGGACGCGAGGCGCGCATGCGTTCCTGCGCGCGCCTCATCTTCGAGGCGGCGACCATCTCCATCGCCTTCGTGATTTTCCGGGTGTTCTGCACACTCCGGATTTTCATCCTTATTTCTTTGGTGCCCGGCATATCCTATGTCCCGGTGCGTAGCGTCTAGAAGCTGCCGTTCTTCTTCCAGTCCTTGATCGCGTCCGACAGCGCCTTCTCGTCGTCCTCGGAGAGCTCATTCTTTTCCTCCATGCGCGCGACCAGATCGCCGAACTTCCCGCGGAGGTAGTCGCGCATGCTGCGTTCCGCCGCGAGCGCCTTCTTGACGTCGATATCGTCGAAGAAGCCGTGATTGACGGCGAAGAGCGTCAGCGCCATCTCCCAGACGTGCAGCGGATGGTACTGGGCCTGCTTCATGAGCTCGGTCACCATGCGCCCGCGCTCAAGCTGCTTGCGGGTGGCTTCGTCGAGATCGGAGGCAAACTGGGCGAAGGCGGCGAGCTCGCGGTACTGTGCGAGCGCCAGGCGCACGCCCCCGCCGGTGTCGCGCCGCTTCATGATCTTGGTCTGTGCGGCGCCGCCCACCCGCGAGACCGAGATCCCGGCGTTGATCGCCGGCCGGATCCCGGCGTTGAAGAGATCGGTCTCGAGAAAGATCTGCCCGTCGGTGATCGAGATCACGTTGGTGGGCACGAACGCGGTCACATCTCCCGCTTGCGTCTCGATGATGGGGAGCGCCGTCAGCGAACCCGTCTTGCCCTTCACCTTTCCCTGGGTGAAGCGCTCCACGTACTCCTCGTTCACCCGTGCCGCGCGCTCGAGCAGTCGCGAGTGCAGGTAGAAGACGTCGCCCGGATAGGCCTCGCGCCCGGGCGGGCGGCGCAGGAGCAGTGAGATCTGGCGGTAGGCCCACGCCTGCTTCGTCAGGTCGTCGTAGATGATGAGGGCGTCCTCGCCGCGATCGCGGAAATACTCCCCCATGGTGCAGCCCGAATAGGGCGCGATGTACTGCATCGCGGCCGACTCCGAGGCCGATGCCGCCACCACGATGGTATAGGCCATCGCTCCGTGCTCCTCGAGCTTGCGCACCACGTTGGCGATCGTCGAGGCCTTCTGACCGATTGCGACGTAGACGCAAATGAGATCCTTGCCCTTCTGATTGATGATCGTGTCGACCGCGACCGCGGTCTTGCCCGTCTGCCGGTCGCCGATGATGAGCTCGCGCTGGCCGCGCCCGATCGGCACCATCGAGTCGATCGCCTTGAGGCCGGTCTGCACGGGCTGCGACACCGAGCGGCGCCAGATGACGCCGGGCGCGACTTTCTCGATGACGTCCGTCATCCGGGCATTGATCGGGCCCTTGCCGTCGATCGGCTGGCCGAGCGAGTTCACCACCCGGCCCAGCAGCTCCGTGCCGACCGGCACCTCGAGAATGCGGCCCGTGCACTTGACCGTGTCGCCCTCGGTGAGGTGCTCGTACTCGCCCAGAATCACGGCCCCGACGGAATCGCGCTCCAGGTTCAACGCGAGGCCGAAGGTGTCGCCCGGGAATTCCAGCATCTCTCCCTGCATGACGTTGGACAACCCGTGGATGCGGCAGATGCCGTCCGTCACCGACACGACCGTGCCCTGCGTGCGCATCTGCGCCCCGGCATCGAGGTTCTGGATCCTGCTCCTGATAAGTTCCGAAATCTCGGATGGATTGAGTTGCATGGTTTTTTCCCCAGACTGTCTAAGCTTTCAGTGCGCTCTCGAGCGCGGAGAGCTGCGCGCGGGCAGAAGCGTCGACGACCTTGTCGCCGATCACGATTTTTACGCCACCGATCAACTCCTTGTCGATCTCAACGTGCGCCTTGACCCTGCGTCCGGTCTTGCGCTCGAGTCCGGCCACCAGCTCCGCCAGCTGCGGATCGCTCAACTCGAACGCGGTGTAGATCTCGGCCTCGACCAGGTTTTCGCGCTCATTCCTCAGCGCCTCGTACTGTGTCCGGATCTCCGGCAGCACCTCGAGCCGCCGGTTCTCCGCCAGCACGCGCACGAAATTCTCCGCCTCGCCGCTCAACTGGCCGGTGAGAATGCCGATCAAGATACCCGCGACCTTTGCCGGCGACAGATTCGGGTCGCTGATGACGGTGCGCACGCGGGCATCCGACGCAACCGCCGCGAGACTGGCGAGCATGGATGACCAGTCCGCGAGCTTGCCTGCGCCATCGGCAAGGGCGAAAACCGCCTCGGCGTACGGCCGGGCTATGGTTGCTGTCTCTGCCATGCTCTCTGCTCGCAGCGGGACGGCGGCGAGCCGCCGCGCGTCCGCAATGTGCGCTTCACGTCCATACGAAGCTAGAGCTGCCCCTTGATCGAGCCGAGGAGCTCGGCGTGCGCCTTGGCATCGACTTCGCGCCTCAGGATCTTCTCGGCACCGGCCACCGCGAGCATCGCTACCTGGTCTCGCAACTGCTCCCGGGCGCGCGCGACTTCCTGCTCGATCTCGGCTTTGGCCGCGGCCTTCTCGCGGGCGCCTTCTTCCTTGGCGGCGGCTTTCGCCTCCTCGATCAGCTCGGCAGCGCGCTTCTCGGCCTGCGCCAGGAGCTCGCCCGCCCGCTCCCGCGCCTGGGCAATGGTCTCCTCGGCCTGGCCCTTCGACACTTCGAGCGACTTTCTGCCCTGTTCCGCGGCCGCAAGCCCATCGGCGATGTTTTTCTGCCGCGTCTCGATCGCACGCAGCAGCGGGGGCCACACCACCTTCACGGTGAACCAGATGAAGGCGGCGAACGTGAGCGCCTGCGCGAACAGCGTCAGGTTGATATTCATGCGTCTTCCTTCCGGAATGCGTCGGGTGCGCTGCCCGCGGCGCTACTGGATCACCGTGAGCAGGGGATTGGCGAACGCAAAGAACATCCCGATCCCCAGCCCGATGATGAACGACGCGTCGATCAGGCCGAGCAGCAGGAAAACACGCGCCTGCAGCTGCGGCATCAATTCCGGCTGGCGCGCTGCGCCTTCGAGGAAGCGGCTCGACATGATGCCCACGCCGATGCACGCTCCGGCCGCGCCCAGCCCCACCATTAGACCGATGCCGATGCCGGTGTAGGCCTGGATCATCGCCAGAAGTTGAAGTTTTTCCATTTTGATTTCCTTTCCCGTGCGAAAAGTCTGTTGGTCAGCGTGGTTAGTGGTGTTCGTGGGCCATCGAGATATAGACGATGGTCAGCATCATGAAAATATAGGCCTGCAGCACGACGATCAGGATGTGAAAGATCATCCACCCCAGCCCCAGGAAGAATCCGAAGAAGACGCCGAGGAAGCTGCTCGCCGCCCACGCCCACAGGAGGAAGAAGATGATCTCGCCCGCGTACATGTTGCCGAAGAGCCGCAGCGAGTGCGACAGCGTCTTCGAGACATACTCCACCAGGTTGAAGAGAATGTTCGCCGGCCACAGCAGCGGGTTCGAGCCGAACGGCGCACAGGACATTTCGTGAAGCCATCCCCCCATGCCCTTCACGGCGACGCCGAAATAAAGGGACAGCAAGAGGACGGAGATCGACAGCGCGAACGTCGTATTAACGTCGGCCGTGGGCACCGGGCGCCACTCGTGCGCTCCGAACAGGCCCACGAGCGCGGAGAAGAGATCCGCCGGCACCCAGTCCATCGCATTCATCAGCAGCACCCACACGAATACCGTAAGCGCGGCAGGCGCGATGAAGCGGTGGCGATCGCCGTGTTGGAAAATTTCCTTTACCTGGTCATCGACGAACTGGATGAGGAGCTCGACGAACGCCTGCCGCCGGTTCGGCACGCCTGAAGTCGCGCCCTTGACTACCCACCCGATGAGCCCCAGGCCGACGCAGCCCAGCACGATGCCGGTGACGATGGAATCAAGGTGCAGCGTCCAGAAATTACCGTCGCCGACCGGTTTCGCCAGGAAAGTGAGGTGATGCTGGATGTACTCGGAGGGCGTTAACTCTTTACCGGCCGCCATCGCTCGATCGTTCTAGTATTCGCGGACAAAAAACGCCATGGCGAAAATAAGCACGGTCACCGCAAACGAGCCCATGAACGCGGCCACCACAACGCCCTTGTATGTCGCCAACACGAGCCATATCAGGAGGACGATAAGGCCGATCTTGATCATCTCGGCCCTGAAAGCGGCCAGCAGCGCGCCCCCTGCGGACTCTGCCTTGCCCAGTGAGGCCGCTGCTGCGAAGCCCAGGCCCGCGCAAACACTCACCAAGCCGCCGAGCGCTGCGGACAGCGCGCCATGGGCGCCGGCGAGCGCCCCGGCAAGGAGCGTTAATCCACCGGTCGCCATCAGTTGCCACCGGAGAACGGTGCGGATCGGCTTGCTCAGCTTGCGAAGCCTGCTATCCATGCTCAGCACAGCAAGCAAAGGCGCCGAAGTATAGCCTTTTACCCACTGCCCGGTCAATTTGCTGCGCCGCAGCAAACCCGTCTTTGCGCCGCCGTTTACCGGCTCAGGCGCAAGCGCTCGAGTAACGCATCGAGCTGCTCGTGGCTCGAGTAGTAGAGGACCAGCCTGCCCGCGCCGCCCTTCGCAGATTTGAGCTCGACGCGCGTGCCGATTTGCTGGGCGATTTCCTCCTCCAGGCGCGCGACGTCCCTGTCGATGCGCCTGCCCGAACGTCGGCTGGGAGAGCTCAACAGCGCGTTCACGCGATGCTCGACCTGGCGCACCGACAACGCCTTGGCGACCGCCTCGCGCGCGAGCTCGATCTGCTTCAGGGCCGGCAGCGCAAGGAGCGCTCGCGCATGCCCCATGTCCAGCTCGCCCGCTCGCACCAGTTCCTGCACCGGGGGCGCCAGCTCCAGCAGGCGCAGTGTGTTGGTGATGCCCGTGCGCGAGCGCCCGAGCGCCTCGGCCGTCTGCGCGTGCGTCATTCCGAATTCATCGATCAGGCGCTTGATGCCCGTCGCCTGCTCGAGCGGATTGAGATCCTCGCGCTGCATGTTCTCGATGAGTGCCATCGCCAGCGCATGACTGTCCGGCACTTCGCGCACGAGGGCGGGCACGGTCGAAAGGCCCGCCATGCGCGCCGCGCGCCAACGCCGCTCTCCGGCGACGATTTCATAGCGGCCCTCGGGCAATGGCCGCACCAGTATGGGCTGCATCACGCCCTGGGCACGGATCGACTCGGCGAGCTCGGCAAGGGCATCCTGATCCATCCTGGTTCGCGGCTGAAAGCGACCGGGCTCCAGTGCATCCACCGCCAGCGTCGCCAGGGCGTCCCCTGCGCGCGTCTCGGTCTCGGTGCCGAGCAACGCATCGAGGCCGCGGCCCAAACCTCGTGGCTTTACCATCCTCATCTCCTCAGTGCGCGGCGCGATTCAGCATCTCGCCCGCCAGAGCGAGGTAGGCTTGCGCGCCTTTGGAGGTCTCGTCGAACTTGATCGCCGGCAGGCCGTGGCTTGGCGCCTCGGCCAGACGGACATTGCGCGGAATCACGGTGCGATAGACCTTCTCGCCAAAATGCGCCAGCAGCTGTTGGGACACCTGCTGCGACAGGGAATTTCGCGGATCGTACATGGTGCGAAGCAGTCCTTCGATCTCGAGGTTGGGATTGAGATGCGAGCGCACCTTCCTCACGGTCTCCACGAGATCGGAGAGGCCTTCCAGCGCGTAGTACTCGCACTGCATCGGGATCATCACCGCGTGAGCAGCCGTAAGGCCGTTCACCGTCAGCAGATTGAGGGCGGGCGGGCAGTCGATCAGGATGAAGTCGTATTCGGACGCAATCTCCGCGAGGGCCTCCTGCAGCCGGGTTTCGCGGCGCTCCAGCTCGACCATCTCCACTTCGGCGCCCGTGAGCTCGCGGTTTGCCGGGACGAGATCGTAGCCACCCTGTTCCGAGTGCACGCGCACATCGGCGATGCGGCGCGCGCCGAGGAGCACGTGATAGATCGTGGCAGCAAGCGTGCGCTTGTCGATACCGCTGCCCATGGTGGCATTGCCTTGCGGATCGAGGTCAACGAGGAGGACCCGGCGCCGCGAAGCTGAAAGGCTCGCGGCGAGATTGACGCCGGTGGTCGTCTTCCCGACGCCGCCCTTTTGATTGGTGATGGCAACGATCCGGGTCACTGCGTCACTCCCGGGCGATGAGCAGCAGGTGCCGTTCGGCATCGAGCCCGGGAACCGCCAGCGCGTGTGCCGCGCGCAGCCGGAAACCCTGCGGCAGCCGGGCAAGCTCGTCGTGAGGGTAAGCGGCCTTCATCGCCCCCAGCGCGCCCCCTGGCGCGACGAGATGACTGCAGCGCGCCGCAAATTCCGCCATGTCGGAGAATGCCCGCGAGACGACGAGCTCGAACAAGCGGCCGGCATGCCAGTCCTCCACCCGCGCGCACTCCACTGTCGCATTGCCGATCGCGAGCTCGATCAGCGCCTGGCGAAGGAAGGCGGCCTTCTTCTGGCTCGAATCGAGCAACGTCACCTGCGCATCGGGCAGCGCGAGCGCCAGAGGAATGCCCGGAAAACCGCCGCCGCTGCCCACGTCCAGTATGGTTCGCGCGCGCACGTGCGGAACGATAGCCAGGCAGTCGAGCAGGTGCTGGCTGACCATCTCTGCCCGATCGCGTACAGCCGTGAGGTTGTAGACCCGATTCCATTTCTCGAGAAGTGTCAGAAAATCGAGCAGCGCTTGTTGTGTTTGCGGCGAAAGGTTGAGTCCGAGTTGCGCCGCTCCGGCGGCAAGCTGCCCGGCAGGCGTCACGCGCTCTCGCCCGCCGCGCGCTGGGTTTTTTCTTCCTCGAGCGCCGCCTTCCCGCGAGCGCCCGCAAAACCGCGCTTGAGATGCACGAGCAGCACCGAAATTGCCGCGGGCGTTATCCCGGAAATGCGCGATGCCTGCCCCACTGTCTGCGGGCGGTGGCGATTCAACTTTTGCTGCACCTCCACCGAGAGCCCGCGCACTTTCGCGTAGTCGACGTCTAACGGCAACGGCGTCGCTTCATGCTCTTCATGGCGCGCGATCTCCTCCCGCTGGCGCTCGATATAGCCCCGGTACTTGATCTCGATTTCGACCTGCTCCGCGACCTCGGGCTCACATGCGGGCCACCCGGACCCGGGGAGGCTTCTCAGGCGGTGATAATCGACGCCGGGGCGCCGCAGCAAATCGGCAAGCGTGCAGTCATGCTCGAGCGGCTGCCCGAGAACGGTCTCGGCGCTGCCTGCTGGCAGCAGGCGGGGATTCACCCAGCTCGCCTCAAGGCGCGCCTGCTCGCGCAGGATGGCATCGCGCTTGCGCGCGAACGCGTCCCAGCGTGCATCGTCCACGACGCCGAGCCGGCGGCCGGTCTCGGTCAGGCGAAGGTCGGCATTGTCCTCGCGCAGGCTCAGCCGGTACTCCGCGCGGCTCGTAAACATCCGGTACGGTTCCGATACGCCGCGCGTGATGAGATCGTCGACCAGCACCCCGAGATAAGCCTCGTTTCGCCGCGGGGACCACGGTGCCTCTTCCTTGACGAACCGCGCGGCGTTGATGCCTGCGAGCAGGCCTTGCGCGGCCGCTTCCTCGTAACCGGTCGTCCCATTGATCTGGCCTGCGAAGAAGAGACCGCTGAAGGCTCTCGTCTCAAGCGAATCCTTCAGCGCACGCGGATCGAAGTAGTCGTACTCGATCGCGTAGCCCGGGCGAGTGAGATGGGCCTTTTCGAGACCCCTGATCGAGCGCACCAGCGCAAGCTGTACGTCGAGCGGGAGGCTCGTGGAAATCCCGTTCGGATAGTACTCGGTGACGGTGAGGCCTTCCGGTTCGAGAAAGATCTGATGCGAATCCTTCCCGGCAAACCGCGTGATCTTGTCCTCGATCGAGGGGCAATAGCGCGGGCCGATCCCCTCGATGACGCCGGTATAGAGCGGCGAGCGGCCGAGCCCGCTGCGAATGATGTCGTGCGTACTTGCGTTCGTGTGCGTAATCCAGCAGGAAACCTGCTGCGGATGCTGCTCGCGCCGGCCGAGAAAGGAAAACACGGGCGTCGGTTGATCGCCCGGTTGCTCGGTGAGTCGCGAAAAATCGATCGTGCGCCCGTCGATGCGCGGCGGCGTGCCTGTTTTCAGGCGGCCGACCGGGAGGTCGAGCTCACGCAGGCGCCGCGCCAGCGTCAGCGACGGCGGGTCCCCGGCGCGGCCGGCTTGATATTTCTCCATACCGACATGCACGAGCCCGCCGAGGAACGTCCCCGTGGTGACGACCACGGCGCGCGCGCGAAAACGCGCACCGAGTTGCGTGGCGACACCGGCGACGCGATCACCGTCCAACAGCAAGTCGTCCACCGCCTGCTGAAAGATGCGCAATCGGGGCTGATGCTCGAGCCGCCGGCGAACCGCATGCTTGTAGAGGAGGCGGTCCGCCTGGGCGCGCGTTGCGCGCACCGCCGGGCCTTTGCGCGCATTGAGAATCCGGAACTGGATCCCGGCCTCATCCGTTGTGGCGGCCATGGCGCCACCGAGAGCGTCGATTTCCTTGACGAGATGCCCCTTGCCGATGCCTCCGATGGAAGGATTACACGACATCTGGCCTAGGGTTTCGACGCTATGCGTTAAAAGCAACGTCTGGCACCCCACCCGTGCCGCGGCTAGCGCAGCCTCGGTCCCGGCATGGCCACCCCCGACTACTATAATATCATATGATTCAGACACTTGCGTTTATCCCGGAGCCGGCTACGTCGGACGCGATGATACCGCAAAAAAGTGATAGGAAGTAACTACGCCGAGGTTGACGCAGGTTTCACGTGAAACACGGCTGCCAAGACAATCTATGCTGCATCGCAGCAACCGCATGTTCCACGTGAAACCTGGCGCTATTTGCCGATGCAGAAGCGCGAGAATATTTGTCCCAGCAGGTCGTCTGCAGTGACCCCGCCCGTAATCGAACCCAAGGCGGATTGAGCGAGCCTCAGCTCTTCGGCCATTAGTTCGATCTGCCCCAAGCAATGGGTCGCGCGTTCCAAGTGGGAGCCAGTATCGGATAGCGCGCTCAGATGGCGCTCCCGCGCCATGAACAGACCCTCGGAATTGCCCCGCCAGCCGCCGACGCTGAGCAATGCATCTCTTAGCAGGCCCACTCCCTCTCCGGTCTTTGCCGAAAGCCACACCATCGGGGTCGTCTGTTCCCTTTGCGTCCTGGCGGTCGGTTCGTTCGTCAGATCGATCTTGTTCATGACCTTTACGCGAGGTATTCCCTCCGGGAGGCGCTCGAGAATCTTGCGGTCGGCCGCTGTCTCTCCGGATCTGGAATCCATGATCATCATCACGATATCTGCCCGCTCGATGAGCTCCCAGGTTCGCGCAATTCCCAACCGCTCAACTGTGTCCGCTGACTCTCGCAACCCGGCGGTGTCAATCAGGTGTGCTGGAACCCCCTCCAGATCGATGCTTTGGCGGATCGCATCGCGGGTCGTGCCGGGCACTTCCGTGACGATCGCGACGTCCTGGCCGGCAAGCTTATTCAGCAGGCTGGATTTCCCGACGTTGGGCAGGCCCGCCAGCACGATAGACATGCCCTCGCGCAGCAGACTGCCCTGCCGGGAGGCCTCCTCGATTCCTGCGAGCGCCTGGCGTAAGCCCGCGAGGCGCCGTTGGAGCTCGTCACGGTTCAAGGCATCGATGTCCTCCTCCGGAAAATCCAGGTTCGCCTCAACCAGCATGCGTAACTCCGTAAGTGATTGCGCAAGACCCTTGAGCCTCTCCGAGAAAGCCCCCTGCAGCGAGTGTACGGCGCACCGCGCGGCCTGTGCCGTGGTGGCATCGATCAAGTCGGCGACGCTCTCCGCCTGCGCCAGATCCAGCTTGTCATTGAGATAGGCGCGCCGGGTGAACTCGCCCGGCTCTGCCAGGCGGGCCCCCAGCTCGAGGCAGCGGCGGAGCAGGAGTTGCAGCACGACCGGCCCCCCATGGCCTTGAAGCTCGAGCACGTCTTCACCCGTGTAGGAATGCGGCTCTGGGAAGTACAGCGCCAGGCCACAATCTATAACCTGTTGATCTGACGCTAGAAAGTCTGCCAGGAGCGCCTGCCTTGGCGCTAGCTGTCGCGCAATCAGGCCGCGCGCGAACTGCTCCAGTCGGGGCCCGGAAACTCGCACGATCCCGATGCCGGCACGGCCAGGTGCCGTGGCGACTGCCGCGATGATGTCGGAGCGCCTCATCGACCGCTGCAATGTTTAAGGCACGTACAGCGAGTTGCTCTAGCGATTGCCCTTACGTGCGCCGGCGCGGCTGTCGCGCTCGATCATCCGCGTAATCTGCCATTGTTGCGCGATTGAAAGCACGTTGTTCACCAGCCAGTAGAGCACGAGTCCGGCGGGAAAGAAAAAGAAGAAAACGCTGAAGACGATCGGCATGATCTTCATGACCTTCGCCTGCACGGGATCCGGCGGGGTCGGGTTAAGCCAGGTCTGAATGATCATCGTCAGCCCCATGAGAACCGGCAAAACGTAATAAGGATCGGGGCTCGACAGGTCGTCGATCCAGAGCATGAAGGGCGCATTCCGCAGCTCCACGCTCCCCAGCAAAACCCAATAAAGAGCAATAAAAACAGGTATTTGTACTATTATCGGCATGCAGCCACCGAGCGGATTGATCTTCTCCGACTTGTAGAGCTCCATCATCGCCTGCTGCAGGCGCTGACGATCGCTTCCGTACTGATCCTTGAGCTTCTGAAGCTTCGGCGCCACCACTCGCATCTTGGCCATCGAGCGATAGCTGGCGGCGGAGAGCGGATAGAAAATCAGCTTGATGATGACCGTGAGCAAAATGATGGCGACACCCCAGTTCTGCACCCACTTGTGCAACCAGTCGAGCACCCAGAACAGCGGCACGGCGATCACCGTGAGCCAGCCGTAATCCACCGTCAGGTCAAGGCCGGGCGCGATCGCAGCCAGCTTGTCCTGCTCCTGCGGTCCCGCATACAGCGGCACCGTCACGCCCGCCTTGCCGCCGGCCGGGACCGCGCCAACCGGCACTATCGTGCCAGCGGCATACAAGCCACCCTCCAGGCGTCGTGTATAGAATTCCCGCGGCTCGCCATTGCGCGGCAGCCACGCCCCCACGAAATAGTGCTGCACCATCCCGATCCAGCCATCGAGCGAATTCTTGGGATACGGCGCCTTTCCCTCCTGCACGTCCTCGAACCCGACCTTCTGGAATTTCTCCTTGTCGGTATACACCGCGATGCCGGTGAACGTCGGGACCATCGCCGAGTCGCCCTCCGGGGGCTTCTCATCGCGCACGAGCTGAAAGTACGCGTACGGCTGGATTGGCGCGGCGCCCTGGTTCGCGATCTCGAAGCTCACGTCGATCAGGTAGCTGCCGCGCCGGAACCGGTAGATCTTGGTGACCTCAACGCCGTTCCCCACCTTTGCGGTGAGCGGCACCTCGACGTATTTCTGGCCCGGCGCAAGCTCATAACGCTCCGCCGGACTGCTGAATCGGGTGCGGTGGTTCGGCAGATCCTGGCCGATCAGGCCGGACTGTGCCACGTACGTGTGCTCCGCATTCTGCTCGAACAGGATGAAGGGCTTCTTTCGATCCAGCGTGCCGCCATGCGTCTTGAACTCGAGCCGCCTCAGATCGCCCCCGGCGCTGCTGATCTCCGCGCGCACGAGATCGGTCTCGACGTGCACGACGCCGCTCGGCCCTGCCTGGGGCTGCGCCTGCTGCGGCACCGCGCCTTGTGCCTCCACGAGCTTCTTCCCCGGGACCGGCACCTCTGTCGATTGCGTCGCCCGCTTCGCCGGCGCCTCGGCCACCGGGGCGCTGCTTTCCGCGGGCGGTGCTACCTCTCCCTGCCGGTCACGCTGCCACGCGTCGAGCAGCAGGAAAAGCGAAAACGTGAAAGTGAAAAACAGTATGAGGCGTTGCGTATCCATGCCCATGCTTCGGCGAAGCTTCGCGCCCTTCAGGGCTCGCTTGCCCCTGTGCGGCCCGCAAGCTCCGTCAAGAAATGTGTCAACTCGCGGCCAGCCTGACCTTCCTCACCGCGTGACGGACAACGCCGCATGCGCACCAGCACATCAAGTCCCAGCAGGCGACCGCGCCAGATGCGAAATGCTTCGCGGACGATGCGCTTCACCCGGTTGCGATCGACGGCTCGAGGGGCCACCTTTTTGCTGGTGACGATTCCAAGCCGCGCGTGAGCCAATCCGTTCGGCCGGGCAAACACGGAAAAATGACGGCGCGCCCCGATCGGGCCGGCAGCGAGCGCCGCTGCGAACTCATCTGGGCGTCGCAGCCTTGCCGATCGCGGAAGATCCATCCGCGTCGGCCCGCCCCCGCCCCTCAGACGGAGAGCCGCGCGCGCCCCTTTGCCCGGCGCGCCCGCAGGACCGCCCGGCCACCACGCGTGCGCATCCGCACGCGAAAGCCATGCGTGCGCTTGCGGCGCGTCACCGACGGCTGATACGTTCGTTTCATCTGCTGGCTCCGGCCGTGGAAAAGCGCGGTATTACAACCTCTAACATACCACGGTGTCAACCTCGTGCCGCGCGGGCCAAAATCGCCACCGGCTGAGCTCGAAGCTGTGGATAACCCGCCCCAAAACGGCTAAAATCCCAGCTGCAGCGAACGCGCCAGCGCGAGCGTGAAATCCAACTCCAATGCGATGTCAATGACCCCCTTCTGGCGCGTCTGTCTGGCTCAGTTCGAAAAGGAACTCCCGCCCCAGCAGTTCACCACGTGGATCAAACCCTTGCGGGCCCGGCTCGAGGGCAATGCACTCACGCTGGTGGCCCCGAACCGGTTCGTGCAGCAATGGATACGCGATCGCTTCCTCGAGAGGATTGAAGAGCTTGCGCGCGAGCACCTGAAACAGCCGCTCGAGGTCCGCCTGGTGCTGGGAGAACGCGAGCATGCGCCGGCCGCGCTGCCACCGGAAGCGCCGGCCGCTACTGCTGGTCCGTCCAAGCCGAGCAGCCGCGAGATCTCCCGCCTCGATTCAAGCTTCACCTTCGACACCTTCGTCACCGGAAAGGCCAACGAGATCGCCCGAGCAGCCGCGATGCAGGTGGCCGAGCGGCCAGGTGCCGCATACAACCCGCTCTTCGTCTACGGCGGCGTGGGCCTGGGCAAGACCCACCTCATCCACGCCATCGGCAACCAGCTGCGAGCACGCGCCCCGGAGTCGAAGATCCGCTATATCCACGCCGAGCAGTACGTCTCCGACGTGGTGAGGGCATATCAGCACAAGGCGTTTGACGATTTCAAGCGTTACTACCACTCGCTCGATCTGCTCCTGATCGATGACATCCAGTTCTTCAGCGGGAAGAACCGCACCCAGGAGGAATTCTTCTACGCCTTTAACGCGCTGATCGAGGCCCATCGCCAGGTCGTCATCACCTGCGACACCTACCCGCGCGAGATATCAGGTATCGAAAATCGCCTCATCTCCCGGTTTGGCTGGGGCCTCACCGTCTCGGTCGAGCCGCCAGAGCTCGAAATGCGCGTGGCCATCCTTCTCAAAAAAGCCGAGGCAGACGGCGTTAGCCTGGACGAAAGCGTGGCCTTCTTCCTCGCCCGCCACATCCAATCCAATGTGCGCGAGCTCGAGGGCGGTCTCAAGCGCGTCCTCGCCTACGCGCGCTTTACCGGGCAGCCGCTCTCCGTCGAGCTCTGCCGCGACGCGCTGCGCGATCTTCTCGCCATCCAGCACCGCCAGATCTCTATCGAGAACATCCAGAAAACCGTGGCGGACTACTACAAGATCAAGGTCTCGGAAATGTACTCGAAACGGCGCTCGCGCAACGTTGCGCGTCCGCGCCAAGTGGCGATGGCGCTCGCCAAGGAGCTCACGCAGATGAGCCTCCCGGACATTGGCGAGGCTTTTGGCGGGCGCGATCACACGACCGTGCTCCACGCCTGTCGCAAGATTGCCCTCCTCAAGTCGACGAACAGCGATCTCACCCGCGACTTTCATTCCTTGCTCAAGGTCCTGAGGACTTGAACATCTCCCTGCAGATTGTGGACAAACAGCCGAACTTTCGCTTGCGGACGAGTTGTCCACAAAACGCGCACACGCCGTCTACCGGGTTTTGCACCGCGTTGATTGATGCTTATTGTCTGCCTGCTCACGGTTTTGTTGGCTATTCACACCCTTTCAGCAGCTCTATTAGTACTACTAGGAAGATGTACATATAACCCATGAAGCTCGTCCAACTCGAACGCGACGCGCTCCTTCGCCCGCTGCAGGCAGTGACCGGCATCGTGGAAAAGCGCCACACGCTGCCCATCCTGTCCAACGTGCTGCTCGAGCGCAAGCAGGGTCGGGTCCATATGGTTGCAACAGATCTGGAAATCCAGGTTGCGACCAGCGCAGAGGTCAGCGCCGCCGGTGGTGAGGACATCAGCTTGACGGTCTCCGCACGAAAGCTGCAGGAGATCCTGCGGGCGCTGCCGGAAGGAAGCGACACGACTCTGGATGCCCAGAACAATCGGCTGCAGGTGCGGGCCGGCAAAAGCCGCTTCAATCTTCAGACGCTGCCGGCTGCCGACTTCCCGGCGCTGGCTGATCCGGGTGCAGCCCAGGGCAAGATTACGCTGCCGCAGAAGGCCTTGCGCGAGCTGCTGCTGCTTGTTCAATACTCGATGGCGCAGCAGGACATCCGCTACTACCTGAATGGCCTGCTCCTCGTGCTCGAAGGCGGAGAAATCAAAGTGGTCGCAACGGACGGTCACCGCTTGAGCTACGCGGCGCGGCCGCTCGGCCAGCAGCACGAGAAGCGCGAGGTCATCCTGCCCAGGAAGGCGGTCGTCGAGCTGGCAAAGCTGCTCGGTGAAAGCGACGAGCCGGTCGTCGTGGAGATTTTCGGAAGCCAGGTGCGTTTCGGATTCGGTAGCGTCGTGCTCAGCAGCAAGGTGATCGACGGAAAATTTCCCGATTACACCCGCGTGATCCCGACCGGGTATCAGAAGCGCTTCACCATCAACCGGGTACAGCTGCTGCAGGCACTGCAGCGCGCCGCGATTCTTTCAAACGAGAAGTTTCGCGGTGTTCGCTGGACAATGACGGCCAATGGGCTGCGCGTCTCGTGCACCAACAACGAGCAGGAGGAGGCCCAGGAAGAGCTGGAGATTGCCTACGCCGGGGAGGCGCTCGACATCGGCTTCAACATCACGTATCTGCTGGATGTGCTCAACAACGTACACGCGGACGAAGTGGAGTGCGCGCTGGGCGATGCCAACAGCAGCATGCTCATCATGGTGCCGAACGACCGCGAGTTCCGGTACGTGGTGATGCCGATGCGCATTTGAGAGGAATTTCTGTGACCGCGCAGCAACCTGTCGTCAAGGAACACAGCACCGCGGACGATTACGATGCCAGCAGCATCAAGGTCCTCAAGGGCCTTGAAGCCGTGCGCAAACGTCCTGGCATGTACATCGGCGATACGGGCGACGGCACGGGCCTCCATCACATGGTGTTCGAGGTGGTCGATAACGCAGTTGACGAAGCTCTGGCGGGATACTGCGACGAGATCACGATCACCATTCATCCCGACAACTCGGTGAGCGTCATCGATAACGGACGGGGTATTCCGACCGAGGTACATCCCGACGACGAGCAGGGACGCTCCAGCGCCGAAGTGGTCATGACGGAGCTGCACGCCGGCGGCAAGTTCGACAACAATTCCTACAAGGTTGCCGGGGGGCTGCACGGTGTCGGGGTATCGGTGGTGAACGCGCTCTCGGAGTGGTTGAGGCTTTCGATACGCCGTGACGGCGTGCTGAACGAGATGGAGTTTCGCCTGGGCGAGCCGGTGGCTCCGCTGAAGACGGTCGGGAAGTCGGAGCGGCGGGGCACGGAAGTCCATTTTCTTCCGAGCGTGCAGATCTTCGGCAAGGTCGAGTTCCATTACGAGATCCTTGCCAAGAGACTGCGGGAGCTCGCGTTCCTTAACAGCGGTGTCAAGATCGTGCTGGTCGACCAGCGCACCGCCAAGGAGGAGACGTTCGCGTTTACGGGCGGGGTAAAAGGTTTCGTCGAATACATCAACCGCAGCAAGCGCGTGCTGCACCCGAACATCTTCTACGCCATGGGGCAGAAGGACGGCCTCGTGGTGGAGATCGCGATGCAATGGAACGACTCGTACCAGGAGTACGTTCAGTGTTTCACCAACAACATTCCCCAGCGCGACGGGGGCACGCACCTCACGGGGCTGCGCGCCGCGATGACGCGCACGCTCAACCAGTACATCGAGGCGAACAAGCTGGCCGAGAAAGCGAAGGTCGAGACGACGGGCGATGACATGAAGGAAGGCCTCACCGCCGTGCTGTCGGTGAAGGTACCCGAGCCGAAGTTCTCCTCGCAGACCAAGGACAAGCTCGTATCGTCGGAAGTGCGGCCGGTCGTGGAGGAGATCGTTGCGCAGAAACTTCACGAGTTCCTGCTGGAAAAGCCGGCGGACGCGCGCGTGATCTGCGCCAAGATCGTCGAGGCGGCGAGGGCGCGCGAGGCGGCGCGCAAGGCACGCGAGCTGACCAGGCGCAAGGGCGTCCTGGACTCATTCGGGCTGTCGGGCAAGCTCGCCGATTGCCAGGAGCGCGACCCGGCCCAGTCGGAGCTCTACATCGTCGAGGGCGACTCCGCCGGCGGCTCCGCGAAGCAGGGGCGTGACCGCAAGTTCCAGGCGATCCTCCCGTTGAAAGGCAAGATCCTCAACGTAGAGAAGGCCCGTCTCGACAAGCTCCTCTCCTCCCAGGAGATCACCACGCTCATCAGCGTGCTGGGAACAGGCATCGGGCAGGAGGAGTACGCTCCGGAGAAGCTTCGCTATCACCGCATCATCATCATGACCGATGCCGATGTCGACGGCTCGCACATCCGGACGCTGCTGCTTACGTTCTTCTACCGGCAGATGCCGGAGTTGATCGAGCGCGGGCACATCTACATCGCGCAGCCGCCGCTCTACAAGGTGAAGCACGGCAAGACGGAGCGTTATCTCAAGGACGAGCACGAACTGAAGCAAATGCTCCTCGACCTGGCGCTCTCCGGGGCCGAGCTTTATACGAAGAGCGGGGCCGAGCCCGTCAAGGGCGAGGCGCTCGAGCATCTGGCGAAGCAATATCTGCTCGCGGAAGCGGTGATTGAGCGGGTGAGCCGCCTCGTCGACGAGGACGTGCTGCACGCGCTGCTCACCAAACCCGTGGCCCTCGATCTGGCCGATGAGAACGCGGCGCGACAGAGCGCAGGCACGCTCAACGCGCTTCTCGCGGGCCGGAACATCCGGGTCGAGCCGCAGGTCGATGAGAAAAACGAGCGCTTCATGCTGGCCGTTACCCGCACGCAGCACGGAATCGTGCGTCATTGCTACATCGACAGCGATTTCGTGCAGAGCGGCGATTATGAGCAGGTGAGGCATACCGCGCAGGTGCTGCACGGCCTGCTGGGCGAGGGTGCGTACGTGAAGCGGGGCGAGAATCAGCGCGCCGTCGACAGCTTCCGCGAGGCGATCGACTGGCTCCTGGGCGAGGTTCAGCGCGGCGTGTCGATCCAGCGCTACAAGGGGCTTGGGGAAATGAACCCGGAGCAGCTGTGGGAGACCACCATGGATCCCGCTACGCGGCGCCTGCTCAAGACGCAGATCGAAGACGCCATTATCGCGGAGGAGATTTTCTCCACGTTGATGGGCGATCAGGTCGAGCCGCGGCGCAATTTCATCGAGGCCAACGCGCTCGGGGCGCGCAACCTCGACATCTAGGCCACTTCCCCTTTCTTTTTCGGCGCGGCTTTAGGCGCGGCCGGTTTGGGGCGCGCGGCGCCCTTCGCCGGGCGGGGGCGCGTGCGGGGCGCTGGGGCCGCATGGGGCGGGGCGGCTCGTGATGGAGCGGGAGCGGCGCCGGCACGCGCGGGGCGGGCCTCGAACTCGAATCCGATCCGCTTCTCGTCATTCTTGACGAGATAGGCTTTGAAGCGGCGGCCCTTCTTCGAGACGAAGCGCGTGAGAAGATCCGTGCGCCCGGTGGCGAGCAGCTTTCGCATCTGCTCGGGCTCGACCGGCTGCTGCAAAATCATCTTGCCTGAGCGGAAATCGCAGGTGCGGTCGGAGCCGACCGCCTTCTCACAGACGTAGACGGCGCCGTGCTCGACGACGCGGGCGCCGCATTTGGGGCACGGCCCGAGTGCGTCCTGGCCGGTGAAATCGGGTGCGGCCTGCTCGTCTTCGGCGCGCGCCTGGCCGAAATCAAACTCGATCCGGAGATCGTCCGTCAGGCGAACGCCGGCCGCAAACGGCCGGCCGATCCGGCTGCGGAAGCCCGTGAGCGGCCCGACGAAGCGCCTCGTGATGAGCTCGGCCACCTCCTCGGGAGCCCACTCGCGCCCCGCGATCACCTTCCACAGCGAGAAGGCGCACGACTGGCACTGGAACTTCCGGTAATTTTCCTGAACGACGCCCCCGCACTTGGGGCAGGGGGCCTCGACGGTGGCGTAGGCTTCGTCGGGAATGTCGCCGTGCCGGATCCGTTCGACGAGATCGCGGGTGACCTGCTCGATGTGATCCATGAATTCCCCGCGGCGCAGCTTGCCGCCTTCCATCAGCTTGAGCTTGTGTTCCCAGTCGCCAGTGAGCTCGGGCGAGGTGATTTCGGTGGCACCGAAATGCGACAGCGCGAAGAGGAGAGAGGAGGCTTTTGGAGTCGGCACCAGTTCCTTGGCGTTGCGGTGCACATAGTCCTCCTGGATCAACCCTTCGATGACGGCGGCGCGCGTTGCCGGAGTGCCAAGGCCCTTTGCTTGCATGGCGGCACGCAGGTCATCGTCCTCGAGGAGCTTGCCGGCGCCTTCCATCGCGGAGAGCAGCGTCGCCTCGGTGTAGCGTGGCGGGGGCTTCGTCTGGTTCAGCAGCGCGTTGACCTCCAGCGTGTCGACAGACTCCCCCGGTTCGACCGGCGGAAGGTTGGCACTTTCCTCCTGCGCGGCGCGCCCGTAGACGGCGAGCCACCCCGGGTTGGTGAGAATTCGCCCGTCGGTGCGGAATTGATGGCTGTCGACGGCGGTGATCCGGGTCGTCTGCAGGTGCTCGGCGGCCGGAAAGAAAACCGCCAGAAAGCGCCGCACCACGAGATCGTAGATCTTCTGCTCCGCCTCGCTCAGGAGCCTGGGCAGCTGCAGCGTCGGGATGATCGCAAAGTGATCACTCACTTTGGTGTTGTCAAAGATCCGCTTATTGGGGCGGATCCAGCTCTTTTTCAGTATGTTGGTCGCGTACGGCGCGTACTCCTTGGCGCCCTTCAACAGTTCGACCGCCTGGCGGACCGTTCCAACGTAGTCTTCGGGCAGCGCGCGCGAATCGGTGCGCGGATAGGTCAGAACCTTGTGGCGCTCGTAGAGCGCCTGCGCGAGCCCGAGCGTCGCCCGGGCGGAGAAGCCGAACCGGCTGTTGGCTTCGCGCTGGAGGCTGGTGAGGTCAAACAGCAGCGGCGAGAGCTGTGTCGAAGGTTTGGTCTCTTCCGAGACGCGACCGCGCTTGCCGCGGCACGCCGAGGTGATCGCTTCGGCCTGCGCGAGCGTCCAGATTCGCTCCGGCCGGCGCTCGGTATCGTCGTCTTTCTTGAAATCCGGGTCGAACCAACGGCCCGAGTACTCGCCGGCGTGGCCGGCGAAGCGCGCGTGGACTTCCCAGTAGTCGCGCGGACGGAAGGCGCGAATGCGCTCCTCCCGCTCGACCAGGATCGCAAGTGTCGGGGTCTGGACGCGTCCGACAGTGGTCTTGTAGAAGCCGCCTTCGCTCAGGCGATTATTGAACGCGGTCATCGCGCGCGTGCCGTTGATGCCGACGAGCCAATCGGCCTCCGAGCGCGAACGCGCGGCGTCGGCCAGGGACAGCAGCTCCTTGTCCCTGCGCAGACCCGCAAACCCGTCCCGGATGGCGGCAGGCGTCATGGACTGGAGCCACAGTCGCTCGATCGGCTTCGGGGTCTTCGAGTACTGAACGATGTAGCGAAAGATGAGCTCACCTTCGCGCCCGGCATCGCAAGCGTTGATGATGCCGGTCACGTCCTTGCGCTTGATGAGACGCAGGAGGAGATTCAGGCGCGAGCCGGCTCTTTCATCAATCGGTTCGAGCTCGAATTTGGGCGGAATGACCGGCAGGTGCTTGAAGGTCCACCGGCCCGAGCGCGGGTCATGCTCCTCAGGCGCGCGCAACTCCAGAAGATGACCGACGGCGGAGCACAACACGTGCTCCTTGCTCTCGAAATGGTCGCCATGCCGCGTGAACCCGCCCAGCGCGCGCGCGATGTCCGCGGCGACAGACGGCTTCTCGGCGATGATCAGACGTTTTCCCATGCGCAATGCGCGGCAGATCACCGCCGCAAAAAGAGCGCCAGATGATAAGAACAAAAATTTGCCGGCGCAAGCGCGCCAGCGGCTTTGCGCGCAAAAACATGACCTAAATCACGGCATGCAAACTGATTTGGCTCATCGATGCACGCGCTGGATCAAGCCGCCGGGGAGGAGAGCAACATCGCCATCAAGCTCGAGCTGCGTCAACAGAGCCAGGAGCTCCGCGGCGGTCAGGCCGCTGCGGGCGGCAAGCGTATCGCTGTCGCAGGGATCCCCGCCGAGCGCGTCGAGCACGCGGCGCGCGCGCGGATCGCGCGGGGCTTCCTGCCCTTGGCGCGGGCGCGCGTCCGGCGCGCGCGTGGGCCAGCGCAGCTCCTCGAGAACGTCCTGCGCGCTTTCGACAAGTTTCGCTCCCTGCTTGATGAGAGCGTGGCAGCCCTTCGCGAGCGGGGAGTGGATCGATCCGGGAATGGCGAATACTTCCCGCCCCTGCTCATTGGCAAGCCGCGCGGTGATGAGCGAGCCGCTGGCGGCGGCGGCCTCGATGACGAGACAGCCGAGGCAGAGCCCGCTGAGCACGCGATTGCGGCGAGGAAAGTTGGCCGCCAGAGCCCGCGTGCCGAGCGCGAACTCGGACACCAGCGTACCGCGTTCGGCAAGCTCGTGGGCAAGAGCGCGGTTGCGGGCGGGGTACACGATGTCGGCGCCGGTGCCCAGGACAGCGATGGAGCTCGCCGCGCCGGCGAGCGCGCCGCGATGGGCCGCCGCGTCAATGCCGATCGCGAGCCCGCTGACGACGGTCAGACCCGCCTCGCTCAACGAGCGGGCAAACGCTTCGGCATTCGCCTGCCCCTGCGCCGTTGCGTTTCGGCTGCCCACGATGGCCAGAGCGGGGCGGCGCAGCAGATCGGGGTTGCCCTTTACGTAGAGGAGCGGCGGCGGGTCGGGGGTTTGCAGGAGCTGGGGTGGATACTGCGGATCGGCGAGGGTGAGGACGCAGTTTGCCGGATCCTCGAGCCACTTCTCCACCGCGGCAATGGCCTCGGCCGCGACGCCGCGCTTGAGCTCGGCCGCGAAGGCTTTGGGTACGTGTTGCGAGAGGGCGCCGGTGGGTGCAGCCAGGACCGCTTGAGGCCCGCCGAATGCGCTCAAGAGCCGGCGCACCCGGTCGTGATGGAAGCCCGAGGTCAATGTCAGCCTGAGCCACGCGGCGAGCTCGTCATCGAGCGGCATGTCAGGCAGCGATCCGCGCCGCGGCCCGGGACGGGCGCGGACGCGGCTCGAACGTCGTCAAGTTCTCAGGGATTGACCGCGGCGTCGTACAGGGCGACCGGCCGCGAAGCCTCCATGACGAGGGCGAAGGAAGCCCGATCGAAGGTTCTGAAGACCATGAGCAGCCCGTAGCGCTCATCGGGCAGCTTGCGTATCAGTGCCTCGTCTATGGGTTCGACGGTTCCGTAGAGCGGGCCATCCCGCGGGTTGAGGTCCGGATTGTAATAGGTGCGCGGCGAGTCGCTGCCGCTGAGGCCCTGCCGGCCGTAAAGAGCCGACGTGCGCAAGCCGTAGCGGCCGGTGCGCTTGGCGATCTGCGAGCTCGTGTAAATCGCCAGCACATGTCCAACCTCAAGGCCGTCGCTGCTGCCCTTTGACAGCGCCACGATTCCAAGCGGGCCGGTCTCGCCCAGGTTGCCGTAGGCCGAGATGATGTACGCTCGCACCGGCTTCTGCGGGGCGCGCGGCACATACGCGAAAACCGGTTGCTCCTTCGATGCCGGTAGCAGGCGGTCGCCACGGTTGATTTCGCGCGTGGACGAGGTGACGTGAAGCGTGCTCAGGTCGCCGAACCGTGTAACGTTTGCCTCGCCGAGATAGAACACCTCGTAGCCGAGTATTTCATTGCTTTCCGGATCGACGAGCGGATCACCGCGCCGGAAGATCTGCCACACCTCGCCCGCCTCTTTCGTGATTCCCTCTGCGTAGGCTTTGTCTCCCATGCCGATCGCGATCCGGTCTTCCTGGGTCGCGATGATGGTCGGAGCGGAATCGAGCTCGTCGCGGCCCACGATAAGCGGCTTGGACAGGAAGCCCGCGATGTCGGAAGGCTTGATCGTGGGGATTGCCTTGGGCGGCAGCCCCTCGACGCGTACTCGCGGCGATACGGAAACGCTCGCAAGATGAGGCGGAACGCCGGCGGGCCCGGGCGCGCCAGCGGCGCCGGGAGCGGCCGCGGTGGCGTCGCGTCCTTCGATCGACAGTCGACCCGCCGCGCGATCGAGCACGATGACGTCGCCGGGAAAAATAAGGTGAGGGTTACGGATCTGCTCCTGGTTGAGGCGCCACACTTCCGGCCAGCGCCAGGCGTCACTCAGGAAGCGCCCCGAGATTCCCCAGAGAGTGTCCCCGGGCACCACCGTGTAGCGGTCCGGCGCATCCGCGCGGATGGCGTCGGCTTCGGCGGCGACTGCCATCCCGAGCGGGGACAGCAGTAACATCAGGGATATAATTGCTTTCTTCATGGAGCGCCCCCACATTTGATAGACACAGGCGCAGCCTCGAGAGATCGAGGCTGCGCCCGAGAGATTGGTTTAAATTCTGCATCTAGCTGTTTAAATTCGCAAGCTTTTCCATGGCACTTTTGCACATTTTGCGCTATCCGGATGAGCGGCTTCATACAGTCGCCTCGAGGGTCGACCGCGTCGACGACGAGATTCGTCAGCTAATCAAGGACATGGCTGAAACAATGTATGCCGCCCCGGGCGTTGGGCTGGCTGCGACACAAGTCGATGTTCACAAGCGCGTGATCGTGATCGATGTGTCGGAGACGCGCGACCAGCTCAAGGTGTTTGTCAATCCGGAAATTTTGGCCTCAAGCGGGGAGTCGGAGTTCGAGGAGGGTTGCCTCTCCGTGCCTGGAATCTTCGAAAAAATCCGCCGCGCGGAGCGCATCACCGTGCGCGCGATGGACGCCGGCGGCGAGACGTTCGAGCTGGAGGCGGACGGACTGCTTGCGGTCTGCATCCAGCACGAGATGGACCACCTCGAGGGCAAGGTCTTCCTGGATTATCTCTCGCGCCTCAAGCAGCAACGCATCCTGAAGAGGCTGAAGAAGCAAGACATGCAGACGCCGGCGCCGCACGGTGCGCGCCACGCCGTTCTTTGAGGCCCCGCCCTCAACGCCCGGCCCCGGCTGCCGCCCGACTGGCCAAGGGTCAAGCGCCGTTGCCCTGCCCTCCACCTGCCTGGCGCCGCCGCTCGCATGAAGATTGTTTTTGCCGGGACCCCTGAATTCGCCGCGACTGCGCTGAGGGCGTTGCTCGATAGCGGTCACGAGGTGCCGCTCGTGCTCACTCAGCCGGACCGACCTGCCGGACGCGGGCTCAAGCCGCAGGCCTCCGCGGTGAAGCAGCTCGCCGAAGGCCGTGGCCTGAGGCTCCTGCAGCCGGCGAACCTGAAAGGAATCGAGGTGGTGCGCGCGGTTGCGGCCGCCTCGCCCGAGGCGGTCGTCGTGGCTGCCTATGGACTCATCCTGCCGGCGCCGTTGCTGAGTCTTCCACCGCTCGGCTGCCTCAATATTCACGCCTCGTTGCTTCCGCGCTGGCGCGGCGCGGCCCCGATCCAGAGAGCGCTGCTCGCCGGGGATGCCTCGACCGGCGTCACGATCATGCAAATGGATGAGGGGCTCGATACCGGGCCGATCCTGCTGCAGGAGAGCCTGCCGATCGGCGCGCGGGATACGGCCGGCGTGCTGCACGACAAGCTCGCCCGACTTGGTGCGCGCCTGATTGTTCGCGCGTTAATTGAGCGCCCTGCCCCGCAGCTGCAGGACTCGTCGCGCGCCACCTGCGCGCCTCGCGTCGCAAAGGGCGAAGCGGAGATCGACTGGCGACGCCCGGCGCTCGAGATCGAGCGCCAGGTGCGCGCATTCAATCCGTCTCCGGGCGCATACACGCGCCTGGGAGCGGAGGCATTGAAGATCTGGGAGGCCGGCGTCGAGCCGCTGCTTTCGAGCGCGCCGGGCACTGTTTGCGCGACGGGCGCCGATGGCATCGTGATCGGCTGCGGAGCGGGCGCACTGCGGATCACGCAGCTGCAACGCGCCGGGGGACGGCGCCTGGCAGCGGGGGCGTTTCTCGCCGGCTTCAAGCTCGAACCGGGCGTGCGTCTGGGAGCCGGCGGTGCTTGAGGTCCAGCGGCTCGCGGCCGGCGTGGTCGCAGGGGTGCTGGGCGGGCGCAGCCTGGACGCGGAACTGGCGAGCGCGTGGCGGCGTCGCCCGCACAACACCGCGGGCGAGCGCGGGGCCATTCAGGATCTCGCCTACGGGACGCTGCGCTTTCTCGGCTGGCTCGAGGCGATTCTCGACGCGCTGCTCAAAAAGCCGGTCCCCGACGCGCGGCTGCGCGCCCTGTTGCTGGTCGGTCTATATCAGCTCGAGCACACGCGCGCTGCGCCTCATGCGGTGGTGGACCACGCCGTGCGGACCTGCGAGGCATTGGGCCTCGTCTCCGCGAAGGGGCTCACCAACGCGGTGCTGAGGAACTTTCTGCGCGAACGCACGGCGCTGGGAGCCCATGCCCGCCGCTCGGAGGTAGCGCGCTATTCCCATCCGCAGTGGTGGATCGACAAGCTCCGGGCGCAATACCCGTCGCACTACGCCGCGGCGCTCGATGCGGACAACCTGCACCCGCCCCTGGCCCTGCGCGTGAACCGGCGGCGCGTCGCAACCGCCGATTACATCGCGCTGCTCACGGAACACGACATTCGCGCGGAGGGCGCGGGAGACGCTGCGGTCATTCTCGCCTCGCCGCTTCCCGCACACCGGATACCCGGGCTTGGCGAGGGGCTCGTCTCGGTCCAGGATGCGGCGGCGCAGCTCGCAGCGCCGCTGCTCGAGCTTCGCGACGGACAGCGCGTCCTGGACGCTTGCGCGGCGCCCGGCGGCAAGGCGACGCACATTCTCGAGCTGGCCAACGTCGAGCTTTTTGCGCTGGATAACGACGAGCTGCGCCTCGAGCGCTTGCGCGCAAACCTTGCGCGCCTGGGTCTTGCAGCGAACGTGCGCTGCGCCGATGCGGCCGAGCCTGGATCCTGGTGGGACGGCAAGCCCTTCGAGCGCATCCTCGTCGATGTGCCGTGCAGCGCGTCGGGTGTCGCGCGCCGTCATCCCGATATCAAATGGCTGCGCCGCGCATTCGACATCGAGCAGTTCGGAGAGCGCCAGTCGCGCATGCTGGACGCGCTGTGGCAGGTGCTTGGCAGAGGTGGTAAATTGCTGTACGCGACCTGCTCCGTGTTCCGGGAGGAGAATGGCGAACAGGTTTCGCGATTTGTAGAGCGCCACCCGGACGCGACGCGCGCAAACTTGCCTGCACTCGATAACGACCCCGGCTTACCCGCAGGCCAACTGCTTCAGAACCCGCGGCATGATGGTTTTTTCTATGCGCTGGTGCAGAAAGCGTAAATGGCTTTCTGCCCTCGCCGCATTATGGCTTGCGCTGGCGGCGGCCGGTTCGGCGGATGCCGACGGGATCGAAGTACGGAAAGCTACCCTGGCTGCCGCGGAGAACGGTTACTATCTCGAGGCGGAATTCAACATCACGCTGACCCATACGCTCGAGGAGGCGTTGAGCAAGGGCGTTCCCCTCTATTTCCTTCTCGAGTTCGAGGTGATCCGGCAGCGCTGGTACTGGTTCAACGATACGGTCGCCAATGGACAGTATCAGTATCGCGTGTCCTTCAATTCGCTCACGCGGCAGTACCGCGTCGGCGTCGGCACGCTCTATGAGAATTTCACGACCCTCCGCGAGGCGCTCGCCTTTCTCAGCAAGGTGCGCGTGGGTGACGTCGTGCCCCGTGACGCCCTGAGCAAAGACACGAGCTACACGGCCGGCGTTCGCATGCGGCTCGACGGCACGCAGTTGCCCCGGCCATTCCAGGTGAGCGCGGTGGGCTCGCGCGAGTGGAGCGTCGGTTCCGAATGGTTCCGCTGGACGCTGGCGCCATGATGGCTGCAGCACCACGGCTTCGCCCCGCGCTGGTGAGCGCTGCAGTGCGCTATCTGCTGATCCTGTGCGTAGGACTCGGCGCGATCGCGCTGTTTCTCCTCGCCACGGCCAGCAACGACCCGGCCCTCTTCGCCGAGTTCTATCCCTTGTTGCTGGTGCTCAACGGGGGCGTAGCGCTCATGTTGACGGCCCTGGTCGTCTATCAGCTCATCAGGTTGCGGGACAAGCTGAAGGCCCGTGTTTTTGGCGCCCGACTGACGCTGCGGCTGGTGCTGCTCTTCGCTCTCATGGCGGTGCTGCCGGGGGCGCTGATCTACGGCATGTCCGTGCAGTTTCTCGGGCGCTCGATCGAGTCCTGGTTCCAGGTGCCCGTGGACAAGGCGCTGGAGGGAGGCATCAACCTCGGGCGCGGCATGCTCGACATGATGCTGCGCGATCTCGACGCAAAGGCCGAGAACATGGCGCTCGCGCTCTCCTCGCGGCCGCCGGCCGAGCACCTCGCGCTGCTCAACGGCCTGCGCGAGCAGGCCTCGGTGCAGGAAGTCACGCTGTTCAACGATCGCGGCAACGTGCTCGCATTCGCCGGCAACGAGCGGGTGGGACTCATGCCCCAGCTGCCCGGCGCCGCGGCGCTGCGGGAGCTGCGTGCGCGGCGCAGCTACAGCGCGGTCGAGTCGATCCCGGACAAGGGACTGTACCTGCGCGTTCTGGTGCCGATTTCCGTGCTGAGCCTGGCGGATGAGCTGCGCGTGCTGCAGCTCCTTCAGCCGGTGCCGAGACAGCTCGCGCGCGATGCGGAGGTGCTGCAGTCGGGTTACCGCGAGTACCAGGAGCTGGCGCTGTCGCGGCGCGGGCTGAAGCGCCTCTACGGACTGACGCTCACGCTTACGCTGCTGCTGGCGCTGCTCTCCGCCGTGGCGCTCGGGTTCCTGCTCTCCGATCGGCTTTCAGCGCCGCTCAGCGTGCTGGTCGAGGGCACGCGCGCCGTCGCGCAGGGCGACTACAGTCAGCGCGCCGCCGTGGCCTCGAGCGACGAGCTCGGCGTGCTCACGCAGTCGTTCAACAGCATGACGCTGCAGCTGGCGGATGCACGGGCGATGGCAGAGCGCCATCAGGCCGAGCTTGTGCAGGCGAAGGCCTATCTGGAGAGCATCGTCGCCAATCTCTCCGCAGGCGTGCTGGCGTTTGATGAGGCGCGGGAACTGCGCGCGGCCAACCGCAGCGCCAGTACCATCCTGGGCATCGATTTTGCGCCGCTCATGGGCGCTACGCCGGAGCGCTGGCCCGCCATCGCGCCGGGCGTGTCGGAACTGGCGCGCGAGATTTCCGCCGGTTTCGAACGCGCGGGCGAACGCGAATGGGAGCAGCAGGTCGAGCGCCGCTGGCGCAGCGCGAGCCAGCTCCTGCTTCTGCGCGGCACCCAGCTGCCGCAGGGCACCGAGCGCGGCTACGTCGTCGTGTTCGACGACATCACGCACCTTGCGGAGGCGCAGCGCGCCGCCGCGTGGGCCGAGGTTGCCCGGCGCCTCGCGCACGAGATCCGCAATCCCCTGACGCCCATCCAGCTCTCGGCGGAGCGCTTGCAGGTGAAGCTCGAAGGCAAGCTCGCCGGCGGCGATGCCGATGTCCTGGCACGCTCGACGAGGACGATCGTCAACCAGGTCGTTTCCCTGAAGAACATGGTCGATGCGTTCAGCCAGTACGCGCGGAGCCCCGAGGCCGTGCTGCGGGAGCTCGACATCAACGCGCTCACGCAGGAGGTGCTCATACTCTACGAGGCCTCGCTCGGCCGCGCCGTGCGCCTGGAGTTGATGGCGGGGCTGCCGCCGGTTCTGGGAGATGCCGCCCAGCTGCGCCAGGTGATCCATAATCTTCTGCAGAACGCGCAGGACGCGCTGGTCGGCACCGCGCAACCGCAGCTGGTGGTAGCGAGCAGCGTCGTTGACCGCGCCGTTCAGCTCACCTTTACCGATAACGGCTGCGGTTTTCCCGAGGAACTGATCCAGAGAGCGTTCGAGCCCTACGTTACAACCAAGCCGAAAGGCACCGGGCTCGGACTGGTGATCGTGAAGAAGATCGTGGAAGAGCATGGGGGCGCCGCGAGCATCGCGAACGTGACGCCGCGCGGGGCGCGGGTTACAGTTCGCCTGCCCGCCGCGGTGACGCAGGACCCGGCGCGGCGCGCCAGCGCCCAGGCCAGGGTGTAAACTACGCACGCGCACGCTATGCAGCAGATTCTGGTCATAGACGACGAAATCGGCATCCGCGAGCTGCTGTCCGAGATCCTCAGCGATGAGGGATATCAGGTGCGGCTGGCGGAGAACGCGAGCGAGGCGCGCTCGCAGCGCACGCGGGCGCGGCCGGATCTTGTCTTGCTCGACATCTGGATGCCCGACACGGACGGCATCACCTTGCTGCGCGAGTGGGCGAGTGCCGGCCTCCTCACGATGCCGGTGATCATGATGTCGGGTCACGGGACGATCGATACCGCGGTCGAGGCCACGCGAATCGGCGCGTATGATTTTCTCGAGAAGCCGATCGCGCTTCAGAAGCTGCTCGCCACGGTCGGGCGCGCGCTGAAGCACGGCGGCGAGCGTTCACGTCCCGATCTCTCGCTCGCGAGCCTGGGCCGGGGCGCGCTGATCGCCGAGGTCAAGCAGCGCCTGGAGCGGG
>Ga0256864_1000050_pt1 | contig 53338 bp, 39 predicted proteins | sample RVTome_11_FD_187336 | JGI IMG/M metagenome (GOLD analysis project Ga0256864, IMG submission 187336) | Soil microbial communities from uranium-contaminated site in the Upper Colorado River Basin, Wyoming, United States - RVT147D111 HiSeq ... | reverse complement strand
GCTTGTCGCCGGGCCGGTCGCGGCGGCTGGTGGACGCGAGCGACTCGCCGTCCACCCGTGTGATGATGTCGCCCACCTGGAGCCCGGCCTCGGCCGCCGGCCCGCCCGGCGTCACGGCGCTCAGCTCGGCGCCGATCGAATCGCGCACCGCGTCCGCGTCGGTGTCGACGTACACGCCCATCCGGGGACGATCACCCAGCACCGTCACCCAGCCCCGTCCGTCGTTAGGCCCCACGATCCGCGCGCGCGGATCATCAATCCTCAGCCGGGCGCGGTGGACGCTCAACTCACGCTCGGCCTGCCGCAGCAGGCGGATCGCCTCCTCCAGTCCTTCGCGCGACAGCGCCTCCTGCTGTCGCAGGTTGCGCAGCGCCACCTCTAGCTGACGCTTCGCCGCCTCCATGCTGCGCTCGGCCTCCTCTACCCGTCGGTCGTCCTCAGGGCGCGGCTCCTGTGTCGAGGCCACCGTGGGCGCGCTCAGCAGGAGCGCCAGGGCGAGCACCGGCACGCATCGCTTTCGAACGGTCATCGTTTGCACTCCCATATCCTCAGAATCCCTCGTAACCCACCTGGCGCACGTGCGCGTTCACCAGGGCATTCATCAGCACCACGCGCTGGTGCCAGAGGTCGGCCATCTCTCGAGGCGTCGCCGACGCGGTGTGCGCCTGCTCCAGCCCGGCGTCCACCCACGCAATCCGATCCTCGAGGTCGGCGATCACGCTCGCCGTCATCCCGTTCACGACCCGCGGCTGACGCCCCACCTCCACCAGCACGCTCTCGAGGTGCCGCGACTGGCCGGCCAGGGTCTCGATCTCGACCGACGGGTCTTCCGTGACCACGTCCACACCAACAGGGCCTCCGGAAACGATCGGCAGCCCCACCGCGAGCACGGCCACCGCGGCCGCCGCCAACCCCGCCACCGTGAGCCGTCGATTCCACCGCCGGCGGCGGGCCGCCACCGCGGCGGCCCGCACCACCTCCCACCGATCCCGCGGCGGCGTTACGCTCGGCAGCGCGCGCAGACCCGCCGTCCGCTGATGCAACCGATCCAGCTCGTCGCGGCACGCCGCGCACTCCTCCAGATGGGCCCGGGCGCCGACCGATCCGCGCCGATCCCGCACTTCCAGCAGCTCGCCCATCGTGCAGTGTCTCAACATCACGCCTCCTCGCCGAGCAGGCGCCGCATCCGCGTGTGTGCGCGGGACAACTGCGACTTCGAGAAGCTCACGGTCTTCTCCATCAGCTCGGCTATCTCCTCGTGCGTATATCCCTCGACGTCGTGCAGCCAGACCACCGCTCGGGCGGTGTCCGAGAGCTGCGCCAACGCGGTTTCCAGGTCCATCCGGAGACCGACGTCTCCGTCCCGCCACCCCGCCGCGACCCCTTCCTCGTTGAGATCATCGGTCTCCCGGTACTTCTCCGCGCGTATCCTCATCAGCGCCTTGCTGGCGGCGATCCGTTTGATCCAGGCGGTCAAGCTCCCCGAAGCCGTTCCGCGAAACCGGCGCACGCTGTGGCATACTTCCAGGAACGTCTCCTGGAGGACGTCCTCCGCGTCCTCCTCGGTTCGGCAGATGCGCCGGGCCACCGTATAGACCGTGGTCTCGTACGCCCGAAACACGCGCTCGAGCGCCGTGAGATCGCCGGTCTTGGCACGTTGGATCGCGAGCTCGTCGATCGCCGCCAGGGTCATCTCGGTCATCCCGATCAGATAGATGCGTATGGGGGGGGATTGGGTCGCAGGCCGGCCGCCCCCCGGGTCCACCTCCCCCCCTCGGTGACCGGGGACCGGTGACTGGTTACCGGGCCCCGCCCCCCAACCCTCACTGATGCGAAACTAATGCGAAGAAACTAGCACCAGGCGAGGTCATTTCCTCCGACCCCCGGCCCCCGACCCCCGGTCACCGGTCACCGGTCACCGGTCGCCGACTATCATTCACCCATGCCAACCGAGACCATCACGCCGCAGACCATCGCCACCTGGCGCCATCACTTCCGGGACGAGGCGGACGCGGCGTTCCTGTACCGCGCCCTGGCGGTCGCGGAGTCCACTCCCAGCAAGAGGGATCTGTACCTCCGGCTCGCGAAGGTCGAGGACCGGCACGTGGGCCTGTGGCGCCAGCTCCTCGCCGAGCATGGACGGGAGGAGGCGAGCCCCCGGCCGTCGCTCCGGGCCAGGTGGCTGGCGCGCCTCGCGGGTTGGCTGGGTCCGGGTGTGCTGCTGCCGATCCTACTCCGCGAGGAGGGTCGGGAGGTCAAGGGATACATCGCGCTGTATCGGGAGAGTCCGCCGGGCACTTCCGCCCAGCAGACCGCGCTCACGTTGGCCAAGGAGTCGGCGGAGCACGCCGAGGAGCTGGGCGGGATCGCCGGGAGCACCGGGGAGCCGTGGCACCGGACGGAGTCGGGCGGGTTCCTCCGCAACGTGGTCTACGGGTTCAACGACGGACTCACGGCGAACTTCGGTCTCGTGGCCGGCGTCATCGGCGCGTCCGTGGACCTACACATCGTACTGGTCTCGGGTGTCGCCGGCATGATTGCCGACGCGCTCTCAATGGGGTCCTCCGGGTACCTCGCGGCCAAGAGCGAGCGCGAGGTGTACGCGTACGAGATCGCGATGGAGCGCGACGAGATCCGCCTGATGCCCGACGTGGAGCGCGAGGAGCTGGCGCTCCTGTACGAGGCGAAGGGGATCGCCCCGGAGCGCGCCGCCAGCATGGCGCGCGACGTGATGCGCGACCCGAATCGGGCGCTCGACGAGAAGGTGCGCGAGGAGCTGCGAATCGGGGAGGCGCACACGACGCCGATCAAGGAGGGCTGGATCACCGGCCTCGCCACGGCCGTCGGCGCGCTCATTCCGGTGGCGCCGTTTTTCGTCTTCACCGGTCCCGCGGCCATCTGGACCGCATTCTCCCTGGCGATGATGTCCCACTTCGCCGTGGGCGCCGCGCGCAGCGTCTTCACCGGCCGCAGCCTGATCCGCAGCGGAATGGACATGTTTCTCGTGGGCCTGGGCGTGGCGGCCGTGGGCTACGTCGTGGGCGACTTGATCGCCAGGGCGCTAGCCTGACTGCGGTGAGAAGTGAAGAGTGAGAAGTGAGAAGCAAGAAGTGAGGAGTGAGGAGTGAGGTGGTTAAAGGCTCGGGCGGGGCGAGTGAGGCTCCCGGAGCGCGCGGCGGTGCGGTGTGGTCACGGCGGACTCGACGATCGGAGGTCCGCGCACCGCCCGCGATGGCCGGTCGAGTCCGTCGAGTCCACCCGCAGCGCCGCGCGCGGAGGGAGCCTCACTCGCCCCGCCAAAGCGGGCCATGCTCCGTCGCGCGACATCGATCGACGAGGTCTGGTGGGAGGGGCCATCTCATTTCCACTTCTCACCTCTTACAAGAGTCGTGCAACGAAGCAGGCTAGACTACCAGGTTGACCAACCGATCCGGCACGTAGACGACCTTCCGGATCTGCCCGCCGTCGAGGAACTTCTGGACCGTGTCGTCGGCGAGGGCCCGGCGAGTGGCCTCGGCCTCGTCGATCCCGGCGGGGACCAGCAGCCTCGCCCGGACCTTCCCGTTCACCTGAACCACCAGTTCCACGTGGCGCTCCTGCGCCAGCGCTTCGTCGTGCACCGGCCATGTCGCGTCGAATACGCTACCCTTGTGCCGCAGCCGCTCCCAGCACTCTTCGGCGAAATGGGGGGCGAAGGGAGCGAGCATCACGATCAGCGGTCCGACAAGCGCGGTCGACACGCCAGCGGCCGAATCGGCGTCGTCGTCGGCCGCGGCGCCGCGGAGCGTATTCACGTACTCCATCATCGCGGCGATGGCGGTGTTGTAGTGGTGCTCCTCGATGTCCGCGGTCACCTTGCGAATGGTTTGATGGAGCTTTCGCAGCGCCCCCTCGGACGACGGGGCTTCGGCGGACGGCTCGGCGCGCGCCACCAGGGTCCACACGCGATTCAGGAACCGGCGAATCCCGACGATCCCTTCATCGCGGAAGTCCCCGCCCTCGAGATAGGGACCGAGCGACATCAGATACGCGCGGAAGGTGTCGGCCCCCCACTCCGCGATGTAGCTGTCGGGAACCACGACGTTGCCGCGGGACTTCGACATCTTGGCCCCGTCCTTCACGATGGTTCCATGGGCGCGGAACCGCGTGAACGGCTCCTCGAAGCCGAGGTGGCCCAGGTCGTGGAGCGCCATCGTGACGAACCGCGAGTACAGCAGGTGCAGCACCGCGTGCTCGTTCCCGCCGATGTACGAATCTACCGGCAGCCATTTCTCGGTGAGGCCCGGATCGAACGGGCGGTCGTGCACGTGGGTGGACGGGTAGCGCAGGAAGTACCACGCCGAGTCGAGGAACGTGTCCGACACGTCGGTTTCCCGCCGCCCGGACTCGCCGCACGTTGGGCACGGCACCCGGTACCACTCCTCGTGGCGCGCCAAGGGCGAGACCCCGCTTTCGTCGGGACGGAAGTCCTCGATCTCCGGGAGCAGCACCGGGAGATCGGCCTCGGGCACCGGCACGGCTCCGCAGGAGTCGCAATAGATGATGGGGATGGGCGGTCCCCAATACCGTTGGCGCGAGATGCACCAGTCGTGCAGGCGATACTGCACCTTGCGTTCCCCGAGCCTCCGCTTGGCGAGCCAATCGGTGATCGCGGTAACCGCCTCGCGGCACGCCAGCCCGTCGAACCCCCCGCTGTTGATCAGCACGCCGTCCCACGAGGTGAACGGCAGCTCCGGCTGCGCGTCACCACCCTCCCCCGCAAGCCGCACGACCTGTCGCACCGGCAGGTCGAACTTCAGTGCGAACGCGAAATCGCGCTCGTCGTGCGCCGGTACGGCCATGATCGCCCCTGTCCCGTACTCCATCAGGACGTAGTCCGCGACCCAGATGGGGACCGCGTGCCCGGTGGCCGGATTGCGGGCGTACGAGCCTGTGAAGACCCCCGTCTTGTCTTTGCTGCCCACGCGGCGCGCAACCACGTCGAGCGCCGCCGTTTGCCGGCGGTACTCGGCGACGCTCGCCCGCTCCTCACGGGCCGTGAGGCGGTCGACCAGCGCGTGCTCCGGCGCGAGCACCAGGTACGTCGCGCCGAACACCGTGTCGGGGCGCGTCGTGTACACCGGAATCCGCACGCCGGTCGGCGTCTCGAACACCAGCTCGGCGCCCTCGGACTTGCCGATCCAATTGCGCTGCATGGACCGGGTCGAGTCCGACCAGTCGAGCGTCTCGAGATGCTCCAGCAGGCGCTCCGCATACGGCGTGATGCGGAAGAACCACTGCTCCAGCAGCCGCTGGTGCACCTGCGTGCCGCAACGCTCGCACGCGCCATCGATCACCTGCTCGTTGGCGAGGACCGTCTTGCAGGACGGGCACCAGTTGACCGGCGCCTTCCGCTTCACCGCGAGGCCGGCGCGAAAGAGCTGCACGAAGATCCACTGCGTCCACTTGTAGTAACGGGGATCGGTCGTTGCAACCTCGTGGTTCCAGTCCAGCATCAGCCCCACCCGCCGCAGCTGCTCGCGGAAGCGGGCGATGTTGGCGGGGATGAGGCGCCCCGGGTGGGTGTTCACCTTCAGGGCGTAGTTCTCGGAATGGATGCCGAACGCGTCGAACCCCATCGGCTCGAACACGTCCCACCCCCGGAGCCGCTGGAAGCGCCCGTGGATGTCGCTCCCTACGAACGCGAACACGTTCCCCACGTGGAGCCCCTCCGCGGAGGGGTAGGGAAACATCATGAGGTTGTAGTACGGGCGTTCCGCGCCGGCGAGGTCGGTCGTGTTGGTGCACCGCTCCTCCCATCGGGCGCGCCATCGGGTCTCGACCGTGTGCGGATCGTACGTCGCGTTTTGCGTGTGCTGATCGCTCATAACGGGCGTAATCTATCATGGCTTGCCACCCCTGGAAGCCTTCCGTAGCTTAGGCCGCACCCATATGGCGTCTCGATCCGCCGACCTGCGTCGCAGACTCCTGATCATTGGGCCGGTGCTGGCCATCGTCGCCGTCACGGTTGGTGCGTACGCCGCCAACCGCCTCGCCACCGCCCAGTTCGAGCGCACCGCCGCCCGTACGATCGGCGCGGTGGCGTTGCGGGCGTCCGCCACGGTGGACCTCTACCTGCAGGAGCGGCTCGCCGCCGCCGAGCTGCTGACCGAGATTCCGAGCATCGTCGCGGCCGCCCGGCAGGCCGGCGATCGCGCCGAGCAGCTCGGACTCCACCGCCTCACCATGGACACCCTCGAGGCGCGCTACGCCGAGACCAGGGCCCTGGGCGCCGATGCCGCCGTGCGCTCGTTTCTGAGCGGCTACGAAGCGACTACCGACTTCGCCGAGGTCTTCTTCACCGAGCGGCACGGGTTCACCGTGGGAGGCAGCAATCCCACGTCGGACTTCGTCCAGTCCGACGAGGAGTGGTGGCAGCAGGCGTTCAACGAGGGGTTCTTCGAGGATGCGCCCGAGTTCGACGAGTCCGCGGGCGCGGTGGCGGTCAGCTTCTCGACGCGCATCGAGGACGACGCGTCCGGCGAGTCCCTGGGCGTGATAAAGAGCCTCCTCAGCCTGTCGCGGCTCGCGCGGCTGCTCGCACCCGGGGAGGACTCGCTGGACATGGTCATCGAGGTCGTCGACTCGACCGCCCGCATCGTGGCGTCGACAGACACGACCCGCCTCCTGCGGATGCTCCCCGACCGCGCCGCCGTGCCGCGCACCGCGGCGCTGTCCACGATCACCGCCCGCCCCGTGAGCGGCGAGGCCGAGCTGATCTCCTCGGTCCCAACCCACAACGGTGATTGGTGGGTCGTAGTGCGACAGCCGGCGAGCGTCGCGTATGTCGGGGTCGTCCCGGTACGCCGGACGATCTACGTCGTCGCCGCGGTCCTGCTGGTCCTGGCATTGGTGACGGTCGGCGTGCTCACCTCGTGGGTGAACCGCCGCATCACCCGGCCGGTGCGCGAGGCCGGGGCGGTCGCCAGCCGTGTGGCCGATGGCGACCTCTCGATCGCCATGGCGACGGTCGAGGCGGGGTCCGACGAAGTCTCCGAGCTCCTGACGTCGGTTGGCGCCATGGTGGTGGCGCTGCGCCGCCTCGTCGGCCAGATCCTCAGCGCCGCCGAAGACTCCGCGGCGATGGCACAGGAGATCTCGGCGAGCACGCAGCAGATGTCCGCCTCGACCCAGGAAATGGCGAACACCTGCCAGAGCCTCACCCAGCAGGCCACCGAGGAGGCGGAGACGATTCGCAACGCGGCCGAGGACGCGAGCCGGATCCTCGGCATCACTACCGAGCTCGCCGTGGGCGCGAAGGAGGCGGCCAACCGGAACGCTTCGCTGCGGGAGCTCGCCGAGCAGAACCGGGAACGCCTCGCGACCGGTGTCAACCAGCTGGGAGGGCTCGCCGCCGACCTCGATCGCGGGGCGGACGAGGCGCAGGCGCTCGCCGACATGTCCGAGCAGATCCAGAAGTTCGTCACGCAGGCGAAGGGGATCGCCAGTCAGACCAACATGCTGGCCCTCAACGCGGCGATCGAAGCGGCGCGGGCAACCGGCGGGGAGGGGCGGGGCTTCGCGGTGGTGGCGGACGAGGTCCGGAAGCTGGCAACGCAGGCGGCTCGGGCCGCGGGGTCCACCGCCGACACCGTGCGCCAGGTGCTCGATCAGGTGCAGGCCACGCGGGAGCGGCTGACGCGGCTCGCGCAGGCCTCGAGCAGCGTGCGCGAGGTCACCGAGTCGGCGGTCGCGGGCTTGGGAGAGGTGGCCGCGGCGGCGTCCGAGACCAGCGCGTGGACCGAAGAGATCTCGCGCGCCGCAGGCGACGTCCGGCATCTCGTCGAGGAGATCACGCAGCGCCTCGACCATGTGGCGCAGGGCACCGAGAGCGTGGTTGCCGCGGCCGAGGAAATCGCGGCCTCGGCCGAGCAGCAGAGCGCTTCCACAGAGGAGATCGCCGGTTCCGCCTCCCATCTCGCGGCTTCCGCCGAAAAGCTCACATCGGCGGTGAGCTCCTTCCGCCTGCTCAAGGGGGGCGGCCGCCCCGCCAAGGCGGCCGAACCGACGGACTAGCCCCCGCCGGCCTTACGCCGACCCGTTCAAGTCGGCCAACCGCACCTCGAGCACGTCGGGAAGCTGTTCGAGGGCGGCCAGCACGTCAGCGGGCGGCGGTTGGTCCACGACGATCGCCGCCAGCGCCTCGGTGCCCGGCGGCTCCAGCCGCGACTGGTGATACGAGCCGATGTTGATGTTTGCCGATCCGAGCGCCGTGCCCACCCGACCGATCACCCCCGGGACGTCGCGGTTGCGGAGCACGAGCACGTGCTGGTCGGCCGGCACGTCGACGAGGAACTCGTCGATCCGGATGATGCGTCCCACGCGCTCGCCGAGCACCGCGCCCTCCACGGTTACCTGCCGGTCCCCGGTGGTGAGGGTCACCCCGACGGTGGTGGCGAATCCGGACACGGGGTCACCCACCCGCCGTTCCACCGAGATGCCGCGCTCCTGCGCGAGCACGGTGGCGTTGACCAGGGAGACCGGGCCCACGCCCATGGCCGTCAGGGTGCCCTCGACCGCCGCGAGCATCACGGGGCGTGGCGCGGCTTCGTCCGCCCCGCCGTATGCCACCGTGATCGCCTGCACGCGACCGCGGGCGATCGCCGACGCGAGCCGCCCGCATCGCCGCGCGAGGTCCAGGACCCAGCGCAGCCGGCCGAAGGCTTCCCGCGACACGCCGGGCAGGTTGACGGCCCCTCCCATGAGTCCGCTCAGGAGGCCGTCCCGCACGGCGGCGCAGATCTCTTGCGCCACCCGCTCCTGCGCCTCGGTGGTGGAGGCGGCAAGGTGGGGGGTGAGGATCACGCCCCCGCACCGCCGCAGCGGTGAATCGGGTGGGAGCGGCTCGGGATCGAACACGTCGAGGGCCGCCCCTGCCAGGCGGCCCGCATCGAGCGCCGCCACGAGCGCGTCGGCGTCCACCAGCTCGCCGCGAGCGGCGTTCACGAGGAATGCCGTGGGCTTCATCATTGCGAGGCGTCCGGCGTCGATCAGGCACCGCGTCTCGTCGGTGAGGGGGACGTGGAGGGTGACCACGTCGGCTCGGCGGAGGAGGTCGTCCAGCGGCGCCAGCTCCACGCCCAGCTCGCGGGCGCGCGGGGCCGGCAGGTACGGGTCGTGGGCCAGGACCGCCATGCCGAGCGCGCGCGCCACGGTCGCCACGTGCGCGCCGATGCGCCCCAGCCCGACGGCGCCGAGCGTCTTGCCGCGCAGCTCCGTCCCGGCGAACCGCTTGCGGTCCCATTCACCCCGTCTCATCGATTCGGCGGCCGCCGGAACGCGACGCACCAACGCCAGCAGGAGCGCGAGCGTGTGCTCCGCCGCGCTGACGGTGTTGCCGCCCGGGGCGTTCAGCACGGCGATCCCGCGTCGCGTGGCCGCGGAGACGTCGATGTTGTCGACCCCGATCCCGGCGCGCCCGATGACGACCAACCGGGGGGCTCCGGCCATCAACTGTTCCGTGACCTTGGTGTCCGACCGGACCACGAGGGCGTGGGCGCGTTGGAGTGCCTGGGGAAGGCTGCCGGGCTGACCCGCCGTCGAGATGACCTCGAACTCCGGCACCGCGCGCAGCAGCGCGAACCCGTGCTCGTCGATCCGGTCGGCCACCACCACGGTGTACGGCGGGCGCCGGGCGGCGGTTGCCGGGCTGGGAACGGTCATCCGCGCTCCGCCGCCAGGTCGTCGAGGAGTTGCCCGAGCCGTTCGGGAGTGTGGTCGCCCATGTGCCCGATGCGGATGGTGCTCTGCTTGAGATCGCCGTAACCGGAGCCGATGGTCCATCCGGCGGCGCGCATCGCCGCCACCAGATCCCGTCCGCCCACGCCTTCCGGAACGCGGAGGCACGACACCGTCCACGAGCGCCGATCCGGCGGTGGGAGGTACGAGAACCCGCGCGCGCCCCCGGGGCCGTCGACCCATTGATCGACGCGCCGGCGCATGGCGTCGTGGCGCTGCCAGCGGGCTTCGATGCCCCCGGCGGCCTCGATCCGGCCGAGCTGCGCGTCGAGCGCGAAGAGCAGTGAGATCGCCGGCGTATTGGTCGGCTGCGCCTCGGCCGCCGCCTTCTCGAACGCGACGAGGTCGAAGTACATGCCGCGGTCGGGAATCGCCTTGGCCCTCGCGATCATCCGCTCCGACGCCACGCCGAGCGCCAATCCCGGGGGCAGCGCGAGCGCCTTTTGCGACCCGGTGAACACGAAGTCGAGGTCCCACGCGTCGGTTTCGACGGGCGAGCCGGCGACCGACGTGACGGCATCCACCAGCGTCACCACGTCGTCGAACTCTCGCACCACGGCGCTGAGCGCTTCCAGCGGCGCGAGCGCGCCGGTCGAAGTCTCGGAATGCACCAGCGTCACCGCGTCCACGTCCGACCGGCGCAGCGCGTCGCGCAGCATGTCGGGCTCGACGGTCTGGCCCGGCGGCACGTTGAGCCGGACCACCTCTCGGCCGGTCGCCACCGCGATCGCCGCAAACCGCTCCCCAAACGCGCCGCCCACCAGCGACAACACTCGGTTGCGCACGCCGCAGCGCACGGCCATCTCCATGAACCCCGTCGCCGCGCAGGTGCCGATCAGGACCTGTCGCACGGTCCGGAAGACGCGTTGCAGCGGCGGTGTGATGCCGCGCAGGAGATCCACCATTTGCTGCCCGCGATGCGGGATCATGGGGCGGTCCATCGCCCGGAGGATCTCTGGGTGGACCTCCGTGGGGCCCGGGAGGAAGAAGCGCCCGAAGTCGGGCGCGTTCATGCCGTTCGTGGTTCCTTCAGGCGCCGGCCCACCGAACGGGCCAGCGCTTCGTCGGTCGAGATCAAGACGACACCCCGTGCGTTCCAGTCCGCGAGCAACGCCTCCGCCTTGTCGGCGGCGATCGGTTTGGTGGCGTCGGTGACGAGGCACAACCGAGTGCGCGGCCGTCGCCGCAAGAGCCCTTCGATCGCGTATCGGTTGCAGACGTCGAGGGCCACGCCGTAGACGACGATCTCCCCGGGGTCGAGCGCTTCGAGCACCGGCTCCACGTTTGGGTTCGTGAACACGTCGAACCAGTGCTTGTGGAACAGGATGTCGCCCGTATGCGCCTGGACCCGCCGCTTCAGCGACACGGGGTCGAGCGGCGTGGGCTCGATGACGAGCGGATCGAGGAGGGCGGTTTCCGGGATCTTGCGTTGTCCCGGCGTACCGCGCAGGCAGTGGGGCGGGTACGTGTCCTCGAAATCGGGGGTGTCGGACAGCTCGTCGTGCTGCGGCACGTGATCGTCGGCGGAAGCGATCACGCGGATGCCATGCGTGTGGGCGTACGCGGTGAGGCGCGCCAGCGCCGGGATGATCTCCTCGGCGCCCGGCACATACAGCTTGCCGTCCGCGTGCATGAAGTCGTACTGGGTATCGACGTCCCAGAAGATCGTGGACATCGGAGACTCCTGGACTGAAGCGATGCTTGCGTCTCTCCCGTCGAAACCTAACGGGGGGCGCGTGACTGCAAAGGGAAGGGGGAAGCGGGAACGGGCAAGGGCTACGCCTATTCCACCTTCTCCAACCGCTCGTTTGGCCGGTAGGTCCTTCCCACTTTCGCGCACGGGCGGGCGTCGACCATGACGACGTCGGCCGTGTAGTCGTAGAGCCCGTGGTCGCGGAACAGGGAGGAGCCCACGCCGTAGGCGTTCACGGGAACGTCCTGCTCCTCGAAGAGGCGGATCTTCTCGACGGTGAATCCGCCGGAGACCACGATCTTGACTTGCTCGAACCCCTCGCGGTCGAGCGCGCGCCGCACGTTCCAGACCAACTGGGGGTTCACCCCCGTCGGATTGAACGACCCCATCTGCGGGATGACGGACCGGTCGACGAGCGTGCTGGAGGTGTCCAGCCGCACGCCGTACAGCCGGCCGCCGAGCGCGCGCGCCGCGCGCAGCGACGTGCCGACGCAGTCGTTCTCGAAGTCGACGAGGCAGATGAGGCGCACCCCTTCGGTCATGTAGTCCGCGAACTTCTGCGCCGCCAGCACGGTGTCGCCGCCGTACGCGGCGATCATCCCGTGCGGCACGGTGCCGATCCCTTCGCTGCCCCACCAGGATGCCTGCGCGTCGGTGGAGACGCCGATGGCGCCCGCGATATGGGCGGCGTAGCCGTCGCCGGTTTGGACCAGCCAATGGTCGTGACGGGCGGGGAAGAACATCACGTCCTTCGGTTTGGCCGCGTCCACGACACGACGCGTATTGGTCCCCACGCGGGTGCGCCGTGCCAGGACGCCGAGGTACAGCGTCTCGAGGTGCGCGAAGGCATCGTACGGCCCCTCGATGGTCATCACCGTCTCCCAGGGCGCGATCGCATCCCCGTCGTAGAGCGCATGCACCGTGAGCTCGTCCCAGCGGTCGGCGCACAACTTGAGGATGGCGATCGCCTCATCGATGCCGCCGAGGGACGCGTGGGCCTTGCAGAATACCTGCATCAAGACGGGCGGGCGGTGACGGTCGGCGAGGAGGACTTCCCGCGTCCGGGCGAAGTATTTGTCGGAATAGTAGCCGGACCGCATCTTCTCGACCGGCAGATTGAAGATCGACGGATCGAGCCGCTTGCGGCGGGTCATCGTTAGCCGATTTCCTCCCGAACGACGTAATCCAGTCGGCGTCTGTGGAGCCACCGGACCCCCAGGGCGTCCACGAGGCCCCGCCACGCGCGGTTCCACATTCCATATTTGCTGCGTCCGGTCCGACGCGGCCGATGCCCGACGGCCACCTCCACCACCAGGCCCCCGCCGAGGCGGATGAGGGCGGGTAGAAACCGATGCATGCCGTCGAAGTGGGGGAGCGCGGTCACCGCGCCTACGCGCATCGCCTTCAGCGAGCAGCCGATATCGCGAATGCCGTCGTCGGTGAGGAGATTTCGGCAGCCGTTCGCCACGCGACTCTGCAAGCGGCGCCACGCGGAGTCCATGCGGCGGGGACGGAATCCCACAGCGGCGGCCGGATGGGTCGGGTCGTCCAGGGCGGCGAGCAGGCGCGGCACATCGGCAGGATCGTTCTGTCCGTCGGCGTCCATGGTCACGACCACGTCGCCCCGCGCAGCGGCAAACCCGGCGGCAATGGCGGCGCTCTGCCCGGCGTTCCGCGCGAGCGCGACGATCCGCAGGCCCGGATGCGTCCCACGGAGCGCTTGGAGGACTTCGAGGGACCCGTCGGTCGACCCGTCGTCCACCGCCACCGTCTCGTGCGGAATTGCCGCCAGGGAGGCGGCGATTTCCGCCAGGAGCGGCGCGAGATTGTCCCGCTCGTTGTAGACGGGCAGCACGACCGTGACCACTTCCCTTCCCTCACCCCGCCCCGCCGTGGCGGATCGGGGACTGTCGATGGCGGATTGACGCGCTGCGATTCCGGTCGGCGGGTACCAGTGTGTCGAGCGGATCGCCGGTCCGCAATCTTTCCCCCCCGATCCGCACTCCGCAATGCACCATCGCCGATCCGTGATTGACAGGGGGTCCCGCCGGGCAGTTAATTCGCGGAGCCGTCCACGCCACATTACGCCACGAGCAGGAGGAGAGTCCCGTGTCCGAATCCGCCTCCGATCCGTTGACACGTCGCAGCTTCGTCGGCCGCGCCTCGGCGTTGGCAGCGGTGGCGGCGGCCGCGAGCGGCGTCACCCCGCTGTTCGCCGCGCCGGCCGTCCACGTCGGGCCGCGCCGGCGCAACGCCGCGGTCGCCTCGCGCAACGGCCTGAGGGCCATGGAGCGCGTCGGGCAGCTGCTCGAAGAAGGAATGGATACCCTCGACGCCGCGGTCGAGGGCGTGAAGATCCAGGAGCTCGACCCGGAGGACATGAGCGTCGGATACGGCGGCCTCCCCAACGAGGAGGGGGTGGTCCAGCTCGACGCGTCCTGCATGCACGGCCCGTCGCGCCGGGCGGGCGCCGTGGGGGCGTTGGAGGGCATCAAGACGCCGAGCGAGGTGGCGAAGTACGTGCTGCTCTATACCGATCACATCATGCTGGTCGGCGAGGGCGCCAAGCGGTTCGCGTTGTCGTTCGGCTTCACGGAGGAGGATCTCCTCACCGAGCGGTCGCGCCAAATCTGGCTCAGGTGGCGGGCCAACCACAGTGACGACGACGACTGGCTCGAGGTCCCGGAGGACCCGGAGCTCACCGGGGTGCTGTCGCGGCGCTCCACCGGCACCATCAACTGCAACGTCGTGAACGCCGCCGGCGACGTGTCGTCCGTGACGACCACCAGCGGCCTGGCGTGGAAGATCCCCGGCCGCGTCGGGGACTCGCCGCTCATCGGCGCGGGCCAGTATACCGACAACGACGTGGGCGCCGCGGGGTCCACGGGCCGGGGCGAGGCCAATATCAAGGTCTGCGGCGCCTTCCTCACCGTGGAGTTCATGCGTCGCGGCCTCACGCCGGTCGACGCCGCGCGCGAGACCCTCCGCCGGGTCGTGGCAACCACGGAGCCGCGGCTCATCGATGAGCAGGGCCGGCCGCGGTTCAACCTGAATTTCTACGCGGTCAACAAAGAAGGCGAGTTCGGCGCCGCGTCGATCTTCCCCGGAAGCTACTCGGCGTTCGACGGCCAGAGCGCCGGGGTGCACGACACCGCGCATTTGTTCGAGTCTCCAGAGTGAGATTCGCCGGCCTGACCCTGGCCGGTGCCCTCGTCGCAACCGGACCCGCCGCCGCCCAGATCCCCGACCTGCCGGGGATCGCCGAGGGTTGGGAATCACTGTCGTACCCCAAGCTCTTCTGGGGACCGACCGACGGCCTCACCGTGGGCTGGTACGTCGCGCAGATCCGCGACTTTGGGTACGACGACTGGGGCCGGCGGCCCGAACCCTACGCGGGGTCGATCGCCGTGGACGGCCAGCTCTCCACGTCGGGGAGCCGGCAGCTCGGGCTCGAGCTGCGGCTCCCCGCGATGCTCGACGGGTGGCGCTTCCAGGTCGCCCTGCAGGCCGAGCGCCGGGCGCGGGAGAACTACTTCGGGATCGGCAACGATGCCGTCAACGAGCCCGACAGCGTCACCGACGACCGCCCGCATTTCTTTCGCGCCGACCATCGCCGGCTCTTCGTGCGGGGTCAGGTCGAGCGGCGGATCGTAGGCCCCCTCCGTATCCTCGGCGGGTTCCACATCGAAGGGTGGCGGGTGGACACGCTCAGCACGGCCAGCATGCTGGCGCGCGACCTGGCGGCAGGCGTCGATCCCGCGATCACCGAGAACACGCTGGACGCCGCATGGCGCGTCGGCGTGGTGCTCGACCTGCGCGATGACGAGGTCGCGCCCCACCGCGGAGCACTGTTCCAGGCGATCCACGGCGCGGCGGATGCGGATGTCCTGGGTGACGTCTCGTACACCCGGACCACCCTCTCGGCAGCCGGATACGTCCCGATCGGCCGCCGCGTGACCGTCGCCGCCCGGGTGCTCGGCCAGCGGATGGGCGGCTCGCCACCGCTCGGAAGCGTCTACCTCATCGAGGGCTCCGACCGACCGGCGGCCGGCCTGGGCGGAGCGGGATCGCACCGCGGCCTGTTGGATCGTCGATTGCTCGGGCCCGACAAGCTGCTGACAAACCTCGACCTGCGCATCGATCTGTTCGGGATCCAGAACGCCGCGCGATTCACGTGGTTCGGGTTCGTCGACACGGGTCGCGTGTTCGGCCAGGGGGACCTGGAGCTCACGACCGACGACATGAAAGTCGGGGCGGGCATGGGATTGATCGTACAAATCGGTCGCGCCGGGATCCTCGGCGGATCCTGGGGAACCGGACCTGACGGACTGGTGTCGCAGTTTCATTCGCAGTGGACGTTCTGAGGCAAGAGGCGCGGGAGCAAGCCCAGCACCTCCCGCAGCGTCGTCCTCCCTCTGTCCTTCGCATACCAACGCCGCACCTGCGGGTACAGCTCGTTCTTGGGAATGCGGCCCTTGTGCTCCATGACCCAAGCCTGCAGCTCGCTGGGACGCGGACCCCAGTGCCCGATCTCGCGAAAGGCCGCGTCGAGCAGGATGACGATCGGGATGGAGCGGGAGCCATTGGTGAGATAACGGTCCATCACGAGCGGATGCTCGTCGCGTCGGACCACGCGCATCTCCAGACAAGACGCCTCCCGGCCGAGGCGCGCCAGCACGGGCACGGTGTTGCTGGCATCGCCGCACCAGTCCTCCACGATCGCCAGGATACGGACCCGGGCAGCCTCGCGGCACGCGTCGGCGATCGCCCACTCTGGAATGTTGGCGGTCCGGTAGATGCCCTCCCAGAGCGGCCGGTTCTGCTCCGATTCCTGCACGAACCGCTCGTACGGGATCGCGCCGGCCCACAGCGCGCGGAAATCGAGCGGTGCCGCCTCCGTCACCCGACCTCGACCTCCTCGACGACGATCCCGCGCTCGCCCAGCGCCGCGACGTAGGAGTCGAACGGCACGGCCTCGTATGCCGGTCGCACCCCCGCGGGCCCCACGCGCCCCGTCACCTGCATCTGGCCGGCGATCGACAGGGAGTACCCCGTGGTCCGCATCATCGCACTGATCCCACGCTCCGCGTCGTAGTAGTCGAGAACCTGAAACGCCACGACCGCTGGCCGTCCCCCGCGCTCCCCGCGAGCTGCCACCTTCATCGCCACGAGATCCATAGGATCCGGCCGCCGGAGCTTCGGATCCACGACCGTGATGAACAGGTCGCGGGGGCTCACCTCCACGCCCTTCACGCGAACGGGCCGGTCGTCGATCAGTCCGAGCTCGCGGATGGCCCACATGATGTGCGCGTGGCCGGGGTAGCGCAGCGTCTTGTATTCCATGGTCTGGACCCGGCCTTCGTACACCCACGGCATGGTGGACACGCCGCCGCCCGTGTGAAATGCCTCGAGAACGCCCACCGGCTCCGGGAACTCGACGGTCTCGAGCTCGGAGAGCGCGTCCACCTCGGCGGGCTTGCCGTCGCGCAGCACCCAGGATGGTGTCGTGTAGTAGTCGAGGACCCCCTCGAGTGAGTACACCACCTGATAGTCCAGCGGCGGCTGCGGGTGCTGCGGCAATCCGCCCACGAACAGTTTCACCGTCTCCGTCCGGTCGAGGCGCCGGATGCATTCCACCGCGAGGATGTTGGCCATCCCCGGAGCGAGACCGCAGTCGGGCATGATCGACACGCCCCGGGCGGCCGCGCTCTCGTGCAGCGTCCGCTGCTCCCGCACGATCTCCGTGTTCCCCCCGAGATCGGCGAAGTGCACTCCCGCTTCCAGCGCCAGGCGGCTCATGGGAAAGTTGAAGTAGTAGGGGATTGCGCACTGGACGGCGTCGTGCGCCTGCATCGCCGCCAGCATGGCCGACTCGTCGCGCACGTCGACGGTGAGGAGCCTAAGCCGCTTCCCTTCGTGGGGCTGGAGAAATTTTGGCAGCGATGCGAAGCGGCAGTCCGCCAGCGTGACGGACGCCTCGGTCGTTTCGAGCAGGTCGAAGGCGCAGGCCGAGCCCTGGAGGCCAGCGCCTAACACTAGCATTCTCATAGACTTACTCTCTTCGAAACGAGACCGAGCGGGCGAGAAAGATAGGCGGAGGGCGGGAGAAGCGGGAGCAGCGGGAACGGCGCGAGAGGCGGCTGGCGCGTCCCGCCCTACCTCGTGGTCCCCTCGGTTATCGACACGATGTCGACGAGGAGGTCGCGGTCGGGATCCAGGACGACCCGTGTGGGACTGGCGTCGAACACGCCGACCTGGACCAGGCTGTCCGGGCCGTTCAGCTCCACCACGGTCCGGTGCGTTTCCCCCGAAGGCAACTCGATCGCGACGGGGAGCGTGAGCCGGTAATGTCCCCATTCGGCCGGTTGCACCTGTCGCACGCGGAGCCGAAGCGCGCCCGACTGGGGGTCACGGCTCCAGGTCCCCTCGAGCTTGGGATAGCCGGGCTGATCCAGCCACTGCCGGAAGAACCAGGAGAGGGACCGTCCGGCGCGACGCCCCATGAGGGCGGCGAAGTCGCGCGTGAGGGCCGTCGAATCGCGGTACGTCGCGTAGTACTCCCGGAGCCCGCCGAAGAAGGTCGAGTCGGCCACCTCGCGGCGCAGCATGTGGAGGACCCACGCGCCCTTCTGGTAGTTGTTGGCGTTCAGCAGGGCAAACAGGTCTGCTTCTTCGACGTCGATCACCGGGCGGTCAACCACCGATGATTCCAGATAGTTCCGCCTCGCCTGTGCCATCCTCGCCACAAACAGCGAGTCCTCGCCCACGAGCTCGTAGAACAGCGCGGCGAAGTAGGTGGCGAACCCCTCGGAGATCCACAAGTGGGGCCAGTCGTGCGGCGTGACGGCGTCGCCGAACCATTGATGCGCCACCTCGTGAACCACCAGCGGCTCCCTCATCGAGCGTTGGGCGTATCCGCGCTCCCCGTAGAAGATCGCGGAGCTGTTCTCCATGCCGCCGAACCGGGTGGACGACTGCACGTGGGCGAGCTTCCCGTACGGGAACGGCCCCACGAGTGCCGCCAGCGTGTCCACGATCGCGCCCACGCGCCGGAACGGCCCGTCGACGGCGAACGCGGAATCCTGCGGGAAGGTCCACAGCGTCTGCCGGATCCCCGCGGCCTCCCCCACGTCGGCCACGGTGAGCGCGCCGGCTCCCACCACCATGGTGTACGTGGGGATGGGACGCGACTCGCGCCACCGCCAGACGGACCGCCCGCTGGGAAGGGTATCGATGCCTTCCAACAACCCGTTGGCGACCGCGTGCCAGCCGGCCGGTACCTCCACGGTGAACGCCGCGGTGGCCTTGTCGCTCGGATGGTCTTCCCCAGGGAACCAATGGCGCGCGCGGTTGGGCCAGTTGTCCGCGAACGCCGTGCGGGCGCCGTGGACGTTGTCCTGAATGAACAGGCCGTCGCGCGCCGATCCGTGATAGTGGACGTGCACGTCGAGGGTGTCCCCGGGCGCGCCCCAGTGGTGGATGGCGATCCCGGCGTGCCCCGCATCGGTCAACCATTCCCACCGGTCCACCGGTCGCCGCGTCGCCGCGCCAGTGAGGATGGAGTCCACGGTCAGCACGCTGTCGAAATCGAGCACCAGCGGGCCCGCACCGCCGCGGACGACGTAGCGGAGGGCGGCGTGGCCGACGATGGCCGTGCCCGTGTCCGGAATGGAGACGCCGATCTCGTAGGCGAGGATGTCCTGGTCGGCGCGGATCGCCTGGTGCGCCGTCGCGGGCGCCGCAGCGGACTGGAGAAGGAAGAGGAGCGCGCCTGCGAGCATGGCACGAAGCTACCGGCGTCGGGGAACGGCCGGAAGCCCGACTAGACAACCGCCCGGGAACGCGTAATGTAGTCCCCGCTTCGCCGAACCGAATTCCCACGAGGAGAGGCCTCCATGGCAGGTCCTGCGGCAGCACCCGGTCGCGACAGCTGGGGCACGAGGGCGGGGTTCATCCTGGCCGCGGTGGGATCGGCGGTCGGCCTGGGGAATATGTGGCGTTTCTCGTACGTCGCCTCGCAGGGCGGCGGCGCCGCGTTCGTCCTGCTGTACCTGTTGATCGTGGCCGGCGTGGGTATCCCGCTCATGACGTCGGAGTTCGTCGTGGGGCGGATGGCCCAACAGTCGCCGGCCCGCGCGGTCCGGCGGCTGGGCGGGCCGGCGTGGACGCCGCTCGGTTGGCTGTTCGTGCTCTGCGGCCTGGGGATCCTGTCGTACTACTCGGTGATCGCCGGCTGGACCATGCGGTACGCGGTGGACGCCGTTCGGAACGCGATCCCCACGGACACGGCGGGCTACTTCGGTGAGGTGTCGGCGGGCGTCGATGCCCTGGTGACCCACCTGATCTTCATGGCGATCACGATCTTCATCGTAGCGGGCGGCGTGAAGAAGGGTATCGAACGGGCGTCGTTGATCATGATGCCGCTCTTGTTCATGATCCTACTGGGCCTCGCCGTGTGGTCCGGCACGCTCTCCGGAGCGGGCGACGCGTACGGCTACTACATGCGGCCGGACCTGAGCAGGCTGTTCGACCGCCAGATCCTCACCGACGCCGCCGGACAGGCGTTTTTCTCGCTCAGCCTCGGCATGGGCGCCCTGATGACGTATGCGTCCTATCTCTCCTCCAAAGAGAATCTGGCGCGGGAGGCGGCCACCGTGGCGCTGACGGACTTTGGGGTGGCGTTCGTGGCAGGTCTCGTGGTGTTCCCGGTGATCTTCACGTTCGGGCTGCAGGATCAGATCGGGGCGAGCAGCATCGGCGCGCTGTTCATCGCGCTCCCGGCCGGCTTCGAGGAGCTGGGCCGCACCGGCGACTTCATCGACAGCGCGTTCTTCGTGATGCTGTTCTTCGCGGCTTTGACGTCGGCCATTTCGCTCCTGGAGGTGGTGGTGGCCGCGGTGGTCGACAGCTGGCAGTGGGCCCGGGGGAAAGCCGCCATCGTCTGCGGCGGAGTGATCGCGGTTCTCGGGGTGCCGTCCGCGTTCAATACCGACTTCTTGGGCGCCGCCGACGCGCTCGTGGGGAACTTCCTGTTGATCGTCGGCGGGCTCTTCACCGCCATCCTGGTGGGATACCGCATCCTGCCGCAGGCAGACCAGGAGCTCGCCAGCGGGTTGCACAACGTCGGCGCGCGACGGGCGTGGGCGGTGTTCGTGCGTTACCTCGCACCGGCGGTCTTGCTCGTCGTCTTGTACTTCCTGCTGGGACCGACTTGGGACGCGGTGAGAACCTTGGTGACCTTCGGGCGAAGCTGAACGACAGTAAGGAGTAAGAAGTACAGTAAGGAGTAAAAGGAGTAAGGAGTAAGGAGTAAGGAGGCAGGGCTTCCTTACTCCTTACTCCTTACTGTCGTTACTGTCGTTCGCGTATACGTCCTGCACCGCCGTCTCCGGCGCCGGCATGTTGGTCCGCCGGCTCTCGAGCGCCTCGTCCGCGGCCCGATCGATCTCGGCAGCGACGTCCCGCTCGATCCGCTCCAGCTCGGGGGCGCTCACGCCACTGTCCTTGAGGTACTCCTCGTACAGCCCGATCGGATCTCGTTTGCCCCACCGCGCGAACACCTCCGGCGGGAACATGTCGCGGGCCTCCCGCTCGTCGTGCGTCGCGTGGCCGCCCATCCGGAACGTTTCCGCGCACAGGATCACCGGCCCATCGCCCCGGCGGCATTGGGTCGCCGCGAGCCGCGTTGCGGCGTACGCGTCGAGGACGTTGTTTCCGTCGAACGAGCCGCCCGCGCAGCCGTAGGCAAGATGCACGTCGCGGAAATGGCCGGGGAGATGTGCCTGCTTCACGTGCGTCCCCAGGGCGATTTGGTTGTTCTGGATGATAAAGATCGCTGGAAGGCGCTGGACCGCGGCGAAGTTGAACGCTTCGTGCGTTGGGCCGGACTTCACGGAGCCGTCCCCCACCCACGTGAGAGCCACGCCCGGTTCGCGCCGCAGCTTGAACACCATCGCGATGCCGGCGGTGACGGGCGGGATGTTGCCGATGTTACTGATCGGCTGGAGCACCCGGTGCGCGAAGGCCCCGACGTGCCCGTCACGTCCCTTCGAGGGTGAGTCGTACGTGCCGAGATAGCCGCGCAGCATGTCCGCCACGGTCATGCCCATCTCGCAGCAGGCGCCGGCGTTGCGGATCATGGGCGCGACCACGTCGCGACCGCGATCGAGGGCATGAACCGGTCCGACCGTCGCCGCTTCTTCGCCGGTGGCGAGCCAGGCCTTCGAGATCACCCCCTGCCGGACCCACCGCTTGAGCATGACGTCGTGGAGGCGCGCACGGAGCATCCCCGCGTACAGCGCCAGCTTCCCTTCCCGTGCTAACGCGGCCACCACATCGTGCCGCGCGCCGTCGCCGTCGACCGTCGCCGCGAACTCTTCGACCAGGCTCGGGTCGGGCGACCAATCGACGTACTCGGGAGGGTCGTACGCGGGGAAGCGCTGCATCGGTGCCGTTTGCCTGAGGTGTCTGGTGGGCGTAATATCTTCCGGAATGCGGTAGCGGAGCAAGCCGCGCGGATCATGGACCTCCCAACACGCCTCAGTGTCGCCGCCGTGTGCGCCGCCTCCCTCACGGCTGCCGTTCCCGCGGCGTCCCAAACCGTCGCAGGGCGGCTGCTCGACGAGGACACGCAGGCCGGGGTGACCGGGGCGTTCATCGTGCTCATCGACTCGTCGGGCGCCCGCGTTGCGCGCGGCCTCACGGACGAACTGGGCGGCTTCTCCGTTCGGGCGTCCACCCCGGGCACGTACGCCGTCAAGGTCGAACGCATCGGCTATCGGAGCTGGACAGGGGCGCCGCGCTTCCTCGGCGTCGCGGAGACTGTTCGGGAGGACATTGCGGTCTCCGCAATCCCCGTGCAACTCGACGCCGTCGTGGTCGAGGCCGACGACGACTGCCGCGTGCGGCCGGCGGAGGGACAGGCGGCGGCCGTCCTGTGGGAGGAGGCTCGCAAAGCGCTGAGCGCCGCGAAGTGGGCCGAGCGGGAGCGGTGGTTTCAATACGTCGTGGCGCGCTACGAGCGGGACCTCGATGCTTCGCTCCGCGTCGTTCGGGAGGAGCTCACGAGATCCGACACGGTGTTCACCCGATCGCCGTTCGTGAGCGCGCCGGCGACGGACCTGGCCGCGCGCGGGTACGTGCGCGCCGGTGCGGACGGCTCGGCCCAGTACTTCGCCCCGGACGCCGACGCGCTCCTGTCGGACGCGTTCCTCGACGGGCACTGCTTCCGGGTCAGGGGCGGCGATCGGCACCATCGCGGCATGGTGGGCCTCACCTTCGAGCCGGCCCGCGGGCGCGATCTTCCCGACGTGGCCGGCGTCCTCTGGCTCGATTCCGCCACGGCGGAGCTCAGGACCCTGGAGTTCGACTACACGAACTTTCGGCTCGCCGGCTTCGACGCGGACGAGGCCGCCGGGCTCGTCGAGTTCCGCCGCGTCCCGTCGGGACACTGGGTGGTGCGCGAATGGTGGATCCGGATGCCGATGCTCACGGTCACCGAGGACCGGCGACGCGGGGAGCGGCGCCCGACGGTCACCGGCTTCCGCGTCGCCGGCGGGAGGGTGAGCGCCCTACTCACCGAGCGTGGCGCCCGCCGCTTCGAGATGGCCGCGGGCGAGGTGACCGGCACGGTCTCGATGGGCGGGGCCGACCGGCGCCTCGCGGGTGTGGAGGTCTCGCTCGTCGGCACGGCGTACTCGGCCACCACGGACGATTCTGGCCGCTTCCGCATTGCGGAGGTCTCGCCCGGCCGGTACACCGCGCGCGCGACCCACCCGGCGTTCTTCGTGCGCGGTGGGGCGGGGGTCGGCGTCGAAGTGCGCGAGGGGGCCGTGAGCGCGGTGCACCTGGTCGCTCCGTCGGCCGGCGAAATCAACGCGCGGTGCGACGTGCGGGGGGCGGCCGCCGGCAGCGCGGTGCTCGTCGGGGTGGTGCGGGACGCCGCCTCGGGCGCGCCGGTGCCCGCGGCGACGGTGGAGGCGACCCGCGGCGAAATGCTCGACACCGCGGTCCGGGCACTGTCCATCGCGTCGGACACGGACGGCCGGGGAGTATACGTCTTATGCGGCATCCCGCACGGCGTCGCGCTGATCGTTCGCGCCCGCGCCGGCCGCCGGACCGGCGAGCCGGTGGGAGTCGAACTGGATGACGCGGAGGTTCGAGGCCTCGACCTGCGGGTGGCGCGCTAGCGGCTCCGCTCGTCCTTCACCACCGTCCCGCCTTTCATCACGAACGGCACCGTCTCGAGGACCGCGACGTTCGCGAGCGGATCGCCGGCCACCGCCACGAGGTCGGCGAACCCGCCCGATTGCACCTGCCCGACGTGGGCCTCCCATCCCAGAAGGCGCGCCGCGTTCGCCGTGCCCGCCACGATGGCCTGCATCGGCGTCATACCGTTCGCGACCATCAGGGTGAACTCGTGGCCGTTGTGGCCGTGCGGCATCACGCCGGCGTCAGTGCCGAGGGCAACGGACACGCCGCCGGCCACCGCGGCGCGGAATGACCGCCGCATGATGGGGGCGATGGCCAGCGCCTTGTCGGCGCGCTCGCCGGCGAGCCGGCCGTCGTGCACGAGCTGCTCGACGGCTTCCCCGGCCATGAGCGTGGGTACGAGGAAGGTGCCGTGCTCGATCATCAGGCGGATGGCTTCCTCGTCGAGAATGGATCCGTGCTCGATGGAGTGCACGCCGGCGCGAGTGGCCGCTTTGATTCCCGCGTTGCCGTGCGCGTGCGCGGCGACGCGTCGCTCCACCATGTGCGCGGCTTCCACTACTGCGCGAAACTCCGCGTCGGTGTATTGCTGTACGCCCACCGAATCGCCCTCCGATAACACGCCGCCGGTCGCGCAGATCTTGATCACGTCGGCGCCATACTTGACCTGGTGGCGGACCGCCTTGAAGATCTCGTCGTCACCGTCCGCCTGCCCGGTCTCGATGCCCAGCCGCGGCTCGAGGACGTCGTGGGCGAACCCGTTTTCGTCGCAGTGGCCGCCCGTGATGCCGAGGGAATGCGCGGCGACGAGCATGCGCGGACCGGGGACGCGGCCCGCGTCGATCGCGTCCCGGAGCGCCACGTCGGCGAAGCCCCGGCTTCCCACGTTGCGCACCGTGGTGAACCCCGCCATGAGCGTCTGCCTTGCATGCAGAGCGCCGCGCAGCGCGGCATCGGCTGCACCTTCCCGCACCGATGCGTTGTCCCAGCCCGGCTCGCCCACCACGGGCCCGGTGAGGTGTGTGTGGGCGTCGATGAAGCCCGGAAGCACCGTCAGCCCGGAGAGGTCGATCAGCTCCGCGTCCGGCGGGACGCGCAGGTCGGTGCCCACCTCCGCGATCCGGTCGCCGCGGATCACGATCGTCGCGTTGCGCCGCGGCGCCGCGCCCGTGCCGTCGATCAACGTCCCCGCCCGCACGACGACGACGCGCTGGTTTTCCTGCGCGGCAACCGATGTGGTCATGACGAGGGCGACGAGGACAAAATTGCGGAGCATCGCGTTCTCCTGAGAATGTGCACGGGTAAGAAGTGAGCAGTGAGATGTAGAAGGCCCCTCCATGCCCCACCCCGTCGCCCGAGACAACGCGACGGAGCGGCGTGGGCCGGGCTTCCTATTTCTTACTGCTCGCTTCTCACTGCAGTACCGCCGTCAGGCGCTTTTGCTCGGCGGGCTCCGCGGTCTCGATGAGCGCCAGGCCGAACTCCCTGGCCGTGGCGAAGCGGTCGCCCGGCTCGGCCTGGAGCGACCGCGTGAGCGCGGCTTCCAGGGTTGGCGGCAAATCGGAGCGGACCTGCCTGAGGGGCCTGGGCTGGCCGCGGAGCCGCGCCAGCATCTGTTCCTGCGGCGTCCGCCCGGTGAACGGCAACTGCCCCGTGAACATCTCGAACGCCACGATGCCGAGCGCATACACGTCACTGCGGGCGTCGAGCTCGCGCCCGCGGATCTGCTCGGGGCTCATGAACTCCGGCGTGCCGAGGATGATCCCGGTGGCGGTGAGCTTGGCGAGGACCGGGTCGGCCCGGTTCTCCTTGGCCAGGCCGAAGTCCATGATCACCGCTTTCTCCCGTCCGTCGGAGCCCTGCACCAGCATGATGTTCTCGGGCTTGAGGTCCCGGTGCACGATGTGGAAGCCGTGAGCGTGGTGGAGCCCGGCGCACACCTGGACGAGCCACTCGACACCCACGTCGGTGGGAAGAGGCCCCACCCGCATCTCCCGGTCCGACAGCAGCTCGCCCTGCAGATAGGGCATCACGAGGTACATCAGCCCGCTCTCCGTCTCCCCGAACCGGAGGATGCGGCAGACGTGCGGATGCTCGAGACGCATCGCGAGGCCCGCTTCGCGCCGCAGGCGTTCGACCGAGCTCTTCTCGCGGCCCAGCTTGGGAATGAGCACCTTGATGGCGATGTGCTGGCCGGAGTTCACGTCCCGCGCCTCGTAGACGTACGACATCCCGCCCTCGCCCAGCTTGTCCAGCACCTGGTAGCGCGAGTCGAGCACCTGCCCGGCGAGGGATCCCGCGGCGCTGGCACGCGGGCCGGAGTGCGGGGTCGCCGCCTTGCGGATTTCCGTGCGGGCCTGGGTCTTCGAGTCGGAAACCGACGCGATGGGGGTCCCGCCGGACCCGCCCACGTCAACCAGCGGGTTGCCGTCCTTGGGGCAGAACCGGGCTTCTCCGGCGTAGACCGTCTTGCACCGGGGGCAGCGACGACTCATGACCGCACCAGGTTGCGTCCGTCGTGCTTGGCGCGGTAGAGGGCCTCGTCCGCCCGCGCGATCAGATCGTCCGGCGCGCTCACGTCCGTCGACGACACGCTGGCGACGCCCACCGAGACGGTGGTCTTCAGGCGGTCGCCCCCGCTTCCGAAGTCGTGCCCCGCGACGCGCACGCGGATACGCTCGGCGAACGAGAGCGCGCCGTCCATTCCCGTCTCGGGGAGCACCACGACGAACTCCTCACCGCCGTAGCGCGCCACGAGGTCCACGGCGCGGACCTCGGCGCGGAAGAGCTCGCCGAGCTGTTCCAGCACGCTGTCCCCCGTGAGGTGGCCGAGCCGGTCGTTGACCTCCTTGAAGCGGTCCACGTCGATCATCAGGATGCTGAGAGGCACGCCATAGCGGCGCACGCGCCCGAACTCGGCCTCCAGGCTGTCCATCAAAGCCCGCCGGTTGAGACATCCGGTGAGCGGGTCGGTGGTCGCCAGAATCTGGTACCGCTCCTTGTCCGACTGCGCCGTCTGGAGGACGTACGCCTTCTCGAGCGCGTTCACCGCCGTCTGAATCACGTTCTCCGCGAACTCCAGATCGGAGGTCGTGAGCGGCGCATCTTCGTCCATCGTCCGGAGGAAGAAGACGCCGACCTGCTCGTCTTTCAGGGAGAACGGCACGGCGATCACCGAGCGGATCGGGACCTCGATACCCTCATGCCGCCACTGCGCCCGGATCTCTTCGTACAGGGCGTCTGTGTGAACGTCGGTCACCAGCACGGACGATCCCGTCTTCAGGGCCTTGCGGATCTCTGGATACCGGTTGAGCCGGATTTCCAGATTCCGGATCATGGGGTTCTCGGCCGTGACGACGACCGTCGCTTCCTCGTCGTTCGGCTTGGCGAGCACCATCGAGCAACGGGAGATCTTCAGGACTTTGGCCACCCGGCGCGCGAGGATGTGGTAGATCTCATCGGGCGCGAGCGCGTCGGTGACCTCGTGCAGGATGTCCACCATCTCTGCCCGCGTGGCCGCCTCTTCCGCCTTCGCGCGCGCCGCGGCGGCGGCCTCTTCGGCCTCGCGCCGGGCGTCGGCGAGCGACTTGCTGGTGCGCAGGTGGACGTCGACGCGGGCCAGGAGCTCCTTCACGCGGAACGGCTTGGCGATGAAGTCCGACGCCCCGAGACCAAGCGACTTCACTGTCGCTTCCTCCGGCGGCATCGACGAGATCATCAGCACCGGCAGATCGCGCCACCGCGTATCCCGTTTCACCTGCGCCAAGAGCTGGAGGCCGTCGACCTTAGGCATCATGATGTCGAGCATCAGCAGGTCGGGACGCTCGTCCTGCAGCCGCCGCAGCAGCTGCTCACCACCACGAACAGGGATCACCTCGTATCCCTTGTCACCGAGGATCCACGTCAGCGTGTGGAGCAGTGTCTCATCGTCGTCGGCGACGAGAATGCGTGGCTTGTTCGCTTGAGCCATCCTGGGGCAGGTTGCGGTGAACTGCCTGCTCGGGCCGTCGGGCCACCGGGAGGCGCGGCCGGCGCGGCAAGAGGCGGCAGGGGTAGCTCCTAGGAAATTCTCATCTGTTCGATCGTCGACGGGTCGATATTCCCGCCGCTCACCACGAGCACCGTGGGTCCGGTGGGACGGAGAGCCCGGCTCCTGATCGCTGCGGTGGTCACAGCACCGGAGGGCTCGGCCACCACCTGGAGGGCGTCCCGTAGCCACCGCAGCGCTTCGGCGATCGCCGTTTCGGAGACCGTGACTGCGTCGGCGCGACCCCGCAGATGGTTGAAGGTAACCGTGCCCACAGAAAGCGGAAGTAACCCATCGGCGATGCTCGCCGTGCGTTCGAGCCGCACGGGATGGCCGGCGCGCAGCGCGGCGCCGAATGCGGCGGCGCCGCGTGGCTCCACCCCGGTGAGCCGGGCCTCGGGACGCAAGTGTGCGAGCGCCGTCGCGATCCCTGCGGCGAGGCCGCCGCCCCCGACCGGCACCGCGACGTGGGCCACGTCGGGGAGATCTTCCATGATCTCGAGACCCACGGTACCCTGTCCGGCGATGACATCGGGATGGTCGTACGGCGGGATGACCGCCAACCCCTCCTCTCCGGCGATCGCCATGGCCCGGCGGTAGCGGTCCTCGGACGTGGTGCCGGCGAACACGACTTCGCCGCCCCAGCGTTGCACGCCCTCGACCTTCGCCGCTGGCGCCGTCTCGGGCATGACGATCACGGCCCGCGTCCCGGCGCGCCGCGCCGCGAACGCCACCGCCTGCCCGTGGTTGCCGCTGGAAAAGGTGATGACCCCTCGGGTGCGGGCAGCTTCCGGCAAGCGGCGGACGGCGGTCCACGCGCCCCGGAGCTTGAATGCACCGGTGGGTTGCCGGTTCTCGAGCTTGAGGTAGACGGGCACTCCAGCGATCTCGCCGAGCGGCGGTGCCGCGAGGAGTGGCGTGCGGATCGCGACGTCCGCCAGCCCGCAAGCGGCTTCGCGAATCGCATCCAGCGATACGCGTTCCGCCACGCCGGGTGTGGTTACTGCTCGTCTCCGTCGCCCGTGGTCACGTCGACCGGCTCATCCGCCTCGCTGCCCTCTTCGTCTTCCTTCACGACGCGCGTAACGTCCACCACGGAATCGCCGTCGTCGAGGTTCATCACCCGCACGCCCTGAGTATTGCGGCCCGCCACGCGGATGCCCTCGACGGGCACCCTGATGATCACGCCCTTGCGGGTGATCATCATCAGCTCGTCTTCGGGGAGCACCTCCTTCAGCGCCACGAGCCCCCCCGTCTTCTGCGTCTTCTTGAGCGTCAGGATGCCCTTGCCGCCACGCCGTTGAACCCGGTAGTCGCCGATCGGCGAGCGTTTGCCAAGTCCCTTCTCCGACACGACGAGCAGGGTGGCGTCTCGCCTGATCACGACCATGCCGATCACGAAGTCGTCCTTCTCGAGCTGGATGCCGCGGACGCCGGTGGCGGCGCGCCCCATGCCACGGACGTCGGCTTCGCCGAACCGGATGCTCATGCCATTGTGGGTGGCGAGCACGATGTCGCTGGTCCCGTCGGTGACCGCCACCTCGATCAGCTCGTCACCCTTCTCGATGTTGATGGCGTTGATCCCGTTGGCCCGAGGATTCCTGTAGGCCGACAGCACCGTCTTCTTCACCGTCCCCTGTTTGGTGGCGAAAATCAGGTGGTGCGTGTCGTCGAACTCCCGCACGCCCACGAACGCCGTGATGCGCTCGTTCGGCTTGATCTGGATCAGGTTGATGATCGGCTTCCCGCGGGCCGCGCGGCCGCCCTGCGGGATGTCGTACACCTTGAGCCAGTACACCTGGCCAATGTCGGTAAAGAACATTACGTAGTCGTGCGTGGAGGCCACGAAGAGGTGCTCCACCCAATCGTCCTCGCGGGTTCCCATGCCCGCGAGGCCGCGGCCGCCCCGCCGCTGCCGCCGGTAGGTGCTCACCGGGATGCGCTTGATGTACCCCGCGTGCGAGATCGTGATCACCATGTCCTCTTCGGCGATCAGATCCTCGATCGAAAAATCGCCCTCCTGCGCGACGATCTCGGTCCGACGCCCGTCGCCGAACTTCTTCACCATCTCGTCGAGCTCGTCCTTCAGGATCTGCATGCGCTTGGGACGGGAGGCCAGGATGGCTGCCAAATCCTTGATGAGGGCGCGGACCTGCTTGAGCTCGTCCTCGAGCTTCTCGATCTCCAGCGAGGTGAGCCGCGAGAGGCGCATGTTGAGAATGGCCTCGCTCTGCTTCTCGGTGAGCCCGAACCGATCGCGCAGGGCGGCGTCCGCCGCGGGAACGTCCTTGGCCCCCCGGATGATCTGGATCACCTCGTCGATGTGGTCGACGGCGATCTTGAGACCCTCCAGGATGTGCTCGCGAGCCTGTGCCTCGTCGAGGTCGTACTGCGTCCGCCGCGTGATGACGTGGTGGCGGTGCTCCACGAAGTGCGTGAGGAGCTCCTTCAGGTTCATCACGCGCGGCACGCCGTCCACCAGCGCCAGCATGATGGCGCCGAACGTGGCCTGCATCTGCGTGTGCTTGTACAACTGATTGAGCACGACCGTGGGATTGGCGTCGCGGCGCAACTCGATCACGACGCGCATGCCGTCCCGGTCCGACTCGTCCCGGAGGTCGGAAACGTCCGTCACCTTCTTGCTGCGGACCAGGGCCGCGATCTGCTCCACCAACCGCGCCTTGTTCACCTGGAACGGGATCTCCGTCACCACGATGCGCGACCGACCGGTGGATTCCTTTTCCTCCACCCGCGCCCGCGCCCGCATCACGATCCGCCCCCGTCCGTCCCGGTAGCACTCGGCGATGCCGTCGCGACCGTAGATGAAACCCCCTGTGGGAAAGTCCGGCCCGCGAACGATCTTCATCAGGTCGTCGACCGTGCACTCGGGGTCGTCGATCACGTGTTTCAGCGCCGCCGCCACCTCACCCAGATTGTGCGGCGGGATGTTGGTCGCCATCCCCACGGCGATCCCGGACGACCCGTTGATCAAGAGGTTGGGGATCTTTGACGGAAGAACCGTCGGCTCCTCCAGCCGATCGTCGAAGTTGGGGACGAATGCGACGGTGTTCTTGTCGATGTCCTCCAGCATCGCGACGGCCATCGGCGTGAGCCGCGCCTCCGTGTACCGGTACGCCGCCGCGGCGTCGCCATCGACCGACCCAAAGTTCCCCTGGCCGTCCACCAGCGGATAACGCAGCGAGAATTCCTGCACCATCCGGACGAGCGAGTCGTACACCGCGGTGTCGCCGTGGGGGTGAAACTTCCCGAGCACCTCGCCCACCACCGACGCGCTCTTCTTGTACGGCCGCGCGGGCTGCAGCCCTAGCCCGTTCATGGCATACAGGATCCGCCGGTGCACGGGCTTCAAACCGTCCCGCACGTCGGGCAGGGCGCGCTGGACGATGACGCTCATCGAGTAGTCGATGAACGACTCCTTCATCTCGTCCTCGATGAGGCGGGGCAGAATGCGTTCGCGCTGGTTCGGTGCGGTCATGGGCTATCGGCTATGCGGATACGAAAAACGGGGCCCGAGGACCCCGACGAGAGGTCTGCCAAATATACCCGCCCCAGAGCACAAAATCAACGACCCGGTGGCGTCATAACCCGCTGGGGAAAAACGGGTTACGTACCTGGCGCCGGTTCGTCTTACCGCTTCTTTACCGAATCGTCGCCGAACGGCTGCAACTTCCGGCTGGGTTCGTGCGTCTAATTGAGCAGACGCCGAACGACTAGAGAGAGACAGCGACGCAGAGTGGGGAGGAGGCGAGATGATGGCGAGTTCCATTATGGCGGCGAGGCAGACCGATCGGTCGCATGCATGCGAGGCGTGGGATCGCCCCTTGGTCGCGGAGGCAGGACAGGGCCCGGGGCGTCTCAACACGACGGTGGTGAGGGATTATTCCTTGTACGACGAATCCGGCCGGCGCCTCGGCACGATCAGCGCCGCCGAGCGGCAACCGACCGTTGGGTCGAACGCGCCCACGTTTTTCCTGCGGCGCAGCCTCACGCCATAGGCTTCCGGCAGCGTATGGCGTATGGCATATGGCCAGTAGCCCCACGGACCACCAGCTATACGCCATAAGCCATAAGCCATAAGCCACGAGCGACGAGCCACGAGCCACGGCAGAACGGCGGCCAGGCGGACGTTAGAACGCCCACAATCCCGACAAGCTCACGCTGCGATACCGGTAGGTCCCCACGTCCGACGAGAACACCTGCACGCCGGTGCGGGATATCACGCCCGAGACGCTGATCTCCCGGCCCGGCGCGAAACGATAGCTCACCTGGGCGCCCGCCCGGGCCGCGGCGCTCGGATCGACTCCGCTCAAGACCTGAATGCCCGGCGCCCCTTCCGCGAGCACCACCCAGCGCCCGAGTTCCCGACTCCACCGCACCGTGGCCTCGAGCAATCCGTAGAACGACGGATCGAAATAGCCGTCGGTCAGGTCCTTCTCGAAGCCGAACGCCCTCCCAAACGCGCCGAAGGCCCAGTCCCGCCCCACCCGGCGCGACAGCCCGGCGCTGCCGGCCGTGCGCCGGTTCGACTCCGTCCCGTCGAACCAGGCGTGGCCGAGACCGCCGAACACGCTCCAACGTGACACGCTCGCCCGCCCGTCGACTCGGACCTCGTCGAACGCGACGCCGCGCTCGGCGAGAAGTGCCGTGACGTCGAGCGCGCGGTGCTCGTACGTGAGAGTCGCGCCGACCGGATACCGCTCCGGGCTCGCGATCTGGCCGATGAATCGTCCGACGGCACCCGCGCCGGGCGCATCCGACTCGCTCAGTCCGACCCCCGCCGAACCTGCCCACCCTGGCTCCAGCTGGGTCCACAGTTCCACCAGTCCGCCCCGCGTATTGCCGGCGAGGGAGACCCCGGCGCCATTCTGTTCCAGATCCCTGGCATACCCCTCCACCCTCAGCTCGACGCGGGGCACCGGCCGCCACGCCGCGCGGCTGGCCAGGGTCTGGATCCGGTTGCCGTCCGAATCGCTCTCGTAGGAGAAGCTCGCCCCCACGCGGGGCGCGGTGGCGTGGCGCACCCAGCGGAGTTGGGCGCGGAGGTCGCCGTCGTTCGGATTGAGCGCCTCGGCGCGACGCAGCACCTCGAGCGCGGCGGCGTCCCGACCCTGCCACCGCAGCGTCTGGCCGAGCCCCACGAGCGACGGCACGTCGCGCGGGTCGACGTCCAGCGCCGCGCGCCATTCCTGCTCGGCGGCCACGAGGTCGCCCTTCCAGCTCAGGGTGCGCGCGAGCCCTCGCCGCGCGTCGACGTCGCCCGGATCCTCGCGTAACAGTCCGCGGTACATCGCGATCGCCGAGTCGAGGCGGTTGGACCAGGAAAGCACCTGTGCCAGTCCGAGACGCGCATCACGGTCCCGCGGGTCGGTCTCGAGCAACGAGTCGTAGACAGCCACCGCCTCGTCGAACTGCGACGCCCACGACAGCGCCCGGGCGCGGTCGTAACGCACGGACCGGTCGTCGGGCGTGATCTCGCCCAGGCGGTCGTACGTTTCGAGCGCCGTCGCGATCTCTCCGGCCCACGCCGCGAATTGGGCGCGCGCCCGGAGCGCGGGGACGTGGGTGGGTCGTTCCTCGAGCACGCGGTCGAGCGCGCGGATCGCCATTGCGATGTCACCGCGCCAGGCGAGCACCCGGGCGCGATCGACGGCGGCGTCCACGTTGTCGGGATCGAGGACCAGCACGCGATCGAACAAGATCAGGCTCTCGGCAAAGCGCTCGTTCCACGCCCGGATCAGGGCGAGGCGGTGAAGCGCCGTGACATCGCTGGAGTCCGGCAGCAGCCGTTCCGCGTACAGGCGCGCCGCGGTCTCGGTATCGCCCGCGTCCCACGCGGCGTCCGCCGCGTCCTGTGCCCGGGCGGGGATCGCCGCGATCACCAGGACGGCAACCGTCAGGCTCACGCACGGCGCGGCCCGTTTCATCGGTCCAGCACCGCGGGACGGAGCCGGTCGAACGTCTCGCGCATGCGCTCGTAGACGGGGCGGCGCCGGGCGCGCCAAGTGGGGGCGTCCCAAGTCTCCCATTGAAATCTCGCGACGGCATGCGGCGAGGCGGGCGCAGGCCAGAAGTGCCACCACCCGCTCGTGTCCGTCGCCGCGGCCACGATGCCGATGGATTCCACCGTCACGGTGCCGAAGCCGCCCAGGTATTCGGCGCCTGCGCCGCCGTCCAGGACCCGCCGGCGGCTCGGGTCGGTCACGTTGAGCAACATCCACGGAATGCGGACCTCCACCGCCCCCGTTCGCTCATCGCGCTCCCACACCCCGTCCGGCGGCGGACCCGGCGGGAGCACGCTGCGATCGTAGCCGAGGCCGGCGTACTCGGTGCCGTCTCGTGAGAAGCGGGGCCGGTTCACCACGACTCGCAACGAATCGTATCGCCCATCGTGGTTCGGCGCGGTCCGGTACGGCTCGTTGTAGCGTTGCTCCACCCGGCCGCTGAACAGGCCGGGTGGCGTGCCGTCGTCGATGCGTGGCACGACGAGGTGACCGGTGGGCGCGCCATCCCGAACGGCGACGACGCGGTAAGGGTTGCTTGCGGGGTCCACCAGGATGCGCGCGCCGTCGCGCGAGATCCGGAGGACCAGCTCCACACCCACGGGGATCGCCGGCCCCACGCTCCCGGGCCACCGGAAGTCGCCCGCATCGGGCCGGGTGACGTCGAACCCGATGAAGATCTCTTCGTACGCCACGCGACCCGGCTCGAAAAGGAGCCACAGGTGCGCCTCGTCGGCCGCCGCCCGAAGGCGCGAGCGGTCCGCGTGCTCGTACAATGCCGGGACGGCTGCCCAGGCGGCGAGCCGCTCGGGCAGGTGGGCTCCGCCGAGGATCGTCTCAGGCTCCATCGCGATCATGCCGTAGTGCTGCTCCGCGTCGAGCCGATTCGTCCACATCCGCCCGCGGTCCCGCGGGATCTCGAACGGCAACACGATCCAGTTCGTCTTGAACCACTCGTCGATCCACGCAAATACGGCCGCGCCCGCCATCCCTGCCTCCGCGATTTCCCGGGTGAGGCGGGCATCGATGTCGGCCATGGCCTCCTCGGAGTGACCGCCGTGATGCCAGCCTTGAGGCTGCAGGTGCGCGATGCCCAGGCTGGCCGGGACCCCGTACTCGCCGATGAGCACCGGCATGCCGCGGTGGCGGTCCTTCAGCTCCCGCAGGTATCCGAAGTAGTTCGACTGCCCCTCCGAGGATCGCGCGCGCCCGTACCCCGGGTCCAGCACCATGAAATCCGGATAGTAAGGATACGCGTGGAAGACCGCGAAAGGCCCCGCGGGGTACGCCCCGGTGGGACGCATGCGCGTGGCGTCGAGGCTGACGTCGTCGTTGTCGTACTCCAGGGGGGGCCGCTCGATGACCTCGCCGAGCGCTTCCCGGATCATCACTTCCTCGTCCACCGTGGTCTCGGTCGGATGCGGCATGGGATCGAGCGGTGGCCAGTTCGTGTAGGCCACCGGCCGCTGCATGCGATAGGTCGTGGACTCGTACGCGACGATGGATTCGCACGCTTCCGCGAGCCACACCTCCATGGGGGAGCCGTCGGCCACCACGAGATATTCCCCCTCCCAGCGACGGCGCTCCGGGCGCATCGCATTGTACGCCTTCACGGAGAAGGGCTCCCATTCGCGGCCGATCACGTACGCGAGCACCCAGCGCGAGACGTCGGCCGTGTAGCGGCCCGACGCGTGGCCCGGACGCGATTCCACGTCCGCCCGACCATGCACCAGGTCCACCACCCTTCGCATCTCGTTGAAGAACTCCGTCTTCCACACGGGATCGTCGTAGTCGTGATCGGGCGGCAATTCGGCCCACACGCCATGGATGACCCACAGGGGGCGTTCCGGGTGGGAGGCGTTGTGGGCCTGGAGCGCCCGATAGAAGTGCGGAGGATGGATCGTGTAGAGCCGGACGGTGTTCGCTCCCATCTCCACGATCTCGGCGATCCAGAGCGTGTAGGTCGCCGAGTCCGGGAACTCGCTCGGGTATTTCCCCGGCAGCGCGGCGCCGAGGTTCACGCCCTTGACGTAGAACGGTCGCCAGCCGTCCGTCGCCGTCACGTCGAAGCGGTCTCCTTGGGCCCGGGCCACGACCACCAGCGATTCGGGAAGGGCCGGCGGTGGCCGGCGGCGAGGCGGCTCGCCGGAGGGGGCCAGCAGGCGGCGGTACTGGCGAGCGGTCTCGTTGTCCGGCTCGAGCGCCAGCACCTCGTCGAATCGGTCCAGCGCCGCTGCGGGGTCACCCTGCCGCCACGACACGAGCCCCAGCCCCACCAGGGCGTCCAGCGTCTCGGGCGCCATCACCAGGGCGCTGTCGAACAGCCGCCGGGCTTCGTCGAGACGCTCGAGGCGCAGCGCCGCGTACCCGCGCCCCACAATCGCGCCGAGGTGCGCGCCGCAACGGTCGGATGCCGCCTGAAACAGGCTGTCTGCCCGAGCGATCGCGTTCTCGCGATACGCCGTCCAGCCGTCGGAGACCAGCTCGTCCGCCTCGCGGTCGCAGCGGTCTCCTTGGACCGGCATGATTGCCGTGGCGGCGAGCGTGAGGATCGCGGCGACCAGCACGGGACGAGACGGCGGCGGGGCGGTGGGACGCTAGGCGATCTCGACGACCAGCTTCCCCATCTGGCCGCCGGACCGCAATCGCTGGAACGCGTCCACGCCACGCTCGAGCGGGTAGGTGGAATCGATGATCGGGCGGAGGTGTCCCTGACCGAGTAGCCGCACGATCTCGGCGTACTCTCTGGCGTTGCCCATCGTCGAGCCCATGATCGACCACTGGTACCAGAACAGGCGCCGCACGTCCGTGACGACCTTGGGGCCGGACGTGCCGCCGCAGGTCACCAGCCGGCCGCCCCGGCCAAGCGTGCGGAGCGACGTTTCCCACGTCGCCTCGCCCACGTTGTCGATCACCACGTCGACGCCGCGCTTGGCGGTGAGGGTGCGAACCGCCTTCAACACGTCGGCGCTCGCGTGGTTGACCGTGACGTCGGCGCCCAGCCCCGCGGCCGCCGCCAGCTTTTCGTCGCTGGACGACGTGGCGATGACGAACGCGCCGGCGAGTTTGGCGATCCGCAGCGCGGCGCCGGAGACGCCGCCCCCGATCCCCCAGATCAGCACCCGCTCACCGGGCCGCACGCGCGCCTGCGTCACCACCATGCGCCACGCCGTGAGCGTTACGAGAGAGAAGGCCGCGGCCGCGGCCCAGGAAACCGGCCCGTCGGGCGGATCGGGAATCCGTACCACGTTCTGCCGGGGCAGCACGATGAACTCGGCGAGCGTGCCGCCAACATGTTCCCCCAGGAGGCGATACGACGGGCACAACGAATGCTCGCCCGCAAGGCAGTACTCGCACTGGTAACAGGAGATCCCTGGATTGAACATCACGCGCTCGCCGACGCGCAGGTCCGTCACGGCGGGACCGACCTCGACCACCGATCCGGCGCCGTCGCCACCCAGCGTGTGGGGAAACTCGAGCGCCAGCCCGGGCAGTCCGCGCAGGGTCCACAGGTCCAGATGATTGAGCGCCGCCGCGCGCAACGCGATCAGCACGTCGTTCGGCTTCGACGGGGTGGGCTTCGGGACGTCCGCGAGTTCGAGTCGGTCAAGGTCGCCGTGCCCGCGGATCACCAGCGCCCTCACGGCCGGATCGATGGCGTGGCGAACTGATCGTGGTCGTCCGCGCGCGGCACTTCGGTCGGTGCGCCGCCGCCCACCGGTACGAGAAACAGCCGTGGGCGCAATCCGCCGCCACCCTGCTCGGGCGCCACGACCACCAGCAGGTCGCCGGCGCGCGACACGGCGAAGTCGGTCACCGCCAGCTCGGGACTCGTCAGCGCCTCTGCCTCGCCCCCGATCGGCATCCGGACGACGACGCGGCTCAGGTCGCGGGCGCCGCGCTCTTCCCGCACGAACGCGAGCACGCCGTCCCCGATCCAGGCCGGCATGGTCTCGTTGTGCGGCGTGGACGTGACGTTCCGGGGGTTCGCACCGTCGATCGTCATGACGTAGATCTCGTAGTTCCCATCCCGCGTGGACGTGAACGCGATCGCCGAGCCGTCGGGAGAAACAGCGGGTTGGAAGTCGGGGCGGGACCCTTCGGTCAGCTGCCGAGGTCCGGTCCCGTCCACGCCGATGACCCAGATATGCGAGGTGCCGGCGGTGGCGGACTCGTACACCAACCGGTCTCCCCCCGGCGTCCAGTCCGGGGCACCCGAGGCGGCCGAATGGCTCGTGACCCGATGCGGTTCGGTTCCGTCGGCGTTCGCGACGTACAGCGCGGCATTGCCGTCCCGGTCGGACACGAACGCGATCCGGGAGCCGTCGGGCGAATACACGGCCGCCAGCTCCCGCTCCGGGTGATCGGTAACCCGGTGGAGCTGCGCCGCACGGTCCCGGTCGAAGGCGAAGATATCGGGCGATCCGGCGCGCGTGGACGTGATGAGGATCTCGCCCTGCACGTATACGCGCGCGGTGTCCCGCCTCCCCGACGCGGAGGTCGCGACCACGTCCGTCACGCCGTAGGACAGGGGGAGCAGCACGCCGGTCCCCTCGACGCGCAGAATCCGCGGGTCGGCGACGGACCAGGTGACGTCGCGCGCCTCGGCGACCGGTTTTCCCACGGAGTCGGTATAGGAGGCTCTGAGCGTGGGGCGTCCGCGCAGCGCCACTCCCAGGCGATCGGGCTGGAGCACGAGGCCGGCGGGCGCCACCCGAAGCGTCCACGTCTTGACGATCGTACTGCCCGGTACGCGCACCTCCAGGCGGGTCTGCCCGATGCCGCGCCCGACCACCACCTTGGTGTTCGGATCGAAGCGAGCGACCGTGGAGTCGGCCACGCTCCACACGACGGGCGCTTCCGGCACGCGACTATCGTCGGCCGCCACGGCGGCCGCCGCGAACGGGACGGCGCCGCCGAGCGGCACGAGCACTGTGTCCACGCCCGCGGGCTGGACCGACAGCGCCGCGATGGGGCGGTGCACGCTCACCAGGGCGGCGCGGTCCTGCCCAAACCCGCTGGCCACGATCTGTGCCCGGCCCGCTCCCTCCGCGATCGCCACGCCGAGCGGCGTCACGCTGACCACCGACGGATCGGACGACCGCCAACTCAGCCACCGAAGGTCCACGGGTCGGCGGTTCTGCTCCGGGACGATCACCGACAAGGTGTCGGAGTGACCGGGGGAGAGCGCCAGCACCGGCTCGGCGAACGCCCACGCCGCCTGGCCCACCTGAACCGTCACGCGGCTCACGAGGCCGGAGGGGGTCGTCGCCTGAATCACACCCTGCCCAGGCGAGACTCCCACCGCCACCCCGTCCGGCGTCACCGTGGCGACGTCGGTACGCAGCGATTGCCAGCTCAGCGGCGCGGGCGCCGCAGGGGAGCCGTCATCCGCCAGGAAGACCGGTGTCAGGCGAATGTCCTCGGTGGGGAACAAATGAATGGCGGCGGGCTCGATACGCAGGACGGACCCGGGCGGCATTCCGGCAGCCACCGGCTGCCCGCCGGCGATCACCTGCACGGCAACCGAACGCGCGCGGCGTCCCACGCGTGCCTCGACCGACGCGATCCCGGCCGTCACACCCGTGATAGAGGCAACGCCGGCGACGTTCGGATCCGCCTCGACGCGTGCGACCTCAGGATTGCTGCTCACCCATCGGAAGGGGACGGTGACGATGTCGCCGCCGGCGTCGAAGGCGGAGGCCAACACCTCGACGCGCTGGCCGACGGCAACGGTCACCGTGCGCGGCGCCACCTCGACCTCGGCGACGTCCTGCGCGCGGGCCGGAACCGGCGTCGCGGCCGCCAAGGCCGCTATCGCCATTGTCATTCCCAGCCCAGCTCTCCGCGGCATCGGTCGGGCTCCCGAACAGCGCGTAAATCAAATGGATGATTGAAGATACGAGAGCGAACGTAAGCGCGGCCGGTTCCGGGTGTCAAGCGCCGACCGACCGCCAGAGCCGGCCGGCCGCGCGACGCGGCCGCGGTTCGCTCTTGCGCATCGTCAAACCCGCGCGGAAACTATAGCGCCAGTGCCTTTCAACGGAGGGAACCCGCGATGGCCATAATGCACGGTCCTAGCGGCACCGGCTTCGGCGGCCCCGGAATGTGGGACCCGATGCCGTTGACGCCGCCGGTCCGGCCAACGGAGCCCGAGTCGGAGCGGTTGATCTGGTCGGCTCCGGAGCCCGAGGAGGAACGGGCGCCGAAGCCCGCGCCGAAACCCGCGGCGGCCAGACCGAAACCCCGGCCCAAGCCCAGAGCGAAGGCCAAAGCCAAGAAGAAAACCACTGCGAAGAAGGCGAAGCGAACGACCGCTCGGAAGAAGGCCGCCAAGGGACGGCCCGCCAAGAAGTCGGCCCGGAAGAAGGCCGCGCGGAAGAAGGCGGCCAAGGGCCGCCCCGCCAAGAAGTCGGCCAAGCGGGCGAAGCGCCGCTAAGCGACGCGATCGACGTTCACGGAGCTCCCCATCGCCCGCGCGCGACTCGGTCGTCGTCGCGGGCGCCGCGCACGGGCGCATCCTTTCGGGTGCAAAGCCTTCGCGGGCGTTGGGAGCTCCGTGTCGTCTCGCTGCCGCGCAGGACGGTCTGTTGCGGTGAGCACTCCCCACGCTACGTTCGGTTGACCCGTCCCACCGGAGGTTTGTTCGTGCGCCGATTGCTGCCTGCCGCGGCGGCCTTGCTCGTCGCCTGTAGCGCGGAACCCCCTCCTCCGGAAGACCCCACCCCCGCCCTGGACGCCCTGTTGCGCGCGTCGGCCGACGCGTGGAATCGCGGCGATCTCGACGCATTCGTGTCGGATTACGCCGACGATCCCATTACCGGCTTCGTGTCCGGCGGGCGGGTCCAGTATGGGCACGAGTGGATCCGGGCGAACTACGCTCCGCGCTTCGAGCGCGGGGCATTGCGCGACTCGTTGCGGTTCGAGAACCTCGCGGCACGCGCACTCGGCCACGATCACGCCCTGGCCACCGCACGGTACGTCCTGTTTCGAGCCGACTCGGTGACCTACAGCGGGCCGTTCACGCTGGTGCTGCACCGCACCGAGAACGGGTGGAAGATCATTCACGATCAGACGGGGACCGATGACTAGGGGGGCGGTGGGGCTGTTGCTGTGCGGCTGCGCCCTCGCCTGTTCCTCCGGGGAGGGCAAGACCGCCTTTGTCGGCGCCACCGTGATCGACGGGACGGGCGCGCCGCCGATCGCGAACGCGGTCATACTGGTCGACGGCGGGCGGATCGAGGCCGTCGGACCTGAGGAGGCCGTCGTCGTACCGCGGGGAACCGCGCGAGTGAGCTTGGAGGGGCGGTGGGTGATCCCGGGGCTCATCGACATGCACGCGCGCGCGGCGCCGTGGATGCTGACGCGCTTCCTCGCCTACGGCGTCACGTCGGTGCGGGACGCGGGGTCCCCCGAGCCGGCGGTCTTCACGCTCCGAGACGATGTCCTCATCGGCAACGCCACCGGCCCGCGGCTGTACGTGGGCGGCGCGCCAATCGACCGCGCGCCGAGTGCGGTGCCGGGGGCCACCGCCGTGGGCACGGCGGATGAGGCGCGCCGCGCTATCGATCAGATCGTGCTGCTGGACGCCTCCCACGCACCGGTGGACATCGGGATCGACGAGCGGCTGCTCCGACCACTCATGGACGAGGCGCGGACGCTCAAGCTCCCCGTCGCGGCGCGCCTCGGCAAGATCGACGCGGTCACCGCCGCCCGCATGGGCGTGCGGATGCTCGATCACATGAGCGGCGTCGTGCAGGCCGCGGTCGCCGCGCCCCGGCTGTTCTACGACGCGTACAACGACCCGTACATCGGCTGGAAGACGTTCGAGCGAGGCTGGGCGGCGGTGGACTCGGCCACCCTCGAGCGCGTCGCGTCGGCGCTCGTGGAGGCCGGCGCCGCGATCATCCCGACGCTGGTGTTGCACGAGACGTATAGCAAGCTGGGCGACGAGGCGCTTCTCTCCGGTCGAGACCTCGCGGGCGTACCGGATTCGGTGCGCGGGACCTGGGACGTCCCGGCGCTGCTCCAGCGGAGCCGCATCACTGCCGCCGACTTCGAGGCGTTCGCGCGGTCGCGGCCGGTCCAGGATCGGTTCGTGCGGATCTTCGACCGGGCCGGCGGCCTGGTGGGCGCCGGCAGCGGGACGCCCGGTGCGTACCTCGCACCCGGCGCGAGCCTGCACGAGGAGTTGGCGGCGCTCGTGCGGGCCGGTCTGACGCCGGAGCGCGCGCTGCGCTCGGCCACGGGCGACGCCGCCCGGATCATGGTGGTCGACTCGCTCGGCGTGCTCCGCGCGGGCGCGGTGGCGGACTTCGTCGTGCTGACCCGGAATCCTCTGCAAGACATCGCCAACGCCCTGGCCATCGAATCGGTCGTCTTGCGCGGCGTTCCGCGCCGGCCGTCGGAGCTACGGAGCGCGTGGAACTGACGCGCGCCGCTGCGGGGCTGGTGGCCGTGCTGCTCGCCGCCGGCGCGTGCCGGGGCGACGCCTACGACATCGTCCTGCGCGGCGGCTGGATCGTGGACGGCACGGGCAATCCGCGCTACCGGGGCGATCTCGCCATCCGGGATGGCCGGATCGCGGGCGTGGGCCGGATCCCACCCGACGCACGGGCCGGGCGGGAGATCGACGTGGCCGGCCTCGTCGTCGCACCGGGGTTCATCGACATGCTCGGCTGGTCCGACATCAAGCTCCTCGCCGATGGCCGCGCGGCGAGCAAGGTAACGCAGGGAATCACCACGGAGGTCACGGGCGAGGGAAGCTCGGTGGCGCCGCACGACGACGCCACCATCGCGGAGGACGCCGAGTACAACCGGTCGCTCGGCGTGACCGTCGACTGGCGCGACCTCGCAGGGTACTTCGCGCGGCTCGAGGCGTCGGGCTCCACGATCAACGTGGCGTCGTTCGTGGGGGCGACGCAGGTCCGTAAGGTCGTCGTGGGTCGCGACAACCGGCCGCCGACCGCCGAGGAGCTGGCGGCCATGGTGGCGCTGGTGGACACGGCGATGATGCAGGGAGCGCTGGGGGTGTCGACGTCGTTGGTATACGCGCCGGCGTTCTATGCCACCACCGAGGAGCTGATCGCCCTCGCCCGGGCGGCGGCGCGACACGGCGGCATCTACGCCACGCACCTGCGCGACGAGGGTGCGCGCATCGACGAGGCAATCGACGAAGCCTTCGCGATCGCTACCGCCGCCGGCCTTCCTTTGGAGATCTGGCACCTGAAGCGCGCGGGCGAGCGCACTTGGGGCGACATGCCCCGCCTGCTCACGCGTCTGGATTCGGCGCGGGACGCGGGTCTCGACGTGACGGCGGACGTCTACCCTTACGTCGCTTCGGCCACGTCGTTGGACGCCAGCATCCCACAGTGGGCGCACGAGGGCGGCGACTCCGCGCTCATCGCGCGCCTGCGGGACCCCGCCCAGCGCGCGCGGATCCGCGCCGACATTCTCGACCCGCCGGGCGGCATCGAGAGCTTCTATCGCGGGGCGGGCGGACCGGGCGGCGTGCTCGTGTCGGGCGTGTTGGCCGACTCCCTGAGGCACCTCGAAGGGCAGACCGTGCTGCAGATCGCCGCGACGTGGGCGGTCGATCCTCTCGACGCCCTGTTCGACGTCATCATCAAGGACGGCGCCAACACGGACGCGATCTACTTCTCGATGAGCGAAGCCGACGTGCGCGCGGCCGTCGGCCACTGGTGGGTAGGGTTCTGCACCGACTACGGAGCGGTGGCGCCGGACGGCATCCTCTCGCGCACCACCGTCCACCCGCGCGTGTATGGGAGCTTCCCCCGGGTCTTGGGCCGGTACGTCCGGGAGCGCGGCGTGCTGCGTCTCGAGGACGCCGTCCGCAAGATGACCTCTCTGCCCGCGCAGCGCGTAGGCCTCCTGGATCGCGGCGTGCTGCGCCCGGGCTTCGCGGCCGACGTCACGGTGTTCGATCCGCAAACGATCGTCGACCGCGCCACGTTCGAAGCGCCGCACCAGACGTCGGTGGGGGTACGGTACGTCGTCGTGAACGGCGCGCTGGTGCTGGACGGCGGCACGATAACCGACGCGCGCCCCGGCCGCGGCCTGCGGGGGCCGGGGTGGCGGTAGTCAGGCAACCGTCACGGCGGCGGCATCGAGCGCCCGCCGAACGGCGCCCGCCAGCTCCTGGATCTCCACGGGCTTCATGAGGAACGCCTCGACGCCCAGCTCGGCCGAGGTCACACCCGTCAGCGATTCGTCGTAGCCGGTCATCAGGATGACCGGAACGCGGATATCCGCTTGTCGCAGCGCTTCCACCATCTGTATACCGGTCATCTCCGGCATGGTCTGGTCGGACAGGATCAGTTGGAAGCCGTCGGGCTCCGCCGTCACGATCCGCAGCGCTTCCGCACCGTTGCCGCAGACCCGCACCTCGTAGCCAAAGCGCTCCAGGACCCGCCGCGTCACGGTGGCGACCATCTCCTCATCGTCCACGACCAGCACCCGCTCGCTGCCGGAGACCGCCGTTCCCGCTTCGGGACGATCCTTCGGCGCGGCGACGGCCTCGCTCGCCGGGAGGAAGACGCGGAACGTGGAACCGCGCCCCACCTCGCTCTCCACGGTGATGGCCCCGCCGTGTGCAACCACGATGCCGTACACCACCGAGAGCCCGAGACCCGTCCCTTCGCCCACGGGCTTCGTCGTGAAGAACGGCTCGAACAGCCGCTCCAGCGTCGTCGCGTCCATGCCCTGGCCCGTATCCTCCACCGAGAGGCAGACGTACTGCCCGGGCCGGAGGTTGGGATCGATGGTGGGCGCGTCCGCGCCCAATGCGACCCCGCGGAGCTCGACGGCGAGACGGCCGCCGCACGCCCGCATCGCATGGTAGGCGTTGGTGCAGAGGTTCATGAGGACCTGGTGGATCTGCGTGGCGTCGGCCAGGACCGGCGAGGCGCCGTCGATGTGCTGGCGGATCTCGATGGTCGCCGGCAGGGTCGCCCGCAGCAGCTTCAACGCCTCCCTGACGACGGGCGCGAGGTCGACTGCTGACCGCTCCTGCCGCTCGCCCTTTCGGGAGAACGCGAGGATTTGCCGCACCAGGTCTTTGGCGCGCCCGGTGGCCTCCCGCACGCGCTCGAGGTCGTGGCGGGCCTCCGACTCCTCGTCGAGGTCCGCCATGACCAGATCCACGTATCCCGCGATCGGCGTGAGGATGTTGTTGAAGTCGTGGGCGATCCCGCCGGCGAGCGTGCCGACGGTCTCCATCTTCTGCGCCTGCCGGAGCTGCGCCTCGAGGCGCGCCCGCTCCTCCGCCGCGTGCACCCGCGCGCTGACGTCCCGCAGGAACGCCGTGACGACCACACGCTCCCCGACCCGCGCTTCGCTCGCGGCGACTTCCAGGGGGAACGTCGACCCGTCCTTGCGCCGGCCCTGCGTGAGCACCGAAGCACCCGAGCGCACCAGGTCCGTGAGCCGTTGGTCGGGGTCCAGGGTCAGAAACCCGTGTCCCGGACGGCCCACCACCTCGCCGCGCGTGTAGCCGAACATGCTCTCGCCCGTGGCGTTGATCGACTCGAGGACGCCGCGCTCGTCGACGGTGACGATGCCGTCGACGGCCGACTCCAGGATACTGCGCAGGCGCGCCTCGCTCCGACCGAGCTCGTCGCCGGCTTCGCGCAGCGCACTGTTCAGACGCTCGCCCTCCTCGAACTGCCCGCGGAGATCATCGGCCATCGTATTGAACGAATTCGCCAGATCCTCGAACTCGTCGCCGCTGCGCACCCGCACCCGGACGTCGAAGTCGCGGGCCGCGATGCGCCGTGTGGCGTCGCGCAGGCTACCGAGGGGCGCCATGCTCCTCCGGATCTGGACGTTGCTGAGCAGCAGGATCAACGACAGCGTGAACGCGATGCCGAGCGGGAAGCTGGTCTTGAACTTCGCCAGGGGCGCGAGCAGGCTCGCCCGCGATTCGCTGACCATCACGGTCCAGTCGGCCGCCCGGTAGTCGAATCGCAGGAAGGCCGACCAGTAGCCCACGAATCGTGTGTGGCCATCCACGTCCCAGGGGAAGTGGCCCGACGCCGCGAACGCGCGCCGACGTCTGAGCTCCTCCACCATGCCGCCCTCGGCCGGCTCGGTGCAGTACAACGGCGCCGTCGCGCCGTCGAGGATGCAGACCGCACTGTTGTTGCGGACCGGCACCTGGCCGTCGGCTGCTCCCAGGAGGTACTCCCGCCGAACCTCGGCCCACACCAGGCCCGCGCGGAGATCCGGGGGCGCCACGGCGCGGACCAGCAGGATCGGGGTGCCGGCCATCGCGTCCAACGTCATGAGAACGGTCGCCCCGGCGCGCAGGTGGTCGGCGTCACCGGGCGCGAGGGCTGGGACGTTGAACGAGGGGCCGAAGACCCGGTGGACGGTGCCCGCCCCGAGGGCTCCGCGGCGGATGCCGAGCGCGTTGAACCGAGCCTCCAGCAGGTCCCGGAACCGCGGGGGGAGGTCGCGCTCCTCGAACTCGGCAAGCACGCGCGCCGCTTCGCCGAGCTCCGCCTCGAGGAGTTGGAGGCGCTCGAGGAGGAACAGCCCGATGATCCGGCTGTTCTGCCCGAGCCGCTCCCATCCCTGCTCCTCGAGCTGCCCGGCGACGTTGCGATAGGATAGAACCGCGAGCACCGACACGGGCGCCAGCGCGCAGATTAGAAAGAGCCCGAGAATGCGGCGGGCCACGCGCGTGTGCAGAAAGCTGGTCGTTGTCGTCCGTCGGCGCGGCGTCATCAAGGGCAGCCGTCCGAGCCGAAGCCGCGCCAGACGGCGGGTCCCGACCGGGCGTGCCGGCCGGCGAGCGTTGTGGGCATCCCTCGTCCCCCCGGGGATTCGACAGGCGTGGCCGGGTGAAGCACCCCGAGTGGGAGCCGCCCTCACGCCCCGTGTCAATTTGTTGTCCGGCGTGTCGTCCGAGTGGAAGTGGCGGGCCGTCCGCCGCGCGCTATCGAAAGCAAGGCCGGTGCCAAAACTGCAAGTCACTGCCCGTCAAGCGTTTAGCATCGATCCACAAGCGGGGCCGTGCTGCTTCGTGCGCGGCCGCTGGCAGATTGCCGGGGACTGGCGGAGCGCCCCGGGCAGCGGTGATTGGGGCGGCAGGATTCGAACCGACGTGCGAGCGTCAGCGAGGACGAGGTCAAAGAGTCCTGCCGGCACTGAAACCGCCGCGCCGGACGGCGCGGCGGTGACTGGGGCGGCAGGACTCGAACCTGCAACCTCCCGGTTAACAGCCGGGCGCTCCGCCAGTTGAGCTACACCCCAAGAGGCTCACACATCTGCAATCTGCAATCTGCAATCGCCAATCCAAAATCGGAGATCCGTCTCCGGTCTGGCCAGGTGGTGCCTCCCGAGCCCATCTTTAAGGTCGGGCTGGCGGACCCGCAACGGGTCGGGGCCGCGGACGCCTTCGAGTGGACACGGACCACGACGATCACATGTCGAATGACTTCAACCAGCCACGAACGCGCTGGGAGGCTCCCGCCACACCCGTGGTAGGCCCCTCCAGCGAGATCCACGTGGCCCGTGACCGGTTGGCCTCGTTCTTCCGGGACCGGGCGACGCGAGCGGGGGTGCTCGCCCGCCGCCTGCTCGGCATGCCGAAGAAGACCGACGAGCAGCTCGCGGACCACCTCGTGCGGGAGCGGCGCCGGAAGACGCGGATCGACGGGTCGGTGGAGGGGTCGCTGACGCGGACCGCGTGGCTGAGCTGGGAGCTGTTGAGCCTGGGCTGTCCGCCGGATCATGCGGCGGTAGTCCGGACGGTGGGGTATATCCTCGCCCAGCAGGAGCGCCCGGGGTCATTCGGGGAGGGGTGCTCCGACGACCAGCACGCTCGCAAAACCTGCAGTCACTACGTCCGGGGGTTTTTCTCCCCCGGCACGCGGGAGACCGTGGCGCCGCCGGTGGTGCTGCCGTCCGGCGTGGTGGTGGGAGGCGACGACGCGGCGCGGTTCGCGGCGAGCTGCCTCGCGCTGCGTGTCGCGCTACGCGCCGGCGAGGACCGGCGCACCGGCGTCCGTCAACACGTCGAGAGTCTCCTGGAGATGGACGATCTGTGGGACGCCGCCGGCTCGTGGCCGGCGACCCTCGCGTTTCTCGCGCTTGGCGCGACGGCTCTGGGGCCGCTCGAGTATCGTGGGCCCGTGGCCGACGTGGCCGCCGGCATCGTCGGGCGCCAGGACCCGGACGGGGGGTGGCAGGGCGTGGACCTCCTCCACGCGCTGGACATGTTGATGGCCGTCGGGACTCCGGCCAGTCTGGACGCGGTCCGGCGGGCGCTTCCGCTCCTGTGTACCTTGCAGCACGAGAACGGTGCCTTCGACGAAGACGGTAGCGAGGAGCGGGCGCTGATCGCCCTGCGCGCTCTCGCGCTCGTCGACCGCTAGCCTCCCGGCACCGCTTCTGCGGGCGTCAGCACCACCATGACGACCACTCCCATCGCGAGGACCGTGCTCACTCCGAACGCCGCGGGGCGCGCGGAGGGCGCCGGCACCGCAACAACCTCCCCGTCCAGCGAGCGGGGGATCACCCGACACCACGAAGGAGGTTCGCCGCATGACCGACGCACCGCGGGATCAGCGGACGCGCATCCGGCTGTCCTCGCTGTCGCACGGCGCGGGTTGAGCGTGTAAGCTCGGTCCGGCCGAATTGGCGCAGGTCCTGCGCCACGTCCCCGAGGTGAGCGACCCGAACGTGCTGGTCGCCGCGCTCACGCGTGACGACGCCGCGGTGTACCGGTTGACCGACGACCGGGCCATCGTGGCGACGGTGGACTTTTTCACGCCCATCGTGGACGATCCGTATGCTTTTGGCGCCATCGCGGCGGCCAACGCGTTCAGCGATGTCTACGCGATGGGCGCGAGGCCGCTCCTCGCCCTCAACATCGTCGCGTGGCCGCGCGACCCGGACGTGGCGGCGCTGCTCGGCGACGTGGTGCGCGGCGCGGTGGACGTGGCGCGCGAGGCCGGTGCCTTCATCCTCGGCGGACATTCGATCGACGACCCGGAGCCCAAGTTCGGGATGGTGGCCATCGGCGAAGTGCACCCCGACGAGGTGCTCACCAACGCCGGCGCGCGGCCGGGCGACGTGCTCGTGCTCACCAAGCCCGTCGGGACGGGCATCCTGAGCACGGCGTTGAAGCGAGGAATGATTGGCGAAGACGAAATGCGGTCGGCGATCCGTTCGATGACGACCCTGAACGCCGGAGCGCTGCGGGCGGCGCGCGCGGTCGGCAAGGCGGTCCATGCCGTGACGGACGTGACGGGCTTCGGGCTGCTCGGCCATCTGTTCAACGTGCTCGAGGCGAGCGGCGTCGGCGCGCGGCTCGTTGCGCGGCGGGTGCCGCCGTTCGAGGGCGTGCTCGACCTCATTGGCCGGCGCGCGGTGCCCGGCGGCACGGAGCGCAACGTCGATGCGGCCGCGGCGTTTACGACCTGGAACGCCGGCGTCGACGACCCCACCCGTATCCTGTTGTGCGACGCCCAGACGTCCGGCGGGCTGCTGATGGCGGTGGACCCGGCGAGCGTGGAGGAGCTGGTGGACCACCTCGTCGCATGCGGGACCCCGGCGGCGGCGGTCATCGGGGAGATCGTGGCCGGCCCTCCGGCCGTGCGTGTGGTGGCGAATGCCGGACGCTGATCGGGGGATCGGGTCGCTCGTGGTGGTTCACGCGGACGAAAGCTGCCTGGGGAACGGCCGCGAGGGCGAGAATCCGGGGGGAGCGGGGTCGCTGATCGAGGCGCGCGGCCAAGGTGGGACGGCGCGGAGCGACGTGTACATCTCGTCACCCGACACGACCAACAACCGGATGGCTCTCGCCGGCGCCATCGCCACGTTCGCGCTCCTTTCGGAAGAGGGGAAACGGATGCGGGTAGTCTACGTGTCCGACTCGGAGTACCTCGTGAAGGGCATCCGGGACTGGGTGCCGGGCTGGCGCGCCCGCGGCTGGCGGCGAAAAGGCGGGAAGATCGAGAACCTGGAATTGTGGCAAACGCTTACCCGTGTGGTGGAGCCGCACGAAGTCACCTGGAAGTGGGTGCGGGGCCACGCGGGGCACCCGAAGAACGAGTACGCCAACGATCTCGCTATGAAGGCGGCGCGCGAGCAGATCCATTCCGAGGGCGCCGTACGATCGGCGTTCGAGGAGTGGCTGGCGCGGCGGCAGGCGCGGGGGCAATTCACCGATTACGACCCGGATCGCGCACTCGACGAGCTGGCTGCGAGCGTGGCCGCGAGCCCATGAGCGGCTTCCGGGATGGCGTCACCGCGAACACGCACCCACTCAACGTCCTGCAGGATGGGCAGCCGGCGCAGCTCGACCGCATTCCCCTCTACGAGGTCTATATGCGCATGGCCGAGGAGCTGGCGAAGCGGTCCACGTGCGCGCGGCTCAAGGTGGGTACGGTGATCACCGACGCGGCGCTCGAGAACGTCGTGGCCATCGGCTACAACGGCAACGCCAGGGGCTTCCCCAACCGGTGCGACTCCGCCGTTCCCGGCAGCTGCGGCTGTCTCCATTCGGAGGTGAACGCCCTGGTCAAGGCGCCCGGCGGCATGCGCGACAAGGTGGTGTTCGTGACCGACAGCCCGTGCGTGATGTGCGCCAAGCTCATGATCAACTCGGGCGTGAGCCACGTATTCTTTCGGCGCCCGTACCGCGACCCGAGCGGCCTGGAGGCGCTCGCAGCGGGCGGTGTCACGCCCGTACGGTACGACCGATGGGCCGACGCGTGGCGGTGAGGAGCGACCGCATGGACGATCTCGAGCGGGTATTCCAACACCTCGTGCAGGTGCTGGCGGAGAACGATCCCCGCCGGCTCACCCTCCCGTTCCAGGTGGCCGAGCTGTACGAGGAGATCATCCCGTACCGGCGGCACCGCACCGTGCTTGGCTTCGATGCGGTCGAAGATTACGAGATGACGCTGCTCCGACTCCTGGCGGGGGAGGGCGGGCTGGCCGAGGTGGACCCGCCGGAGGCGCGCGAGGCGCTCGAGGAAGAGGCGCGCGCCGTGCACCCCGAACCCGGCGCGTTCCGGTACTTCGCGGCGGCCACGGTCCGGCTCCAGCCCGCCGCCGTGCGGCGGGTGCTGGACGCGCCGCAGGCGTACGCCCCACCAGGATCGCAGCCGGACCACGACGCGGATTCTCTCCAGCGAGTCGACCGGCCGAGGGTCGGCGCCGACGTGCCACCGGCCGGCGCGCCGCACGCGGTGGCGGCTCCGAGCGACGTGACGCGAACCCCGGACGTACCCGGGGTGGAGTGCCTCAACTGCAGCGCGCCGCTGCCGCCGGGCCGGCGGGTGGCATTCTGCCCGTTCTGCGGTCAATCGATCGGCTCGTTCAGCTGCGCCAACTGTGGCGAGCAGCTCGAGCGCGGTTGGCGGCATTGCATCACGTGCGGTGCGCCCGTGGTCGCGTAGCGTGCGACGGGCCGGCGTCGCCGCCATCCCCGGAGACGGCATCGGCCCCGAAATGGTCGACGCGGCGGCGCCGGTCATCGCGGCAGCCGCCGCCCGCGACGGGGTCACCATCGCCTGGGAGCGCCTGCCGTACGGGGCGGACCACTTCTTGGCCACCGGCGAGACGCTGCCCGAAGAGGCGTTCGCCCACTTGCACGACGGGGTCGACGCCATTTTCGTCGGCGCACTCGGCGACCCGCGGGTCCCCGGCAACGAACACGCGCGCGACATTCTGCTCGGCCTCCGGTTCAGACTGGACCTGTACGTGAACTTCCGGCCCGTGAGGTTGTTGCATGAGTCGCTGTGCCCGCTTCGGCTCCCGGTTACTGCCGCTCCTGCCGCCTCTGCCGCTCCCGCCCATGCGCGAGCGGCAGGGGCCGCAGATCGTACAATTGATTTCGTCATCTTCCGCGAGAACACCGAGGGTGTCTACCTCGGCCGTGGGCGGAGCAAGGCGGTGGGGACCCCCGAGGAAGAGCAGATCGCGGAGGAGGTCCACACGGCCCCCCGGGTGTCGCGGATCCTGCGGGCCGCGTTCGAGTGGGCGCGGGCGCACGGGAAGGGTCTGGTCACGATGAGCGACAAAGCGAACGCCGTGCCGGCGCACCGGCTTTGGCAACGGCTGTTCGGCGAGATCGGCGAGGAGTTCCCCGAGCTCACGCGCGAGCACCGTTACGTGGACGCCCTCGCGATGGAGCTGGTGCGGGATCCCACCCGGTTTCAGGTGATCGTCACCGGGAACCTGTTCGGCGACATCCTCTCAGACCTCGCGGCGCAGCTGGTGGGGGGACTCGGCCTCGCCGCGAGCGCCAACCTGCACCCCGGCCGCCCGGGCCTGTTCGAGCCGGTGCACGGCTCGGCACCCTCGCTGGCCGGGAAGGGCGTCGCCAATCCGATGGCGGCGCTGCTCACCGGAGCGTTGATGCTCGACCAGCTGGGGGCGCCCCTGGGCGCGCGGGCCTTGGAAACCGGAGTGGCCGCCGCGATCGCCGCCGAGATCACGACGCCGGACCTCGGCGGAACGGCGTCCACGGGGGAGGTGGCCGAGTGGATCGGCCGCCGGGTGGAGGGGGTCGAGGTCGGCTGATCGCACCTCCCCGGCTGTTATATTTTCAGGCTCCAGTCAATTAGCGCGACCAGAGGCAGCGAGCTCCTTCCATGAAGACCCAAGGCCACAAGCGGAACGTCGTGTTCCTGTCCGGCGTGCGAACGGGATTCGGCAAGTTCGGCGGAACGCTCAAGGACTTCTCCGCGACGCAGCTCGGGGCCGTCGCAGCGCGGCACGCACTCGAGCGCGCCGGCGTGAAACCGGATCAGATCGATCACGTCGTGTTCGGCAATGCCCAGCAAACCTCGGCGGACGCCATCTACCTGGCCCGGCACGTCGGCCTCCGGGCCGGACTGCCCATCGAGGTGCCGGCCGTCACGGTCAACCGCCTGTGCGGCTCGGGTTTCGAGTCCATCATCCAGGGCGCGCAGCAGATCCTGCTGGGCGAGTCGGCCGCGGTGCTCGCAGGTGGTACCGAGTCGATGAGCCAGGCGCCCCACGTGGTGCGGGGAGCCCGATGGGGCCTTCGATTGGGACCGTCGGCCCCGCTCGAGGATTCGTTGTGGGAGGCGCTGCGCGATCCGGAGTGCGGCCTCACCATGGCGGAGACGGCCGAGAACCTCGCCGAGAAGTACCGGCTCACCCGTGAGGAGGTCGACGAGTACGCGCTCGGGAGTCAGCTGCGCGCCAAGAAGGCGTGGGACGACTGCGTATTCGAGCAGGAGGTCATCCCCGTCTCCGTGAAGGACCGCAAGACCAAGCAGACCATCGAATGGCGCGCCGACGAGCACATCCGGCCCGAAACGACGCTCGTGGCGCTGCTGGCGCTCCCCCCATACTTCAAGAAGGACGGCCTGGTGACGGCCGGCAACGCGTCGGGGATCTGCGACGGGGCGGCCGCCACGGTCATCGCCGCGGAAGACCTGGCCACCAAGCATGGGCTCCAGCCGCTGGGCCGGCTCGTCTCGTGGGCGGTGGCAGGCGTCGAGCCCAAGTACATGGGTATTGGCCCGGCGCCCGCAGCCCGGAAGGCGCTCGCCAAGGCGGGTCTCCAGCTCGACGACATGGACCTCGTGGTGGTCAACGAAGCGT
>Ga0256864_1000049_pt1 | contig 53983 bp, 44 predicted proteins | sample RVTome_11_FD_187336 | JGI IMG/M metagenome (GOLD analysis project Ga0256864, IMG submission 187336) | Soil microbial communities from uranium-contaminated site in the Upper Colorado River Basin, Wyoming, United States - RVT147D111 HiSeq ... | reverse complement strand
GGTCGCGGTGACGTTCGACGCCTTGGGGATCTCGACCACCCGCACGTCGCGGGCGAGCGCCGCCGTCACGTCGGAGGCGTAGACGATGCCGGCATCCGCCTCGCCGAGCTGCACCTTGGCGACCACGGCCTTCACGTTCTCTTCCTCGGAGACCAGGTTCTCGAGGACGCGGCGCGCAAAGTCGGTGGGGAAGCGCGGGTCGACGGCGAGGCGGCCAAGCGCGTCGCGGCTGTAGGCGCCCACCGGCACCGCCGCGGCCGCGAGCACGAGCCGCAGGCCCGGACGGGACAGATGTTCCAGCGACGTCACGCCGGCCGGATTCGCCGCGGGGACGATGGCCACCAGGCGATTGCGCGCGAACGCGACCGGCTCGCCCGCTACGCGGCTCCGGACGTGCTGCATCCAGCGGAGGTCGGCGGAGGCAAACACGTCGGCGTCGGCGCCCTGCGCGAGCTGGAGGGCGAGCTGCTGGGAGCCTGCGAGGTTGAGGCGCACCGTGCGATCCGGATTCTGTCGCTCATACACGAGCGTGATCTCGCCGAACGCGTCGGTCAGCGAGGCGGCGGCGAACACCGTGAGCGGCGCGCGGGGCGCGTCGCCGCCGCAGCCCAGCGCCACGGCGAGGATGGCCGGGTATCCGCAGCGCATCAGCCCCGGCCGATCATCACTTCGGTCGCCTTGATCACCGCGAACGCCTCGCCACCGACCTGGAGGCCGAGGCGCTCGGCGGAGACACGGGTGATCACCGCCACCAGCTCCTGGTCGCCGATGTGGAGCCGGACCTCGGCCATCACGCCGTCGGCGTGGATCGCCGCGATCCGTCCGCGCAACCGGTTACGGGCGCTGATCTCGACGGCGGGCGCGGCCGCGGCTTCGGCGCCGCCGAGCAGCGCCTCGAGTCGCCGCCGTGGGAAGAGCCATTTCCGTCCGACACGGACGGCCGGCAGCTTGCCCTGCCGGGCGAGGCTCTGCACCCGCTTCACGTTGAGATGCAGGAGGTCGGCCGCCTCAGAAGCAGTTAGAGTATCCATAAGAGATTCTATCTTACTCTAATGTCCCTTAAATGGCAATCTCATAGGCCGTAAAGGGCGTACATGGTATAGCTTATGGCACCTAGCACGGGGCCCGCGGAGCATGAACGGGTCGCTTCACCGAGCGCTCCGGGCCCCGTGCCCCGCGTAATGCGGACGCGCTGGGCGCGTCCCCGTTCGCTTGCTGGCTCGCAGTCCCTCCTCTAACTTGCACGGTCCTTTTCCCTTCAATCGTTGCGCGATGGCGGACACTTCGCTCATGGACAAACTCGTGTCGCTCGCGAAGCGGCGCGGGTTCGTTTTTCAATCGTCGGAGATCTACGGCGGGCTGGGGTCGGTGTGGGACTACGGTCCGTTGGGCGTCGAGTTGAAGCGCAACCTCAAGGAGCGCTGGTGGCGCTCGATGGTCTACGAGCACGACGATATCGAAGGGCTCGACGCGGCGATCCTGATGCACCCCAGGGTTTGGGAGGCGTCGGGCCACGTGGCGGGGTTCACCGACCCGCTGGTGGATTGCAAGGTCTGCAAGAACCGTTTCCGGGCCGACGACGAGCGGATCAAGGGCACCCCCGGCGAGCCCGACGGGCAGTGCCCGGCGTGCGGCAACAAGGGGAGCCTCACCGCGCCGCGGCTGTTCAATCTGATGTTCAAGACGTTCATGGGGCCGGTGGAGGAGGCCGCCGCGGTGATCTACTTGCGGCCGGAGACGGCGCAGGGCATCTACGTCAACTACCTCAACGTGCTCCAGTCGTCCCGCCAGAGGATTCCGTTCGGCATCGCGCAGATCGGAAAGGCGTTCCGCAACGAGATCACGCCCGGGAACTTCATCTTCCGGACGCGCGAGTTCGAGCAGATGGAGATGCAGTACTTCGTGCGCCCCGACCAGGGCGAGACGTGGTTCGCCCACTGGAAGGAGAAACGCTTTCAGTGGCTGGTGGATCTCGGGCTCCGCCGGGAGAAGCTCCGCTTCCACGAGCACGGTCCCGACGAGCTGGCGCACTACGCCAAGGTAGCGTTCGACGTGGAGTACGAGTTTCCGTTCGGGTGGAAGGAGTTCGAGGGCATCCACTACCGGACGGACTTCGACCTGCGCGCCCACCAGGAGGCGTCGGGGAAGAAGCTCGAGTACCTCGACCCCGCGACGTCCACGCGGTTCATCCCGCACGTCGTCGAGACGTCGCTCGGCGCCGATCGGCTGGCGCTGGTGACGCTGGTGGACGCGTACCGCGAGGAAGATGTGGAGGGCGAGAAGCGCGTCGTGTTGCGGCTGCATCCGTCGCTCGCCCCGATCAAGGCGGGCGTGTTTCCTCTCGTCAAGAAGGACGGCATGCCGGAGGTCGCGACGCGCGTGGCCGACGGCTTGCGGGCCCGACGCCTTCCCGTGTTCTACGATGACGGCGGCTCGATCGGACGGCGCTATCGACGGCAGGACGAGGCGGGGACACCGTTCGGCATTACGATCGACGGCCAGACGCTCGAGGACCAGACGGTCACGGTGCGGCACCGCGACACGCTCCAGCAAGACCGGATCGCGGCGGACCAGGTCGTGGCGTATCTGGAGGAGCGATTACGCGCGTGAACCTGGACACGCTGGCTGCCCGCGGCGAGACGATGCACCAGGAGCTTGGGCGCGAGTACTACCTGACCGGTGCCGGGCTCAAGGGCGAGCCCGCTTTCCAGGCCGTGTACGATCGATACGCCGACCTCCAGAGCGATGAGGCGCTGGCCGTGGCACGCGCGAGCGGCGTGCCGGAGCTCCTCGAGTGGGTGGTGGACGTCCGGGTGGGGCGGATGGTGGCCCCGCTCGAGGAGCGGCAGCTGTTGTGGGAGCAGTCGGCGACCCTCGACGTGGACGGCCGGCGGATTCCCTACCTCCGGGCGCCGATTGAGCTGGCCAACTCACCCGATCGCGCCTTCCGCATCGCGCTGGACGACGCGCGCTCCCGCATCGGCGCCGAGGGGTTGAGCGCGCTGCGGCGCGAGCGGTTCGCGACCGAGCACGAGGCGGTGGCGGCGCTGCGGATGGGGGACTACGTCGAGGCGGTGGGTACGCTCGCGGGGATCGATCTCGACGCCCTGGGTGGGGAGGCGGAGGCGTTCCTGCGCGACACCGCGGATCTCTACCGCGACGCGCTGCAGCGGCTCGTGTATCGACGGCTGGGCGTGGCCCTGACCGAGCTCGTGCGGGCGGACTCGTCGTGGGCGTTCCGGGCGGATCAGTACGACTCGGCGTTCCCGCCCGAGCGGCTGGTGGAGACGGCCACGCGCCTGATGGCGGAGATGGGGCTGGACGCCAGCCAGGACGGCCGAGTGCGGTTCGACACCGAGGAGCGGGAGGGCAAGCAGCCCCGCGCGTTCTGCGTGCCCGTTCGCGTGCCGGACGAGGTCTATCTCGTGTTGCGCCCGCGAGGCGGCCACAGCGACTACCGCACTTTCTGGCACGAGCTGGGGCACGCCATGCACTTCGCATCGGCCGCGCCGGAGCTGCCCTTCGCGGCCCGATGGCTCGGGGACAATTCCGTCACCGAGGGGTTCGCGATGCTGTGGGACCACCACACGCTCGATGCGGCGTGGCTCGCCCGGTACGTGGAGCTGTCGCGGAAGGATGCCCGGGAGCTCGCGTTCCAGCTGGCGGTGAGCGAGCTGTACCTCATCCGCCGGTATGCGGCCAAGCTGACCTACGAGCTGGAGCTGCATCGCAGCGATTTGCGAGGTCTCGGACCGTCGTACGCGCAGCGGCTCACGGTCGCCACCGGTTTCCGCTACCCCGAGGCCGACCATCTGCTCGACGTGGATCCGGCGTTCTACGCGGCCCGGTACCTGCGCGCCTGGCAGCTCGAGGCGGCGCTCGCCGCGGCGCTCACCGAGCGCTACGACGAGGATTGGTATCGCAATCCCCGCGCCGGCGAGGCGGTGCAAGGACTGATGCGCCGCGGACAGGCGCTGCCGGCGCACCGGCTGACGGCGGAGTTCGCGGATGCCGAGCTCGACTTCGCGCGCGTCGCCGCGCGGCTCGAGGCCCGCCTGCACTGAGACATCGCCCCGCCCCGACCGCACCGAAAGGGGATACCACCGTGAGTCAGCGAACCGAAGCGTTCTCATCGCGCTGGGTGATGATGCTCGCCATGCTCGGCATGGCGGTGGGCACCGGGAACATCTGGCGCTTCCCCCGCATCGCGGCGCAGAACGGCGGCGGCGAGTTCATCGTTGCCTGGCTCGCGTTCCTGTTCCTGTGGTCGATCCCGCTGATCCTGGTGGAGTTCGGTGCCGGGCGGAAGACGCGGGCCGGCCCGATCGGCGCGTTCATCCACCTGATCGGACCCCGCTGGGCGTGGATGGGAGCGTTCGTGGCCTTCGTCGCCGTCGCGATCATGTTCTACTATTCGGTGGTGGCCGGTTGGACGCTGCGGTACGTCGTGGCCTCGGCCGTGGGTGAGATCCCCGGCGCGGAGCCCGGCGCGTTCTGGCAGTCGTACACCACGTCGTGGTGGCCCGTGGTCACGCACGGGGTCGCGATGGGGGCGGGCGCGTTCGTCGTCGCCCGCGGGGTGCGGGCCATCGAGCGTGTGGCGAGCGTGCTCATGCCCATCCTGCTCGTCCTCGTGGTGGTGCTCGCCGTCCGGGCGGTCACGTTGCCCAACGCTTCCGGGGGACTGGCGTACCTGTTCTCCGTGGACTGGGGAGAACTGGCCAACGCCGAGATCTGGGTGCAGGCCCTGACGCAGAACGCGTGGGACACCGGCGCCGGATGGGGGCTCGTGCTCACCTACGCCGCCTACCTCCGGACCAACGAGGACACGGCGCTCAACGCGTTCATCCTCCCCACCGCCAACAACACCGTCTCGCTGCTGGCGGGCATCATGGTGCTGTGCACCGTGTTCGCGGTCGTCCCGGAGCTGGTGGCCCAGCTCGCCGTTCGCCCGGACGCGCTGTCGGCCTATCCCGCGCTGGCCGAGGCGGTGCAGGGGGGGGCGGCGCTGACGCCCGACTTGATTCAAAGCACGATCTTCACGTCGGGGAACGAGGGACTGACGTTCATCTGGATGCCGCAGCTCTTTGCGAGCATTCCGTTCGGCCGGCTCTTCATGCTGGTGTTCTTCGTCGCGCTGGCGTTCGCGGCCTTCACGAGCCTCATGGCCATGATCGAGTTGGCCACCCGCGTCCTGCGGGACGCCGGGGTACCCCGTGCGCGTGCAATCCGGATCGTGGGCATCGGGGGGTTCGTGCTGGGGCTGCCGTCGGCGTTTTCCCTGCAGGTCCTCCACAATCAAGACTGGGTGTGGGGCGTCGCGCTGATGGTCTCCGGCCTCTTCTTCGCGATTGCGGTGATCGGCCACGGGGTCCGCCGGTTCCGCGACGAGCAGCTCAACCACCGCGATTCCGACATCCGCATTGGTAAGTGGTGGGACATCGTGATCGGCATCCTCGTCCCGCTCCAGGCGTTGGTCCTGCTCGTGTGGTGGCTGTATCAGGCGCGCGGCTGGGACCCGACCGGTTGGCTGGCACCGCTCGCCGTGGAGAACGTGGGCACGATCCTGCTTCAGTGGGGTGTGGTGCTGGCGGCGCTGCTGCTGGCGAACCGCTGGATTGCGCGGCACACAGCGGTGGTTCCGGCGCCTCCCGAGGACCGCCCGGCGCCCGCCATCCCCTGATTCGCCCGACGTGCGGTTTCAGGCGTTCCGCGCCATGGTGCAGCGCATGGCCGACGAGATCCCCGAGGGCTACATGGACGGAATCGCGGCGATCGACGTGAGCCGCAAGACGGTTCCGCATCCGACGCAGGACCATGTCTACACCCTGGGGGAATGCGTCCCCCTCGAGACCGGGGCCGAGTACGTCACGTCCCGGGTCGTGCTGTATCATGGCTCGTTCCAGGCGCTGGCGGAGGAGCGCCCGGGATTCGATTGGCGGGGCGAAGCGTGGGAAACGCTGCTGCACGAGCTGCGACATCACCTCGAGTGGAAAGCCGGCGCGCCGGATCTCGAGCGCTACGACTGGGCCGCCGAGCAGAACTTCGCGCGCGAGGCGCGTGAGTCGTTCGACCCGCTGTTCTACCGGTCGGGGGAGGTGGTGGAGGAGGGTGTGTACCGGGTGGACGACGATGTGTTTCTGGAACGAACGGTTCGCGCGCTGCCCCGCGCGGCGGAGGTCCTCTGGCACGGCCACCGATACCGCGTGCGCGTGCCGCAGGCGTCGTTGCCGCTCTATCTCGTGCTCGACGGGCTGCGCCCCGCACCCGCGGGCGAGGCCATCGTCGTGTTCCGGCGCAAACCGCGGCTCTGGGACCTCTTCAAGGGGAGGCAACCTGCCAGCGATGCGCGAGCGACGGCAGAGGAGTTAGAATAGCAAGAGGTGCGGAGCACGAAGCACGGGGCACGCAGCCCCACGCCATACGCCTTCAGCCACACGCCAACCATGACGCACGAAACACAGACGAGCCTTGCACCCGCCGATGTGCTCGATCGCGCCAAGACGTTCTTCGCCGAGCGGGTGCCGCATCATGCGGCGTTCCTGGAGAAGGAGGGCCCGATGTTCGCTGCGTTTCGCGGCCAAGGCGGTGAGGAGCTGACGATCGCGGTCTTCCCGGACGCCCGCGGCACGCGCGTGCGCGGGTCGTCGCTGTTCTTCGATCAGGCGATCGGCCGCTTTTTCTCCACCTTACCTCACCCCGAGGCGGTCGAGGCATGACTGTGGAGCAAGGCATCACGATCCGCGTCTGGGTGGTGCCCGTGTGGGATGCCGTGCGTCTCGAGGTCACCCCGGACTGGACCGTCGCCCAACTCAAGGACGAAGCCCTCGCCCGTGCGACGGGGAAGACGATCGACCCCGCGGCGTATCTCGTGAAGTACCGCGGGGCGCCGCTGCTCGACGAGACCCAGACGCTCGGTGCGCTCCAGCTTGCCGAAGGCGCCCCGTTCATCGTGCTTCCACGGCGGCGGCAGCCAGTCCGCTGAGCGTCCGCCCACCCTCCCACCTGTCGGCCCCGTGACGGTTCACGTCGTGTGGCACCCCGTGTGCCTCGAGCACCTGGCGGGTCCCGGCCACCCCGAGTCGCCCGCCCGGCTCGAGGCGGTGGTGGAGCGCCTGCGGCGCTGGGCGCCGGCCGACGGGCTCCGCTGGCACGAAGCCGAGGTCGCGGAGCGAACGTGGCTCGAGCGGGTGCATCCCCCGGAGTATCTCGAGCGCCTGCGCCGCCTGTCGGCGGCTGGCGGTGGGCGGCTCGACGGCGACACGGCGGCGAGCGCGGCGAGTTACGAGGCGGCGTGCCGCGCCGCCGGTGCGGCCGTCCGGGCGGCGGGCCTGGCGCTCGAGGGCGCGCCGGCCTTCGCCGCCGTGCGGCCGCCCGGCCATCACGCGACGGCGACCGTGGCGATGGGGTTCTGTCTCATCAACAACGTCGTCGTGGCGGCGCGCTGGGCGCTGGACGAGATGGGGCTCGGGCGCGTGCTCATCGTGGATTGGGACGTGCACCACGGCAACGGCACCCAGGACCTGGTGGAAGCGGACGCGCGCATCCGCTACGTGTCGCTGCACCAATGGCCGCTCTACCCGGGGACGGGGCGCGCGGAGGAGCGCGGCGTGGGGAACGTGTTCAACGTGGCGCGGCCGCCGGGGCTCGCGCGCGAGCGGTACGTCACCGATCTCAACGACGCGGTCGCCCGCGCAACAGACGGGTGGCCGCCGGAGCTGATCCTGCTCTCGGCGGGATTCGACGCGCTGGCCGGCGATCCGCTCGCGGGCTTCACGCTGGAGCCCGATGATTACGTGACATGGGTGACGACGTGGCGCGCGTTGGGCGCGCCGATCGCGTCGGTGCTCGAGGGCGGGTACGTGCCGTCGCGCGTCGCCGATGCGGCGGCGGCGCACCTCGCGGCGCTTGCCTGACCCCCCACCCGGTGTAGCTTGCATCCCATGCCGTTCCGGCTGTCTCCCACCTCTCTGTTCGCCGTGCTGCAACCCTGGGGAGAGGTCAACGAACCCATTCACCGACGCGTCGCCCAGATCGCCGATGCCGCCGCCGGTCAGGAGGCACTGTGCGTAGGGTGCGGCGCCGGCGCGGCCGTGCGGTGGTGGGCGCGGAAGTACCAGACGCACGTCGAAGGGGTCGATCCCGACGCGCGCGCGATCGAGAACGCGGAGCGGATCGCTCGAGAGTCGGGGCTTGCCGGCCTGGTGAGCTTCCAATCGGCGCCGGCGACGGATCTCCCCCATGAACCGCAGGTATTCGACATCACGCTCGTCGAGATGCTGCATCTCCTCGGTGAAGACAGCGGTGCGGTGGTGCGGGAGGCCGCGCGGGTGGCGCGACCGATGAGTACGGTGATCGCGATCGTGCCGTTCTGGCTGGACACGCCCGACAAGGAGGACGCACGGATTCTCGCGTCGTTCGGGCTCGTGCCGCACGTACTGGTGGAATGGAAGGGACGGTTCCGCGACGCCGGCGTCGTCGAGCTGACCGTCGAGGACGCCGCCAAGGACGCGAGATGGATCTCCGGGGGATGGCTCGGCATCGTGATCCGGGCGTGGCGCGCGGCCGGATGGAACGGCGTCCGCTCGATATTCAGCCGCGAGTTCCGCGTGCTGCGGGGGCTGGCGCTCCGCCGCATCCTCGGGCTGTCCATCATCAAAGGCACGCGCTGGCCCCACCCGTGAGCGGCCCCGCGTGACCGGCGTCGCCGCCTCGCCGACGGCCTGCCTGGTCGCCCTTCCCCTTCCCGCCGCCCGGCCCTACGCCTACGAAGTGCCGCCGCCCCTGGCGGACCGCGTGCTGCCCGGAGCACGCGTCGTGGTCCCCGTCCGCTCGCGCGAGCTGGTCGGCATCGTCGTGTCGCTCGACGTGCCGGCGGGCGCGGCGCTCCGGCCCGTGCTACTGGCGCCCGATCCGGAACCGCTGGTCCCGCCCGCGCTGCTGGAGCTTGCGACGTGGGTGTCTGGGTACTACGCCTCCCCGCTCGGCCTCACGCTCAAGGCGATGCTGCCACCCGCGCTGTGGGGCGCCTCGCGGCTCGTGGCGGAGCTGTGCGGGGATCCGGCAGCCGTCTCGGGCGTCGCGGCGGACGTGGCCGGCGCACTGCGGCGCAGCGGAGGCCGGGCCGCCGCGGGCGCGGTGGCGCGCCGCCTGCGCCGCCCGGTGTGGGATGCGCTCGCGCGACTGGCGCGGGAGGGCGTGGTGCGCTTGGTGACGGAACCGCCGGATCTCGGGCCCGCCGCCGGCGTGGAGGAGGTGCTGGTGCTCGCGCGCGGGCTGCCCTCCCTGCTCGAGCGGGACGAGGTGTTCGGGCGCGCCGCGCGGCAGCGTGCGGCGTACGAAGCGGTGGACGCGATGGGCGGCGAGGTGAGCGTCCGCCACCTGCAGGACCAGCTCGGGTTCTCCCGCGCGGTCGCCCGCGGACTGGTGGCCCGCGGCGTGGCGCGGATCGAGCGGCGCGAGCGCCTGCGCGATCCGTTCGCCGGCGTGCAGACCGTCCAACCGGCGGAGCCGACGCCGGCGCAGCGCGAAGCGCTCGGGGTGCTGGAGGACGTGCCGCCGGGTGGCGGGGCGCTCCTGTTCGGCGTGACGGGGAGCGGGAAGACGCTGGTGTACCTCGAGGCGGCGCGGCCGGCGGTGGAGCGCGGAAGGGGGGTGATCGTGCTCGTGCCCGAGATCGCGCTTACCGCGCAGACGATCGCGCGGGTCCGCGGCGCGTTCGGCGACACGGTGGCGGTGTTGCACAGCGGTCTGTCGGACGCGGAGCGGGCGGACGCGTGGCGTGCCCTCGCCGCCGGCGTCCGGCGCGTGGCGGTAGGCGCGCGCTCCGCGGTGTTCGCGCCGGTCCGGGATCTCGCGGCGATCGTGGTGGACGAGGAGCACGACGGGAGCTACAAGCACGGCGAGGCGCCGCGGTATCACGCGCGGGACGTGGCGTTCCGGCGGGCGCGGCTCGAGGGCGCCCGCGTGGTGCTCGGGAGCGCGACCCCGTCGCTCGAGACATGGGCGCGGCGCGAGCGTCTCCGCCTGGTGGCGCTGCCGTCGCGCATCGCGGCACGTCCGCTCCCGCCGGTCGAGCTCGTGGATCTGCGGCGGGTGGAGCGAGTGCCCGAGAGCGGCGCCGTGCCGTGGTCGCGGCCGCTCGACGCCGCGGTCGCTGCGGCGCTCGCAGCGGGGCACCAGGCCATGCTGCTCCTGAATCGCCGCGGCTTTGCGCACTTCCAGCAGTGTCCGGCCTGCGGGCACGTGCCTGAGTGCCCCTCGTGCAGCATCGCATTGACGGTGCACCGCACCCCGCCGGCGCTCCGCTGCCACTACTGCGGCCACGACCAGGCGATCCCCGAGATCTGTGCGCAATGCGGCCACGAGACGCAGCGCACGCGCGGCGTCGGCACGCAACAAGTGGAGGAATGGCTCGCCGCCCGGTTTCCCGCCGCGCGCCTCGCACGGATGGATGCCGATACGACGTCCCGCAAATGGTCGCACGGCCGGATACTCGACGCCGTCGCCCGGCGCGAAGTGGATCTGCTGTTCGGCACGCAGATGATCGCCAAGGGACTCGACTTTCCAGGCGTGACCCTGGTGGGTGTGATCGACGCCGACGTGGGTCTCCACCTTCCCGACTTCCGGGCGGCGGAGCGCACCTTTCAACTGGTGGCGCAGGTGGCCGGGCGCGCGGGGCGCGGGCCGGCGGGCGGCACGGTGCTCGTCCAGACCCGATCCCCCGACCATTACGCGCTCGTGGCGGCGGCGGCGCACGACTTTCGGGCGTTCGCGGAGCGCGAGACGGCCGAGCGCCAGGTGCCGCCGTATCCTCCCCACGTGTCGCTCGCGAACGTCGTGGTGAGCGGGACGGGCGAGCAGCAGGTCGCCGCGGCGGCCGTGGAGCTGGCGGGGTGGATCCGCGGCCTGATCGCCGCGCGGGCTCCCGAAGCCGTGGAGGTGATCGGTCCCGCCCCGGCGCCGCTCGCGCGGATCAAGGGCCGGTGGCGCTGGCACCTGCTCCTGCGGGCGCGCGACGCCCGATGGCTGGGTCGGATCGTCCGCTACGCGTCGCGCCGCGCGCCGCACACGGGGCGGAGCGGTGTACGGGTGATCTTCGATCGGGATCCGGTGGCGTTGTTGTAGGAGGAGCGGGAGGAGCGGCAGCTACCACCCCACCACACACCGCCCGGCGGCAGGAGCGGCAGCCCCGCCGGCGTGGGGTGGGGCTGCCGCTGGTGTGGGGAGGTTGAGTGGTGGGGGCTGCCGCTCTGCCGCTCCCGCTTCTCCCGCTCCTCCAAGGAGTTGATACCCGCTCTCGCCTCCGGTATCTTGCGTCGCTCATTTGCGATCGATGCGCGACTTTCACTATCGTCCACCCGATTTCGGCGCGCCGGCGTTCCGGGATGCCCCGGACGCCGACTTCCGCCCGATCCCAGCCGACGGGGTACTACCCGACGGCTTTTTTTCGACTACGAACCTCCCGACGTACGTGAAGGTCGGCGGCGTCTGGAAGCGGCCGCGGGAGCCGCGCATGGACTGCGTGATCGCGCTCGACCCGTCGGGCGAGTTGTACGTGCGGGAACCTCGGCGCCTTCCGCAGGGCACGCCCGTCGCCATGGGCGAAGCGGAGGACGGCGGCTCCGGGATTTACGTGCACCACGAGGGCTTCCTCGGCGATCCGCGCAGCGCCAACGAGTTTCGCTTCATGTCCACTCCGGTGAGTCGCGAGCGGCCGGTGGACTACGCCCGACTCGCGGCGCTCCTGGGGGAGGAGCGGGAACACGGTGGGCGCATTGTGTGGGTGGCCGGACCGGCGGTGGTGCACTCGCGGGCGCGTGAGGATTTCGTATGGTTCATCGAGCGAGGGTACGCGCAGGCTTTCCTCGGCGGCAACGCGATCGCGGTCCACGACCTCGAGTCGGCGATCTATGGGACCGCGCTCGGCGTGACGGCCAGCGGGGAGGCCGCCGCCCACGGGCACGGGCTGCACATGCGGGCCATCAACGCGGTGCGCCGTGCGGGCTCGATCGAGGCCGCCGTAGGGACCGGGCTCGTGACCAACGGGATCATGCACGCCCTCGTGACGTACGACGTTCCCTTCGTGCTGGCGGGCTCGATACGCGACGACGGCCCGCTGCCGGGCGTCATCAGTGACGCGCTGGCGGCGCAGGATGCGATGCGCCACCATACCACCTGCGCGACGCTCGTGGTGATGGTGGCCACGGCGCTCCATGCCATCGCGGTGGGGAACATGCTTCCCGCGTACGTGGAGGACGGGGATCGGCTGCGGCCGCTGCCCACCATCTGCGTGGACCAGGAGGAGTTCGTCGTCAGCAAGCTGCGGGACCGGGGCACGCATCAGGCATTCGGGGTGGTGACGAATGCCCAGGACTTCATGCACGTGCTCCGTCTCTACGTGGAGCGATGGGAAGAGAGACGCCGGCGGGGGTAGCGCGGTCGGCCGCGTCGGGAATGGGGTGGCTTCGCGTGGCCCGCGAGCTGGCCGAGGTGGTGCCCCCGCCGGAGATCGACCGCATCTGGTTGTTCCCACCCGTTCGAATGGACGAGCGGGAGTGGGGGACGGCCGTGGTGTCACGCCGTGGAGAGGGGGATCGGCGACGCATCTACACGGCGAGCTACATCCTGGTGGCGCGCGGGCGCGACCGCGGGCAGGGGCGCGTGGTCGTCGAGGAGGTCGGAGACGGGCCGGAGTCCGTCGTGCGCGAGATCATTGCCGGGGTCCAGGCGCGCGCGGGCGAAACGGAACCCCCGTTTGCCATCGCACCGGAAGAGTGGTATCCAACAGACCATGACGAGCCCCCCACCGAAGGTTGACGGCAAGGCGCTGCTGGAGGTGTTCCGCGGCTATCTCCGCGACAACAACCTGCCCGTGACGCACCAGCGGGAGGCGATCGCGGAGACCGTGTTCTTCGGGAACGGCCACCTGTCCGTCGGCGACATCGAGCGGGGGCTGCAGGCCCGGAGCGTCGCGGTCGGCAAGGCGACGATCTACCGGACGCTCGACCTGTTGATGCACGCCGGGGTCGTGGAGGAGCACGATTTTGGCGAGGGGTTCAAACGGTACGAGCCGCTGGTGGCGCAGAACCATCACGAGCACTTGATCTGCACCGAATGCGGCAAGGTCGTCGAGTTCTCGAGCGAGCGATTGGAGCGGATGAAGTCGCTGATCGCGGATGAGTATGGTTTTCGGCATCACCACCATCGGCTCGAGATCTATGGTGTGTGCCGGGATTGTCAGCAGCGTGACGCGGTCACGCTGGAGGCGAGGACGACTCAACCCGAGGGCGTGAGACGGTGTTAGATCCCCGCAACTTCGTGCCGAGCAAGGCGTTCGTGACGAAGGGCGTCGGCCGGCACAGGGAGAAGCTGACCAGTTTCGAGTTGGCGCTCCGTGATGCGCGCATCGCCCAGTACAACCTCGTGCGGGTCAGCTCCATCTGGCCGCCGAACTGCCAAATGGTCTCCTGGGAGCAGGGAATCAAGCTGTTGCAGCCCGGTCAGGTCGTGTTCGCCGTCGTCGCGGAAGCACAGACCAACGAGCCGTCGCGGCTCGCGGCGGCCGCCATCGGGCTCGCGCAACCGGCGGATCAGAATCATCACGGTTACATCTCCGAGCACCACGCGTTCGGCCAGCGCCAGCAGTCGGCCGGGGATTACGCGGAGGACCTCGCCGCGAGCATGCTCGCCACGGTGCTCGGCGTCCCGTTCGATCCCGACCAGGCGTGGGATCAGCGGCGGGAACAATGGCTGCTCTCCGGGGAGATCGTGAAGACCACCAACATCAGCTGCACGGCCGAAGCACAGGACGACGGCCGCTGGGTCACGGTGGTGAGCGCGGTCGTGTTCTGCGGGTGAACGAATTCCGGGACAGCGGCGCCCCGGCGGGCCTGCCGCCCAAACTGGCCGACCTGTCGTGGGCGCCTCCCGAGAGCTTTCTCGGCGTTCCCGCGGACGAGGCGGTATCGTTCGCCGCCGCCCGGGTCGTCATCCTCCCCGCCCCGTACGAGGCCACCGTCTCCTACATGGGTGGCACCCGCTTTGGCCCGCGCGCGCTGCTGCATGCGTCCCGCTACCTCGAGCTGTACGACCACGAGCTGGACACCGAGCCGTACCGCTGCGGCGTCTACACCCTTCCCCCGCTCAGCCTGTCGGGCGCCGGACCGGCCGCGGCCCTCGCCGACGTGGGACAGGCCGTGGAGGGGCTGCTGGACGCGGGAAAGTTCGTCATCATGCTCGGCGGCGAGCACAGTATCACGCCGCCCGCCGTGCTGGCGCACGCGGATCGCATGCCGCCCGATACCCTATCCGTGCTGCAGCTCGACGCGCACGCCGATCTGCGGACGGCGTACGAGGGCACGCCGTTGTCGCACGCGTGCGCCATGTACCGCGTCCACGAGCGGGTCGGCATCGTCCCGGTCGGCATCCGCTCACTCACCAGCGGCGAGCGCGTCTTGATGCGGGAGCAGGGCATCGAGGCCGTGTGGGGGCACGAGTTGGAAAGCGCGGGTTGGATCGACCGGGTGATGGCCGGCCTGCGCGAGCACGTCTACGTCACGATCGACGTGGACTACTTCGACCCGGCCGTCATGCCGTCCACCGGAACACCGGAACCCGGCGGCGGAGCCTGGTACCCCACGCTCCGGCTGCTCGAGCGGGTATTTCGCGAGCGGACCGTCGTGGGGTGCGACGTCGTCGAGCTGGCCCCGCTCCCCGCCCTCGCGGCGCCCGACGTGCTGGCGGCCAAGCTGGTCTACAAGCTCATCGCCTTCCACGCGCTCGCCTGATCCGGGAACCGCCGGTCCGAGCGCATCGTTAGTCCGGAATAGCCATGGGATCCGAGTCGGTAGGCTTCGCAGTCGCATTCTTCGCCGGCGTGCTCAGCTTCCTGTCGCCGTGCGTGCTGCCGCTCGTGCCGAGCTATGTGTCGTTCATCACGGGGCTGTCGCTCGACGAATTGGAGACAAAGCGCCGGATAGCGATCACCCACGCGCTGTTCTTCGTCGCCGGCTTCACCGCCATCTTCATGGCCCTGGGCGCCACCGCCACCCAGCTCGGGCGGTTCCTGAACCAGAATCAGGTCTGGCTCGAGCGGATCGGCGGGGCGCTGATCATCGTGTTCGGTCTCTACCTGCTCGGCGTGTTCCGGCTCGGAGCCCTCGAGCGGGAGCGCCGGATCCACATTCAAGACAAGCCGGTGGGCTACCTCGGCAGCGCGCTCGTGGGGCTGGCGTTCGGGGCCGGCTGGACGCCGTGCATCGGCCCGATCCTCGGCTCGATCTTGATGGTCTCGAGCACCCAGCAGAGCCTGGGACAGGGCATGGCGCTCCTGTTCGCCTACTCCCTGGGCCTCGCCCTCCCTTTCCTGATCGCGGCGGCCGCCGTGGAGAAGTTCCTCGACTGGTTCAAGCGCTTCCGGCGCTACATTCCCCTCACGACGAAAATCTCCGGCGCGATCCTGGTGTTCGTAGGGGTGTTGTTGGCGACGGGATACTTCTCGCTGCTCGCCGGGTGGCTGCAGGGGTTGACGCCGGAGTTTCTCAGGTCGCGGTTGTAAGAAAGGGCAGAGTGCAACGCGCAAAGATCAGGTGCGCGCTGCACCCTGCACGCGGGGCGTGGGGAATGGGACGGCTAGGCGGCCGCCTCCATCTCCTGCGTGTACTTCCCGAACCGCGCGGCGCTCACGAGCTTGGCCCGGTGGTGGAACGCGCGCTGGGCGGTGGTGACGTTGGCCGGGTCGCCCTTCCACCCATTCAGGGCCTCATCCTGGAGCGCCCGCCCGTAGGAGAAGCTGAGTTGCCACGGATGCTCACCCACGGCGTTCATGGCGTTCAAGTGCGCGGTGGCGACCTCGGAGCTCTGGCCGCCGGAGAGGAAAACGATGCCGGGTACGGCCGCCGGGACCGCGCGGCGCAGGCAGCGGACCGTCGCCTCGGCCACCTCCTTGACGCTCGCCTGGCGCGGACAGTCCTTCCCGGCAATCACCATGTTCGGCTTGAGCAGCGTTCCCTCGAGCACGACCCCGTGCGCGTGCAGGTGGAAGAAGAGGGACGTGAGTGTGGTCCGGGTCACGTCCGCACACCGGTCGATCGTGTGGCCCCCGTCCATCAGGACCTCGGGCTCGACGATGGGCACGATCCCTGCTTCCTGGCACAGCGCGGCATAGCGCGCGAGCGCGTGTGCGTTCGCGTCGATGCAGAAGCGGGTGGGAATGTCGTTCCCGATCGCGATCACCGCGCGCCACTTGGCGAACCGCGCCCCGAGCTTGCGGTACTCCGCCAGGCGGTCCCGCAGGCCGTCCAGCCCCTCGGTGATCTTCTCCCCGGGGTACCCGGCCAGGGCCTTCGCGCCGCCGTCGACCTTGATGCCGGGAATGATCCCCTGCCGCTCCAGCACCTTGGGGAACGGCGTGCCGTCACCGCTGCGCTGCCGCAGCGTCTCGTCGAACATGATCACCCCGCTGATGTAGCGGCCGATGTCGGGCGTGGTGAACAACATGTCGCGGTACGCCTGTCGGTGCTTCTCGGTCGAATCGATTCCGATCTTCTTGAACCGCTTCTCGATCGTGGGAAAGCTCTCGTCGGCCGCGAGGATGCCTTTCCCCTCCGCGACGAGGGCGCGGGCGACCTGTTCCATCTCCTTGGTGTTCATCGGGTACCCCTGGCTATTCGTTATTATAGATATTGGCGTCGGGCCCGGGACACGGAGCGCGATGAGCTAACCGCCGCGTGTCCCGGTTCGTCATGTCAATGAGAAGCTATGCGACCGAACGAGAGCCTGCCAGCCTCGACCGGCAGCTTTTTCCGGCCGTGGTTGATCTGCGCGGAGGCGGTCAGATTCACCGTGTGATGGGGATTACGGCCCTGGACCGGCCAGAGCGTTACGATTCTCCTTCTGTGGGGTCTGACAATCCGAACAGACGGCCACCAATCGCGTCAATACCGCGCACATCGAGCCATATCGTCGGAGGCGTAACACCATGAAGCGCATACGAACGGTCTATGTCAGTGTCGCCGCGGCGGCGGCCCTCTGGGCCTGCGGCGGCGGCGAGCCTGGTGACGACGAGGCCCGGGACCTCAGTTTGGTGCCGGCCGAGTCCACCACGGTGCTGGACGACCAACCCCAGCAAGCCCCGGAACCCGAGCCGCAACAACCGCAGGCGAGCCGTCCTCGTCCCCAGACTCCCCGTCCGGCCCAGCCCCCGCCGCCACCACCGGCGCCGCGTGAAGAGCCCGCACCGTTGACGGTGCCGGAGGGCACCACCGTCGAGTTGGCCGCCACGGACACGATCACGTCGGACGACCACCAGGTCGGCGACCGTCTCACCGCGACCACCCTCTCCGCCGTCCGTGACGCCCAGGGACAAACCGTGATCCCGGCCGGCGCCGTTTTCACGGGGACCATCACGGAAATGGACGCCGATGAGCCGCGCCTGGTGCTCATGTTCAACCGCGTGTCGTTTGGTGGCTCGACGTACGCTCTCGAGGCGAGGACCGATTCCGTGGCCGCCGAGCGGCGCACCGATTCCTTCAAGGCCGGGGATGCCGCCAAGATCGGTGCAGGGGCGGTGGTTGGGGCGGTGGCCGGGCGGTTGATCGGCAAGAACACCAAGGGCGCCGTGATCGGCGGCGCGGCGGGCGCCGCGGCCGGTACGGGCGTGGCCCTCGCCACGCGCGGGGATGACCTGGTGCTGCCCGCGGGCGCGCTCATCCGTATCGTGCTGACGGCCCCGATGGTGTTGCAGCCTGTGGGGGCATAGCCGACGGGCGACAAGCGACACCGCGGGCGCAATACGGGCACCGGTCGCTGCCTGGGCTGCTCATGGCATATGGCTGATGGCGTATGGAGGTGGACAGACAGACCATACGCCATCCGCCATGTGCCATACGCAGTCAGAAGCTCTTCGATCCGGCCCTGAGTCGCTCCCCGCCTACCTCCCCGCCGCTCCCCCGCCTCTCCGCGGGTCCGCCACGCCCAGCCACCCCAGACCGTCTCGGATGATGGCCGCCACGTCTCCACTGAACCCGCCCCGCTCGCGCAGCGTGTGTCCGCGGCCCGCGAGCTCGCCCTGGACCGTGGCCGTCAGGCCGCCCGGTTCGAAGAAGATCTGGTCCGGGAGCGCCTGATGGTGGATGCGCGGCACCGCGACGGCGAGCGGCAGGCTCATGTGGTGATCGATGACGTTGGAGATCACCTGCGTGACCGTGGTGATGATCGTGGGCCCGCCCGGCGTTCCGAGGATCATGAATAAGGCGCCGCTGGTGTCGGTCACGATGGTAGGCGTCATCGCCGAGAGCATGCGCTTGCCCGGGGCAATGGCGTTGGCCTCACCCTGCACCAGGCCGTACTGGTTGGGGACTCCGGGCGCGGACGTGAAGTCGTCCATCTCGTTATTCAGCAAGAATCCCGCGCCGGCGACGGTGACGCCGTTGCCGTATCCCGAGTTGATGGTGGTGGTGACGGCCACGGCGTTTCCCGTCGCGTCGACCACCGAGTAGTGGGTCGTCTGGGTTCCGGCCTCGGCGGTGGGCGGCGTGTCCGGGGTGGGCGTCGCCCGGGTCGGGTTGATCTCGTTGCGCAGCGAGGCGGCGTACGTCTTCGAGAGCAGCCGGTCGAGCGGCATCTGGACGAAGGCCGGATCCCCCAGGTAGCGGTTGCGGTCTACGAACGCGCGGCGCATCGCCTCGGCCACGAGATGCACCTGGTCGGCCGAGGCAAACGCCGGCAGGGGGGCGAAGCCCTCGAGGATGTTGAGGGTCTCCGCCAGCGTGACGCCGCCGGAGCTGGCTGGCGGCATGGAGTAGATCGTGCGCCCGCGGTAGGTTGTTTCGATGGGCTCGCGCCACTTGGGGCGGTAAGCCGAGAGATCTTCCCGGCTGATCAATCCGCCGCCCCGCTCCATCTCCGCCACGATGAGGTCCGCCACCTGCCCGTGGTAGAACGCATCCGCCCCGCCCTCGGCGATGGCCATGAGGGTCCGGGCCAGGTCGGACTGGACCAGCCGTGTGCCCGGCGGGGGGGCCTGCCCGTTGGGCAGGAGGAACTGGCGGCGGGACGTCTCGAAGCGGCGCAGGAGCTCGGCGGCGCCGGCGAGCGAGCGGCTGCGGTACTCGTCGAGCACGAACCCGTCCCGGGCGAGCCGGATGGCCGGCGCCATCACCTCGTCGATGCCCAACCGTCCGTAGCGCGCGTGTGCCTCGACCAGGCCGGCGACGCTGCCGGGAACGCCTGCCGCCCGGTGACCCACCACCGCGTCCTCGGTGAGGCGCCCGGTGGAATCGACGTACATGTCGCGCGTGGCGCGGCCGGGTGCGGTTTCGCGGTAGTCCAGCGCCGCCGACCGGCCGTTGGCGAACCGGATCACCATGAACCCGCCGCCGCCGATATTGCCCGCCTCCGGGTGCACGACGGCCAGCGCGAAGCCCACGGCCACGGCGGCGTCCACGGCGTTCCCGCCCGCCTCCAGGATCTCCACGCCCACGTCGCTCGCGGCGGGACTGCCCGAGACCACCATCGTGCGGGCGGCACGCACCGCGGTCACCCGCTCGAGCAGGGGCCAGTCGACCGGGACGTTGGCCGGTCTCGGCGCGATCACCGGCGCGGCGGTGGGGCCGCCGCACGCGGCCATCAGGCCGAGGGCGAGGACGGACGAGTGCGCTATGGATCTCGAAGCGATCATCGGGACGCTCCGCGTTGACCGGTTAGGGAAGTAGCCCGCAATTTACCACGCCCCCACGGCCGAGCCATGACCACATCGGATTTTCACGATCCGCGTCTCACCGAGCGCCGGAATCCCCGGACCGTCGACATCGACAGGGCGTCGTCGGTCGCGATCGTCGATCTCATCAACGCGGAGGACCGTGCCGTTCCCGAGGTCGTGCGATCCGCCCGGGAGGACATCGCCCGTGTGATCGATCTCGTCGTCGAGGCGTTCGCGTCCGGCGGGCGTCTCGTGTACGTGGGCGCGGGAACGAGCGGACGGCTGGGGGTGCTTGACGCGGCGGAGTGTCCACCGACGTTCGGGACGCCCCCCGAGCTGGTGGTCGGCCTCATCGCGGGCGGCCCAGCGGCGCTCGTGCGGAGCCAGGAAGGTGCCGAGGACGACCGGGAGGCGGGCGGGCGCGCGATGGACGAGCGCGGGGTGTCCGCGCGGGACGTGGTGGTGGGTATCGCGGCCAGCGGCACGACGCCGTACGTGCGCGCAGCGCTCGAACGCGCGCGGAAGCTGCGCGCGCGCACGGCGCTCGTGACGTGCGCCGATCCCCCGGATGACCTGGCGCGCGGCGTGGACGTCGTGATCGCGCTCCGCGTGGGGCCGGAGGTGCTCACGGGCTCGACGAGGATGAAGGCGGGGACCGCCACCAAGCTCGTCCTGAACACCATCTCCACCGGCGCCATGATCCGGTCGGGCCGGGCGTACGGCAACCTGATGGTCGACCTCGTCGCCTTGAGCGACAAGCTGAGGGATCGCGGAGAGCGGATCGTCATGGAGACGAGCGGCGTGCCGCGCGCCGCCGCGCGGCGTACCATCGAGGCGGCCGGCGGCAGCGTCAAGGTCGCGATCGTGATGGCCCGGCTTGGCATCGATGCCGCCGACGCGCGCCGCCGACTCGAGCGGGCCGGCGGGCTGGTCCGCGGCGTGGTGGGTGATCCGCCGCCGGTGGCTCCGTGAGCGAGCTCGCCGTCGGGTTGATGTCGGGCACGTCGCTCGACGGGATCGACGCCGCCCTCGTGGAGATCGGCGGCGAGACGCGCGTGCGGCTGATCGAATTCCTGACGCAACCGTTCGACCCCGAGCGCCGGGCGCGCGTGCTCCACGCGACGGCGCACGGGACGGCGCGCGATCTCGCGCTGTTGCACGTGGAGCTCGGTGGCGCGCTGGCCGACGCGGCGCTGGCGGTCCTCGGGCGTGCGGGACGCACCCCGCGCGACCTCGCCCTGGTCGCGTCGCACGGCCAGACGGTGTGGCACGAGCCGGGCCGGGCCACGCTCCAGCTCGGGAGTGCGGCCGAGCTGGCGGAGCGTCTCGGCGCGCCCGTCGTGAGCGATTTCCGGAGCCGCGACGTCGCGGCCGGCGGGCAGGGGGCGCCGCTCGTGTCGATGGCCGACGTCATGTTGTTCGGCCACCCGGCCGGGGGGCGCGCACTCGTGAACCTGGGTGGCATGGCGAACGTCACCTGGGTGCCCAGGCGGGAGGACGTCGGCGGGGTCGTGGCGTGCGACACGGGTCCCGGCGTCGCGATCGTGGACACCGTAACCCGGATGTTCGCGCCCGACCTGCCGTACGACGTCGACGGGCGCCTCGCCCGCGCCGGGGCGCCGGAGTCGTCGGTCGTCGACGACCTGCTGGCCGCGCCGTTCTTCGCGGCACCGCCCCCCAAGAGCACGGGGCGCGAGACGTTCGGGGAGACCTACGCCGTGGATCTCGTGGACCGCGTCCGCGCCCGCCGCCCCGGCGCCACGCCGGCGGACATGGTGGCCACCGCGGTCGCGCTGACGGTGCGCGCCGTGGCCCTGCACCTCGATCGTCTCGCGCCAGCGGGGACGAAGGCGGACGTCCTCGTGTCCGGCGGCGGCGCCCGGAACCCCGTCATGCTCGAGCAGCTGCGCCGGGCGTCCCGGTTGCCCGTGCGGCCGTTCGACGAGGAGTTCTTCGACGGTGACGCCAAGGAGGCGGTGGCGTTCGCGTACCTGGGGTGGCGGACCCTGCGCGGGCTGCCGGGCAATGTGCCCGGAGCTACGGGAGCGAGGGGAGGGCGGGTGTTGGGGGTGGTGACGGGGTAGGGACAGGGGAGAGGGGAGAGGGGAGAAGCGATACGGGCACGAGACACCAGGCGCGAGATAACTCTGGCAGCTCCGCAACGATGCCGAGAACGCCACGGGCTGGGGGAGGTCTTCTCCCTTCTCCCCTCCCCCCTATCTGATCCCCTCCAGCAGCCTCGCCGCCAGATCCGCCCGAACGCCGAACAACACCCGTCCGTCGGATCCCGGTTGGCCGCCGTACAGCACGCCGATGACCTCGCCGGCGCGGTCGAAGATGGGGCTGCCGCTGGCGCCGGGCGCGCCGTAGCCGAAGACCTGGATCTCGTCCTCGATGACCTTGCTGACGGAGCCGGGGGTGAGCGTCGTGCGCGCCACGGTGCGGTCGTCGCGCTCGGACATGGGGAGGTCGGTGCCGAGCGGGAAGCCGATCAGCGCCACGGGATCGCCCTGGCGCACGGTGTCAGGGCGCGCATTGAGGCCCTTGACGACCGGCGTGCCGCCGCGAATGTCGACCTTCACAACCGCGAGGTCCGCGTCCTCGGCGATGGCGAGCACGCGGGCGGGGAAAAACTGGTCCGAATCGGCGAACCTGGCACCCAAGCGGGTCGGCGTTCCCCGTCCCGACTCGCCGGCCACGATGTGCCGGTTGGTGAGCAGCGTGCCGTCCCGCCGGACGGCGAACGCGGTGCCGGTCACGACGTTGCCGGGGCCGTACTCCACGTACAGCATTGCGATCGCGCGCTGGTTGGCGTCGGTGATGGCACCGTAGTCCACCTGCGCCGCGACCTGCTGGTACTGCACCGACTCCGCGAGCTCGGCGAGTTGGCCTTGCAGCTCACGCACCCGTTCTCCGTCGCCGGCTCGGCGCGCCACTCCCAGCGCGTCCGAAACGTCCGTCAGCCGGGCCTGCGACGTCCGCAGCGCCTGCTCGAGGTCGTTGACGCGCCCCTCGAGCGCTCGGATCGTCGTATCCGCCGCCAGCCGGACGCTCTCGGCTCGGGCCTGGAGGGCCGTGGCGACCTGTTGCTGGCGTGCCCGGGCCGCGCGGCTGTTCCAGATGATGAACCCGGTGGCGGCCGCCAGGACGGTGGCCACCACGAGGATGCTCGCGGTCCGAATCGTCTTCGTTCGCTTGCCGACTTCGACGCGGACGCGCTCCTCGGTGCTGCGGCGGCGGACGCCGGCGGACGGCATGCGTTCGGTGCGGGCGGCCGCGAGGATTCCGTCCGGGGTGGCGTCAGGGACGAGGCGGAATTCGAGCGCCGGACCGTCGGTCCCGAATTGGATCTGGTCGGTGTCGGCGAGCGGGGCGTCTCCGGTGATGCGGTGGCCGTTGACGAATACGCCGTTCCGGCTGCCGAGGTCGCGCACGATCCAGACGCCGCCCTCCTGCTCGATGAGCGCGTGGCGTGCCGACACGGCCAAATCACGCCTCGGATCGAAGCGCAGGTCGGAGCTGGTGGCCCGCCCGAGGCCGATGGGGGACTGGGAGAACACCTGGGTGTGCCCCGCCAGCGTCCCCGAGAGGACCCGGATCTGCGCCTTCACGGGCGAGGCGTCACCACCCGAGGGCGGCGAGCGCGATCGCGGCGGCCATCAGCAGCCCGGACGCCACACCCGCTACGATCATTCGCGGGCGGTCCTCGGGCGCAGGCTGCGTGCTCTCCGGATAGGTGGGGACCGGCTCCGTGATCGAGTCGGCGTCGAGCATCGGGAAGACCTTGTGCCCCACGCGCTCGCCGGTGGTCGAGTCGCGCAGACCGTCTCCGGAGAAACGGGCAACGAGGACCGTGATGTTGTCCGGGCCTCCCCGCTCGTTCGCGAGATCGATGAGCTCGCCGCACATGTCCACCAGGTCACGGTCGTTGCGGGAGACCACCTGCGCGATCTCGTCCTTGCGGACCTGCCCGGAGAGGCCGTCCGAGCAGAGCACGAGCACGTCACCCCGGCGCACGGGTTGGTGGGTGAGGTCGACCCGCACCTTGGCGTCGGGGCCGAGGGCCTGGAGAATGATGTTCCGTCGTTCGCTGCGCTCGGCTTCTTCCTCGGTGAGCTCGCCCGCGTCCACCAGCCGCTGCATGAGCGATTGATCCTTGGTGAGCTGGATGGCGTCGCCGTCCCGCACCAGATATGCCCGGGAGTCGCCCACCTGCGTCAGGTAGATCGTGTCACCGAGCAGCCCGACGGCGGTGGTGGTGGTGCCCATGCCTTTCAGGTCGGGATGCTCGCGGGCGTACGCGTGGATCTTCGTATTGGCCCGTTCCACCGCCTCGCGCAGCCGGTAGGCGAATTGGCGCGGCGTGGTCTCCGACTCGACGATCCAGGTGTTCGTCAGGTGCTCGTAGATGGCCGCCGTGGCCATCTCGCTCGCCACCTCGCCGGCGGCGGCGCCGCCCATGCCGTCCGCCACCATGAAGAGCGAGCCCTTGTTGCCAACCTCGTGCTCCCGGACGTCGGGCTGGAGCGACGCCCGCCGGTTCGTGAGGTCGGCCACGAGGAACGTGTCCTCGTTGTGGTCGCGCGTCTTGCCGACGTCGGTCTTGGCGAAGACGGAGACGAGGATGCGGGAGGACTTGGAGAACGTGAACAGGCTCACGGCTCGCACTCGTAGAGGACCGTTTGGGCCTGGCGGTACAGCTGGTTCCCACGGTCGAGGTCGATCGCGCGGGCGATCCAGCGGCACGCTTCGGCCTTCACGCCGTCGTTGTCGGGCCCGTACGCCTCGGCAACGATCTGGGCGAACGATGCCCGGAGGTCGCTCGGGAGGCGGTCATCGTTGTAGTGCCCGATCGCTTCGGTCCGCGCCGATTCCCGCCCGGCGGCGTTCGAGATGCTGCGCCCGATGCGCACGAGGTCGTTTTGGATGGCCTGCACGTCGGGTGCCGGCGGCGTGCTCCCGCCGTCGTCCGGTCGTGGGCCACCCACGGTGTCACTGTCCGGTTGATCGCCCGCCCCGCTCGTGTCGCCCGTCGTGCCGCCGAGGTCCGTGTTCGGCGCCGTGCCGCGGTCTTCGCTGGATAGCACCACCGAGCTGTCTGCCGGCACGAGTCCTTCCTCGCCGCCGCCGTAAATCATCACGGCGGCTCCGGCGCTGACCGCGCCGACCGTGACGAGCGCGGCGGCGATGGCGACCACCGGTCGCTTCTTGCGTGCCGGAACGGGGGACCGCGTCATCTGCGGCGTGTAGCGTGGCGTATCGGGCGTTTCGCGCGCCGTCCGCGGGCGGTCCGATACACGGGTGGCGGGAAGCGCCTCCGTGGCCGCCGCGTCGATGAGCTGGGTGGCGCTGGGCCGCCGGGGCGGTTCCGCGGCGGGCGCTTCGGGAAGCGCCTCGATCGCCCGCCGCACGTCCTGCACGAACGCCGCGGCGCTCGCGTAGCGGTCGCCCGGCATGCGCTCGAGCGCCCGATCCATTGCCTGCTGCAGCTCGTCGGAGAACGTCCCGCCGGCGTACACCTGCGCCAGCTTCAACGGCTCGTCGGTGAGCCGCTTGATCAGTGCCTCCTGGGCGGTGTCGGCGGGGAACGGGAGATCACCGGCGAGCGTGCGGAACAGCACCAGCGCGAGCGAGTAGATGTCGCTGCGGCCGTCGAGCACGTCGCCCGACAGCTGTTCGGGGCTCATGTACTCGGGCGTGCCGATCACGAGCCCGGTCTTGGTGACCTTCTGGCCCTCCTCGCCGCCGATCGCCTTCGCGATGCCGAAGTCGACGACCTTCACGACGTCCGCGCCGTCGCGGCCGTGGGTCACCATGATGTTGTCGGGCTTCAGGTCGCGATGCACGATTCCCAGGTCATGGGCGGCCTGGAGCGCGTCGCCCGCCTGTCCGAGGAGCCGGGCGGCGCGGCGCGGCGGCAGCGGGCCTTCGCGGCGCAGCAGCTCGTTGAGGGTCTCGCCCTCGATGTACTCCATCGCGAGGTAGATCAGCCCGTCGCTCGTCTCGCCGAAATCGTAGATGGCGCAGACGTTCGAATGGTTGATGCGCGCCGCGTTGGCGGCCTCGCGGTTGAACCGCGCGACGGCATCGGCGTCGTGGGCGAGCGCCTTGGTGAGCACCTTGATGGCGCTCTTGCGCCGCATCTTGACGTGCTCGCCGAGGTAGACGGCGCCCATGCCGCCCTCGCCCAGCTTGCGCTCGATCCGGTAGCGATCGGCGAGGACGCTTCCCACCAGATCGCCGCCGGCCGCCGCCCGGAGCGTCGCCCCGTCGTTGGGGCAAAAGTTCGTATCGTCAGGCCATTGCGTGCCGCAGACCGTGCAGACCTTCACGGGATTTCCAGCCGCAGCATCTTGTCGCCGACGAGAAAGCGGGATTGCTGCTCGAGCGACGCGTCACCGCGCACGGCGAGCGCCACCCCGTTGCGGCTCCCCAAGTCCACGACGACGAAATCGGCGTCTTCCGAGCGGACCTCGGCGTGGGAGCCGCTCATCGACGGGTCGTAGGGGAAGATCCAGTCACCCTTGTCGCGGCCGATCACGAGGTTGCGGCCGGGGGAAAGGTGTACGGCATCGCGCTCGGAGCCGTCACTCCGCAGCTGGATCAGCTTGGCGATATCCGCGCTGGGGGTGAGGCTGCCCATGCGCCGCGTGGCGTCGTCCTCCGGCGGGTGCGGACCGGGATAGCCGAGCCGACGGAACCGCAGCACCTGGGACCCGATCAACAGGAGATCTCCATCCTCCAGCTTTTGCGGGTCCTTGATGAACCGCCACGTGCCGTTGCGGCTGCCGAGATCGCGCACGATGAAGCGCTTGTTCCGGACCGAGATCTGCGCGTGCAGCGGGGACAGGAAGAGATCATCGCGGAACTCGATGTCCGCACCCGAACGCCCGACCGTCGTCTCCGGACCGGCGAGCGCGTGCCGGCTGATCACGGTACCGGCCTCGTCGAGCAGGGCCAGCTGGCCCTCGACGTCCGCCCGCTTGGCGGCGAATGCCGAAGTGCCGCTCTCGCGCGCTTTCGGGTCCAGGGGCTTGCCGCACGCGGCGCAGAAGGCCGCGCCGGGGGCGGGCGGCGTCCCGCAGTGCGGGCAGGCTCCGGCGGCCGGCGCTGGCCCCGTCACCCGCTTGCCGCAGTTGGGACAGAACGGCATGCCGGCCACCGCGAGGTGGCCGCACGCCGGGCACCGGGCCGGCGCGACGCCGGCCGGATTGGCACCGGTCATCGGCCCACGCGGGGAGCCGGCGCCGGCGCCCGCCGGGGGGGAGGCGAGCGCCGTGCCGCAGTCACGACAGAACCGGGCCGCATCGTCGTTGGGCCGCCCGCAGTGGGCACAGGTGATCACTCTCGAGTGTGAGCGTTGCGCGCGAAGCGTCGGTGGCGGTCAGCCAATCTACACCGACCGAAAAAACCGGTCAACCGATCCGATTGACGTAGCTCGTTGATTTCATGTAGCTTCCGCCACCATGCCGCGCGCCTTCGCCGCCGGGATCGCGCTCCTGGCCGCCGCGATCGCCATGGCCTGTGGAGGTCGCGGTGCCTCGATCGAGCCCGCTCCCGAGACGGTTCCGCCGCCGCCGGCCACCGGTCCGTTGCGCGTCCACGTGGTGTATCCGCCCACCGAGGGGGGAAGCGCCGGGTCGGGGGAGGCGATCGAGGTCCGCACGATTCCCTCGTACCTCATGCCGCGGACGGACTCCGCGTTCATCTTCGGTTCCACCGGGAATGCCGCCGCCGAGTTATGGGTGAACGGCGAGCCGGTGCCGGTCTACCCGTCCGGCGGCTGGATTGCGTGGCTTCCCGTGATTCCCATGGCGGACTCGCTGGCCGCGTTCGACGTGCTCGCGGTCCGGGGCCACGAAGCGGCGCGCGTCCGCGTGGTGGCGCCGCTGGCCCCGCGGTACGTCCCCCCCGCCACGACGGCGTGGATCGACACCACGAGCTTCCGTCCGACGGGTCGCGGGTGGATCCGGCCGGGGGAAGGCGTGACGCTCAGCGTCCGTGCCGTGCCGGGCGCCCGGGTCTTTGCCCGTCTGCTCGACGGCTCGGTCATCACGTTCGTAGAGGAGCTGTCCCCCGAAGCCGTTCCTTGGGGGGAACGCGCCTTCGGCACGGAGGCGCCGCGGCTCGGCCCGCCGGTGCCGGGGCGGTACGTGGCGCAGTGGGACGGTCCGATTCCGCCCCATCCCGGCGACGTGCTCGGCACACCGGCCCCCCCCGACACGGCGCTGCCGGCCGGCGCCGTGGTCGAGGCGATCGTCGGTTCCGATACGGCCCGCGTCACGTGGCCGCTCAGGGTGGCGGTGCTGGACCCGGCGCACCCGACGGTGGCGGTGGTCGACGACGACACGGCTGGGGTAGGGAGCGACAGCGTGCTCGCGGGACGGCCGGCGCCGAACGCCACGTACCACTGGTTCTTCCCTGCCGGTACCAGGGCCGTCGTGGACGGGCGGTGGAACGACCAGGCGCGCCTGCGGCTGTCCCGCACGACCGCGGCGTGGGTCGATGCGGCCGACGTGCAGCCTCTCCCGCCCGGAACACCGCCCCCCAGTGGGGTGGCCGGCTCGATGCGTCTCACACCGGGCGAGGCGAGCGTCGTGCTGCGCGTGCCCCTGCCCGCTCGCGTCCCGTTCCGGGTGGACGAGAGCGAGCACGTGCTGCGGCTCACGCTGTACGGCGTGGCGGCGGACATGAACTGGATCCAGTACGGGGGCACGGATGCGTTCGTCGAGCTGGTCGAGTTCGCGCAGCCCGCGGAGGACGAAGTCGTGATCACGACGACGCTCGCGCAGCCGGTATGGGGATACCGCACGGCGTGGCGGGGGAACGACCTGCTCCTCGAGATCAGGCGGCCGCCGCCGATCGACCCGGCGCACCCGCTCGTCGGGCGCGTGATTGCGGTCGATGCCGGGCATCCCCCCGGCGGCGCCACCGGACCCACGGGCGTGCGGGAGGCCGACGTCGCGCTCGCGGTCGCCCTGGAAGCCGCCCGGCTCCTGGAGGAGCGTGGGGCGTCGGTGGTGCTCACCCGCACGGCGGACAGCGCGGTCGGGCTCGCCGACCGTCCCCGTCTCGCCGAGGCCGCCGGCGCCGAGTTGCTCGTGTCGATTCACGCCAACGCGCTGCCCGACGGGATGAACCCGTTCGTGAACAGCGGCACGAGCGTTTACTTCTTTCATCCCCGGGCGGCGGCGCTGGCGCGGGCGATCGACCGGGCGCTGGTGCGCGAGTTTGGGGCGCGCGATCTTGGGGTGGGGCGCGGCGATCTGGCGCTGGCGCGCCCGACCTGGATGCCCGCCGTGCTGATCGAGGGACTCTTCCTGATGCTGCCCGATCACGAAACCGTGCTCGCGAGTGGCGAGGGGCAGCAGCGCTATGCGCGCGGTATCGTGGAAGGTCTCACGGTGTTTCTCCAGGGGTGGGGCGGCGAGGCGCCCCCCGGGCGGTGAACGGCTCGCTCCCGGGCGGGGTATAGTAAATAGGAAATAGTACAAGGCATGCGGACACAGCTCTCCAAGCACGCCGCCATATCGGCGGCGCTTCTCGGTATCGCGGCGTGGACGACGCCGTCGCCGGCTCAGAGCCCCCCGGAGCGGGACAGCCTCGAGGCGCTGCGAGGCGCGCTCGCGTCCCGGGAGGACTCGGTGGCGCTGGTCGCGCTCGAGGCCCGGATGATCGAGCGCGCCCGTGAGGACCGGGACGATGCGTTCCTGCATCTCGAACTGGGATTCGTGGCGTACCGCCTGGCCGAGCTCACCGGCGAGCGTCGCCACTACGACGATGCGGCCTCGGAGTTCGAATGGGCGGCGGAGCTGAGGCCGCAGTGGCCGTATCCGTGGTACGGCCTCGGGCTAGCGGAGCTGGCGCTCGGCGAGCATCGCGTCATCGCGATCGAGAACCTGCGGCAGGCGCTCGGCATCGATCATCTTTCCAAGGCGGCGGGCGCATTCGCGCGCGCGACGGAGGCCGACCCCGCCTTCGTGAGCGCCGTGGTGGACCTGGCGACCACGGCGATGGCGCAGCGGATCCGACCACGCCTCGACGTCGCCCTCGAAGCCGTCCGGCGCGCGACCGCGACGCCCGCCGGGGCCGACCCCACCATCTTGCTCGCCCGGGGGCGGGTGGAGCGCGAGCTCGGGGAAGGAGATTCGGCCGTCGTGGCATTGCGGCGGTATCTGGACGTCGCCGGCGATTCGAGCGTCGGGCTTCTGGAGCTGGCCCGGACGCTGTACTTCATGCGCCGCCAGGACGAGGCGCACTCGGCGTACTACGAGGGCGCGAGGCAGGCCCGCTCCACCGACGCCGTGGCTCTCTACCGCGGCGACATCGCCTGGGTCGCCGAGCCCGACGAGCTGGAGGCGTTCGACGCGGCCTCCGGCGCGGAGCGGGCCGAGTGGCTGCGCCGGTTCTGGACGAAGCGCGACGTCGCGGAGGTGCGCGGTCCGGGTGAGCGGCTGGCGGAGCATTATCGGCGTTACTTCTACGCGCTGCGACACTATCGGCTGGTGTCGCTTCACCGCCGGTACGACGTCGTCAACCCCTACCGCAACGACCAGCAACTGTTCGATGACCGGGGGATCATTTACGTGCGGCACGGGGCGCCCACGCGCGTGGCGGTACAGAGCGGTGTGGACTTCGACCCGAACGAGACGTGGCTGTACGCTGATCCGGACGGCGAACTCCTGTTCCATTTCGTCGCGCGGGACGACGTCGCCGACTACCGGTTGGTCGAGAGCCTGCTCGACGTCTACGGACTCGAGACCGCGGTGCAGATCCAGACGGGCGCCCTGCCGGTGAGCGTCGCGGCGGAGCTGTTCGCGTCGCGGGCCGCGCTCCATCCGGTATACCAGCGTCTGTCGTCGGTCGCATCCGCCGGGTTCGGGCCCGTCCTCGCCACCGAGCGGCGCTTGGGGTCGCGCTCCATCGATCGGGGGACGACGACCGACAGCTATCCGCTCCGGTTCGAGTCGTCGCTCGACGCGGTGGTGCGGAACTACGTGGTGGCCGATACGGCGGGCGGCGGCCAGCTGCTGGTCGTGTTCGCCATTCCCGGTCCCTCCTTGGTGCCGGAGCCGCTGGGCGACGGCGTGGCGTATCCCGTCGAGATGCGTCTGGCGGTTTCCGCGGCGGGTGACCGCGCGGTGGCGTTCCTCGACACGACGCGAACGTTCCTCACGCCGGACGTCCTCGCGTCGAACGAGCACCTCTCCGGGTTCGTGGCGTTGCCGCTGACGCCCGGGACGTATGACCTGCGCGTCGCCGTGGCGCAGCCGGGCCGCGACATCGGTCAGGTGCTCCGGCGGGACGGCATCGTGGTGCCCGAAGTGACGCCGCCGTCGTTCACGATGAGCGACCTGATCCTTGGCCGCGAGGGATCGGGGCTCGCCTGGCTGCACGGCGACGTCACGGTGGATCTCAATCCGCTGCGCGTCGTGCCGCGCGGGGCGAATCTCCAGCTGTATTATGAGATTTATGGGCTGGTACCGGGCACGTCGTACCGCGCGCGCGTGGAAGTGAAGAAGCAAGGGGGCGGATCGGTCATCGGCTTCTTCAAGAAGCTGTTCGGCGGCGGCGGGCCGCCGATCGCCCTCACGTTCGACGGCGTCGCCACGGGTCCGGTGACACGGATCACGCAGACGGTGGCCCTGGAGGCGCTGGATCCCGGCCAGTACACGCTCCGCGTCGTGGTGCAGGCCCCCGATGGTGACGCCCGTCACGTTCGCGAGGAACGCTTCGAGGTGATGGGCACGTAGTTTGCGCCTTGACGGGGTCGGCTCATATTCATGACGGCCTCGACTCGGCGAACACTGGGGCATCTTGCAATGTTTTGTTCACGTTGCGGCACTGAAGTCGATCAGAGCGCGAAGTTCTGCCCGTCGTGCGGGCTGGACTTGCGTTCCACGACGCCCATGGCCGCCGTAACGCCCGAGACCAGTGAATTCCAGGCGGTCGGGGACGCCCTGAGCGACGAGTACGAGCTGCTCGAGGAGTTGGGACGCGGGGGGATGGCGGTCGTCTACAAGGCCCGCGAAAAGCAGCTCGACCGCGTGGTCGCCATCAAGATCCTGCCTTTCTCGCTCGCGTTCGACGGCGAGTTCGTCGAGCGGTTCCAGCGTGAAGCCCGGACGTCCGCACGGCTCGAGCATCCCAACATCATCCCGATTTATCGCGTGGGTCAGGCCGGTCGCGTGAGCTACTTCGTCATGAAGTACCTCCGCGGGAAGCCGCTGGCCAACCTCCTCGCGGAACGCGGCACGCTGCCGCCCACGGAGATCCGGCAGCTGTTGAAGGAAACGGCGCGGGCCCTGGGGTACGCGCACCAGCACGATATCGTCCACCGCGACATCAAGCCCGACAACATCATGTACGACGAGGCGGGGCACGCGGTGGTCACCGATTTCGGGATCGCGAAGGCGGCCTCGGGCTCCCGGCTCACGGGCACGGGGATGTCGATCGGCACGCCCCACTACATGAGCCCCGAGCAGGCGCGGGCGCAGTCGCTCGACGGTCGCAGCGACCTCTACTCGCTTGGGGTGGTGGCGTACCAATGCCTCACCGGCGTCGTTCCGTTCGACGGCGAGGACGCGTTCGCCATTGGCTACAAACACATCATGGACGCGGTGCCGGTGCCGAAGCTCGAAACGCCGGAAGCGCGTGGCCTGTTCGGCGTGATCCGTCGCATGATGGCCAAATCACCGGCACAGCGCTTCCAGTCGGCCGAAGAGCTGATCGCCGCGCTGGACGGCGACGGCCGTCCGTCGCTCGATGCGGCTCCCACGGCGATCGTCTCCACTGCGTCGCATCCGCGGCGGTCGTCGTCCGGCGCGACGGTGCCGACGCCCACGACGCCGATCCCCCGGGTGGACCCCCAGTGGACGCCGCGTCAGCGGGCGGTCCGCCAGGCGAAAAAGAAACGGTCCGGCGTGCTCGTCGGCATGTTGCTGCTCCTCGTGTTGGGAGGTGGCGGCGGGGGCTACTGGTATTACGGGATGGGCGCGCAATGGCCGCCCCCGTGGCCCCCACCCTGGCCACCCTCGATCCCGGCACCGGTCGCCGAGCTGCTCGGTCTCGACTCGGCAGGCGCCGCGCCGGCCGACTCCTTGCCGGCGGACTCGTCCGCGAGCGCGGACTCGCTGCTTGCGGCGACCGATGAGCTGGCGGCCGACGTGACCGCGCCCGACAGCGCCGCGGCGCCGCGTTCCGTCACCGCGGCGCCGGCGGCGGAACGGCCCAATACCGGCGTGCTCGTGCTGCGGGGCGCGCCCCACCTGGGCAAGGCCACGGTGGACGGCGAGCCGGCCGGGGATTCCGTGGTGAGCGTGCCCGCGGGCTCGCACCGGATCGCGGTGACGGCGCTCGGCTACGAGAACTTCGGCACCACCGTCGCCGTGGGCCGCGGCGAGCGCGTAGTCGTGCACGTGCAGATGAGCCGGTCGGAGTCGACCGATTCGTCCACGCCGGCGCGGCCCGACCCGTGCGCCACGCCGGACGACGGCTACAACGCCGACGGCGCGTGCTTCGACACGCCGCCCGCGCCCCGATCCGCGCCGATCGTGGATCTCCCGGCGGGCGTCGACCAGGCGCCCGCGCCCGTGATGCTTTGGATCAAGGTCGCGGCCGACGGGACGCCCCAGCGCATCGTGCCCACCGGACGGCGCACCGATCAGCAATTCGCCTTGGAGGCCATCAAGCTTGCCCGACGCATGTCCTTCGAGCCCGCCCGCAAGGCCGGCCGGCCGGTGGACGCGTGGGTGCGAGTGGCGTTCCGCGGTCGGCCCCGCTAGCCTCCCGGATGATCGATCCCAGCGCGTTCATCGCCCCGGGCGCCGTGGTGCTTGGGGACGTCAGTCTCGGGCGCCGCGTCAGCATCTGGTACCACACCGTCATCCGCGGCGACATGGCGCCGATCGTGATCGGCGACGAGAGCAACATCCAGGATCTCACGATGGTGCACGTCGACGAAGGAGTGCCATGTACCGTTGGCCGGCGGGTCGGCGTGGGTCACCGCGCCATCCTGCACGGGTGCACGGTCGAGGACGAGTGCCTCATCGGGATGGGGGCGATCCTCCTGAACGGCGCCCACGTCGGCACGGGGTCCGTCGTGGGGGCGGGGGCCCTGCTCACCGAGGGCCTGGTGATCCCGCCGGGCTCGCTCGTGCTCGGCGCGCCCGCACGGATCGTGCGCCAGGTCGACGACGTGCTCCGAGACCGTATCCGGCAGACGTGGGAGCATTACGTCGAGCAGGCGGCGCGACACAGCCGAGGGGAGTTCCCGACTGCCATGGGAGGACGGAGAGCACAGTAACCAGATTTGTGATGTGAATTACGAAGCTCCCTGTATGCAGTGGAGCTTTCGGCGCTATTGCGGTTTCATCTGGTCGCTCCTACCTTGCCCTTCCGCGACGTCGACCCATTCGTCTCGACGGAATCCGCACCCAAGCAGCCGTGTGTCTCGCTGACCGCCCGCCCATGCGGCGGCGGTCGTCGTGCTTCGGTACCCGGCTGACGTGTGGATCGCCTTGCGTTACGTTGCAGGGGACGTTGCGATGACCACGACCATTCGCTTCCCGCCGAGGTGACATGGGTACATCGGGCGAGTCCAGGCACGGGCCGGCACTCGAGTTGACGGAGAACGCCACCACCGTGCTCCGGCGCCGGTACCTGATCAAGGACGATCGGGGCAACCCCGTCGAGGAGCCCGAGCACCTCTTCTGGCGCGTCGCCCGGACCATCGCGGCCCCGGACGCGGCGTACGGCGCCAGCGAGGGCGCGGTCGAGGCGCTGGCGGAGACGTTCTACGGCCTGCTGGCCACCCGCGTTTGGATGCCGAACAGCCCGACGCTCATGAACGCGGGCCGGCCGTTGGGGCAGCTCTCGGCGTGCTTCGTGCTCCCGGTCGAGGACGCGCTCTCGAACCAGAAGAGCGGCATCTACGACACGCTCCGGAACATGGCGCTCGTGCACCAGTCCGGCGGCGGGACCGGGTTCGCGTTCTCGCGGCTCCGCCCGAAGAACGACGTGGTGCGGTCCACCATGGGGGTGGCGTCGGGCCCGGTGTCGTTCATGTCGCTGTATGACGCGTCCACCGAGGTCGTGAAGCAGGGCGGGACCCGGCGCGGCGCGAACATGGGGATCCTCCGGGTGGACCATCCCGACATCCTCGACTTCATCACCTGCAAGGACGACATCACCAAGATCACGAACTTCAATGTCTCGGTGGCGGTCACCGACGCGTTCATGGCCGCGGTCGCCGAAGGGCAGGAATACGACTTGATCCATCCGCGCAGCGGCGCCGCCGTGGGGCGGCTGGACGCCCGCCGTGTGTTCGGCATGATCGTCGACGGCGCCTGGAAGACCGGCGAGCCCGGCGTGTTCTTTGTGGACCGCGCGAACCAGTACAACCCCGTGCCCCACCTCGGGAGCTACGAGGCCACCAACCCGTGTGGCGAGCAGCCGCTCCTTCCCTACGACGTCTGCAATCTGGGCTCCATCAACGTCGGCGCCTTCGTGCGCGACGGGGACGTGGATTGGGACGGCCTGCGCCGTGCGGTGCACCTGTGCACGCATTTCCTCGACAACGTCATCGACGCCAACCGCTATCCGCTGGAGGAGATCACCAGCCTGGCGCAGCGCATCCGGCGGATCGGTCTTGGGGTGATGGGGTGGGCGGACTTCTTGATTTGCCTCGGCGTCCCCTACAACTCCGATGAAGCGATCGAATGGGCCCGTCGGCTCATGGCGTTCGTCGACGAGGAGTCCAAGGTCGAAAGCGAGCGCCTCGCCGAGCGGCGCGGTGTGTTCCCGGAGTGGGAGCGGAGCATCTGGGGGCCCGACTCCACGTGCGCGCGCGACGCCGCCGGGAACCGCGTGCGTCCCATGCGCCGGCTGCGGAACTGCAACCTCACCACTGTCGCCCCCACGGGAACCATCTCGATTCTGGCAGGGTGCTCGTCCGGCATCGAGCCCCTCTTTGCCGTGGCGTTCATGCGCAACCAGGCCGGGGTTCTCATGCCCGACGTGAACGCCGACTTCGTCGCGGCGGCGCGACGCGAGGGATGGTACTCCGAAGAGCTGATGCAAGGCATCGCCGAAGAAGGGCACATCCATTTCGAGTCCGTACCCGCGAAATGGCAGCGTGTGTTCGTGACCGCACACGACGTGACGCCGGCATGGCACATCCGGATGCAGGCGGCGTTCCAGGAGTTCACCGATAGCGCGATCAGCAAGACCTGCAACTTCCCGCAGGCCGCCACCGAAGACGACGTGCGCCAGATCTACGAGCTGGCGTTCCGGCTTGGCTGCAAGGGCGTCACCGTCTACCGGGACGGCAGTCGCGAGATGCAGGTCCTCTCGACCGGCAAAACCGCGAAGAAGGTGAAGGAGTCGGCGGCCGACGGCGTCGCCGCGGCCAAACGGGAGCTCGCCGAGCTGTTGTCGCAGAACGCGGAGCTCGAGGCGGAGCTGGGCCGGACGCGCCGGCGCCTCCACGAAGTCGAGGCCGAAAACCTCCAGCGCCGTGCCAAGCGCGCCCGGCCCGATCTCCTCAAAGGCTCGACGCGACGCGTCGAAACGCCGCTCGGTACGATGTACGTCACCGTCACCGAAGACGACCGCGGGCAGCCGTTCGAGGTGTTCATGAGCCTCGGCAAGGCCGGCGGTGCGCTCATGGCGGACGTGGAGGCCATCGGACGCCTGATCTCGCTCGCGCTCCGCTCCGGGATTCCCATCGAGGAGATCTACCGGCAGCTACGCGGCATCTCTTCCGATCGGGTAACCGGTCTCGGCCCCAACAAGGTGCTTTCGGTGCCCGACGCGATCGGCATCGCCATCGAGCGCTGGATGCAGGAGAAGCAGGGGATTCAGCAGGACCTCCTCGAGGTTCCGGACGCCGAGCCCGCCCCGGCGGCGCAGGTGCCGTCGCCGGGTCCCGCCGGGACCCTCTACCAGCCGACCTCTGACGAACAAGTCCAATTCGTCGGCGCGTGCCCCGACTGCGGCTCGCAGCTCGAGTTCGCCGAGGGCTGCGCCAAGTGCCACGTGTGCGGCTACAGCGAGTGTGGATGACGGATCGCTGGCGGTGACGCGTTAGCCGCCTGAGGTGATCGGATGGGCACCCACCGCGTCGTGATCGTCGGCGGAGGGTTCGGCGGTTTGTACGCCGCGCAGTCGCTGGCGCGCGCCCAAGCCGAGGTGCTCGTAGTCGACCGGCGCAACTTCCATTTGTTCCAACCGCTTCTCTATCAAGTGGCCACCGGCGGCCTGGGCCCCGGCGATATCGCCTCGCCCGTGCGACATGCGCTCCGGCGCCAGCGCAACGCCCGCGTGCTGCTCGGCGATGTCGCCGATATCGACGTCCGAGACCGCCGCGTCATTCTCCGCGACGGTACCGTGCCGTACGACACGCTGATCCTCGCGGCGGGCGTCCGCAATCACTACTACGGCAACGACCGGTGGGCGGCGGTGGCGCCCGGCCTCAAGACCATCGAAGACGCAATGATCATCCGGCGTCGCGTGCTCTCCGCGTTCGAGCATGCCGAGTGCGAGCCCGATCCCGAGCGGCGGCAGGCGTGGCTCACGTTCGTCGTCGTGGGGGCGGGCTCCACCGGCGTGGAGCTGTCGGGCGCCTTGGCGGAGCTGGCGCATCATACGCTGCGAAAGGAGTTCCGGACGTTCGACCCCCGGACCGCCCGCGTGCTGCTCCTCGAGGGCGGCGACCGCGTGCTGCCAGGCTTTCCCCCCGAGCTGTCGCTCCGCGCCACCCGCTCGCTCCAACGCCTGGGCGTGGAGCCGCGCACGGAGACGTTCGTGCGCGATCTCGACGAGGAAGGCATCGAAGTGGAGGTGCGCGGGCGGCGCGAGCGGCTGGTGGCACGGACCGTGGTGTGGGCGGCCGGCGTCACGGGCTCACCGCTCGGGCGTGTGCTCGCGGACCGCACCGGGTGTGCGCTCGACGACCTGGGCCGGGTGCGCGTCGGGACGGACTTCAGCGTCACCGGCCATCCCGAGATCTTCGTGATCGGTGACCTCGCCCATCTCGAGCACCGTGGCCGGCCGCTCCCGTGCATCGCGCCGCCGGCGATCCAGGCCGGGCGCTACGTCGCCCGGCTCATCCGGGCGCGGCTGGCCGGCGGGGCGGTTGGTCCCTTCAGGTACCTCGACAAGGGGAGCCTCGCCACCATCGGCCGCGCGGCCGCCGTGGCCGAGTTCCGCGGTCTCAAGTTCTGGGGCCTCCCTGCGTGGCTGGTGTGGCTCGTCATCCACCTCCTGTACCTGATCGAGTTCGAGAACCGCCTCCTCGTGCTCATCCAGTGGGCCAACAACTACGTGACCAGGAGCCGGGGCTCGCGCTTGATCACGGGCACGTGCGACGAGTCGACGTCTACCTGACGGCAACCCCTGCATTCCGCAACGCTCCCAACCGGAGAGCTCCAATGTGCAGCGTGCGGAGTGCAGAGCGCCTCCCGCCTTAGCCGTTGCGCCTTGCACACTGCTCGTTGCTCCCTTCCGCCCCGCCTGTAACCAGCCTCCCGATACGCCTATATTCCCATCGCCATGCCCATCCCCAGCAGACGCCCCACCGTGACGACGTGGATCGGCGACGTGCCGGTTGGCTCCTGCCATCCTATCGTCGTGCAGTCCATGACGAACACCGATACCGCGGACGTGCCTGCCACCGTGGAGCAGGTCGCGGCGCTCGCGGAGGCGGGCAGCGAGTTGGTGCGGGTGACGGTGAACAACGACGCCGCCGCTGGTGCCGTACCGGAGATCGCGCGGCGGCTGGCGGACCGCGGCGTCACGGTTCCGATCGTCGGCGACTTCCATTACAACGGGCACCTCCTGCTCACGAAGTATCCCGCCTGCGCCCGCGAGCTCGCCAAGTACCGGATCAATCCCGGCAACGTGGGTGCCAAGCGGCGCGACGAGAACTTCCGGACCATCGTGCGGATCGCCGTCGTCAACGGCCGGCCGGTCCGGATCGGTGTCAATTGGGGCTCGCTCGACCGCGCGCTCCTCACGGAGCTGATGGACGCGAACGCCCGGCGTGCGGAGCCGCGCGAGGCCCGCGACGTGACGCTGGCGGCCATGGTCGAGAGCGCGTTGCGCTCGGCGGCCCTCGCGGAGGAAACGGGGCTGGGGCACGACCGCATCATCGTGTCGGTGAAGATGTCGCAGGTGCAGGATCTGGTGGACGTGTACCGGCTCCTGGCGCCGCGCTGCGACTATCCGTTGCACCTCGGCCTCACGGAGGCGGGGATGGGCGCCAAAGGCATCGTCGCCAGTGCCGCCGGGCTGGCGATTCTTCTCCAGGCAGGGATCGGCGACACGATTCGCGTCTCGCTCACGCCGCGCCCCGGCGGGGACCGGACCGAGGAAGTGCGCGTCGCGCAGCAGATCCTCCAGGCCATGGGGTTGCGCAGCTTCACGCCGCAGGTGACGGCCTGCCCGGGGTGCGGCCGGACGACGAGCACTTTTTTCCAGGAGATGGCGGAGCAGATTCAGGAGCATCTCCGCGCCCGCATGCCGACGTGGCGTGAGCACCACCCGGGCGTCGAGAACCTCCGCGTGGCGGTCATGGGGTGCGTCGTGAACGGGCCGGGCGAGTCGAAGCACGCCGACATCGGGATCTCGCTCCCCGGGACGGCCGAGGAACCGAAGGCGCCCGTCTACGTCGACGGCGCCCTGAAGCTCACGTTGAAAGGCGATCGCATTGTGGAGGAGTTTCTCCAGCTCCTCGAGGAGTACGTTGCGCGCCGCTACGCGCCGGCGTCCGGTGAGGCGCTGGCACCGGATCGCTGAGCGGACGCCAGCGACCGCCGGGGACCGTCGTACCCACCGTGACATTCCACCGACCAGGAGGAACGTGATGGGCGCGCGCGTCCGCGGCATGGTGCTCTGGGGGCTCGTGGTGGCCGGGTGCGAACATGCCGCGCCGTTCGACCTGCCGCCGCCCGAGCCGCGGGGCCCGTTCGACCCCGCGATCCCCCGGCGCCTCACCTTCAACACCGGCGACGACCGCGCGCCGATGGTCTTCGCCGATACCGTCGTCTTCAGCCGGTTGGAGCCGGCGCGCGCGGACCAGGATCAATGCTTCGGGTTCCTCCAGGTGGAGGGCGGCGTCCTCTCGCGCACCGTGTGTCCGGGAGGGCCGCTCGCCGACCAGCGGCAACAGCTCTGGTCCGAGCCGGCCGTGTCGCCCGACGGCGTACGCATGGCGTACGTCGTGCGCGAGGGGCCCATCGGACGGGCGTTTCAAGGGTCTCAAGTGATCGTGGTGGCGCCGTTGGCATCGCCGGGCGAGGCGACGGCCACGTTCAACGGTCGCGTGGTCCTCCCCGACGGGCGCGAGGCCGCCGAGATCCGCCGGCTGCGCTGGTCCGGCGAGGCGACCCTCCGCTTCCTGGCCGGCGTGCCGGATCCCGTGACCAACCAGTTCACGCCGTTCGCCGTCGCCGAGCTGGACGTGGCCTCGGGCGACGTGGTGGCCGCCGCCGGCGTGGACCAGCCGGCGGCCTACGCGACCGCGCCGGACGGCGGGGTCTGGTACGCGTCGCGGACCGACCCGTCCCTCCTGCTCCACGTGCCGGTGGGGTCGGACACGCCGCAGGCCGTCGGCCGCTTCGGCGCTCCCGTGATCGATCTCGAAAACGGCGGCGATGTCCCCGTGGCCGTCACCTCGACGGCTACGGTGGAATGGCTCGACCTCCAGACCGGGGTCACCGGAGGCGTGCTGTGGACGGGAAGCGGCCCCCTGCGGGTCGCCGGTGTACCCGGTACGCGACGCGTCGTGGCCGAGATCGTTTCGGCGGGGGCGCCGGATCTCTGGTTGCTCGAGATCCGTGGGGCCAACTGATGGCTGCGACAGCGGCGGCAGGAGCGGCAGCGCGGCGGAGCGGCAGCGCGACCGGGTGCAGCGCCAACTGTCCCATGCCATGTGCCGTACGTCGGCGGGGTGGGGCAGTCGCACGGCTGGCTGCGGCGGCCGCCCTGTCGGCGGCAGTGGCCGTCCCCCTCCACGCGCAGGCCGGCGGGGCGGTGGTGGGCCGCGTCACGGCGGCCGACAGCCAGCCGGTGGTGGGGGCGGTGGTCGAGCTCGGCCGCGGGGTATACGGTGCGGTGACGGATCAGGACGGCACGTTCCGCATCGCAGAGGTGCGGCCGGGCACCTATCGCGTGGTGGTCCGCGCCGTGGGGTACCGGCCGGCGCAGCGGGACAGCGTGGCGGTGACCGGTGGGCAGACGTTGCGTCTCAACGTGAGCCTGGTGCGCGAGGCGGTGGAGATCGAGGGGGTGGTGGTCGAGGCCGAACCGGACCGATTTCTCGATCCGGAGATCACCGAGACCGTCCAGCGGATCGACGGCGAGGAGTTGCGTGCGCTGCCGTTCACGACCGTCGAGGAAGCCGTCGCCGCGCGCGCCGGCGTGGTCGACGGCTCGTTCCGCGGCGGGCGGCTCGGGCAGGAGGTGTTCGTCGTCGACGGCCTCGCCATCAAGAACCACCTCGACGCCTCCAGCTCCACGCTCGGTATCCGCATTCCGGCGGTGGCGCTGGAGGAGGCCACGCTCGTCACCAACGGGTTCTCCGCCCGGTACGGACAGGCGCTATCGGGCGTCATCTCGACGGTGACGCGTGACGGCGGCGACCGCCTCGAGGGCCGGCTCGCCTACGAGTCCGACCGTCCGCTCCCCGACGGCGGCGACGTCGGGCTCGACCGCGTCGTGCTGTCCGGTGGCGGCCCGCTGATGGGCCCGCTGCGCTTCTTCGCTGCGGCCGACGCCCAGGCACGGATCGACGACGATCCGGTGAACGCGCCGCGACCGGTCGACCCGCGTGACCCGCGCTCGGAGCGTCCGTGGCTCCTCCCGCACAACGCGGGAGAGCGGTACGACCTGCTGGGGAAGCTGACCGTCCCCATCGGCGCCCGCCAAACGGTTCGCCTGCTGGGCGTGCTCTCGGAGCAGCAGCGGCTGTTGTTCGAGCCGGCGCTCAAGTACACCGAGGGTGCGGGTCCTGCGGAGCGCGTGAGCGGCCGCCTCGCGATGGCGCACCTCCAGCGCGTATCGGGTCCGGACGAGCGCAACACTACCATTCTGGAGTTGCGGGCCGGCTACTTCGAGTCGGAAGGCGTCCGCGCGCCGCTCGTCGAGCAGCCGGACCGGCGGTTCGGCGCGTTCACGTTCGAGCGGTTCCGGTTCGCGGGCGCCGCAATCGCCGAGGCGCGCGATTCGGTCGCGGCCCTCGACGCGGTGCCGGGCTTCGCGGTTCCCGCGTTCGAGGACGACACGCCGTGGGGCGTCCCGGCGTTCTTCGCGACCGCCTCGCCGCGCGGCGAGCTGCGGCGGAACCGGTTCCGCGAGGCGCGTATTCGCGCGGACGCATTCCTCGGGCGGGGCCGCGCCACGGATCTCCGCGCGGGCGGCGAGTATGCGTCACAGCGGGTGGAGACGTTCACCCGGCTGGAGGCCTACCGCGCGGTCGCCGACACGGCGCCCGCACCACGCCGCTCGACGTTCTCGCCGTTCCAGGCCTCGGGATACGTCGAGCTGCAGCAGCGCGCGAGCGACCTCACCTTCACCCTCGGCGTGCGCGGCGACGTGTTCGACGCGCGCGTACCGGGTGACACGGCGACCGGCGGCACCAAAGTCGCCGTCAGCCCGCGAATTGCCGTCTCGACGGCGCTCGCCGGGGCGACGGTGATCGCGAGCGTGGGGCGGTTCGCGCAGCCCCCGGACTTCCAGTATCTGGTGGACGCCGCGTTCGACGACTCGTTGCGGACGGGGCGCTTCCGCCAGGGCAACCCCAATCTCGGGTTCGAGACGAGCATCCAGTACGAGCTGCAGGTGCGCGTGCGCGCCGGAGCGCACGTGGGCATCCGGGGCGGAGCGTTCGTCAAGCGGCTGGACGGCCTCGTGGCCTCCATCCCGCTCGGATTCGATCCCGACAGCGCGATCTTCGGAAACGGCGACTTCGGCAACGTACGGGGCGTCGAGCTGGAGGTGGAGCGGGAGTACGCCGACCACTGGGGCGTGCGCGTCACCTATGCGCTGCAGCACGCGGAAGCGACGGCCTCCAACGCGCGTGACCTGTTCCGCCGCCTCCAGATCTCGCCCGACGAAACCGACACGATCATCCCGGCCACGGTGGCGTTCCCCCTCGATTTCGACCGGCGGCACGCCCTCATCATCGTGGGGCGCGGCCAGGTGCCGCGCTCGGCGGGCGCCGTCTTCGGCGGCTTCCAGGGCGGTGTGGTCGCGCGGTGGAGCTCCGGGCTGCCGTACTCGCGCACCACGGCGGACGGCGATTCGCTCGTGGGGCTCCCGAACTCCCACCGCCTGCCGTTCCAGTTCGGCATCGACCTCCTGCTGCGTCGGGAGTTCCCGCTAGGCGGGCGGCGGCTCGCCGTGTACGCCGACCTCCGCAACCTGACGAACCACCGGAACGTGATCGCCGTGCGCCGGGATACCGGCGAACCGGGCGCGGGAGGCCCTCAGATCGCCGAGGCGGCGCAGGATGCGTTCAGTGCCAACCCTACCCCGATACCCTACGAGTCGCCCCGCTATCGCGCCTGGGCCGACCTCGACGGCAACGGGCTCATCGAGGGTCCCGGCGAGCTGTTGCCGCTCTACGAGCGGGCCGCCCGCGATTTCCTACAGCCGCTGTTCTCCTACGGCCCGCCACGGCTCGTGCGCCTCGGCATCGAGGTCGCGTTCTGATCGCTCGTGATGTAGCCTTGCATCACCGATGACGACACGTCCGATGCCGGTGGGTGATGACGCCGGGCTCGCGGCCGGCACCGCGGACGCCGTGGCGGCGACGCTGGCCGGTGCCCGCACGGTGGTGGCCGTCACGGGCGCCGGCATGTCCCAGGAGTCGGGCGTCCCGACGTTCCGCGACGCGCAAACCGGTCTGTGGGCGCGCTTCGACCCCGCCGAGCTGGCCACCCCCGAGGCGTTCCGCCGCGATCCGGAGCGGGTGTTCGGCTGGTATCTGCGGCGGTGGACGCTGGCCCGCCGGGCCGAGCCGCACGCGGGGTACCGGGCGCTTGCCGGGCTTGCCGACGTGTTCGACGAGCTGCTCGTCGTCACGCAGAACGTGGACGGATTGCACCGCCGCGCCGGGAGCCCCGACGTCGTGGAGCTCCATGGATCGCTGGAGGCGTTCCGCTGCGCGGACGCCGGTCACCCGTTCGCTGCGGACGGGCTCGAGGCACTGGCGGGACGGGTGCCGGATGGCCCGGTGGCGCCGCCGCGCTGTCCGGTGTGCGGCAGTCCGGTCCGGCCCGGCGTCGTGTGGTTCGGCGAGGGGCTGCCGGGCGCCGCGGTGGAGCGCGCCTGGGCCGCCGCCGAGTCGTGCGACGCGATGCTCGTGATCGGCACGTCCTCGCTCGTGTTTCCGGCGGCGAGCGTGCCCGAGATCGTGCTGCGTCGCGGCCGGCCCGTGATCGAGATCAACCCCGACCGCACGCCCCTCACCCCGCGGGCGCGGGTGTGGTGGCCGGCGCGGGCGGGGGACGCCCTGCCCGCCCTCGCCGCCCGTCTCCACGCCGCATGACCTACGACCCGCGATTCCGCCGCACCAAGATCGTCGCGACCCTCGGCCCGGCCTCGGCGAAGGAGGACGTGTTGACCGCAATGGTCGAGGCCGGCGTCAACGTGGTGCGGATCAACAGCTCGCACGGCGAGCGCGCCGAGCGGGTACGGTGGATGCAACTGGTGCGCCGCGTGCGCGAGCGGCTGGACAAGCACATCGCGCTGCTGGTGGATCTGCAGGGTCCGCGGATTCGCGTGGGCGCTCTCGAGCGGCCCATGGAGTTGGTATCCGGCGCCGAGGTCGCGTTCGCGCCGGAGCTGCGGGCGCGCCCCGGTGAAATCCCCACGACGTACGAGGCCCTCGCGGACGATGTGCACCCCGGCGCCAAGATCCTGCTCGACGACGGGCTCCTGGCGGTCGAGGTGCAGCGGGTGGAGGGCCAGCGCGTGCACGGCGTGGTGCGCTACGGGGGCGTGCTCAAGAGCCACAAGGGGATCAACCTGCCGAACGTGCAGGTGAGCGCGCCCGCCGTGACCGACAAGGACCGGGATGATCTGGCGCTGGCGCTCGAACACGGAGCGGATTTCATCGGGATCTCGTTCGTCCGGCGGGCCGAGGACGTCGAGTCGCTGCGCGGCCGCGTGCCGGCCGAGGTCCACCTCGTCGCCAAGATCGAGAAGTCGGCTGCACTCGACGATCTGGACCGGATCCTGGGCGTGGCGGACGCGGTGATGGTCGCGCGTGGCGACCTGGGCGTCGAGCTCCAGTTCGAGGAGGTCCCGCTGATCCAGAAGCACCTGATTGCCCAAGCGGTGCGGAGCGCGAAGCCGGTGATCACGGCTACGCAGATGTTGGAGTCGATGGTGCAACACCCCCGGCCCACCCGCGCGGAGGCGTCGGACGTCGCCAACGCCATTCTGGACGGTACCGACGCCGTCATGCTGTCGGCGGAGACGGCGGTGGGCGCGTATCCCGTCAAGGCGGTGGAGGCGATGGTCAGGATCATTCACGAGATCGAGCGCGCGACGCTCGACGATCTGGCGCCCCGGCGCCGCCGCAGCGATCTCCTGGCCGAGGCCGACGTCGAGTCGGCCATCGCCATGGCCACGAACATCGCGGCGCATTCGTTGCGGGTGCCGTTGATCGTGAGCTTCACCAAGAGCGGCTTCACGGCGCGCAAGATCGCGGCACAACGCGGCGGCGCGCCGATTCTCGGACTGTCCACCGAGCCGACCACGTGTCGCTTCCTCTCCCTCGTCTGGGGGGTCGTGCCGATGCTGGCGGACCGGGTCCCCACGTACGACGCCATGCTGGACTGCGCGCGCGAAGGGCTGCTGCGCGAGGCGCTGGTGGCCCGCGGCGACCGCATCGTGGTGACCGCGGGCGTTCCGTTCGAAGTCCCCGGGACCACCAATCTCCTGAAGATCGAGACGGTGTGAGCCGGCAGCTGGTGGTGCTCGGCTCCGGCACGTCGTTCGGGGTGCCGGTCATCGGATGTCGATGCGCCGTGTGCACCTCCGAGGATCCGCGCGATCGGCGCACCCGGGTCGCCGCCGTGGTGGAAGTGGGCGGGACGCGCCTCCTCATCGACACCCCGCCCGAGCTGCGCCTCCAGCTGGTGCGCGAGGGTATCGCGGAGGTGGATGCGGTGCTCTATACCCACGACCACGCCGACCACGTCCACGGCATCGACGACCTTCGCGCCGTGACGGTCCGCCGCGGCGCGCTGCCGCTCTACGGCCCACCCGACACGATCGCCCGGTTGGCCGAGCGGTTCCGCTACATCTTCGACGACGCGGTGTTGGCAACGCCCGGCTCGTCGAAGCCGGAGGTGACACCCATGCCGCTCGAAGCCGCTCAAGAGGTCGACATCGCCGGCGTGCGGGTCGTGCCGGTCGAGCTCGACCACGGGAACATGGCGGTGTTCGGGTATCGTATCGGGGCGCTGGCGTACCTCACCGACGTGAAACGCGTGCCGGAGGACGCCTACCGGCAGCTGGCGGGCGTCGAGACACTGGTGATCAACGCGTTGTTCGACCGCCCCCATCCCGCACACCTTTCCATCGGGGAGGCCGTGGACGTGGCGCGCCGCATTGGAGCCGCGCGCACCCTCCTCACCCATCTGACGCACCGGTTCGCGCACGCCGACCTGGCGGCGCGGCTCCCGGCCGGCGTGGAGCCAGCGTATGACGGCCTGCGGGTGGCCTTTTGACGGCGCTTTGCGGTACTGATAAATTGCCGTGTGGTAGGCATCAACAGGGCGCTGCGCCATGCGGTTGCCCGTTCCAGTAGGAGCGACAATGAGACACGTACGCGAAGAACCGGTGGTGGTGATCGAGCGGCAGAGCACGGGATTGGGCTCGTTCTTCTTCGGCCTCCTCATCGGTGGCGGCCTGGCGCTGCTCCTGGCGCCGCAGAGCGGCGAAGAGACCCGCGCCGTGCTACGGGTGCGAGGCCAGCGGCTGCGGGACGCGGCCGCCGCCGGCGCCGAGGAGTTGCAGGACCGGGTCGAGGACGGCTACGAGAAAGCGAAGGCCCGTGTGGAAGAGGGATTCGAGAGCGCGCGGCGCACGCTGCATGAGAAACGGTCCGGGGCTCGCGACGCGTATCAGGCCGGCAAGGCCGCCGTGCATTCTGCCCGCGACGAGTTGGAACGCCGCCTCGCCGAAGCCCGTGCGACCCGGGACGAGCCGTCGAACGACGACGAGGCATAAGCTCGACCGCTGATCCCCCGTTTCGCACACCCCGACACCGCGGGTGGGCGTATTCCCCGACGGGGTTCATCCGTCGGGTGCTCATCGGGGCATACGAGGACAACGTCCTGTTTCTCGCGAGCGCGCTCACGTTCGACGCGTTGCTCGCGGCGCTCCCCTTCGTCGTCCTCCTCCTCTCCGTTCTCGGCGCCGTCGTGCGGTCGAGCGGAGACGCGCTCGCGGACATCCTGCAGCTCTTTCACGCATTGATCCCGTCCACCGCCGGCGCGGAAGAGCCGTTCCGCCGGTCGGAAGATCTCCTGAGGGGCGTGGTGGAGAGCCGGGCCGAAGTGTCTCTGGTGGCCATCCCGTTCTTCGTGTGGTTCTCGACGCGCTTGTTCAGCAGCGCGCGGAACGCCCTGAACGACGCGTTCGACACCGACGAGGGGCGCCCGTACATCGTCGGGAAGGCCCTCGACTTCTGTCTCGTGCTGCTGACACTGCTGCTGGTGGTACTGAGCATCGTGTTCACCGTGCGCACCGCGTCGCTGCCGCTGCTCGGACGGGTGTTCGGGGACGTCTCGACGTTCGCCCTGGGCGTCGTGCTCTTCTTCGTAGTGTACATCGTGCTCCCGTCCCGCCGGATTCGGTGGGACACGGCGCTGGTCGCATCCGTGGTGGCCTCGGTCGGCTTCGAGCTCGCACGGCGCCTGTACGGGTTGTACTTGAGCGAGTTCGCGACCGTGGACCGGCTCATTTCCAATGCGAATGCCATCGCCGTGCTGCTGCTGGTGGTATGGATATACTTCACCGCCCTCGTGTTTCTGCTGGGCGCCGAGGTGGCGGAGACGTACGACCTCGCGCGACGGCAGCGGCAACAGCGGGCGGTACTGGCATGATTGCAGATTGCAGATTGGCAATTGCAGATTTGACCGTGAATCGTAGGGCCGGACCGATGGGCGAGCGTGCGGAACGATCGACCAATCTGCAATCTCAGATCTGCAATCTGCAATCTGCAATCCCATGATCGATCTTCGCTCCGATACCGTCACCAAACCGTCCACCGCGATGCGTGCCGCAATAGCGCAGGCCGAGGTCGGCGACGATCTCCTCGACGGCGACCCGACGACGCGGCGGCTTGAAGACCGGATTGCGGAGCTGCTGGGCATGGAGGCGGCGCTGTTCTTTCCGTCCGGCGTGCAGGCCAACCAGGCCGCCTTGTGGCTCCTCACGGAGAAGGGCACCGAGGTCGTCGTCGAGGCGGATTCGCACCTCGTGCATTACGAGAAGGCGGCGCTCGCCGCCCTCTCCGGCGTGCAGATCCGTCCAGTGCAGACGCCGGACGGCCTGCTCACCGGGGCGCTGCTGCGGGCGGCGTGGCGGGTGCCGCCCCACCTGCCGCGCATCTCGGCAGTGGTGGCGGAAAACACGCACAACGTGGCGGGCGGGATGGTGATGCGGCCACCGGTGTGGGACGGCGTGACCGCCGAGGCCCAGGAGTGGAGCGTCCCGGTCCATCTCGACGGCGCCCGCCTGTGGAACGCGGCCGTGGCGCTCGACCTTCCCCCGAGCCGGTTGACCCGGGGTGCCACCACGGTCATGGTGTCCCTGTCCAAGGGGCTCGGCTGTCCCGTCGGCAGTTGTCTGGCGGCGTCCCGGGACCTGGTCCGCGAGGCGCGCGAGGTGCGGCGCCGGCTCGGCGGCGCGATGCGGCAGACGGGGATCCTGGCCGCCGCGGGTCTGTACGCGCTTGACCATCACCTGCCGCATTTGGCGTACGATCACGCGCACGCCGCGCTACTGGCGGAGCGGCTGGTGGGACATCCGGGCATCGAGCCCGTGCCCCCGGAGACGAATATCGTGATGCTCGATCTCCGCCCGCCGGCGCCCGCCGCGGCCGACGCCGCGCGCCGGCTCGCCGGCGCCGGGGTCCAGCTCGTCGCGTTCGGGCCGGCGCGCCTCCGCGCGGTGACCCATCTCGACGTGACCCGAGCGGACATCGAGCGGGCGGCGGCGGTGATCGCCCGGGTGCTGGCCTAGCACGGATGCTCGGCCCGGGCCTTCGGTGGGTGCGACGGTGGGGAGAGGAGTCGAGCCATCCTCATGTCCCGTTGACGGGCGTACAGCTCCTCGCCGCCTCGTTTCTGGGACTCATCGCGGTGGGAACGGTGGGGCTCCTGCTGTTGCCCGGGTTGTATACCGGTGATCCCCTCGGTGTCGTCGATGCGCTGTTCACCGCGACCAGCGCGGTCTGCGTCACCGGCCTCATCGTTGTGGATACCGCGACCCATTTCAGCCCGGCCGGACAGGCCTGGATCGCCGTGCTCATCCAGCTGGGGGGATTGGGCATCGTGGTGTTCGCCGCGTTGATCCTCAGCCTGCTGGGCGGACGGGCGAGCGTCGGCACGGAACAGGCGGCGGGCGCGGAGGCCGCGGCGCTGGCGCGGATCGACACGAGGTCGCTGGTGCGGACCATCGTCGTCGCCACGTTCGCCGTGGAGGCCGGGGGCGCCGTCATTCTGTGGGCGCTCTGGGCCCCGCGGTTCGGCCCCGCGGCGGCGATCTGGCCCGCCATCTTCCACGCAATCTCCGCGTTCTGCAACGCCGGCTTCTCGACGTTCTCGGACTCGCTGGTCGGGCTCCGCGGCAGCCTGCCGTCGCTCGCCGTCATGGGGACGCTCATCGTGAGCGGTGGATTGGGATTCGTCGTCGTGTGGGACCTGCGCACCTGGTATGTGCGGGGCCGGGTGCACCGTGTCACGCTGCACACGCGCCTCGTGGTCGGGAGCACCATCGTGTTGCTGATCGGGGGCACAGTGCTCTACTTGCTGTTCGAGTGGCGCCATGCCCTCGGCGCGCTGGCGTGGCCTGCGCGGCTCTGGAACGCACTCTTCATGTCGGTGACCGCGCGGACCGCTGGGTTCAACACGGTGGACTACGATACGCTGTCGAATCCCTCGATGTTCCTGACGGTGCTGCTGATGTTGGTGGGCGGCTCGCCGGGCTCCACCGCCGGCGGTCTCAAAACCACCACGGTGGCGCTCCTCGCCCTGCTGCTCGTGTCGCGCCTGCGCGGGCACCGGCGCGTCTCGCTCGGCTGGCGCACGATCCCGCAGGAAACGGTGGAACGCGCGGCGGGGCTGGCGCTGGCCGGCATCGCGCTCCTCGGCGTGTGCGTGTTTCTGTTGTTGATGACGGAGCTCCCCGCGGAGGTCGCGGACCGCACGCACCTCGCGCGCGTCGTCTTCGAGGCGCATAGCGCGTTCGGCACCGTGGGGCTCTCCATGGGCGCCACGCCGCAACTCTCGACCGCGGGCAAGCTGATCGTCACATTCCTCATGTTCCTTGGTCGGATCGGGCCGCTGACGCTGGCGGCGTCGATGGCGCTGAGCGGCAGGCGCCGGCGAGTCCGGTTCCGGTACGCGCATGAGGACGTGGTGATCGGATGAGGGGGTCCATGAAACGCTTCGTCGTGGTGGGGCTCGGCCATTTCGGCTCCTGGGCGGCCCAGGCCCTGTTCGCCCAGGGGTACGAGGTGATCGCGGTGGAAACCGATCCGGATCTCGTGGACCGGCACGCCCGCCACCTCACCCGCGGCGTGGTGGGCGACGCGACCGACCGCGAGCTGTTGCAGGAGGTGGGCGCGTCGGGGGCCGACGCAGCCATCATCAGCACGGGGGAGAACCTGGCGGTCAGCGTCCTCGCGACGCTGGCGCTCAAGGATCTCGGCGTGACGGAGATTCGCGTCAAGGTGGGGAGCCGCGACGCGGCCCGGGTTCTCGAGGCGCTGGGCGTCAGCGAAACCATCTTCCCCGAACGGGAGGCGGCCTATCGATTGGCGCACCGGATCGCGTCGAAAGCGGTGTTCGACTATCTGCCCCTCGCCCAGGGATACTCGATCCAGCAGGTCGCGATTCCAGACGCGTGGTTAGGGAAGTCGTTGCGGGAACTGCAACTTCCCCGCCGGCACGGGATCAACGTCGTCGCGCTGTTCGACGTGCTATCGGAGACGCTGACGCCGGTCCCGGACCCCGACCGGCCCCTCAGGGAGTCGGACCTGGCGCTGGTGGTCGGGCGGGACGACACGATTGCCGAGGTACTCACCCAGTCGCGACGGCAGGCGTAGCGGTGCGCGCGATCGTGGTGGGGGTGGGGGAGGTGGGCTATCACGTGGCCGAGCGCCTCGCCAACGAGAAGCACGACGTGGTGGTCGTGGACCTCGAGCCGAGGCGGCTCGAGTACGTGGCCAACCATCTCGATGTCGCCGTGGTTGAGGGCAGCGGTGCCAGCCCCGCGGTGCTCCACCGCGCCGGGCTCGGCCGTGCCGACATGCTCCTGGCGGTCACCAGCCAGGACGAGGTGAACCTCGTGAGCTGTATGGCGGCGCGGGGCCGGACCGGCATTCTCCGGGTGGCCCGCGTCTCCAACCCCGACTTCTACGAGGAAGGCGAACACCCCGATCCCGAGCAGTTCGGGGTCGACGTCATGATCAACCCGGAGCGCGAGCTGGCCCTCGAGACGGTGCGCCTGCTCCAGTCCACGGCCGCCACCGACATCGCCGTGTTCGCCGACGGCGCGGTCCAGCTCATCGGCCTCACCGTGTCGCCCGATGCGCCGATCGCGGGCCGCCGCCTGGCGGAGATCGGCGTCGAAGAGGGCGGTCGGGCCATGCTGACCGTGGCGATCATCCGCGACGGGCAGACCGTCGTGCCGAGCGGCAGCTCCGAGGTACAGGCCGGCGACCATCTGTACGTCGTCGCCGCGGCCCCCGATATCCCGCGCGCGCTGGAGTTGTGCGGCCATCGGCAGGAGTCCCTCAACCGCGTGATGATCGCGGGTGGCTCGCGCGAGGCGTTCTACCTCGCGAAGCTGCTCCAACAACACAACGTCCAGGTCACGCTGCTCATTCAGGAGCGCGCGCGGGCTCAAGAGCTGGCGGAGCGCCTGGAAAAGGCGTTGATCCTCCACGGAGACGCCACGGACGTCGAACTGCTCGAGCTGGAGGGTGTCGGGGGCGTCGACGCGTTCGTGGCGCTCACAGATGAAGACGAGACCAACATCCTGTCGGCGCTCGTGGCTAAACACGCCGGCGCGAAACAGGTGATCACCCTCGTCAACCGCGTGCAATACATCCCCCTGGCGCGCCGCGTGGGCCTGGACGCGGCGGTGAGCCCCCGGCTGTCGGCGGCGAACGCGATCCTGCGGTACGTCCGCCGCGGCAGCGTCACCCGCGTCACGACGTTCAAGGACAGCGACGGCGAGGCGATCGGGTTCCGGGTGTCGCCCAAGTCGCCCCTCGTGGGGCACACGCTGGCGGAGGCGAGGATTCCGCACGGCGCCATCGTCGCGGCCATCGTGCGCGGCCGGCAGGTGACCGTTCCACGCGGGCACGACGTGCTCCGGCCCGGCGACACGGCCATCGTGTTCGCCCTCCCCAGCGCGGTAGCCGCGGTCACGAAGCTGTTTCCCACGTGAACGTCCTCGAAGTCTTGCACGTGGTCGGCGCCCTCCTCGTGTGGGTGGCCGGCACAATGGTGTTCCCCCTGGGTTTCGCCGTCGGGGAGGATCTCGTCACGCCGTGGCTGGTCGCCGCCGGGATCACGGCGGTGCTGGGCGGCGCCCTGTGGCTCGCGACGCCGCGGAAGATCTCGATCAACCCGCGGGAGGGGATCGCCATAGTGGGGCTCGGGTGGCTTGCGGTGGTGCTCGCCGGCAGCTTGCCGTTCCTGCTCACAGGCGTCGCGCCCGACCCCGCGGCCGCGGTGTTCGAATCAGTCTCCGGGTTCACCACCACGGGTGCCACCGTGTTCCCGGTGATCGAGGACCTCCCGCGCAGCATTCTCCTGTGGCGCAGCATCACGCACTGGTTGGGGGGGATGGGGATCATCGTGCTCGGTGTGGCGATCCTTCCGCTCCTCGGCGTGGGTGGCGCGCAGTTGTTCCGCGCGGAAGCGCCCGGCGTGTCGAGCGAGCGACTCCAGCCTCGCATCGCCTCCACGGCGCGCCTCCTCTGGGGGGTCTACGCCCTCCTGACCCTCGCGCTCGCCGGGCTCTACGTGCTCCTCGGCATGAGCGTCTTCGAGGCGATCAACCACGCGATGAGCGCGCTCGCGACCGGAGGATTCTCGACGAAGACCGCGTCCCTGGGCGCGTTCTCCGGCGCCATCCAATGGGTCACAATCGTGTTCATGATCCTGGCGGGCACGAACTTCACCCTGCATTACCGGCTGCTCACCGGCCAGCGGAAGGCGGTCACCGGGGACGCGGAGTGGCGCTGGTACGTGATGATGTTCGGCATCGCCGCCGTCTCCGTGTTTCTGGGCCTGGGACTCACCAACGGTGAGTGGAGCGTCGTGGTCCTCCGCGAAGCGGTGTTCAACGTCGCGGCGGTGCACTCGACGACCGGATTCGCCACCGCCGACTTCGCCGCATGGCCGGCGTTCTGTCAAGTGGCGCTGCTCGGCCTGATGTTCGTCGGCGCAATGGGCGGTTCAACCGGGGGCGGTTTCAAGGTGGTCCGCGCCGCGGTCGTGCTGAAGCACGCCATGAGTGAGATCCAAAAAGTCCTGCACCCCCGCGGGGTGTTTGCCACCCGGCTAGGACACCGCACCATCCGAGCGGACGTACTGCTCAACGTGCTCGGGTTTCTGGCGCTCTACATGGTCACCCACGCCATCGGCACCATCGTGCTGGCGGCACTGGGCAACGACCTCGTCACCGCTACCTCGGCCGCGCTCGCCGCGATGTCCTCTATCGGCCCCGGACTCGGCGCCGTCGGACCAGCCGCGCATTACGGGCACGTCGGCGCCGCCGACCAGGTCGTCCTCTCCGCGCTCATGCTCCTCGGCCGGCTCGAGTTCTACACGCTCCTCGTCCTGTTCGTCCCGGGCGCGTGGGAGCGATGGGGAGGGCACCGATGAACGGACGATTGCAGATGTACAGATTGGGTGGAACGCATCGTGTTCCGGCGTGTGCGGGAAGATGGTGTGCGCCGCGATCTCGGCCCGACGACAGATCTGCAATCTCAAATCTCCAATCTGCAATCTGCATTCGCCGTTC
>Ga0256864_1000043_pt1 | contig 59632 bp, 52 predicted proteins | sample RVTome_11_FD_187336 | JGI IMG/M metagenome (GOLD analysis project Ga0256864, IMG submission 187336) | Soil microbial communities from uranium-contaminated site in the Upper Colorado River Basin, Wyoming, United States - RVT147D111 HiSeq ... | reverse complement strand
GGAAAGCGTTCCGCCGTGCGACCCCGCGACACTCGAGCGCATGCTCGAGGAGACGCGCCGCTACTGGGAGGAATGGGTCTCGCGCAGCGAGACCGGGCGCATGCCGCTCGAGGGCTGGTGGCAGGAGCAGCTCGAGCGCAGCGCGCTGGTGCTGAAGCTGCTGCAGCTTCGCGCCACCGGCGCGATTGCCGCCGCCGCCACGACCTCCCTGCCCGCGATCGTCGGCGGCGAGCGCAACTGGGACTACCGGCTCTCGTGGATTCGCGACACCAGCATGACGCTGGCGGCGCTCTACGATCTCGGTCACGTCACGGAGACGGAGCGCTATCTCTCGTGGCTCAAGGAGATCGCAGCACGGGCACAGGAGCCGGGTCGGCTTTCCATCGTCTACCGGCTGCGGGAGCCGCTGCCGCCCGGCGACGAGACCGAGCTGCCGCATCTCTCGGGCTACAAGAACTCGCGCCCCGTGCGCATCGGACAGTACGTCATTCACCAGCGTCAGCACGATATCTACGGTGAGCTGCTCGACGCGCTGTTCGCCCTCTCGCGGCTCGTGGGCAAGATCCGCTTCGATCACTGGGCGCTGCTGCTTCCGCTCCTCGAGGAGGTGATCCGCATCTGGCGCGAGCCCGATGACGGGATCTGGGAGGCGCGCATCGGCGCGCGCCATTACGTGCACTCCAAGCTCATGTGCTGGGTCGCGCTCGACCGCGCGATCAAGATTGCCGATCACTACGGGTTTCCGGGAGATCTCGGGCGCTGGAGCGTCGAGCGCGACGCGATCCGCGCCGAGATTCTCGAGCGCGGCTACAACGAGGCCCGCGGCTGCTTCACCCAGCACTACGACACCGGGGCGGTGGACGCCGCGCTGCTCCTCATTCCGCTCAGCGGATTCCTGCCAATCGACGACGCGCGCATCGCGGGCACCATCGCGGTGATCGAGCGCGAGCTCCTGCGCGATCGCGCCATGCTGCGCTACGAGCTCGACGACGGGCTCTCGGGGCAGGAACAGGGATTCATGATCTGCCTCTTCTGGTACCTGCACTGCCTGATCCTCCAGGGCCGGCTCGACGAGGTCGACGAGTACCTGCGCGAGATCGGGCGCTACACCAACCACCTTGGCCTCTTCGGCGAGCAGTACGAGCCGCGCTATCAGGAGATCACCGGCAACTTCCCGCAGGCCTATTCGCATATCGGCTATGCGACCACGATCCTGCGCTACCGCGAGGCGCGAATGGAGCGGGTGCACCCGCCGCCGATCAGCATTCGCCGCAAGCTGGCGCTGCTCATCACCCGCGCGGTGCTCAACGAGGACTCCGGGCCCGAGGGCGAGCAGGTCGCCGACCCGGGAGAGGCGATGAAGCGCGCGATGAACGTCGTGCGCGGCCAGTTCTACGACGGGCACTCGCGCAGGGTCGACTACGCGGGAATACGGTGCAGCCGCGCCTACGACGCCTTTCGCGCACTTGCGGCGCAGCTCGCATCCTTCGATCCCCGGTCGCTCGAATCGGATGACGAGCGCAACGCCTTCTGGGTGAATGTCTTCAACTCGCTCGTCATCCACGGCGTCGTCGAGCTCGGCATTCACGAGTCGGTGCGCGAGGTTCCGCTCTTCTTCGAGTGCGTCCGCTACCGCGTGGGCGGCGCAATTCTCAGCGCGGCTGACATCGAGCACGGGATCCTGCGCGCAAACGCCGTGCCGCCGTACCGCCTGCGCCGGCGCCTGCGCGGCGATGACGCGCGGCTTGCCTGGGCGGTGTGCAAGGTCGATCCGCGCATTCACTTCGCGCTGGTGTGCGCGAGCCGGACCTGTCCGCCGATCGAGGCCTACGACCGCCTGCGCATTGATCAGCAGCTCGACGACGCCGCGCAGACCTTCATAAACGCCACGACGCGGCTGCATCGAGACGAGCTGCACGTGTGCGAGATATTCCGGTGGTATCGTACCGACTTCGGAGCGGCCCCCGACGCGATTCCGCGCCTGGTGGCGCGATATCTCTACGACCGCGAGACCGCCGCCCGCATCGGGGAACGTGCCGGAGGGCTGCGCCTTGTCTACACACCTTACGACTGGCGGCTAAATCGCTAGCACGTTTCTGTAAGCGCCGATGCGCGCCAATCATTCATTGAACCGCCAAGACGCCAAGCACGCCAAGAATACCTTACGAAATTCAAAATGCGGTGTAGATTGCGTTGAACTCGCTGCGGGCACAGCGCTCTATTGAAGACGGGCACTGACAGCGTCCCGGCCGGCGCGTAGCAAAAACGACAAAGGAGGACAGCATGGACATCGGAATGATCGGTCTCGGCCGCATGGGCGCCAACATGGCAGCGAGGCTACTCCGCGGCGGCCACCGTGTCGTCGCCTTCGACTTGAGTGCCGACGCGCGCCGCAGCGCGGCATCCCAGGGCATGCAGGCCGTCGAGAGCCTCGAGAAGCTCGCCTCCGCTCTGCCCGCCCCGCGCGTAGTCTGGCTCATGGTGCCCTCCGGCGCGCCGACCGAGGAGACGTTGAAAGATCTCACGCCGCGCCTTCAGCGCGGCGACGTCATCGTCGATGGCGGCAACAGCAACTACCATGACTCGCAACGGCGCGCGGCCCAGCTCGCGCAAGCCGGACTGCGTTTCGTCGATGTCGGCACGAGCGGCGGCATCTGGGGACTCACCGAGGGCTACTGCCTCATGGCGGGCGGCGCGGCGGATGATGTCGCGCGGGTCAGGCCCGCCCTCGAGACGCTGGCACCGGCAAAGGACCGCGGCTGGGCGCACGTGGGACCCGTGGGTGCCGGCCATTTCGTGAAGATGGTGCACAACGGCATTGAGTACGGCCTCATGCAGGCCTACGCCGAGGGCTTCGAGCTCATGCACCGCAAGGAGGAGTTCGGGCTCGATCTTGCAGCCGTCGCGGAACTCTGGCGGCATGGCAGCGTCGTGCGCTCGTGGCTCCTTGACCTTACGGCAGCCGCGCTCAAGGAAAACCGCACGCTCGCCGGCATCGCCGCCTACGTTTCCGACTCGGGCGAAGGCCGCTGGACCGTGCAGGAAGCAATCGATCTGGGGTGCTCGTTACCGGTCATCACGCTGGCGCTTCAGAACCGCTTTCGCTCGCGCACGGAGTCGCCGTTCTCGGACAAGCTGCTCGCCGCCATGCGCAACCAGTTCGGCGGTCATGCCGTGAAGCGCGAGAGCTGAGCGATGGCGGACGATACCTTGTCAACGGCGCTCGCGGATGCGGCGCGACTCGAGGAGCCGCAGCGCCCGCAGCCGTGCGGGATCATCGTGTTCGGCGCGTTGGGCGACCTCGCGCAGCGCAAGCTCCTGCCGAGCATCGTCCAGCTTTACGCCCGCGGGCTCCTGCCGGAGCGCTACTACCTGCTGGGCGTAAGCCGCGAGACGGAGTCCAGCGCAGGCCCGATGTTCCAGGAACGAGTCGGCGAGGCCGCGCGCGCCGCCGGGCTCGACGAGGCCGCGCGCAAGGCGCTTCTCGAGAGGAGCTCCTATATCGGCGGCGAGCTTGCGCAGCCCTCGCTCTACCGCGATATTGCGCGGCAGCTCGCAGAGCTCGATGCGCGGCATGACGTAAGCGGCCATCTTTTCTATCTCGCGCTGCCGCCCTCCCTTCCCGGCCCGGTCGTGGAAGGGCTTGCCGCTGTGGGACTGACCGCGGAGAACGACGCGGGCCGGACCTGGAGCCGCGTTGTCGTGGAAAAGCCCTTCGGACGCGACCTTGCCACGGCGCGCGATCTCGACCGGCGCCTGAAGGCCGTGCTGCGCGAGCACCAGATCTTCCGCATCGATCACTACCTGGGCAAGGAAACGGTGCAGAACATCGTGATGTTCCGCTTCGCGAACCGCCTCTTCGAGCCGGTGTGGAACCACGAGCACGTCGATCATGTCCAGATCACGGTCGCGGAATCGCTGGGCGTCGAGCAGCGCGCCGCCTATTACGAGCGCGCCGGGTGCCTGCGGGACATCTTTCAGAACCACATGCTGCAGATGCTGGCGCTGGTGGCGATGGAGCCGCCCGCGGTGTTCGAGGCCAATCGCTACCGCGATGAGAAGGTCAAGGTGCTGCGCTCCCTGCGCCCGCTGCCCTCCGACCCCCAGGATCTCGAGCAGCTGATGGTCCGTGCCCAGTACGGGCCGGGGAGAATAATTGGGGCCGCGGTGCCGGGCTATCGCGAAGAGCCCGGCGTCGCTCCGGGCTCATGGACCGAAACCTACGTGGCGGCGAAGCTCTTTGTCGACAACTGGCGCTGGTCGGGAATGCCCTTCTACCTGCGCTCGGGCAAGCGCCTCGCGCGGCGCGTGAGCGAGATCGCCGTCTACTTCAAGCCGATCGCCCACCGCATGTTCACCTCTTCCGTCATGGAGGGCGCCGCCATGAACAGGCTGGTGATCAACGTCCAGCCCGAGGAAGGCATCTCGCTCACGATCGGCGCCAAGCGTCCCGGAACGCGGTCCGAGCTCGGATCGCTCACGCTGCACTTCGATTACCGGAAGATATTCGGCGGCGACCCGCCCGAGGCGTACGAACGCCTGCTTCACGATTGCATGCTCGGCGACCAGATGCTTTTCGTGCGAACGGACGGCGTGGAAGCGTCCTGGTCACTGGTCACGGACGTGCTCGAGGTGTGGGACCGTGGCGCGCAGTGCGAGCGCTGCACGCTCGAGACCTACCCCGCGGGCTCCTGGGGCCCGGCTGCTGCGGATGTACTCCTCGCGGCCGATGGCCGCGAGTGGCGCACGCCGCTCGAGGAAAACTACGTCTGAGCTCCTGCAGCGCGTGCCCATGACGGCAATTCTGCACCGCTTCGCAACCGTCGGCGAGCTCGTCGCCGACGCCGCCACGCGCTACTGCGACGCGGCCCGTGCCGCCATCGCCGCGTACGGGCGGTTCTGCGTGGTCCTGCCCGGAGGCAGGACGCCGTTGCCGCTCTTCGCGGCGCTGCGCTCGGCGCCCTGGGTAGAGAAGGCCCCCTGGCGCGACACACATTTCTTCTGGAGCGACGAGCGTTGCGTGCCGGCGGAGCACGCCGACAGCAACTACGGCCTGGCGCACCGCGAGCTCCTCTCGCAGGTGCCGATACCGGCCGGCCACGTGCACCGGGCCCCCACCGAGATCGGCTCGGCGGAGCAGGCTGCAGCGGCGTGGGAGCACGCGCTGCGCGAGTTTTTCGGTGCCCCGGCCGGCACGGCGGTCTTTCCGGAATTCGACCTGGTGATACTCGGCGTCGGCGCCGACGGTCATACCGCGTCGCTTTTCCCCGGCACGCCCGCGCTCGAGGTCGCCGGGCGCTGGGTGGCCGCAACCGCCCCGATCGGGACGCCCGCCGTGCCGCGCTTGACGCTCACGCTGCCTGTGTTCAATCATGCGCGTGAGGTACTGTTTCTCGCCGCAGGCCCGGACAAGCGCAAGATCGTGGATTCGGCCGTGGCCGGGGCCGATGTCCCGGCCTCGAGAATCCACCCGCGCCGGGGCCCGGTCTGGCTTTACACGGAATCGCCCCTCAACTCCTGAAACACTGACTGATCGGAATTGCCCCGCGTCCCGCGCTGCGGCGCAGGCGCCGGAGATCCGTTGCCCCGCACCGATGAGCGACACCATCCGCGTAGCCGGCGCCCGCCAGAACAATCTCAAGAACCTCACCCTCGAGCTGCCGACGAACGAGCTCATCGTGGTGACCGGCGTGTCCGGGTCGGGCAAGTCCTCGCTCGTTTTCGACACGCTCTACGCTGAAGGGCAGCGCCGGTACGTCGAGACATTTTCGCCCTACGCGCGGCAGTTCCTCGACCGTATGGACAAGCCGCAGGTCGATGCGATCGAGGGCATTCCGCCCGCTATCGCCATCGACCAGACCAACCCGGTGCGGACCTCGCGCTCGACCGTGGGCACGATGACGGAGTTGAATGACCACCTGAAGCTCCTTTTCGCGCGCGCGGCGCGCCTTTATTGCCGCGGCTGCGGGCGCCGCGTCGCGCGCGACACGCCCGACACGATCTGCGCGGATCTCCTGGCGCGTGCGCATGACGCGGCAAACCCGCGTCTCGCCATCACCTTTCCCGTGCCGGTGCCAAAGAACTTTACCGTCGAGGAGGTGAAGCATCTCCTCCAGCGCCAGGGCTATACCCGCTTTCACGCGGAGGGCGGGGATCTCCTCGAGGTGATTCAGGACCGGTTCCGCGCGAGCCCCGACGAACGGGCGCGCATCATTGAAGCACTCGAGGCCGCCCTTCGCATAGGCAATGGCCGCGTCAACATCTATCCCGTCGCCAACGGCGACGGGACTCATCCCTCGCCGTGGAGGTACTCCACGGACCTGCACTGCGCCGACTGCGACATCCACTACCAGGAGCCCACGCCGAGCTTTTTCTCGTTCAACTCGCCCGCCGGTGCATGCGAGGTCTGCCGCGGTTTCGGGCGCGTCATCGGCGTCGACTACGGCCTTGTCGTCCCCGATGAGGGCAAGGGCCTGCGCGGCGGGGCGATCCGCCCCTGGCAGACCGAGTCCTATCGCGGCTGGAACGACGACCTGGTTCAGTACGCGCGCAAGCGCGGGGTGCCGATCGACACGCCATGGCGTGAATTGACAGAGGCGCAGCGGCGCTGGGTGCTCGAGGGCGACGAGGGCTGGGTGAGCTGGCGCAAGTCGTGGCCGGGAAAATGGTACGGCGTCGGGCGTTTTTTCAAGTGGCTCGAAACCAAAGCCTACAAGATGCACATCCGGGTGCTGCTTTCGCGCTATCGCGCCTACACCGAGTGCGGGGCCTGCAACGGGGCACGCCTGAAGACCGACGCCCTGCTGTGGCGTCTGGGAAGCCAAGACAATGCGGATGCCGTGCTCAGTGCTTCAACGCGATTCACGCCGCAGGGCGTAACTTTGGACGCAGATCAGCTCGCCACTTTGCCCGGCCTCACGGTCCACGATCTGGTACTGCTGCCGATCGAGCGCTGCCGGGCGTTCTTCGAAGGCGTCACGCTGCCCTCCCCGCTCGACGAGGCGACGGAGATCCTGCTTGGAGAGATCCGCTCGCGCCTGCGTTATCTCGTCGACGTGGGCCTCGGCTATCTGACGCTCGACCGGCAGTCGCGCACGCTCTCGGGCGGCGAGGTGCAGCGCATCAACCTCACGACGGCGCTCGGCACCTCGCTCGTCAACACGCTCTTCGTGCTCGACGAGCCCTCGATCGGCCTGCACCCGCGCGACATGGGGCGCGTCATCGGCGTGATGAAGCGCCTGCGCACTGCCGGCAATACGCTGGTGGTGGTAGAGCACGAGCCCCAGATCATGTTTGCCGCCGATCGCATACTCGACCTCGGCCCCGGGCCGGGCGAGCGCGGCGGGGAGGTGGTTTTCTTCGGCACGCCCGGGGCCCTGTGCGAATCGGCGGACTCCCTCACCGGCGAGTACCTGTCCGGTCGCAAGTCCGCTGTCGGGCGCGCCGCATCGCGCCAGTTCAACTTGAATAAGGCGCCGCGGATCACGATCCGCGGCGCCTCCGAGCACAATCTCAAAAACCTCGACGTGACGATTCCGCTCGAGCGGCTCGTGTGCGTAACCGGTGTTTCGGGCTCCGGGAAATCGACCCTCGTGCAGGACGTGCTCTACGCCGCGCTGCTGAAGGCCAAGGGCAGGCCCACGGAGGCGCCGGGGAAACACCGGGCGCTCAAGGGTCACGAGCGCGTCTCGGAGGTGATCATGGTCGATCAATCGCCGATCGGACGTACGACGCGCTCCAACCCGGCGAGCTATGTGGGCGCCTTCGACGCCATTCGCAAGCTCTTTACCGAGCTGCCACTCGCCCGCGAGCGCCGCTATACCGCGGGCACGTTCAGCTTCAATTCGGGCAATGGGCGCTGCCCGAGCTGCGGCGGCAACGGGTTCGAGCACATCGAGATGCAGTTCCTGTCCGACGTCTACCTGCGCTGCCCGGACTGCGATGGCACGCGCTACCGGCCCGAGGTGCTCGAGGTCAAGCTCCACCCGCAGGCGAACCTTGACGTTCAAGGTTCAAAGTTCAAGCTTCAAGGTTCCGGGCTGCCCGTGGCGGGCAAGTCGATTGCAGATGTGCTCAACCTGACGGTCTCCGAGGCGATCCGGTTCTTTGGCGCGCATTCCGATGTGCGGCGCGCGCTCGCACCGCTTGTCGACGTCGGTCTCGACTACCTGCGCCTCGGGCAGCCCGTTCCGACGCTCTCCGGCGGCGAGGCCCAGCGCCTGAAGCTCGCCGGCCACCTCGCCGAAGCAGCGGCGCGGGGTTCACGCTCATCACCCATCACCCATCACTCATCACTATTCCTGTTCGACGAGCCGACCACCGGCCTGCATTTCGATGACGTCGCGAAATTGCTGCGCGCATTCCGGAAACTCCTCGCGGCCGGGCATTCGCTGGTGGTGATCGAGCACAACCTCGACGTGATCTCGGCCGCCGACTGGATCATCGATCTCGGCCCCGAGGGCGGCGATGCCGGGGGCAAGATCATCGCCACAGGCACGCCGCAACAGATCGCGGCGTGCCTTACTTCACATACAGGAAAAGCGCTCGGAGAGTACAAGGCAGCTCTCGGGAGCGGCACTTACGACGGAAGGAAAAATGCGGCAGCCGGCCAGTGCGCTAACGAGGTTCCCGCCTCGTATCCGGGATCTTTCGATAAGGCGCCGCGGATCGAGATCCGCGGCGCCTCCGAGCACAACCTCAAGAATATTGACGTTGCGATACCGCGCAACCGCTTCACCGTCGTCACCGGCGTCTCGGGCTCCGGCAAATCGACGCTCGCCTTCGACATCGTCTTTGCCGAAGGCCAGCGCCGCTACCTCGAGTCGCTCAACGCCTACGCGCGACAGTTCGTCGAGCCCGCGGCGCGTCCCGATGTCGATGCGATCTACGGGATCCCCCCGACGGTCGCCATCGAGCAGCGCACGAGCCGCGGCGGGCGCAAATCCACGGTCGGCACGCTGACCGAGATCCACCATTTCCTGCGGCTGCTCTTCGTCAAGCTCGGCGTGCAGCACTGTCCGCAGTGCAAGGTTCCGATCGAGCCGCAGAGCCTTGATTCGATCACGGCGCGTATCCTGCGCGAGCATCGCGGCTCGCGCGTCGGCCTGCTGGCGCCGCTCGTGGTGAACCGCAAGGGCTATTACACCGATCTCGCCAAGTGGGCGCGGGGCAAGGGCTACTCGCATCTGCGCGTCGACGGCGCGTTCGTCCCGACCGACGCCTGGCCGCGTCTCTCGCGCTTTCAGGAGCACACGATCGAGCTGCCGGTCGCCGATGTGCGTGCAACGCCGGAGAACGAGTACGCGCTGCGCACAGCCGTTGGCCGTGCCCTCGAGTTCGGAAACGGCGTCGCACACGTGCTGGCGCCCCTGGAAGCGCTTGAGCGCGCGATGGCAAAGCGCGATCCGGCGCTGGCCGTGATGACGGAAACCGTGTTTTCCGCGAAGCGGGCCTGCCCGTCGTGCGGCACGAGCTTCCCCGAGCTCGATCCGCGGCTTTTTTCCTACAACTCGAAGCACGGCTGGTGCGCGAGCTGCTACGGCACCGGCATGGGGCTCGCCGGCTTCGACGAGGAGCAGAGCGGCGAGGAGATCTGGTGGAACGAGTGGTACGACGGGGAGCCGATTCCCTGCGCGGCGTGCGCAGGAAAGCGCCTTAATCCGATTGCCTTGGCGGTGAAGTTTCGAGACCAGTCCATTGCCGATCTGAGTGAGTTATCCGTCTCGGATATCGAAAAGTTCTTCATTAATCTCCGCCTGGAGGGACGACAGGCGGAGATCGCTCGCGACATCGTCGCTGAGCTGCGCAGCCGGCTTGCGTTCCTGCGCGAAGTCGGGCTCTCGTATCTCGCCCTCGATCGCGCCGCGCCCACGCTCTCCGGCGGCGAAGCGCAGCGCATCCGTCTCGCGGCACAGCTGGGCTCCAATCTGCGCGGGGTGTGCTACGTGCTCGACGAGCCCACGATCGGCCTTCACCCGCGCGACAATCGCGTCCTGCTTGAAACGCTCGCCCGGCTCGAAGCGAAGGGCAACACCCTGGTCGTGGTCGAGCATGATGAGGAAACCATCCGCCGCGCCGGTCACGTGATCGATCTCGGCCCGGGCGCCGGTCACCGCGGAGGCGAGCTGGTCGCGGCGGGTAGCGCCGACGATCTCATCAGGACGCCCGCGTCAGTGACGGGCCGCTTTCTTGCCCGTCCCCTGCTCCATCCCTTCGCTGCGCGGCGCCCCGTATCGACGGCCACGGCCGCGATCAGCGTTCAGGGCGCGCGGCTGCATAACCTCAAGGATCTCGACTTCCGCATTCCGCTCGGACGCTTGACGGTCCTCACCGGCGTTTCCGGTTCGGGCAAATCCACCCTCGCCCGCGACGTCCTTTACGAAAACCTCCGCCGCCTCCTCGCCGCGCGCCGCCCCGGCGCCCGCTGGAAGGATAAACGCAGAAGGCAGAAGGCAGAAGGACGAAACGACAAGCGCGGAACCGGGTCATCCTTCATCCTTCATCCTTCATCCTTCGCGCCCGTCGGCTGCCGCGGGATCCGCGGTGCCGACCAGGTCGCTCGCGTGCTGGAAGTCGACCAGACGCCGATCGGGAAAACGCCCCGCTCGTGCCCCGCGACCTACGTCGGGTTCTGGGACCAGGTTCGCCGGCTCTTCGCCGAGGTGACCGAGGCGCGCATGCGCGGCTATACGCCGAGCCGCTTCTCGTTCAACACGCCCGGGGGGCGGTGTGAAGGGTGCGAAGGCCAGGGCCTTAAGCGCATCGAGATGAGCTTTCTGCCCGACGTCAAGGTGACCTGCGATGCGTGCCGGGGTGCCCGCTTCAATCCCGAAACGCTGGCCGTCCGGTTCAAGGACAGGACGATCGGCGAGGTGCTGTCGATGAGCGTGGACGAGGCGGTGGAGTTCTTCGCCGCGCATCCGTCGATCCACCATGCGCTGACGCTCCTGCAGGAAGTGGGTCTGGGCTATCTCACCCTCGGCCAGCAAAGCCCCACTCTCTCGGGCGGCGAAGCCCAGCGCATCAAGCTCGTGACCGAGCTCGCCAAGGTGCGCAACGGCACCCGGGTCACCGGTCACGAGTCACCGGTCACTATGTATGTGCTCGACGAGCCAACGGTTGGGCTGCACATGGCCGATGTCGAGAAGCTCGTGCGCGTGCTGCATCGCCTCGTGGACGCCGGCAATACCGTCCTCGTGATCGAGCACAACCTCGATGTGATCGCCGAGGCCGACTGGGTCGTCGACCTCGGTCCGGAAGGCGGCGACGCGGGTGGCCGTATCGTCGCGCAAGGGCCACCGGAAGCGGTGGCCCTCAAGCGCACCGGTAGCCACACTGGGCGGATCCTCGGAGAGTTCCTGCGCGAGCGCAGCACGGCGGCCATTCGCGCGACAATGATTGCGAGCCCCGCGTAAAGCAAGCTGCGGCGATCCTCGCTCCTCGTTTCACGTTTTACGTTTTACGTTTCACGACAATGGAGTGACGTAAATGCCCCCGGCCCCCGCCATTCTCCAGCCCCACACCAAGGATCTCGGCGGATTCGAGGTGAGACGCCTTTTGCCAGCCTATCCGCGCAAGATGATCGGATCATTCATCTTCTTCGACCATATGGGTCCCGCGCGCTTTCCACCAGGACAGGGCGTGGACGTGCGTCCTCATCCGCACATCGGGCTTGCCACCGTCACTTATCTCTTCGAAGGGTCGATACTGCATCGCGACAGTCTCGGCACCGTGCAGCGCATCGACCCCGGCGATGTCAACTGGATGACAGCGGGCCGCGGCATCGTGCACTCCGAGCGCATCCCGATCGAGGACCGGCGCGGCGGCGCGGAGCTGCATGGAATCCAGACCTGGGTCGCGTTGCCGATAAAGGACGAGCAAGCGCTGCCGTCTTTCAAGCATATTCCCAGGACCGGCCTGCCGGCGGTTTCCGACAAGGGCATCGAGATACGCGTGATCGCCGGAACAGCTTTCGGGCAGCGCGCGCCGACGCCTGTGTTCTCCGATACGCTCTACGCAGCGGTCGAGCTCGCTGCAGGCGCCAGACTGGCCTTGCCGCCTGAGCATGAGGAGCGTGCGGTCTACGTGGTCTTCGGCGAGGTCGTGGTCGACGGCAAACCCGTCGCGCCGTTCCACGTCGCGGCGTTCCCCGCGGGCGAAACCGTGGAGATCAAGGCCAACTCGCCCGCGCGACTCATGCTCTTCGGCGGCGCCAGGGTGGACGGTGACCGCCACATCTGGTGGAACTTCGTTGCCAGCTCGCGCGAGCTCATGGAAGAAGCGAAGCAGCGCTGGCGTGAACAGCGCTTTCCGCCGGTGCCCGACGAGACCGAGTTCATCCCGCTTCCCGAGGACCGGTAGCGCCGCTTTCGCCTTTCGCCATCCGCCATGACACGACGCTGGCGCTCCGAGCCGGCGTCGTGTATAGTGCGCCCCAAGGTTTCTGTTTCGCGTCACCCGGTTAGCGTCTCAGTCGTTTCACGGTCCATCCCGGACCGTCGGATCACCCAGCCTGAAATTGCATCTGCCTGAACCGGTTTGGAAGGCATGCGCCTTCCCGGGCCGATCCTCAGGAGATCATCATTACTACGTCTTTTGCCAATCTCGGCCTTTCGGCCGAGCTGCTCCGTGCTGTCACGGAGCAGGGTTACACCACCCCCACCCCGATCCAGGCGCAGGCCATCCCGGTCGTGCTCTCGGGACGCGACCTGCTCGGCGCGGCCCAGACCGGCACCGGCAAGACCGCGGGCTTCACGCTGCCGCTGCTGCAGCGGCTCGCGGCACAGGCCAACGCCAGTCATTCCCCGGCGCGCCACCCCGTGCGCGCCCTCATCGTCGTGCCCACCCGCGAGCTCGCGGCGCAGGTGCACGAAAGCGTGCGCGCCTACGGCCGGCATCTCAAGCTGCGCTCGACGGTCATTTTCGGCGGCGTGGGCATCAATCCCCAGATTACCGAGCTGCGGCGCGGCACGGACATCGTCGTCGCAACGCCCGGGCGCCTGCTCGATCACGTCCAGCAACGCACGATCGACCTGCGCCAGGTTGAGATCCTGGTGCTCGACGAAGCCGACCGCATGCTCGACATGGGATTCATTCCCGACATCCGCCGCATCCTGGCGCTGCTCCCGGCGGCGCGCCAGAACCTGCTGTTCTCGGCGACGTTTCCCGAGGAGATCCGCAAGCTGGCAGGCTCCTTCATGCGCAATCCGGCGACGGTCGAAGTCGCGCCGCGGAACCGCCCGATCGAGCTCGTATCGCAGGTCGTGCATCCGGTGGAGAAGGACCGCAAGCGCCCGCTCCTCGCGCACCTCGTCAAGACCGGCAACTGGCAGCAGGTGCTGGTCTTCACCAAGACCAAGCACGGGGCGAATCGCCTGGCGCAGCAGCTTGAGCGCGACGGCATCGAATCGGACGCGATCCACGGCAACAAGAGCCAGGGCGCGCGCACGCGGGCGCTGAAGCGCTTCAAGGACAACGAGCTCCAGGTGCTGGTCGCCACCGACATCGCGTCGCGGGGGCTGGACATTGAAGAGCTGCCGCATGTGGTGAACTACGACCTGCCGCACGTTCCGGAGGATTACGTGCACCGCATCGGCCGCACCGGCCGCGCGGGTTTATCGGGCCAGGCGGTGTCGCTGGTATGTGGCGAGGACCAGCCGCTCCTCGCTGCGATCGAGCGCCTGATCGGCCGGCGCATCGAGCAACAGGTCGTGCCGGGCTTCGCGCCTGGGCAGCAGCACCCAGCGCCGGACGCGCGCGACGCCAGGCCGCGCCATGAACCGCAACCACCACGCCGGCAACACGGCGACGAGCTGCGGGGCCGCGATTCACGCCGGCACCGCGATCAACGCCAGCCAGCGCGACAGCAAGGCGGCGAGACGCCGGCAGCCCGCGATTCGGGGGCAAGACGGGGCCAGCAGCAGCCGGCTCGGCAACACGACGCTCAGCCCCCGCACAGCGCCAAAAAACGCCGTCATCGGCAGGGCCAGCCTGGCCATCGCCGGCACGAACCAGCGCCCGAGCAGCGCAGACCGGTGAGCGACCATTCCCAGGCGGCTCACTCTGCGGCGGAGCCGGCACCGCGCCCCAGCGCGGCCCGCCAGCTGCTGGCGCTCTTCGGAGCCCTCGGCCGCAAGACAAGCTGATACCGTACCGCCCGCCCCGCGCGCCACCCAGGGCGCGCAAGGGGCGCGTATGCTAGTTCAGGATCGGCGCGAGCGCGTTGCCGATGCGTTCGCCCTGCTGCGGCGTGATCATGTCGGTGAGGATCCCCGCAAATCGCTCATCCTGCACGCCCGAGACGATGTACTGCCAGCGGTAGGCCTTGAGAATCCCGGCCTGCACGCGTTCCGCCTCGTGCGGCGTGAGTGAGCGCCCGCAGATCCGCACGAAATAGTGCGCGTCGGCTTTCGCCTGCAGCTGCAGGATCCCGTCGACAGCAGCAGCAAGCTCGATCAGGTCGTCCACCGCCCGGTCGCGCTCGGGCACCGACAGATTCGCGTTTTCGCGTCGCCACTCGAGCTCATCGAGGATCGCGTGCTGCGACTCCTCGCGCCAGTGATAGAAGAAGACATCCTTGTAGAGCTCCGAGAGGTTCTCGTCGGGCTCGATGCTGCTCCGGTAGTGCGCTTGGGTGAAGAGCTCGATGAGGCAAGTGAGCCCGAGCACCGCCCACGTTGACTTCCCGAGCACTACCGAGGCGACCTCGTTGGGCTGCGGCAGAAAGCTGTAGCCTCCCGGCATTTCTTCGGCCGCCATGCGCTCGATGCGGCGGAAGAGCTCCTGGTGCTTCAGCTCCTCATCCGTGAAACGCACCAGCGCCTCGAGCTTCACCTGGTCGCCGAGCCGGTGGTCCCCGCTCACCTCGAGGATCTTCGCCCCGATGAAGCGCTCGACCAGCCCGAACATGTTGGCGTAGGTCCGGCCCTGGATCTGGGACAGCAGGCGGCGTTCGTCGTGGCTCAGGAATTCGAGCTCGTTGGCCTTTGAGATCCCATCGGGCAGGAACTTTCTCGAGAAATCGAAACGACGCCCGCGTATGACGTCGCGGTCGATGTCCCAGCGGATGCGCTTCGACACTTCTATGCACTTCGCATAGCGCTGGTTGCTGCTTTCATGTTGCGTGACTTGCATGGCATCTCTCCTTTTCGGTTCGGGTTACGGATCGGGTTCGTCGCGGCCTCGGTTTTTCGGCCGTGTTACGAGGTGCTAGTATCGCGAGGACCGCGGCACCCGCCCATGATCGACCCGCCGGATCACATGACCGGGACGCCGGAACTTAGAGCGCCTAACACCATGAAACACACGCTGCGCTGTCACGATTTTGGCGGGACATTTCTTTGTGACATCCCGCGCAACGGACGCGGGTCGATTCTTGTGGCGAGGGTACGCCGGAATTCGGCCAAAATCGCGCCAGCCCTCATGGGGTTGCGGCCACAATCGCCGCTAGCTTTGTCGCTCGGCTTGCCAATACAGCGAGTATTGGCTTCACCTCGCTTCGCGCTATCGACGATTCTGGCTCGCAACGCACGCGCGTTTCATGATGTTAGGCGCTCTTAGAAAGGACCCTGTCTGGACGCGCTATCCGACGTGCTGAGAGCGGTGCGGCTCACGGGCGCCGTGTTTCTCGACGCCGAATTCACTGCGCCGTGGTGCATCGGTGAGCCCTCCGGCGTCGAGGTCTGCGTCGAGCACATGCCGGATGCGCAGCACGTCGTGATCTATCACCTGGTAACGGAAGGAACCTGCGAAATCGCGATGGCTGGCGAGACACCGCGATCCGCGCGAGCCGGTGATCTCATCATCATCCCGGGCGGCGAGGCGCACGCCCTGGGCAGCGATCTTTCCCGTCCCCGCGTCGACGGGGCGCCGCTCGTCGTGCAGCGCAGCCCGGATGAGGCGCCGCAAGTGCGGCACGGCGGGGGCGGTGCGCCGACGCGGATGGTCTGCGGCTATCTCGCGTGCGAATCGGCGCTGTTCGACGCGGTGCTCGCGGCGCTGCCACGGCTGATGATCATCCCGATGCGCGATACCGCCAGCGGACAATGGCTCATGTCCTCCATCCAGTTCAGCCTCGCCGAGTGCGCGGCGCCAAAAGCCGGCGCGGGAACCGTGCTGGCCAAGCTCTCCGAGCTCATGTTCGTGGAAGCCATACGCCGCCATATCGAGAGCCTGCCGCCCGAGCAGCAGGGCTGGCTCGCCGGGCTGCGCGATCGTTTCGTGGGCAAAGCGCTTGCGCTCATGCACTCCCGACCGGCGCACGCATGGACCGTGGACGAGCTGGCGAGCCACGTCGGTCTCTCGCGCTCGGCGCTCGCGGACCGCTTCGGGGCTCTCATCGGCTGCCCGCCGATGCAGTACCTCACCCGCTGGCGCCTGCAGCTTGCGGCAGATCTCCTGCGCACGAGCCGGCGCCCGCTGGCTGCGATCGCCGCCGAGGTGGGCTACGACTCGGAGGCTGCCTTCAGCCGCGCGTTCAAGCGCGAGCTGGGCAGCGCCCCCGCCGTGTGGCGCCGTGCTTCGCCAGCGGCGGGGAGCGGGCACAGGCAGACACTGCGGCGCTTCTGATTCGCGCTGCGGGGAAATCCCGCGCGGATGGCCTCACCCTGATACCTCACCAGAGCCGGAAATCTTGCTTTTTATCAACGTAGTGGGGCGTAAACCTGCGAAACTTGATGGGGCCGGGAGGGTGTATGATTTGATCATTGGATCGACGGCGGTTCTCACGCATGGCCGCCGCTACAGCATGAAGCTCAACGACAGCAGTCTTGCTCTGCCTCCGCAGCAGGTCACGCTCGACGTCCTGCTCGAGAAGTACGCGAAGGGCGATGAGCGCAACGTCGAGGACGTGCGCCGGCGGGTCGCGCGTGCGCTGGCCGCGGTCGAGAAGGACCCGGCGCGCTGGGAGCCGGTGTTCTACGAAGCCCTCGAGCGCGGCTTCATCCCCGGGGGCCGCGTCAATTCCGCTGCTGGAACGGCGCTTACCGCGACGCTCATCAACTGCTTCGTGCAGCCGGTGGGCGACTCAGTCTCCGAAACGGTGGACGGCAAGCCGGGCATCTACGTCGCGCTCATGGAAGCGGCGGAGACCATGCGCCGCGGCGGCGGCGTGGGCTACGATTTCTCCGCAATCCGTCCGCGCGGCGCAAGGGTGCGCGGGACCGACAGCTCCGCCAGCGGCCCGGTCTCGTACATGCGCGTTTTCGACAAGAGCTGCGAGACGGTCGAGTCGGCCGGCGCACGGCGCGGCGCGCAGATGGGCATCCTGCGTTGCGACCACCCCGACATCGAGGATTTCATCCATGCGAAGGATGAAGGCGAGCTCAAGAACTTCAACGTGAGTGTCGCGGTGACAGACGCCTTCATGCGCGCGGTCGTCGAGGACGCCGAATGGGAGCTCGTGCACAAGTCCCCGCCCGGCCCGGAGGCCGTGGGCAGCCCCTACCAGCGCGCCGACGGCCTCTGGGTCTACCGAAAATTACCCGCGCGCGAGCTGTGGCAGCAGATCATGGAGTCCACCTACGATCACGCCGAGCCGGGCGTATTCTTCGTGGACCGGGCAAACAGCGACAACAATCTTTCCTACTGCGAGACGATCGAATCGACGAACCCGTGCGTGACCGGTGATACATGGATCATGACGGCTGAGGGCCCGCGTCAGGCTTGCGAACTCGTCGGTCGTCCGTTCACCGCGGTCCACCGGGGGCAAGGTTATCGCACCCTCTCGCGAGGATTCTTCGCGACTGGGCGCAAGCCCGTGCTGCGAGTGGCCACACGCGAAGGCCCCAATCTGCGTGTAACCGGAGAGCATCTGATCACGCGGGCAACGACCAGCAGCCGTTATCTCACCGAGGCGGAATGGACGGCAGCCTCCGATCTCAAGCCCGGCGACAGGATCGTGCTCCACGATCATCGGGCGCTTGCCGGCTGGCCCGGCCCGCACACTGAGGCCGAGGGCTATCTCCTAGGGATGTTGATCGGCGATGGCTCTCTGAAGGAAGACAAGGCGGTGCTCGCCGTGTGGGATGCGCAGGCGCGGCAGGAAGCGAACGGCAGTTGGGTCTTCTCGCCCGGAACCGCAAGCATGATGGAATCCGCCGAGCGCGCAGCGCGTACTCTGCCTCACCGAGCCGATTTCCGTGGCTGGCAGAGCGTTGTTGCGGGAGGCAGAACGACTCAATTGCGATTATCGCTTGCGGCGTTGCGGGAGCTGGCGCTCTCGCTCGGGATGCGGCCCGGCGCGAAGCGGATCACGGATCAAATGGAGCAATGCTCCTCAGATTTCTGCCGCGGACTGCTGCGCGGCCTTTTTGATACGGACGGCTCGATTCAGGGCACCCAGGAAAAAGGTGTCAGCGTGCGGCTCACGCAAGTTGATCACGAGAACCTGGTCCGCACCCAGCGAATGTTGTTGCGTCTTGGCATCATTTCGACCATCTACAAGAACAGAAAGTCTGCCGGACAAAAGCTGCTTCCAAATGCGCAGGGCGGCCTCGCGCTCTATCCAACCCAGGCGCTACATGAACTCGTAATCGCCGGGGAAAATCTGCTCCGCTTCGAGCAGATGGTTGGCTTCGACAACGCTGAGAAGGCAATGCGGCTGCGTCAGTTGCTGTCCTCGTATCGGAGAAGACTCAACCATGAAAGCTTCACCGCGACGGTTGAGGCCGTGACTGATGATGGCATGGAAGATGTCTACGATGTCAGTGTGGCGGAAGTCGCTGCCTTCGATGCAAACGGGCTCGTAGTTCACAATTGTGGTGAGCAGCCCCTGCCTTCGTACGGCTGCTGCTGCCTCGGGTCAATCAATCTCACGCCTTTCGTGCGCGAGCCGTTCAGCGCCAAGGCCCGTTTCGATTTCAAGGCGTTCGCGAAAGTCGTGCGCCCGTCCGTGCGCATGCTCGACAACGTGCTGGAAGCGACGGTGTGGCCGCTCGAGCAGCAGCACGCGGAGGCGCGCGCGAAGCGCCGTGTGGGCCTCGGCTTCACCGGTCTTGGCGATGCGCTCATCATGCTGGGCCTGCGCTACGATTCGGACGAGGCACGCCGCATGGCGGCGCGCATCGGCGAAGCGATGCGTGACGAGGGCTATGCGGCTTCCGTCGAGCTTGCCACGGAGAAGGGAGCGTTTCCGCTTTTTGATGCGGAGCGCTACCTTGCCGCTCCGCGTTTTGCCTCGCGCCTGCCTGAGCGGCTGAAGAACGAGATCCGCGCACATGGCATCCGAAACAGCCATCTGCTCTCCATCGCCCCGACCGGAACGATCTCGCTCGCCTTCGCCGACAACGCCTCCAACGGCGTCGAGCCGCCTTACGCGTGGACCTACCAGCGCAAGAAACGCATGCCCGACGGCTCGATGAGAACGTACGATGTGGAGGACCACGCGTGGCGGCTCTACCAGCACGTCGGCGGCGATGCGCAGGAGCTTCCGCCGGCCTTCGTCACCGCGATGGACATCTCGGCGCTCGACCACATGCGCATGGTCGCGGCCGTCGCCCCGTACGTGGATTCCGCGATCAGCAAGACGGTGAACGTGCCCGAGGACTATCCCTACGACCAGTTCAAGGATCTCTATCTCGAGGCGTGGAAGGCGGGCCTGAAGGGCATTACCACCTACCGGCCCAACAAGGTGCTCGGTGCGGTGCTTTCGGTGGCTCCCTCGCCGGAAGCGGAGCAGCCGAGCGATCTCGACATGACGGCCGACCGGCGCATCCGCCTCGAGGCCGCGCCGCAGCCCGCGCTCTCGAGCCTGCGTTGGCCGGGCCGCCCGAAGCTCGCGGCCGGCAATCCGTCATGGACCTACATGGTGGAGTCGCCCTTCGGCGAGTTCGCCATTTTTGTCGGCCACGTGGAAAACGGCGAGACGCATCCATTCGAGGTCTGGGTGAACGGGGCGGAGCAACCTCGTGGTCTCGGGGCCGTTGCCAAGACGCTGTCGATGGACATGCGCGCGCAGGACAGGGCGTGGCTGCGCATGAAGCTCGACATGCTCGCGCGCACGGCGGGTGACGACGCGTTCGAATGCGCGATGCCCCCGGACGGTGAGGTGCGGCCCGTGCCGAGCATGGTCGCGGCCTTTGCGCGCATCGTGCGCTACCGCGTGGATCAGCTCGGCGCGCTCGCGAGGCAGGACGGCGGCTCGCCGGTGCTCGACGCGCTCTTCGCGCGGAAGGAGCCCAAGACCGGGACCGATGGCACGATGTCCTGGACGGTGGACGTGCACAACCCGCGCGCGGGCGACGATTTCGTGCTGATCCTCAAGGAGCTGATCCTGAAGGGCGGGCAGCGCCGGCCGTACTCGGTCTGGATGGCCGGTGAATATCCGCGCGCGCTCGACGGGCTGTGCAAGCTCCTGTCGCTCGACATGCGTGTCATCGACCCGGCGTGGATCGGGATGAAGTTGAGAAAGCTCCTCAACTACTCCGAGCCCCTCGGCGATTTCATGGCGCGCGTCCCGGGCGAGCAGAAGCAGCAGAACTTCCCGAGCACCGTCGCCTATGTCGCGCGGCTCATCATTCATCGCTACGCGATGCTCGGCGTGCTCGACGAGCGCGGCTACCCGGTGAGCGAGATGGGCGTGCTCGAGATCCCGGAAGACGACCGTGTGGAATCCCGCGAGCGGCTCCCGTTCCGCCAGCTTCACGGCAAGCGCTGCAAGGAATGCGGCAATGCGGCGGTCATCCACAAGGACGGGTGCGAGTTCTGCACGGCGTGCGGGGCGATCGGCGCGTGCGGGTGAGCGGTAGCAGGATCGTCTTCCGCCAATGAGCTCACGGCCGCGCAAGGGCGGAAAACGATCCACCACGTGGAAACAGGACAACACGAGAAGTCCTTCACCCGCTGGAAATCCGCGCCTCACCGCGCAGACGCGGAAGGTTCTCCTGAAGCACTACCGCACGAAGTACGGCGTCCGCAGCCGCGGACGCAGTTAAGGATTCTCTGCACCAGATTGCAGAGATTCCTAGATGTCGCAGGCGAGGCCGAACTTCTCGCGCAGCTCGGCGGCGAGGTCGGCCGGTTTCTTCGCCAGAACAGCGCAGGCGGTGAAGTTGCCGTGCACCGTCCGCGTCTGCGTGTCGATGTAGGTCCAGTCGACGATGTCCGTGCGCTGGAACTGGTGGGTCCGTCCTGACCGCACGCGTTTCACGAGCACCGGGCGGTTATTGATCTTCCCGGAGAACGAATCGCCGTTCTGGGTGAAGTCGTCGATCCAGAAGTACTCGACGATATCGGGTTCCTCGGTGATGCTCACCTTCAGCGCGAACCCCCGCAGATGGGCGGGCGGAATCCTCGCGAGCTCCAGGAACTGATCGAGGCTCCCCCGCGCCTTGCTGAAAGCAAGCTCCATGACCGGATCGATCTTCGGCGCGGTCGCTTCATCGGTCTTTGCGCGAGCGGCGCGCATCTGCGCATGCAGCGGTCCCGCAGGAGCAGCGATGATCGCCATGGCTGCCACGACCAGCATCGCGAAACGCCCCGTTCTTCGTATCAGATTATCGTGGTCGTCACCGCGTGGCTGCATCGTCGGCTGCGGTGACCGGTGCCTCGTCGCCCCGTTCAACTCTCGGCATCTCATTGCCGTCCCCTGCTCAACGCGCTTCCAGGTTCGTTCTCGTCAGGCGCACTGCGTCGGCTGCTCGCCCGCCGGAGTCCCGCCGCATGGTATTTTGCGGTGGCCCTCCAGGATTGCCATTCTGCTCCCTTCAGTGAGATCCCAGTCCTCTCAAAACACGCGAGCGAGGCAAATCTCACATTCGGGCACATCGTGCGGCGCTCCCGCAACATGGACTCCGTGCCGCTTGTCACATGCGCTAAAAGGTTTAGCGGAAAGGCGGAACCGGCAAGGCCGCGGTGCGCTATCCTTTCGCCACGGAGCTTCCAACGGGAGAGTGCGCATGACGTCCCCGAGATCGATCAAGGTGTTTTTGGGCACCGCGGCCCTGGCCGCGGCCGCGCTGGCCGTGCTGCTGCCGGTCAACGTGTACGGCGATCCGCCGCCATGGGCCCCCGCTCACGGCTGGCGCAAGAAAAACGATCCGTACTACACCGGCTACAGCGGCAAGCGGTGGGACAAGGATTACGGTGTCGTTGAAGGCAGCTGCAACCGCGAGGCCGTGGGTGCCGTGCTGGGCGGCGTCGTGGGCGGCGCCGTCGGCTCGCAGATCGGCAAGGGCAGCAACCGCCAGGTGGCGATCGTCGTGGGAACCATTGCCGGCGCGGTGATCGGCGCGCAGATCGGCCGCGACCTCGACAATGCCGACCGCGCCTGCATGGGCCACGCGCTCGAGCTCGCGGGAGACAACCAGCGCGTGCGGTGGTCGAATCCGGACACCGGGACGACCTATCTCATTACACCGGTCAAGGGCTACGCGCGCAACGGACACACCTGCCGCGAGTTCAATCTGCAAACGACGCGCGGCGGCCGCACCGAGACCGGAAAAGGCCATGCCTGCCAGACCGGCGACGGAACCTGGCAGGTCCTCGGCTAGAAGAACCGGTCTCGCTCATTACCGTTCTCCCGCAGCGGGCGGCGGGCGGCGCACCGACGCGGTACAATTCCGCGCGTGCCTGACAACGGCAGATCCCTCGACGAAGCAACCGTCGCCCATGACCCGATCGCCCAGTTCGGGGAATGGTACGAGCGCGCGCTCGAGGTCGAGAAGCCCCTGCCTCACGCGGTTGCGCTCGCCACGGCAACCCGCAGCGGCCGCGTCTCCGCGCGCATGGTCCTCCTGAAGAGCTTCGACGCCCGAGGGTTTGTCTTTTTTACGAACTATCGCAGCCGCAAGGGGCAGGAGCTTGCGCGCAACGGAAACGCGACGCTCCTCTTCTACTGGGGCGGCCTCTCGCGCCAGGTGCGTGTCGAGGGGCGCGTTACAAAGGTGGCCCGCCGGGAATCGGATGACTATTTCGCGACCCGCCCGCGCGGCAGCCAGCTCTCGGCATGGGCCTCACCGCAAAGCGAGTCCATCCCCGATCGGCAGGCGCTTGAGCAGTGCATGATGGAGCTCTCGCGCTGGTATCCGGATGCCGTGCCGCGACCGGCACACTGGGGCGGATACCGGCTGGCGCCCGAGACAATCGAATTCTGGCAGGGGCGCGAAGACCGGCTGCACGACCGCATTCTCTACCGCCGCACTCGTGGCGGGCACTGGAAAATCCAGCGCCTCGCGCCTTGAGCGCGTCTTCCTCCCTCATTCCTGATCCGCGACCGGTTCGCGCATGGTGACGAACTCCTCGGCCAGGGTGGGGTGAATGCCAATGGTGGCATCGAGCTGCGCCTTGGTGACATTGCAGTTGAGCGCAACGGCAAAGCCCTGGATCACTTCGCCCGCCTCGGGGCCCACCATGTGCACACCCAGTACCCGGTCGCTCTTGCGGTCGATGACAAGCTTCATCAGCGACTGCTCGCCCCGGCCGGTCAGCGTGTGCTTGAGCGGCGTGAATGTTGAGCGATAGATCGTGATCTCCAGGCCGCGTTCTCGCGCCTCGTCCTCCGAGAGGCCCACGGTCCCGACGTTGGGATGGGAGAAGATCGCCGTTGCGACATTCTCATAGCTCATGCTGCGCCGCCCCTCGTTGAAGAGCCGGTCGGCCACGACCATGCCCTCGGCCAGGGCCACCGGCGTCAGCAGCACGCGGTCCGTGACGTCCCCGATGGCGTGAATGGACGGCACGCTGGTCTGGTAGCGCTCGTCGACCACGACGGCGCCGTTCGCGTCGAGCTCCACGCCGGCGCGCTCCAGTCCGAGTCCCCTGACGTTGGGGGTACGGCCCGTCGCGAGCATCACGCCGTCGCTCTCGAGCACGGCGCCGTCCGACAGCGCGCTGCGCAACGATCCGTTCCTCGAAATGGCCGCCACGTTGCAGCTGTAGCGGATTGCTATTCCCTTCGCCGCCATCTGCTCGCCCAGGAACCGGCCGAGATCGGCGTCGAAAGTGCGCAGCAGCCGCTCGCGCCGGTAGACGAGGGTCGTGTGCACGCCGAGACCGTTGAAGATCGAAGCGAACTCGACCGCGATGTAGCCCCCGCCCACCACGACGACGCGCCGCGGGAGCCTGTCCAGGTGAAACGCCTCGTTGGACGTGAATCCGAGCTCGGCACCCGGGATTTCGGGCTTCATCGGCCAGCCTCCCGTCGCGACCAGGATATGCTGTGCCGTGATGCGCCGCCCGCCGACCTCCACGGTGTGCGGGTCGACGACGCGCGTGCGCGCGCTGAAGATCTCGACGCCGGATGCCTTCAGAAGCCGCTCGTATACGCCGTTCAGGCGCAGAATCTCCCGGTCCTTGTGCTCGAGCAGCGTCTTCCAGTCGAAGGCGGGCTCGCCCGTGCGCCAGCCATAGGCGGCCGCGTCCTCGAAGTCCTCGTGGAAATGCGCGGCATAGGCGAAGAGCTTCTTCGGAATGCAACCCACGTTGACGCAAGTGCCGCCGAGGTAGCGCTCTTCGGCGATCGCCGTGCGCGCGCCGTAGCCCGCGGCGAAACGGCTGGCCCGCACACCGCCCGATCCGGCGCCGATGGTGAACAGATCGTAGTCGTACTTGGGCACGGGCGTGATCGTCGCACATCCGGCGCGGTTCCACCAAACCGCTCCAAACGCCGGCGCCGCATCCCGCTATAATCGCTCCATGCGCGCCCGACTCCATCGATCCACCGTATTGCGGCGCGCCATCCTCTAATGCCGCCCGTCCTTCGGGGCGTCGCCCTGCTCACGCTTCCGGCGGCGGTCCTGGCGGGGGCTTTCCTCTTCGTCTTCTACAGTGCGGCATTGCCGCGCCCGCTGTCCGGGCTCGAGATCCATGCGCCGTACCTCGCATTCGCGATCGGCGCGGTGCTCGCGGTGACGTTCAAGCGCGGACGCGTGCTGGCAGCGCTGGTGGTGCTGCTCATCGCCTATGTGGCGCAGCAGCTGTGGCTCCAAGCGGGCGTCGACAGCCTGCGCGCGCGAACGGTCTATCTTGCCCTGGGCCTTTTCGTCCCGCTGAACCTCGCGGTGCTCGCTTTCGTCCCCGAGCGCGGAACGCTCAACCGCCACGGCGCTCTGCGCCTCGCCGTGCTGGCCGCACAGGCCGCTCTGACGGCGTGGATCATCTGGAGCGGAAGCACGGGCCTCGTCGCTGCGGCCTACCATCCTTTCCTCGGTCGCGGCGCAGTGAGCGCCGGACATCTGCCTCAACTCTCCATCCTCGTCATTGCGCTCGGGCTGCTTGCCACGCTCTTCGCCACTTTCCTGACGCGCTCGGCAATCAACGCGAACCTTGCAGGCGCGATCGTCGCCTTTGCCGTCGGAGCCCATGTCATCGGTGCATCGACCGCGTTCTCGGTCTTCATTGCGGCGGCCAAGGTCATGTTGACGGTCGGTGTGCTGCAGGACACCTTTCGCATGGCATTCCGCGATGAGCTGACAGGCCTGCCCAGCCGGCGCGCTCTCAACGAGCAGTTGATGGCGGTGCCGCGCACCTACACCATCGCGATGCTCGATGTCGACCACTTCAAGAAATTCAATGACACCTATGGCCACGACCTGGGCGATCAGATTCTCAGGATGATCGCCGGGCGCATTGCCCGGGTCGGAGGCGGCGGCAGGGCGTTCCGCTATGGCGGCGAGGAGTTCACGGTCCTGTTTCCGGGAAAAGGCCTCGGGGAAGCGGTTCCCTTTCTGGAGGCGCTGCGCGAGAATGTGGAAGCGTATCAGCTCGCATTGCGCGCTTCGGACCGGCCGAAGAAATCGAAGGGAAGCAAGCGCCAGCGCGGCGGCTGGCGCGCGAAGCGGTCGGTGTCCGTGACGATCAGCATCGGTGTCGCCGAGCGAAACGAGCGGCTCCCCACTCCGGAGGAAGTCATCCAGGCGGCAGACCGCGCGCTCTATCGGGCGAAGGAGAAAGGACGAAACCAGGTGAGCCGGTGAACCCGTTCACGCAGCTCGTGGTCGCCTCCGTGGTGTTTCTCGCCACGCATTTCGTGTCGAGCACTCCTCTGCGCGCGCGGATCGTCGCCGCAGCCGGAGAGAAGGCCTATCTCGGGCTCTACAGCGTCGTCGCGGCCGCGGCGCTCGGCTGGATGATCTACGCCTACTATCGCGCGCCCTTCGCAAGCCTGTGGTACGTGCCGTGGCTGCGTTATGCGCCCCTTGTAATCATGCCCTTCGCGCTCATCCTGATCGTTTGCGGCCTCTCCACGCGCAACCCGACCATGGTCGGGCAGGAGCGCCTGCTCGAATCGCAGGAAGCGGCGCGCGGGATCCTGCGCGTTACGCGGCACCCGCTGATGTGGGGCGTTGCGCTGTGGGCCGCATCGCACGTGCTCGCGCGCGGGGACGCGGCAGGCGTGCTCCTCTTCGGAACGTTCCTGGTGCTGGCGCTCTGCGGCACGGCCCTCGCCGACCGCCGCAAGGCGCGCGCCCTGGGTGAGCGCTGGCAGCGCTTCGCCGCCGTCACTTCCCATGTGCCGTTTGCCGCGGTGGCGGCCGGCCGGCAGAGCTTCGCGCCGGCCGAGCTCGGGTGGGCCCGGCCGGCCCTGGGAATCGCGCTCTATATCGGCCTGCTCCTGCTCCACCCCGCGATCTTCGGGGCACGGCCGTACTGACGCGCGTCCCGCCGCCAGCCTCCGTCGGCCGCGCCGCTCAGCTACAATCGCGCACTTCCTGCTGCCTCGCGCGCATATGCAGCCCTCCTCTTACGTCCAAAGCCGCGCGTTCGAGACGCTGCTCGCATGGTATTTCGTGTCGGTCTGGGGCTCGGGCTTTATCGCCACCAAGATCGGCCTGCAGCATGCAGCGCCGTTCACGTTCCTCACTCTGCGATTCGCCTTCGGTCTCGCGTGCCTCATTCCCATCGTTCTCATCACCCGGCCGCGCTGGCCCGGATCGCGGCGCGAGCTGGGGCATGTGATCGCCGGCGGGCTTCTCATGCACGCCGTGCATCTTTCCGGCAGCCACTACACGCAGTACCTCGGCATGTCCGCCGGCATCACGGCGCTCATCCTCTCGGTGCAGCCTCTGCTCACCGCGCTCATCGCCGCGCAGTGGATGAATGAGCGGCTCTCAACCCGCCAATGGTCGGGCATTGCAACCGGGCTGGCGGGCGTTGCGCTCATCGTCTGGCACAAGGTCGACGTGCACGAGGCGAGCATCGGCAGCCTGATCGCAGTCTTGATTGCGCTTGCCGGAGTTACCGCGGGGACGCTCTACCACCGTGTTTTCTGTCCGGTCGTGGACCTGCGCAGCGCCGCCCTGCTGCAGTTCGCCGTGACCATTGCCGCGCTCTCCCCGCTCGCGTGGCTCGCGGAGGGGTTCGTGGTGGAATGGTCCTGGTCGCTCGCAGGCTCCATTGCCTTTCTCGTGATCGGAGCCTCCATCCTGGCCGTCAGCGCACTGCACATCCTCATGCGGCGCGGCCAGGCGACGCGCGTGACGAGCCTCGTTTATCTCACGCCGATCTTCGCCGTCGGGCTCGAACTCATCATGTTCGGGGAAATTCCGAGCGTCCTGTCGATCGTGGGCATCGTCGTCACCTGCTTTGGCGTGGCACTCGTCGCGGGCAGGTAGAATCCGGGTTTTCGCTGCACGGCGCGCCCCTTGAGCATCTGGCTCATCTTCTTCCTCACCGTATTCACGCACCTGTCGTTCGCCGGCTGCCGCTTCATTCTTGCGCTCACCGCGATCCACTTCGAGGCCACGCCGTTCACCATCGGCGTGATCCTGTCTCTCCTCGCGATCGTGCCCATGATCTTCGCGGTGAGCTGGGGCCGCTTCGTTGATCGCGTCGGCGTGCGGGGGCCAATGCTGGCCGGCGTTGCCGCGATCTTTGCGGCAATGATCCTCGGCTGGGCTGTGCCGCGGCTCGAGATGCTGTTCGTCGTGAGCACGGTGGCCGGGTCCGGATTCATCCTATATCACATCGCCGTGACCCAGGCAGCGGCCGCCATCGGGATGCCCGAGCAGCGCGTGCGCAATTTCAGCCTGCTCGCGCTCGCTTTCTCCGCGTCTTCCACGCTCGGTCCGATCCTCGCGGGCTTCGCCGTCGACGGCATCGGGCATCATGGCGCCTTTCTCGCGCTCGCGTCAGGCGTGCTGATCAATCTCGTCGTGTTGCTGAGGAAGCACGTCGCGATTCCGCGGCAGGACGCTCCCGTCCCTGCCTCGGCCAGCCAGCGCCTGATCGATCTCGTGCGAATGCCAGGCATGCTTCCCGTCTTCGTCGTGGCCGGGAGCCTTTCCATCGCGTGGGATCTCTTCACCTTCGTCATGCCGATATACGGCACGCGGATCGGCCTGTCGGCCTCCATGATCGGTCTCATCCTCGGGATGTTCGGCGTCGCGGTGTTCGTCGTCCGCCTGGTCCTGCCCCTCGTCGCGCAGCGCGTGCGTGAATGGAACACGCTGATCGCGGCCATGTTCCTCACCGGCGCCGTGCTCGTCGCGTTTCCCCTCGTCGAGGGCGTGGAGCTCCTGATGATTCTCTCGTTTCTGCTCGGTCTCGGCCTGGGCGGCACTCAGCCTCTGGTCCTCGCGCTGCTCTACGAGCGCGCGCCTCCGGGGCGCGGCGCCGAGGCGGTTGGCGTTCGCACAGTGCTGCTCAACTTCGCGCAGGCGAGCGTGCCGCTTGCTTTCGGCGCGCTCGGCTCGGCGCTCGGCATGGTGCCGGTCTTCTGGGCGATGGGCGCCGGCCTCGTTGCGGCGGCGTACGCGGTGAACCGCAGGCGCCAGCGGCCGGCCATAAAATGAAAACGGGGCTGCGAATTCGCAGCCCCGCCGCGGTTACTGCTGTCCTGATTCCGCCTAGCCCAGGTGATTGTTCACGAGGCGCGTCATCTCGAACATCGACACCTGGCCGCGACCGCCGAAAACGGGGCGCAGCTTCTCGTCGGCGTTGATCATGCGCCGGTTGGTCCTGTCCTGCAGCCCGTTGCGCTTGATGTAGGCCCACAGCTTCTTCGTCACCTCAGTGCGGGGCATCGGGCTCGAGCCGACGACGGCGGCCAGCATGGCATCCGGCCTCATCGGCTTCATGAACGCCGGGTTCGGCTTGCGCGCGCTCTTTTTCTTCTTCGCGGGCCTGCGGGCGGCCTTGCGAACTTTCTTCCCTTTCTTACTGCTCTTCTTTCTCTTCGCCATATCTATCTCCCAGAGTAGCGCCCGTACGGCGCGTGTGGTTGGAAACTACTGCGAACGATGATTTAAGAGCGAAGGATGCCAATGTCCACGTGACCTTGCAAGACCTTTTTTCTCTCGAGACGCGGGTGAACTCGCCGCGCGGGTGCCCGATGTTTGCTTGCGCGCATCGCGGCGACGCCCGCTCCGCTTGCGCGGCATCGCGTTGAGCGCCGCTCGCGGCGAGGCGCGCTACAATCCGGCGTAGGCATGAAGTCAAGGACTTACCCTAGGAAGTTCAAGGCGGTGGATTCGTCAAGCCGGCGCTGCCTGCCATGAGCGCGGCCCCCATCACCCTCGCCGTGCATGGAGGCGCCGGGGACATTGCCGGCGGCCCGCACAGCGCCCAGCGCGCGGTGCTCGCAGACGCGCTGCGCGCCGGCCACGGGGTGCTGGCTGCCCGGGGGTCCGCGGTCGACGCGGTCGTCGCGGCGGTGAGCGTTCTGGAGGATTCGCCGCATTTCAACGCCGGCCACGGATCGGTCTTCACTGCTGCCGGAACGCATGAACTGGACGCCGCGGTGATGGACGGCGCAAGCGGCCGAGCGGGCGCCGTCGCCGCCGTTACCCGCGTGCGCAATCCCGTGGTGGCAGCCGCGCTCGTGATGCGCAATTCCCACTGGGTCATGCTATGCGGAGCCGGCGCGGAGCAGTTCGCAGCCAATCACGGTGCGAGGATGGTCGATCCGTCTTACTTTTTTACCCGGTCGCGCCGCGAGCAGCTCGAGCGCGCCCGCAAGCGGCGCAGCGTGGACCTCGACCACGATGGCGCGTCGCGCGTGCAACCCGGCAGCGAGGAAGACGGAACGTCATACGGCACATGTGGCGCGGTTGCGCTTGACGCGGCGGGCAATCTCGCGGCGGCGACCTCGACCGGCGGGCTCACCAACAAGCCGCCGGGGCGAGTGGGCGACTCGCCGATCATCGGGGCCGGGACCTATGCCGAAAACGCGACCGTCGCGGTTTCAGCAACCGGCATCGGCGAGGTGTTCATGCAAACGGTCGCAGCCCATGATATCGCGGCGCTGGTGCGCTACGCGGGCCGGAGTGCGCTTGAAGCGGCCGAGGAGGTGATTTTGCGCAAGCTTGCGCGTGCCGGCGGACGCGGCGGCGCAATCGTGCTCGATTGCGGCGGCAATCTCGCGATGGTCTACAACACCGGCGGCATGTACCGCGGCGTCGTTCGCGCCGACGGGAAGCCCGAAGTTGCCATCTGATCTAGCCGGACTTCTTGCGCTTCGCCAGGAATTCCTTGCGGAACTTGATGACCTTCGGCGCCACGACGAACATGCAGTATGGCTGGGCCGGATTGCGCGCAAAGTATTCCTGGTGATCCTCCTCCGCGACGTGAAAAGTCGACGCGGGCACGACCTCGGTCACGATCGGACCATCCCAGAGCTTCCCGGCGTTGAGTCGAGCGACCGTCTCTTCGGCCGCCGTTTTCTGTTCCGGCGAATGAAAGAAGATTGCCGAGCGGTACTGCGTTCCCGCGTCGTTGCCCTGCCGGTTCAGCGTCGTCGGATCGTGGATCACGAAAAACACTTCGAGCAGCTCCTTGAACGAGATGACCGCCGGGTCAAACGTGATCCTCACGACCTCGGCGTGCCCGGTCCTGCCCTCACAGACCTCCCGGTACGTCGGCGCGGTCGTCTGCCCCCCCATGTAGCCGGACTCGACGGACTCGACTCCCTTGACCTCGTCGAAAACCGCTTCCAGGCACCAGAAACACCCGCCGGCGAGCGTCGCCACCTCTTTGCCATTCGGGGCCGCTGTCGTCGGTGTCATGCGTGTAGCTCCTTCAAGAGCGTCGGGAAAGCTGATACGGTCCGGCGAGTGTATCGGATTCGCGGCGCCGCCGGCATCCCGCCCTGCCGCGCCGCGATCCCAGGGTACCCCCGTCCCTGCTAGGCAGCAGCCTTGAGAGAAGGCCATGGTTCCGGGCGAACAGCCCCGCGGCTGCCGCGACCGGCGGACGGCACGAAGGGCCTCGACCGGCGGAACCACGGATGGAACAAGAGTTGTCCCACGCGCCCGAGACTGGCATGGCGCGAGATGAGCCGCGCCATCCGGCCGAGAAAGTCCTGGTAGCCGAGCTGCGACACCGTGGGCGTTCCGTACCAGTGCGCCCCGAGAGCGAAGAAAGCGATGGCGACATCGATGTCACGAGCGGCGCGCGAGGTCTCGAGCACGGCACGGCAGGCAGCTATAAAACCGACGCGCCCGGTGCCCGCACGGCGACCGACACGCGGCCTGAAGAACTCGAAGCAATGGACGTGATCCCCCGCCGCAGCTGCCGCCAGCTCGCGCAGCGCCGGGTCATCGGCGCAATGTGCGATGGCACGATAGAAGGCCGCCGCCAGCGACTCCACTGCGCAGCACTCGAGCCCCGCGAGCCCCGGGCTGCGGAGGCCCGCCGCGCGGCCCGGGCGCTGCCCGTACGCACTGCAGAAATCCTCGTAGGCGCCCGACCAGTCGAATTCGGGCCAGGTCGCCTCGATGTACGCGCGCAGCTCACGGCTGCGCGCTTCCCGCTGGGGACCCCAGACGTTCTCAACCCAGTCCGCCGCATCCGGTTCTGCCGCCACCGCGGCACCAAGGCGGCTCGCGTGGCGCGGTGCCGACGCCTCGAGAAACGAGGCTGCGGCAAGCGCGTGGAACAGCAACGGGTTGAAGCGTACCAGCGTTCGCGCGCGGTTATTGTCCAATGACGGACGTGCCTGGGTGATATTCGCGGTGGCGTGCATGGCGACCCTCCTCTTCTGGTTCCGATCGACGTTTCCCCTGCGCCGGCTTTCTGCGTCGCGGCGTGCGCGGATCATGGCCGCTGCGAGCTGCGCGCCCAAGCACTATTCCGCGCGTGGCCGCCGGTTTGCCCGGAGGTAGCAATAGGTGATACCTTGCCCGGAAACAGGGGAGGGGAGCGCCATGGCACACAGCGCCGCGATGGTCGATGTCCTCAAGCGGGAGCTGAAGGCGCGCGGCGTCACCTACGCGCACGTGGCGCGCAAGCTCGGACTGAGCGAGGCCAGCATCAAGCGGATGTTCTCGCGGCGCAGCTTCACGCTTCACCGCCTCGACCAGGTGTGCGAGCTCGCCAACACCGAGTTCTCCGATCTCGCGCGAGGCCTGCAGCAGGAAGAAAAGCTCGTCTCCCAGCTGACCTACGAGCAGGAAAAAGAGATCATCTCCGACTGCAAGCTTTTCCTCGTCGCCGTCTGCGCGTTGAACCACGTGAGCATGGAGCAGATCGTGGCCGCGTACGACCTCTCGAGAGCCGAGTGCATCCAGCTCCTGGCGCGGCTCGATCGCCTGGGATTCATCCAGCTGCAACCGGGAAACCGCATCAGGCTTCTGGTGGCGCCCAATTTCTCCTGGTTGACGGATGGCCCGATCCAGCGTTTCTTCAAGCAGCAGGCGCACAATGAGTACTTCCGCTCGCGCTTCGACCGCCCGGACGAGTACATGATCGTCGTGAACAGCATGCTCTCCCGGACCTCGAGCGCCTCGATCGTCGCGAAGCTGAAGCGCCTGGCGCGCGAATGCTCCGATCTGCACCGCGAGGACGCGCGCCTGCCTCTCGGCGAGCGCTCTGCAATGAGCATCCTCCTCGCCGTGCGCCATTGGGAACTGCAGGCGTTCGCCGAACTGCGGCGCAAGAAGCCTCAACGGCAATTCGGGGCATTGGCGCGCATCGGCCGCTGACGCTGCCGGGACCATTCCGGTTTGGCAGAGGCTTCCAAAGCGGGCTTGTTTCTCGACCCGGCGGCAACGGAGAGGGTTCGCGCGCGCGTCGCCAGTCTCGAGGCGGCCCGCGGCGTCGAAGTGGTGACGGCGGTCACGGCGCGCGCTGACTCGTACCCCGAGGTGCCATGGAAGGCGTTCGCGCTGGGCGTGTCCCTGGCAGCGCTTGCTGCGACGATCGTGGCACTGCTCGCCCCTGGGTGGGATGCTTTCCAGGCCGTTGTGGAGACCGCCGTAGCCGTGCTGGCGGCGGGAAGCGTGCTGGCGCTCGCCACCGTCTGGATCACCCCGCTCGCGCGCCTCCTCATTCCCGCCGAGCGCCGTGAAGTCGAGGCAAGGCAGTACGCGCAGGCGCTTTTTCTCGAGCATGAGCTCCACCGCACCCGGCGACGCGACGGCATCCTCATCCTGGTAAGCCTGCTCGAGCACCAGGTCGTCGTGCTTGCCGATCGTGGCGTCAGCGGGAGGGTCGGGCAGGGCGCGCTCGAGCAGGTGGTTGCCGCCGTGACGGCCGCGCTCTCGGGCGCGGGCGTCGCCGACGCGCTGCTGGCGGGCCTCGCGCGGCTCGAGGAAGTTCTCGCGCAGCACGGCTTCAGCGCGCCTGCTGACGATACGAACGAGCTTGCCGACGCCGTCATTCAGCGGCGGGATCCGCCGTGAGGCCGTTCGCTTGCGCCCTGCTTTTCGCGCTTATCGCATGCGCTGCCCCGGCCGTTGCGCATGCCGCCGAGGTGCCCTACCTCACCGGGCGGGTCGTGGACAACGCAGAGATACTGGACGCCAATACGCGGCGGCGGCTATCCGACGTTCTGCGGCAGCACGAGCAGAAGAGCGGCAACCAGATTGCGGTGCTCACCGTGCCGACGATACATGGGGAGAGCGTCGAGGAGTATGCGGTGCGGGTGTTCGAGCAATGGAAGCTCGGGCAGAAAGGGAAGGACAACGGGATCCTGGTGCTGGTCGTGCCACAGGACCGCCGGATGCGAATCGAGGTGGGATACGGCCTCGAGGGCGTGGTGACCGATGCTCATGCGAGCCGGATCATCCGCAATGTCATGACGCCGCGATTCCGGGCCGGTGACTTCAAAGGCGGGATCGCGCGCGGCGTGGACGCCCTCATCGCGCAGCTCGAGGGCAGGCAGGCCGCGCTGGGACCCGAGCCTCCACGCGCGAAGAGGTCGGCCGGGGCAAAATCCGAGTTCATCAAGGCGCCGAAGATGGCGCTCCATGAAAAGGTGCTCTTTGGCGCCTTCATCTTCGGCATCATCGGGCTTTTCACGTTCATTGGGATCGCGACGCCCGGGATGGGCTGGTTCCTTTATTTCTTCCTGATCCCGTTCTGGGCCATGTTCCCGGTAGTGATCTTCGGCAGCAGCATCACGTTCTACATTCTTCTCGCCTATCTCGTGGGCTTCCCCATTGCCAAGATCCTGCTCTCGCGCTCGGATTTTTACCGTCGCGCCGCCGAGGAGCTCAAGAAGAAGGGTGTGGCCCGTGTCGGGGGCTTTACGATCGGCGGGGCCAGCTCGGGCTCGCACGGCTCGTGGAGTTCGAGCGGTGGTTTTTCCGGGGGCGGGTTCTCGGGGGGCGGCGGCAGCTCGGGCGGCGGCGGGGCCTCCGGGAGCTGGTAGGCCCGTGTACAGAGGCCCAGGCCCGCGGCAGCCTTGAAGCAGCTACTTCTCCTGGGTGGCGGGCACAGTCACGTCGAGGTGATTCGCCGCCTCGCGCTGGAGCCCGTTCGCGGAGTTTCTCTCACGCTGGTGAGCCCGGACCGCCATACGCCCTATTCGGGCATGCTGCCGGGGTTCATCGCGGGCCACTACCGCTTCGACGAATGCCACATCGACCTTGAGCCGCTGTGCGCCGCTGCCGGAATTGTGTTCCGTCGCGCCATGGCGAGGGCCCTCGATCCGGATGCCGGCAGCGTCTCGTGCTCGGATGGAAGCAGGCTCGACTATGACATGCTTTCAGTCGACATTGGTTCCACGCCCGATGTCCGGGCAATCGCGGGAGCCCTCGAGCACGGCGTCCGCGTCAAACCGGTGAGCGAGCTGCTCGGTGCCTGGAACGGCATCCAGGCCGCGCTGCGCGCCGGCCATCGCCTGTCCCTGGCGATCATCGGAGGCGGCGCCGGCGGCGTCGAGCTTGCCGCAGCCATGCACTACCGGTTGCAGCAAGAAGCGTCATCGGGCATGGCGAGTCTTGCTCTTCTTACCGACGCGGAGTCGATATTGCCCGGGCACCCCGCCCGCGTGCGGCGCGTTTTCGAGCGCGTGTTGCGCGAGCGCGGTATCGACGTCCGCCGCCGCGCCAAGGTGACATCAATTTCACAAGGACGGGTCCATTGCGCCGACGGAAGCGCGCTCCCGGCGGGCCATGCGATCATCGTGACAGGCGCCAGTGCGCCAGGATGGATCGAGGCCAGCGGACTCGCCACCGACGCGCGCGGTTTCATCGCGGTCGACGATCATCTGCAATCCGTCTCGCATCGAAACGTGTTCGCGGCCGGAGACATTGCCTCGATGATCGATCATCCGCGTCCCAAGGCGGGCGTCTATGCGGTGCGACAGGGTCCGATACTGTACGAGAACCTGGGCCGCGCGCTTGGCGGTCAGCCCCTGCGCCGCTACGTTCCCCAGAAGAACGCATTGGCGTTGATCAGCACGGGAAACCAGCACGCCGTCGCCACATGGAACGGCATCGCGTTCGAGGGCGATTGGGTCTGGCGCTGGAAGGATCGAATCGATCGTCGCTTCATGGCGACATACCAGCGCGTCCCGGCATGAGAATGTTCCACGACGGTGCATCCCGCGCTGCATGTAAGCCGGCCGTAAGCGCAGCGTAAGCGCCGTGTAATGTTCGAGTGATCGTCATGCAAGTGAGCGTAAGCCCGGGGAAAGTAGTGAAACACTTTGTAATACTTCGTGTGCCGCGCATGCCGCAGGCTTAAAGTGCGCTCGTTGGAAATTTCTCCAACCCAAATTCTCAAAGGAGCACACGATGAAACGCAAGACACTTATCGCGCTGGCAGTCGCTTCGCTGTTTGCTGCCCCGTTTGCCTATGCTGCTTCCGGCATGGACAAGACCCTGCAGGGATCGGTAATCGCGATGACTGATGCGGTTCCGGACCAGCAAGAGGACAATGCCGATCTCATCCGGTTGCCCAATCCGGTCCTGATGGCCGAAGGTGACGAGAAGAAGGACGGCGAGTCGAGCCAGCTGATTGCCGATTCGCATGAAGAGAAGAAGGAAGGCGAGTCGACCCAGCTGATCGCCGATTCGCATGAAGAGAAGAAGGAAGGCGAGTCGACCCAGCTCATTGCCGAAGGCGAAGACAAGGAAAAGAGCGAGAGCGCCGACCTGATCGCGTAAGCAACGGAACAGCCTCCCCCTGCCAGACGTCAAGTCTGGCAAGCAGGGCGCACCGGTCACACGGCCGGTGCGCCCCTGCTCTTTCTGCTAATCGATCGTCACGCGCGCAAATTTCCGCTTGCCGACCTGCACGACGCAGATCTCTCCCCGGGCAAGCTTCAGCGCCTTGTCGGTTACTTTCTCGCCATTCACTTTCACGCCGCCCTGCTCGATCATGCGCAGCGCCTCGGAGGTGCTGGCCGTAAGGCCCGCCTGCTTCAGGACCTGAGACAGCGCGAGCCCGTCTTCCTTCGCGGTAAGGCTCACCTCGCGGATGTCCTGGGGAACCTCGTCGCGCTTGAAGCGCGCTTCGAAATCGGCGTGCGCAGCCGCGGCCGCGGCTGCCCCGTGAAAGCGGGAAACGATCTCCCGGGCGAACGCCACCTTGACGTCGCGCGGGTTGGCGCCGGCAGCCACATCCCGTTTCCACCGCTCAACGGTCTCCGGTGCCTCGAACGACAGCAGGTCGATGTAACGCCACATGAGATCGTCCGACACCGACATGAGCTTGCCGAAGATCTCCGCCGGCGGCTCGGTCACGCCGACGTAGTTGCCGAGCGATTTCGACATCTTGCTCGTCCCGTCCAGGCCCTCGAGCAGCGGCATCGTGAGAATGCATTGCGGCGGCTGGGCGAAATGCTTCTGCATCTCGCGCCCCATGAGCAGGTTGAACTTCTGGTCTGTGCCGCCGAGCTCGAGATCCGCCTTCAGGGCCACCGAGTCGTAGCCCTGCACGAAGGGATAGAGGAACTCGTGGACCGCAATCGGGTGCCGGGCCTGGTAACGCTTGTGGAAGTCGTCGCGCTCGAGCATGCGGGCGACGGTATAGGTCGACGCGAGGCGGATCATGTCCGCGGCGTTGAGCTTTTCCATCCATGTCGAGTTGAACGCGACCTCGGTGCGGGCGCGGTCGAGGATCTTGAAAACCTGCTCGGCATAGGTTGCGGCATTGGCCTGCACCTCCGCGCGCGTGAGCGGCGGGCGTGTCGTATTGCGCCCCGACGGATCGCCGATCATTCCCGTGAAGTCGCCGATGAGAAAGATGACGTGATGCCCCAGATCCTGAAGATGCTTCAGCTTGTTGAGCAGCACCGTGTGGCCCAGATGCAGGTCTGGTGCAGTGGGATCGAATCCAGCCTTGACGCGCAGCGGCCGCCCGGCAAGGAGTTTGTCCTTGAGCTCCTGCTCGACGAGCAATTCGTCACAGCCGCGCTTGATGATCTCGAGCTGTTGCTCGGCAGCCTTCACAATCGGCATGCAATCATGGTCCGGATGGTTTCACATCGTAGAATATGATCTTTGCCCCTGCGGCTAATTCTGCTAAGCTTGCCGCACCTGGAAAAACTCAGGGAAATCATGCAGCAAGCGCAAGGTGCTCATGCAATTCTAGCGCAAAAGGCCGCGCGCCTCATCGGCAGCTCGGGAGGTCGGCGCTGGATCGTTGTCCTGGTTCTCCCCTTCCTGATGGCATTTGCCGCGTTCGCCTTCGCGCCCAACACGATACCCAGCAAGATCGCGATCACGCAGGTCATTGAGGAACTCGAGCTTCCGATACCGCGAGCCGACGCAGGTTCCGAACCCGGTTACTGGCACGAGGAGCGCATTCAACGCGGCGACCGCGCCGCCACGCTGCTCCGGCGCCTTGGCACGAACGATGCGGACGTGAAGGCGTTTGTCCACGCGACTCTTTCGGCGAGGATGCTGCGCCAGCTCATTCCCGGGCAATCGGTGCGCGCCTATCAGACTGCCGATGGAAAACTGCTCGCCTTCCGCTACCAGAACGATGGCGAAGTGCTCGACGTCAAGCGCGACGGAGACGGGTTCCGTGTGAGCGAGGGAACGGTCGAGCTCGAGCGGCGGGTGCTGGTCGCTTCGGGTGAAGTCGATACCTCGTTGTTCGGCGCCACCGACGCTGCGCGGCTGCCGGACAGCATCGCGATCCAGATTGCCGATATCTTTGCGACCGACGTGGACTTCCACCGCGATCTCCGCCGCGGGGATCGCTTCGCCGTCGTCTACGAGGTGCTCTACGACCAGGGGGAGCCGGTCCAGACCGGGCGGATCCTCGCCGCCGAGTTCGTGAACGACGGCAAGGCCTACCGGGCGCTCTGGTTTGAATACGCCAAGGGACAGGGCGGGTATTACACGCCGTACGGCACCAACATCCGCAAGGCGTTCCTGCGCTCGCCGCTCGAATTCTCCCGTGTCACCTCGGGCTACACCAACCGCCGCTACCACCCGATCCTGCAGGAATGGCGCGCCCACCGCGGCGTCGACTACGGCGCCCCTGCCGGCACGCGCGTGCGGGCGACGGGGGACGGTGTCGTCAAGTTCTACGGCTGGAAGGGCGCCTACGGCAACCTCGTAGTGTTGCGCCACCAGTCCCAGTACACGACCTGGTATGCGCACCTGTCACGATTCGCCAAGGGGCTGCGCCGGGGCAAGCGCGTGCTGCAAGGCGAAACCATAGGCTACGTCGGAATGACGGGGCTTGCGACCGGGCCACATCTGCATTACGAGTTCCGCATCAACGGCGTGCACCGCAACCCGCTGAAAGTCGTGCTGCCCCCGGCCCCCCCGATCCAGGCGGCGCAGCGTCCGGCGTTCGACGCGGCAGCAGCGCCACTGGTGGAGCTGCTCGAAATCCTGCGCGGCACTTATCTCGCGCGCCTCGATTGAGGGCAGGCCTTTACATCGGCCTGATGTCGGGGACGAGCATCGACGGCATCGATGCCGTGCTCGCCGCGCCGCGGGGAAATCGCCTTCAAGTAAAGGCCGCCTTCCACCGCCCGTTCTCGCCGCGTCTGCGCGGGCGCCTGCTGGCGCTGCAAGCACCTGGCCCGGATGAGTTGCGCCGCGCCGCCATTGCAGCCAATCAGCTGACGCGAGCCTACGCGGCCGCGGTTCGATCTCTCCTCTCACGCGCCCGGGTCGCGCCCGGCGGGATTGCCGCGATCGGCTGTCACGGGCAAACGGTCAGGCACCAGCCGGGCGCCGGCTACACGCTTCAGCTTGTCAATGGCGCCCTCCTTGCGGAGCTCACGGGAATCGACGTCGTATGCGACTTTCGTGGCCGGGATATCGCGGCGGGCGGCGAGGGCGCCCCTCTCGTGCCCGCCTTTCACAGTGCCGCCTTTCGCGCCCGGCGTCGCAGCCGCGCCGTAGTCAATATCGGGGGCATGGCCAATTTGACGAGCCTCACCGCGCACGGCCCGGTGACCGGGTTCGACTGCGGTCCGGGCAACTGCCTCCTGGATGCATGGATAGGCGCCCGCCGGCATCGGCAATACGACCGGGGCGGTGCCTGGGCGGCGCGGGGGCGAGTCCTGCCGCGCCTGCTCGAAAAGCTCCTGGCCGACCCCTATTTCCGGCGCCGGCCGCCGAAGAGCACGGGCCGCGAGACGTTCAACCTTGCCTGGCTCCAGCGCCGGCTCACCCGGAACCTGCGCGGTGAGGATGTACAGGCAACGCTTCTCGAGCTCACGGCGCGCACGATCGCCGGCGCCGTACAGAATTACTGCGCCGATGCAAGGGAGGTGCTCGTATGCGGCGGCGGGGCGCGCAATCGCGTGCTGGTCGCCCGCATCGCAGCGCTCCTTTCCGGCCGCAGGGTCGCCCTCACCGACAAGGCTGGCATCGCTGCCCAGCACGTCGAGGCGCTTGCGTTCGCATGGCTCGCGCGGGAGTGCCTGCGGCGAAAACCCGGAAACCTTCCGAGCGTGACCGGCGCGCGCGGGCCGCGGGTGCTGGGCGCGATCTATCCTGCCTAGGACCCTTGAACCGCCATGACGCCATGACCGCCGAGGAGAACTAAAAGCTTAGACACAAAGGACACTAAGGACACGAAGGTTTATCGATCATGAAACCGGCCGATGTTGTTCCTTTGTGTCCATCGTGTCCTTCGTGCCGAAGCTTTTGTGCCGTGTGGCGGTTTGGCAACGATTGACGTTTCATGATTCACGGCGCGTCGGCCAGGTCGCGATCGCGCGGCCTCGCGAGGCCCGTCTTGCTGGTGGTCGCAAACTCGATCATCTCCCGGACCTCGGGATTGTCGGGATAGCGCTCGCCGAGCACCGCCACGGCCTCCGCAAGCGGAAGCCCCTGCCTCAACATCGTGCGATAGGCATCGCGGATGATCCGGATGCGGTCGGCGGAGAAGCCGCTTCTTTCAAGGCCCACCTTGTTTACGCCTCGTATGGCCGATGGATAGCCGTCTGCAATGCAATAAGGCAGGATGTCCTTGGCAACCTTGTTGAATCCGCCCACGAACGCGAACGCCCCGATCCGGACGAATTGAACCACCCCGGTTTTGGCGCTGATGATGGCATTGGCGCCGACATGGACGTGCCCCGAGATCTTTGCATCGCAGCTGAGCGTAACCCCGTCCCCCAGCACGCAGTCGTGCGCCACGTGGCTGTACGAGAGAAGAAAGCAGTTGCTGCCGATTACCGTCGAGCCCCCGTCCGATGCTGAGGCGTTGATGGTGGTGTACTCGCGGAAGATGTTGCTGTCGCCGATTCGAACGTAGCTCTTCCAGTCGCGCTGCACACGGAAATCTTCCGCGAGCGTGCCAAAGCAGCAGAACGGGTAGACCTCGTTGCCCTCGCCCATGACCGTGTTCCCGGCCAGCACGACGTGCGCGTGGAGAACGTTGTTCCGGCCGAGCCTGACGTCTACGCCGATGTGGCAGTAGGCACCAATGCGGCACCCCTCGCCAATCTGGGCGCCGGGCTCAATGATCGCGCTCGGGTGAATATCGCCTGAAGCCATTTACAGAACCTGGAATCGAGCGCAGCAGGAGATTCAGCGTGACTCCCCGCGCCGGGCAATACGCTACGCCTGCCCGGGACGCCAGGCAAACGCGCCGCGTTTCACGTCCCGTCCAACAAAAAAGGCGGCAGCGCCGCCTTTGTCATGCCGCGAAAGTTCTCTCTACGCAGAAAACGAGGAGCCGCAGCCGCAGGTGCTGGTCGCATTCGGATTCTTGATCACGAACTGCGCCCCTTCTGCGTTCTCCTGGTAATCGATCTCCGCTCCCGTCAAATACTGCAGGCTCATCGGGTCGATGAGCAGCGTCACTCCGCCGCGCTGCATCGAGGTGTCGTCGTCGTTCACGGCCTCGTCGAACGTGAACCCGTACTGGAACCCGGAGCAGCCGCCCCCCGTGACGAACACGCGAAGCTTGAGCTCGGCGTTGCCTTCCTCATCGATCAGCTGCTTTACCTTCGCCGCCGCGGCCTCGGTGAAGACCAGCGGGGCCGGCATCTGTTCGGTTACTGCGTTCATGTCCGCTCCTGGATGATATTGCGGCCGGGCTCATTCGGACGAAGCCGACTTGAACTGGACCACCTTGTCGGCCTTCCCGTCGGTCTCGAACACCAGCCGGCCCTGAACCACGGCGCCAAGCTGCATTTCCAGCGTCTTGTAGTGCACGTCACCTGTGACATTCGCCTTGGGCTGCAGTTCAACATACTCGACGGCATAAACCGGCCCGATGACCGTGCCGTTGATGACCACGTGCGAGACGTGGATTTCGCCCTCGATCTGCGCCTGCTCCGAGAGCACCAGCGTGCCCGGCTTGCCTTCGGCCGCACTCACGTTGCCGCGCACCTTTCCATCGACACGCAGGCCGCCGGTGAACTCGATGTTGCCCTCGACGGTGGTGCCCGCCCCGATGAGGCAATCGATCCGGCTTTGCGGCTTGCTGTTCTTCTCTCCAAACATGTCCTGCCCTCAGGAAACCGACGCGTCTTTCGTTAGTTTAGGCTGAGTTGCGCCGTTTTCATAGACCCGAACCTGCATGCTTTTCAGCACGGCCTCGGGCGACACCTTGAAAGTCCCCTCCACGCGCTGAAAAAACTTGAAGCTCAACTGGTAATCTTTGACTTTTGTCTCATTCTCTGGGGGGAGCATCACCACGAACGCGCGGTTGCCCTGCTCGAGATTGAGGACAAACTGCAGTTTGCCCTTGAATTCGGACACGCGCTGCCCGGTCTGGACCAGCAGCAGCCGATAGCGATACTCGCCCGGGGCCGTGTCGCGCCGCACCCGGAAGCGGTTCACGGTGAGCGAGGCACTCTTGCTCTCCGCCGACATCAGCGACTGGAAGAAAGCGAGGTCCTCCCGCAGCGCGGCGTTTTCCGCGGAGAGCGCCTTCACCTGACGCTCGAGATCGCCGAACGTCGCGCGGTCGATCTGCAGCTGGCGATCGGACGCCGCGACGCTCGCCTGCAGCTCACCGAGCTTCTCGTCACGCTCGCGCACTTCCTGGCGCAGCCGCGCGAGCTCCCGCGCCGTTTCGCTCTGGCGAAAACCGGCGAGCTCCATCCCGTACTTGTGGGTCATCCAGCCTACGCCAACGACAAGCGCGCCGAACGACACGATCATCAGCGCGCGCCAGTACCACGGAACGTGCGTGCGGACGGCCACGCGTCGCGTGGTGATCCCGAACATGCGCCTCAGTGCGTTAAAGCGGGCCATGCGGCGTCCTCACGGCATCAAGGCGAGCTGCTCGAGGCCCGCGTTCTCGGGAAGACCGAACATGATGTTCATGTTCTGCACCGCCTGGCCCGAGGCGCCCTTCACCAGGTTGTCGATAACGGACAGTACCACTGCGGTGTCACCGCTGCCCGGCTGATGCACGGCGATGCGGCACATGTTGGCGCCCCGCACCGAGCGGGTGTCGGGATGGGCACCCGACGGCATCACGTCGACAAATGTTTCCCGCGCGAAACGATTTTCATACAACGCCTGCAAATCAGCGCTCTTCGTCATGCGCGCATAGAGCGTCGCGTGAATGCCGCGGATCATGGGCGTGAGATGCGGCACGAAGACGAGCCCGACGGCGCGCCCCGCGACAGCCGAGAGCCCCTGCACGATCTCGGGATGGTGGCGGTGGCCGTCGACGCCATAGGCCTTGAAGTTGTCGGACGCCTCCGCCAGCAACGTGTGCACCTCGGCCCTGCGCCCGGCGCCCGACACGCCGGACTTCGCATCGGCGATGAGGTGGTCAAGGTCGACGATGCCGGCCTCGATCAACGGCAGGAAGCCCAGTTGCACCGCGGTCGGATAACAACCGGGGTTGGCAACGAGCCGCGCCTCGCGGATGCGCTCGCGGTGAAGCTCCGGCAGGCCGTAGACCGCCTCCGCCACGAGCTCGGGGCACGCATGCTTGACGCCGTACCACCGTTCCCATAGCGCGACGTCCTTGATGCGAAAGTCCGCGGCGATGTCGATGATGCGCACGCCGGCATCGACGAGCGCGCGCGCCTGCTCCATTGCCACGCCGTTCGGCGTCGCGAAGAAAACGAGGTCGCAGGACGCGAGGCCCGCTTTCGCGGGATCGGAGAACTTCAAGCCGATCCGGCCCCGCAGGTTTGGAAAGAGCTCGGCAACGCCCATGCCGGCCTCCTTGCGCGAAGTGATCGTTTTCACCTCGCAGTCCGGATGCTGGGCGAGCAGGCGCAGGAGCTCGACTCCGGTGTAGCCGGTGCCGCCTACGATGCCGATCGTGATGCCGTTCTTCGCCACGTTTCCGCTCTCCAGCTCCAGAGACGACAAAGCCGCCCGCAGGCGGCTCGGTCGCGGACAATGCCTCCTACCGCTTCGAGAACTGCTTGCGTCGCCGCGCCTTGTGCAACCCCACTTTCTTGCGCTCGACCTCGCGCGCGTCGCGCGTCACCAGCCCCGCTTTCTTGAGCGGCGGCTTGAACGCAGCGTCGTAATCGATCAGCGCCCGCGCGATGCCGTGGCGCACGGCGCCCGCCTGGCCGTTTTCCCCGCCGCCGCCCACGTTGACCGTGATATCGAAGGTCGCGATGCTGTTCGTCACCTCGAGCGGCTGGCGCACGATCATGCGGCCGGTCTCGCGGGAGAAAAACTCGTCCACGGGCTTCCCGTTCACGGTGATCTCGCCCTTGCCGGGCCTGATGAATACGCGCGCTACCGCGGTCTTGCGGCGGCCGGTGCCGTAGTTGTACTGCCGTTGGGTCGCCATGTTGCGTTCTATAGCTCCAGTTGTTTGGGCTGCTGGGCGGAGTGCGGATGGGTCGCGCCCGCGTAGACTTTCATCTTGCGCAGCATCGCGTAACCGAGCGGCCCCTTGGGCAGCATGCCCTTCACCGCGAGGCGCAGCACCCGGTCCGGGAAACGCGCGTGCATCTTCGCGAAACTGGTGCTGTAAATGCCGCCGGGATAGCCGCTGTGCCGGTAATAGATCTTTTGATCCGCCTTCCTGCCCGTGACCCGCAATTTGTCGGCATTGACCACCACGATATAATCGCCAGTGTCGGTGTGCGGCGTGAATTCGGGCTTGTGCTTTCCGCGCAGCCGGCGCGCGATCTCGGCGGCAAGCCTCCCCAGCACCTTGCCGGAGGCATCCACTACATACCAGCCGCGCGAGATGTCGTGCGGTTTTGCCGAATACGTTTTCATCAGCTTTTTGCTCGCGTGCGCGTTCTGCGGAAAAGGGCGAATTCTATTGCAAATCAGACGCCTGTGTCAAACTTGAGCGGGCCACGGCGGAGGAGCCGCGGCGCGCACGGCCTGGTCAATGAAAAAACCCTTGCGCCCCCGGGTATTGTATTCGCCCGCGGCGAATGCAGCACTGTTTACGGAGGAACTCAAGCGCTATGGACTGGCTGATGACGAACGCGATCGTGTCCCTGCTCCTGCCGCCGGGAATCGTGCTGCTCATACTGCTGCTGGCACTGGTGCTCGCCTGGCGCCGGCCGCTTACTGCCTGGAAGCCGCTTTTACTCGGGTTTCTCCTCCTCTACGTCCTGTCCATGCCGTTCATGGGACGCACGCTCCTGCATGTTCTGGAGCCCGCGTTCATCAACCCGATTGCGGACCAAAGCGGCCAGGCCATCGTCGTGCTGGGCGGGGCAACCTACTTCAGCGCTCCCGAATACGGCGGCGACACGGTCAGGGCCCGGGTCCTCGAGCGCCTGCGTTACGCCGCGCACCTGCACCGCGCCCTGCAGAAGCCCGTCCTGGTCACGGGCGGTGCGCCGGACGGAAACTTGATCCCCGAGGCACGGTTGATGCGAGACGTCCTGCAGCGCGATTTCCAGGTGCCGGTGCAATGGGCCGAGGAGGCCTCGAACAATACGCTCGAGAACGCCCGCGCATCCTTCCTCATGCTCAACTCGGCCGGCGTGCGCCGCATCTATCTCGTCACGCATGCCTGGCACATGCCGCGCGCGAAACTTGCATTCACCAGCATGGGCTTCACCGTCATTCCCGCGGCGACGGGGTACGCAACGCACTTCAGGCTGACAGCGCGCGATTTCCTGCCAAGCGCGGGGGCTCTTGTCGACAGCGCGCGGTTCTTCCACGAAGCGTTCGGCCTCGCGTGGTACTACGCGCGTATCCTGGTGGGCACCTGACCGCGCCATGAAGGCGCGCATCAAATGGATCGAGAACGTCGCGTTTCTCGGTGAGTCCGAGAGCGGACACGCGATCGTGATGGACGGCGCCCCCGACGGCGGGGGACGCAACCTGGGTCCGCGGCCAATGGAAACCGTGCTCGTCGGAACCGGCGGCTGCACCGCCTACGATGTCGTCCACATTCTGCGGAAGAGCCGCGCTCCGGTGACAGACTGCGTGGTGGAAATCGACGCCCAGCGCGCGCCGCAGGACCCGAAGGTCTTTACGAAGATCCACTTTCATTTCATCGTCACCGGCCGCGGCCTGAAGCCCGAGCAGGTCGAGCGCGCCGTTCACCTCTCGGCCGAGAAGTACTGCTCGGCTTCGATCATGCTCGGCAAGACAGCCGAGGTGACGCACGATTTCGAGCTTCGCGAGGCGAATATTTGAACCGCCGAGACGCGGAGAGAACCTGACGTATTCGTACTAAATCGCCTGCGGGCGATCCGGGCGGTTTGAATATGGTTCTTGCTTCTCTCCGTGGTTCCGCGGTTCTATCAAATCCAGAACGCGGTCCCGGTCATCAGCTTCGACGACAGGCGCATCGCGAGCTTCGCCGGGCGCGGCAGCTCCGCGCCGCCATGCTTTATCGCGCTCGTCGCGTGCCGGGCCTCGTCGGCCCTCATTTTTTCCACGATCAAGCGGCTCTTGCGATCTGCCGGCGGCAACCGCCGGAGGTGCCCCTCCAGGTGCCGGACGACCTGGCGCTCGGTTTCTGCTAGGAATCCCAGGTTCCAACGGTCTCCGAGGAGCCCCGCGGCAGCGCCGATCGCAAAGGAGCCCGCATACCATACTGGATTGAGCAAGCTCTTGCGGCCGCCCAGCTCATGAATGCGGGCCTCGGTCCACGCCAGATGCTCGGTTTCCTCCTGCGCGGCCTGCTCAAGCGCAGACCTCGCCCGCACGTTGCGCGCCGTGAGGGCCTGGCCCTGGTAGAGCGCCTGGGCGCAGATCTCGCCGCTGTGATTGACGCGCATCAGCGACGCGGCCAGTGTGCGTTCGGATTCCGTCAGGCCCGCCTCCGGCAACTCCTCGCCCGGAGTCTCGCGCGAGGACTGTGCGGTGCCAAAAACGGTCCGCAGGCCTTTATCAAAGGCGACAATCAGCTCGTCAATGCCCGGGAACATGCGGCTATTTTGACAGATTCCACGCTGCACGGCCCGTGATCGGCGTCCAGCGGCGGCGAAATGTTGTTCGTTCGTTCAGGCGGTTTCGGCGAAAAGCCGCGCCAGCTCCGCACCCGGATCCGGAGCGCGCATGAACGCTTCGCCCACGAGAAAGCAGTTGACCCGCCCGGATCGCAGGGTCCTGACGTCCGCGGGTGAAAGAATTCCGCTCTCGGTTACAACGATCCGGCCCTCGGGCACGCGCGCACGAAGCCCGAGCGTCGTCTCGAGTCTCGTCTCGAAGGTTCGCAGATTGCGGTTGTTGATCCCGATAAGGGGTGTCTCGAGCTTGAGCGCGCGCTCGAGCTCGGCGCCGTCATGCGCCTCAACGAGCACCGCCATTCCGTGCTCGCGGGCGGCCGCTTCGAGGGCCCCCATTTGCGCGTCTTCGAGCGCGGCGACGATGAGAAGAATGCAGTCCGCTCCGGCAGCGCGTGCTTCCAGCACCTGGTAAGGATCGATCACGAAGTCCTTGCGCAGGATCGGCAGCGAACAGGCCAGACGCGCCTCCTTCAGATGCTGCAGCGCGCCCTGGAAGAACTGCCCGTCCGTCAGGATCGATACGCACGCTGCTCCATTACGCTCGTAGCTTGCCGCAATGGCCGCCGGGTCGAAGGGCTCGCGCAGCACGCCGCGGCTCGGGCTCGCCTTCTTGATTTCCGCAATGACAGCGGGTTGTCCGGCGGCGATGCGCTTCCGGACCGCGCCGACAAAATCGCGCGGCGGCGGTGCCGATGCCGCCTCCGCGCGCAAGGATTCGGCCGGTTTCTCCTTCTTCAGTCGCGCGACCTCGTCGGCCTTGACCGCGAGGATGCGCCCGAGGATATCAGCCATGCCGGTTAAAAACTCTCACCGCAAAGACGCAAAGGCGCGAAGACTGCTGAGCAGGCATTTCAATATCTCTTTGCGGTCCCTCTGCGTCTCGGCGTCTCGGCGGTTCATCAGTCGCCTGGGCCGCGCGTGAAAGCCACGAACGCATCGAGTTTCTTTCTCGCTGCACCGCTCTCGATCGCCTCGATCGCCTTTTCGACCGCCTGGCCGAGCGTCGGCGCCAGCCCCGCGATATAGATGCTCGCGCCTGCGTTGAACGCCACGATGTCGCGCGCCGCTCCCGGCTCGTTGCCGAGCGCTGCGAGCAGGAGCGACTTGGACTGCTCGACGCCCTGCACCGTGATGGCCGCGGCGTCGTGCACGCCGAGGCCGAAATCCTGCGGTGCGATCGTGTACTCCATGATATTGCCGTCGCGGAGCTCCGCCACCAGCGTCTCGCCCGAAACCGAGATCTCGTCGAGCCCCTCCGCGCCGTGGACGATCATCACGCGCCGGCTTCCAAGCCGCTGCAGCACCCGCGCCTGGATGCCCACGAGATCGCGATGGAACACCCCCATCATCTGCTGCCGGGCCCCGGCGGGATTGGTGAGCGGCCCGAGAATATTGAAGATGGTCTTGACACCCAGCTCCCGGCGCACCGGCGCGGCATGCTTCATCGCGCCGTGGTGATTGGGCGCAAACATGAAGCCGACGCCGACCTCCGCGATGCATCTCGCCACCTGTTCCGGCTTGAGGTTGATATTGGCGCCGAGCGCTTCGAGCACGTCGGCGCTCCCCGACTTGCTCGAGACGGAGCGCCCTCCGTGCTTGGCGACCTTTGCACCCGCTGCCGCCGCTGCAAACATCGCCGTGGTCGAGATGTTGAAGCTGTGCGCGGCATCCCCGCCGGTTCCGCAGGTGTCGATGAGATAGGGCTCGTCCGGGACCGGCACCTTGGTCGCGAACTCGCGCATGACCTCCGCGGCCGCTGCGATCTCGCCGATCGTCTCTTTCTTCACGCGCAGAGCCGTGACGATGGCGGCGATCATCACGGGAGAAACCTCCCCGCTCATCACCGCGCGCATGAGCGAGAGCATCTCCTCGCGGAAAATCTCGCGATGCTCGATCACCCGGGCAAGCGCTTCCTGCGGCGTCATTCGCGGCCTCCCTTCAGAAAGTTCTCGAGGAGCGCGTGGCCGTGCTCGGTCAGGATCGCCTCGGGATGAAACTGCACGCCCTCGACGGCGAGCGTCCTGTGGCGCACGCCCATGACCTCCCCGTCCTCGGTCCAGGCGCTCACCTCCAGGCACTCGGGAAGGCTTGCGCGCTCGATGACCAATGAATGATAGCGCGTGGCGGTAAAGGGGTCGGGAAGCCCGCGGAATACGCCGCGGCTGTCATGGTGGATCGGTGAGGTCTTGCCGTGCATCAACTGCCGCGCGTGGACGATTTTGCCGCCGAACGCCTGACCGATGCTCTGATGACCCAGGCAGACGCCGAGCACCGGGACCTTGCCCGCGAACTCCCTTATGAGCGGCACCGAGATTCCCGCCTCGTTCGGCGTGCAGGGTCCCGGCGAGATCACGATGCGCGCCGGCCGCGCCCGCGCGATGTCCTCGAGCGAGATCTGATCGTTGCGGAATACCTCCACGTCTTCGCCCAGCTCCCCGAGGTACTGCACGAGGTTGTAGGTGAAGGAATCGTAGTTATCGATCATCAAAACCATATCGGGTCCGGATTCTCTCCGCGGCTCCGCGGTTCATTCAAGCCTGGTGTCGAGCCCGGCCTCGGCCATCTCCGCCGCTCGCAACAATGCTCTCGCCTTGTTTTGCGTCTCCTGCCATTCGGCCTCCGGCTGTGAATCGGCGACGATGCCGCCTCCGGCCTGCACATGGAGCGACCCGTCCTTGATGACCGCGGTACGCAGCGCAATCGCCACGTCCATGTTGCCGTGAAAGCCGAGGTAGCCGACCGCGCCCGCGTAGACCCCGCGCTTCACCGGCTCGATCTCATCGATGATCTCCATCGCGCGCACCTTGGGCGCGCCGGAGACGGTGCCCGCGGGAAACGTCGCCCGCAGCACGTCGATCGCGTTCAGGCCCGGTTTGAGCCTCCCCTCGACGTTCGAGACGATATGCATCACGTGCGAGTAGCGCTCCACCACCATCTGCTCGGTCACCTTCACGCTTCCCGTGCACGCGACGCGCCCCGCGTCGTTGCGCCCGAGGTCGACCAGCATGATGTGCTCGGCGCGCTCCTTCTCATCGGCGAGCAGCTCCTTCTCGAGGGCTGCGTCCTCCGCAGGCGAGGCTCCGCGCCGCCGCGTGCCCGCAATGGGCCGCACCGTCACCGTATCGCCCTCGAGCCGCGCCAGGATCTCGGGCGAGGCTCCGACGACATGGAAGTTGTCGAAATCGAAGTAGTACATGTACGGCGACGGGTTGATCGTGCGCAGCGCGCGGTAGAGCGCGAGCGGCGTCGCGCGGAAGGGTTTTGTCATCCGTTGCGAGGGCACGACCTGCATGATGTCCCCATCGTACACGTAGCGCTTTGCGCGCTCGACCGCGGCATAATAGGCGGCCTCGCCGAATCCGGACACTGCCGGCTCGGAAGGCCCGCGCACATCGGGCGGAATTTCCACCGGGTCGCGCAACCGGGTCAGCAGTTCCTTGAGGCGTGTCCGCGCCTCCTTGAAGGCGCCCGGTTTTTCCGGCTCGGCATAGACGACGAGCGTCAGCTTTCCGGAAAGGTTGTCGACGATCGCGATCTCCTCGGAGACGAGGAGCAGGATGTCGGGCGCTCCAATCGGGTCGGGCTTGGTCGCGGCCGCGAGACGACGCTCGATATAGCGCACCGTGTCGTACCCGAAGTAGCCCACGAGCCCCCCGCAGAACCGCGGGAGGCTCGCGTCCTGCGCAACCTTGAATTGCCCGAGATAGTCATTCACGTATGCGAGCGGATCCTCAGTCTGCGTGCTCGCTACGGGCCGCTTTCCGCGAAACACGGTGCAGGTGTCGCCGCGCACCTGCACCCGCGCCTGCGCCGGCAGGCCGATGAACGAGAAGCGGCCAAATCGCTCTCCGCCGACAACGGATTCGAGGAGATAGCTGTAGGGTCCCTTGGCGAGCTTGAGGTAGATCGAAAGCGGCGTGTCGAGATCCGCGAAGGTCTCGAGCACCACCGGAACCCGGTTATAGCCGGCGCGCGCGAGCCGGTCGAATTCAACTTCAGTCATGTGTCACTCCAGTGCAGAAAAACGGAACGAGGCGGCGCGGCGCCTCTAGCGCGCGCGCCGGGCCACAGGCAAGCGTCGCCAGTATCGCGGCGCGGTTGTCTGCGGCTTCGTTCCACAATCTGTCTGGTGCATGACCAAGTCGGAAGTCAGATCTTCTGAATTAAATGCGTGGCTTCGATCAGCGTCGGTACTATAGCATCTACGTCGAGCGCCCGCACATCCCGTCCTTCGTTGTAGCCGTAGGGCACGCAGAATACCAGGCAGCCTGCTGCGCGCGCCGCCTGCGCGTCGTTCATCGAGTCTCCGATCATGAGCATCTCGACCGGCGCGATTCCGAACTGACGGCAGGCGTAAAGAAGCGGCGCGGGGTCCGGCTTCTTCTGCGGCAGCGTATCGCCGGATATCACCTGGGCAAAGTGGTGCGCAATACCGAGCCGCTCGAGCAGCGGGATCGTGAAGCGCGCTGCCTTGTTCGTCACGCAGGCAAGGGGCAGGCCGGCGGCGCGAAGGGCATCGAGGCCTTCTGCCGCGCCCGCGAAGATCGTGGTGTGCCTGCCGTTGACTTCGGCATAGCAACGCTCGAAAAGCGGCAGCGCCGCCTCGAGGGCAGCCTTGTCAACGCTGCCGTCGAGCGCTCCGGCAAGCGCGCGCTCGACGAGGCGCGGAATGCCCTTGCCGACAAACGTCCGGATGGCCGACAGCGGCAGCTCGGGCCGGCCGAGCGCGCGCAGCATCGCGTTGGCCGCAGCGGCAAGGTCCGGCACGCTGTCCGCAAGCGTGCCGTCCAGATCAATCGTGACTGCTTTTATGCGCAGCGGGAGGTGTCGGTACGCTTTAGCCACGGAATCACACGGAAACACACGGAGAAAAACTGAACCCGAAACGCTGCTGTAGCAAGACACGGAGCTCCGTGTGCTTCCGTGGCTGTGTCGTTGTTGGGATGGCTATCAGTGCTTTGCGGCCTTGGCCAGCTCGGCGCGCATCGCGGCAATGGTTGCCTTGTAGTCCTTCGTCCCGAATATCGCCGAGCCGGCGACAAAGGTATCGGCGCCTGCGCGCGCAATCTCGGCAATGTTGTCGACCTTGACGCCTCCATCCACCTCGAGCCAGATGTCCCGTCCGGATGCGCTGATGCGGCTTCGCACGGCGGCAAGCTTCTTCAATGCCTCGGGGATGAACTGCTGTCCGGCGAATCCCGGGTTGACCGACATGACGAGAACGAGGTCGAGCTTCGCGATCACGTGGTCGAGGCAGGTGAGCGGCGTGGCGGGATTCAATACGAGACCCGCCTTGCATCCGCATTCCTTGATCAGGCCGATCGTTCGATCGACGTGCTCCGAGGCCTCGGGGTGAAACGAGATGATGTTCGCGCCGGCTTTCGCAAAATCCGGAACGATCCGATCGACCGGCTTGACCATGAGATGCACGTCGATCGGCACCTGCGTGAGCGGACGAATGGCTTCGCACACCAGCGGCCCCACGGTCAGGTTCGGTACGTAATGGTTGTCCATCACGTCGAAGTGCACGATGTCGGCTCCGCCCGACACCACCTGCCGGATTTCCTCGCCCAGGCGGGCGAAATCGGCTGAAAGAATGCTCGGAGCGATGCGTAACGGCATGACGGATTCGTGCCTCGACAAGGACCATCGAATTCTACCCGTTCCCGCCGTGCCGGCCCAGCGCGCGCGCGCTTGCACGCACCCGGGAAATGATCAAGAATTATCTTCATGAGCGACCACAAGCACGACATCCAGGTATCGGCTCGCACCGCGTTTATCCCGGAGCAGTCCGACCTCGAGAACAGCCGCTACGTGTTCGCCTACACGATCACGATCACGAACGCGGGAAACATCTCCGCGCAGCTGGTGAGCCGGCACTGGATCATCACCGACGCCAACAACCAGGTCCAGGAGGTCCGGGGACTGGGCGTCGTCGGCGAGCAGCCGCTGCTGCGCCCGAACGAGAGCTTTCAGTACACGAGCGGCACCGCAATCGCGACCCCGGTCGGAACGATGCGCGGCAGCTACCAGATGGTGGCCGAAGACGGGGCTCAGTTCGACGCGCCCATCCCGGAGTTCACGCTTTCCATGCCGCGGGTGCTGCATTGAGCAGATCGATGAACGATGAGCGCGGATCGATGAACGAACGAGTTCCGATGTTGCGGCGCCAACCGCCGCGCTCCCGTTCATAGATCATCGATCATCGCTCCGCGTTGCTTTATGGGCCTGCGGCTCCGCCAGCCTTTTTCCCCTGCCTGCGATCGAAGTGAAGTGCCTGCGAGCCGTGGCAGACGGCTCACTTCGGCGGCTCGTCGTCGCCCTTGCGCCGCCGGCGCGGCAGCGTCCACCACACGATGAGAACCAGCAGGGCGAGGGCGACAGCCGCCTCGATGAGAAACCAGAGCAAACCTTCCGCGGGTGCCGTCGTCTTATACTGGCTGGCGCAATCGGAACACCATGCCACACTCTAGCGAATCGAAACGCAGAAACCAAATGCATGCCGGGCGCCGCTTCGCCCTCGCTGCGCTGCTGGCGGTGGCTGGCTGCGCCGGGCTGGAAGACAAGCCGCCCGCGAAGCCGCCGGTCGGCAAGCCTGCGATCGTCCAGCCGCTTCAACGGGCGGCCTGGAATGAGCTTCCGGGCTGGCAGGACGATGATCCGTCGCTCGCCTGGGAGGCGCTTCTCCGCAGTTGCGATGCCATCGGAAGCAGAATCGACTGGCGCGAGGTTTGCGCGGCCGCGCGCGCTCTCGCGAACCCTGATCGGGAAGGCACGCGGAAGTTTTTCGAGACCCACTTCAAGCCCTACCGGGTGGTCGACAAGGATGGCTACGACGCGGGACTCGTGACCGGCTACTACGAGCCGCTGCTCCGCGGCAGCCTGACGCCGGACTACCGCTTTCGTTATGCGGTGTACGGGGTCCCCGAAGATCTGCTGGTCATCGATCTTGCCGATCTCTACCCGGAGCTCGCGGGAAAGCGCCTGCGCGGCCGGGTCGAAGGGCGGCGCGTCGTGCCCTACTATGACCGCTCGGAGATCGAGGGCGGCTACGGCGCGCTCGCCGGCAGGGAGCTCGTCTGGGTGGACGATCCGGTCGAGCTCTTCTTCCTCCAGATCCAGGGCTCGGGCCGTGTCGTCCTCGAGGGCGGCGGCGTGCTGCGGCTGGGCTACGCCGATCAGAATGGCCATCCCTATCGCTCCATCGGGAGGCGTCTCGTCGACCAGGGCGACCTGCCGCTGGAACGCGCATCGATGGAAGGAATCAAGGCCTGGGCGCGGAAGAACCCGGGGAAGCTGCGCGAGCTCCTCGACCACAATGCGAGCTACGTGTTCTTTCGCGAGCTGCCGGCCGATTCTCCGGGACCGATCGGCGCGCTGGGCGTGCCCCTCACGCCGCGCCGCAGCCTGGCGGTCGACAGAAGCGTCGTGCCGCTTGGCGCGCCGGTCTTCATTGCGACGACGTTCCCGCTGACCGACCAGCCGCTCAACCGCCTGATGCTCGCGCAGGATACGGGTGGCGCCATCCGCGGCGCCGTGCGCGCCGACTTCTTCTGGGGCTTCGGTGAAGATGCGGCGCGCGAGGCGGGGCGCATGAAGCAGCCGCTTCGGATGTGGGTGCTGCTGCCGCGCGATTACGCCCTGCCTGCGAGCAGCCGCTAGGAACTACTTAGAACCGGATGAAAAGCGTAGACACGAAGGACACCAAGGACACAAAGGAAATTCAATATCGTCTCTCCTCTGTGTCCTTAGTGTCCTCTGTGTCTGCGCTTTGGAGATCGCTTGAGCAGGAGCAAAGTCATTTTGATACTCGCTTTTAGCCGCCGATGAACGCCGATTCAGCTGGCGCTGAATCGTAAATCCTGAAGCTGGTTTATTTGGAGGAAGCCGAGAGGAGCGCTTCTTCCAGCTTTTCCGCCGCCACGTAGCCGCCGATCTGACGGCCGTCGCTCAGGTAGATCGCGGGTGTTCCACGCACCCCGAAGCGCTGCGCGAGCTCATTATTCTTTGCGAGCGGGTTGTCGCATTTGCGATCGTTCTGCGGCACGGTCCCGCTCGTCATCAGGTCGTCCCACGCCTTTCCGCGGTCCTTCGCGCACCAGACCGCTTTCGACTTGTCGACGGAGTCCGGCGAAAGGATCGGCCAGAGAAAGGTGTAGATCGTTACATCGGTGATCTTGCCAAGTTCCTGCTGCAGCTTCCGGCAGTAGCCGCAATTGGGGTCCTCGAAGGTGTAGAGCACCCGCTTTCCGTTGCCGCGCACGCGCTTGACCGCAAGCGGCGTGGATTGCTGCAAAGCCTTCGCCGCCAGCTCCCCTCGACGCCCTTGCGTCAGGTTGCTCCGGTCCTTGCCCCGCACGTCAATGAGATCGCCGATGAGTACGAAGCTCAGCTTCTCGTCCGTGTAGGCGATTTTCTGATCGGTGAACATGAATACGATCTCGTAGATTCCCGCGAACGGAGTGCGCCTCACGCTCTCCACGGTCGCTTGCGGAAACTTCTTCTGGAACGCCTCCTTGACACCCGCTTCGTCCGCCCGAGAAGGCGCGGCTGCCAGGGTCAGCAGCATCCCGATAACAACGATCATCCAGCGCGCCATCACAGTCCTTCGTAGTCAGCGTTCGGTGCTCGGTAGCGAGTGACTCGATCAGCCTACCGCATGGTGGACCAGAAAGCTCTTGAGCTGCGGTTGCCAGTTCACGAGCCTCAGACCCAGGTTGCGTACCCTCCCAACGAAGACAGCATCATGACTGAAAAGTTTCTGGAGCCCGTGTGTCATAAGTTGCATGCTGAGCACATCTTCCCGCCGCGCCCGTGCGTATCGGCGCAGCAGCCGCCGGTCACCGCAGTCCCGCTGCGGCCCCCGGTTCGCAAGCACCGCGCCCAATTCGCGCGCATCGCGGAAGCCGAGATTGACGCCCTGCCCCGCAAGGGGGTGCACATTATGCGCGGCGTCACCGATGAGGGCAACGCGCGCGCGCGTGAATTCCGTCACGCGCAGCAGCCTCAGGGGAAACGCTGCGGCAGGCGTGACGACCTCGAGCGCGCCGACGACACCCTGACTCGCCGCTTCGAGCTCCGCGGCGAGCTCGCCGCCCGACTTTCCGAGCAACTCGCGGCCGCGCTCCTCCCCGATCGACCACACCATCGAAACGTGATTTCCCGGCATCGGCAAGAGTGCCAGCACACCGTCGCGGCGGAACCATTGGAACGCCACGCTGCCATGCGCCTTCTCGCAGGAAAAATTGGCGACGACGCCGAGTTGACCATACGCGCTGGGAGCAGCGGCGATTCCCGCTGCCGCCCGCACGCCCGACTCCGCGCCATCTGCGCCGACGATGAGACGCGCGGTGAGCTCGGTGCCGCCGTTGAGATGCAAACTCGCGCGGCGCTCGCCGATCTCCAGCGCGCTCCAGCCGGCCGGGCAAAAAATGCGCGCGCTGCCGCGCGCGACCCGCCAAAGCGACTCTTGCAGGCGGTCATTCTCTGCGATGAACGCGAGCTCGCGCAGCCCCGCATCGTAAGCGCTGAACTGAAGCTCGGCGCGCCCGTCGTCACCGAAGATGCGCATGCGCTCGACCCGGGCAATCCTGTCGCCCGGCAGGCTTTGCCACACGCCGCACCGCTCCAGGAATGCTGCAGATCCGGGGCTGATCGCGTAAAGGCGGCTGTCCCAGGCGCCCCGAGCGGGCGCGTCGCGCGGCGCCTGCGGCTCGACCAGCGCGAGCTGCAGCCCCGAATCGCGCAACGCCGCGGCCATGGCGAGGCCGACGAGACCGCCGCCGACGATAACGACGTCAAAATCGTTCTGCATGCGCAGGTGGGCGTCGTGTCATCTGGCCAGTGTAGCGTGACAGCCGGTTCCCTCGGCCGCGCGCAACCCGATAGCAAGGCGATCTCCAGCCTGATTCTGAAGGAGATTCAGTGAGTTAACTTGACAAATGGGTCACTGCTTCCTTACACTCGCCGGCTTCTTCCCATGGCGAGTTAGCTCAGCGGTTAGAGCAGCGGAATCATAATCCGTTGGTCCGGGGTTCAAATCCCTGACTCGCCACTACCTCCTTGTGCAAGCCAACGCAAAGACGCTAGACCGGCTCTTCCAACACGCGCTCCAGTGCCATCAGGCGGGCGATCTGCCGGGCGCGCGGCGCGGTTACCTGGATGTGCTCGAGGCGGCTCCGGATCAGTTCGACGCGCTGCATAACCTGGGGCTTGTAGAAGCGCAGAGCGGGGCCTACTCCGAGGCGATCAGCCGCATCAAGCAGGCCCTGGGCGTCAATCCGCGCTCGGCGGAAGCGAATTCCAACCTCGGTTGCGTGTTCCTGGAGACCGGCCGGCACGAAGAAGCCCTGGCGTGCTTCGAGCAGGCGCTGTCGCTCGCCGGCGGATACGTCGAGGCGCTTTTCAACCGCGGCAACGCCTTGCGCGGCCTTCGACGCCACGATGCCGCGCTGGATAGCTACGATGCGGCGCTTCGGCTCCAGCCGCGATATCTCCCGGCGTTGGTCAACAGGGGCACGCTCCTGGAAGAGCTGGGGCGCGACGAGGAGGCGATAGCGAGCCTCGAGCGGGCGGTCGCGATCAAGCCTGATGAACCCGGAATCCACCTCAATCTGGGTCTCATCCAGCGCAAGCTCAAGCACTATGAGGAGGCCCTCGCCTGCTATGACCGGGCGCTCGCGCTCGATCCCCGCTACGCCAGTGGGTTCCATAATCGTAGCAACGTGCTGATCGATCTCCACCGAGACCCGGAAGCATTGGCAAGTTCCGATCGAGCGCTTGCTCTCAATCCGGTTTATGCCGAAGCGCTCAACACCCGCGGCAACGCCCTGCTGGGGCTCGACCGCTACGAGGAAGCGCTCGCGAGCTTCGATAAGGCGTTGGGCATAAAGCTCGACTATGCGGAAGCGCTTAACAACCGCGGCCTAGCATTGTTTGCGCTGAAGCGGTATCAGGAAGCGCTGTCAAGTTACGAGCGCGCGCTTGCTATAGATCCGGATTACGCCGAAGCCCATCTCGGCAATGGCGTCGGCCGACTGACCCTCGGCGACTTTGAAAATGGATGGGCGCACTACGAGTGGCGGTGGGAGACCGCGTCTGGACGAACCGCGACAAGAGCGTTTTCGCGGACCCGCTGGGATGGAGAGTTCGTCAATGGCGTGCTGTACGCCCGGGCTGAGCAGGGCCTGGGAGACCAGATTCTGTATGCCGGTATGCTCGAGGCGCTGCGCCAGCGCGCAAAGCGGCTCGCAGTCGAGGTCGATCGCAGGCTGGTGGCGCTGTTCCAGCGTGCTTTTCCCGCTATCGAAATCGTAGCGCGCGATAGTGAGCTGCCCGAAATTCCTTTCGATGCACAGGTTCTGATGGGCAGCATCGGGCAGTACCTCAGACGGAGCTGGATCGATTTTCCGCCGCGGGAAACGGGCTACCTGATTCCGGACGCAGCGCGCGCGAGGACTTTGCGCGAACGATTGACGGCGGGCGGGCGATTCGTGGTGGGACTGTCCTGGGCGAGCAAGGCTCGGAGATACGGCGAGCAGAAGAGTGCCCGGCTGCGTGATTTCGAGCGGATTTTAAGCCTGCCGGGCGTTCAATTCGTTGACCTCCAGTACGGAGACACGCTTGAGGAACGAGCGGCCGTCAGGGAATCGATGGGAGTGGAAGTCCGGCGCCTTGAAGACGTCGACAATTTCCACGACATCGACGGGCTGGCGGCGCTCATCACCGCCTGCGACGCCGTGGTGACGGTCAGCAACACGACGGCGCACCTCGCCGGAGCCCTGGGCAAGAAGGTGCTCCTGCTGTTGCCATACTCACAGGGATCGCTGTGGTACTGGCATGCAGATCGGGATGACAGCCCGTGGTATCCGACGGCCAGGCTGTTCAGGCAGACCACGGTCGGTGACTGGCCGGGAACCATTGAGCGCGTCGCGGGAGAGCTCGAGCTGATGGTGCGCTAGTGCCGTTCCAACTTGTTCAGACAAAGATTGTGTTAACGTGGAAGCGATGAGAACTGCTTTATGGGCCGCCCTGGCGGTCTTTATGATCGCCGCCGCAAGTCATGCGCAGGTTGGGCGGCTCCTTCCTGCGAACGGCAAGCTGGGCGAGCTTGTGGGCCAGCAGCATCCGTTCCCGTTGCTCGAGATCAACAAGAAGGTCGTGCGGCTTGCGCCGGGCGCGCTGATTTTCGATCGAGAGAACCGCACGATTCTTCATAACCAGGTCCCGCCTTCCGCCCCGGTGTTGTTCGTCGAGGATCGCGGCGGGCAGATCGTTCGCATCTACCTGCTTCGCCCCGACGAGCTCGCCCGGCTCCAGAGCACTACCAAGCGCTGACCTCTATTGCCAGAGCGGTGTCCCAGAAGGTCTACATCAGGACGTTCGGCTGCCAGATGAACGAGTACGACTCGGGCAAGATGGCCGACGTGCTGCGCGCCGCAAAAGGCCTCGAGCAGACCGACGACCCCGCCGCCGCGGACGTGATTCTCTTCAACACCTGCTCCGTGCGCGAGAAGGCGCAGGAAAAGGTGTTCACCGATCTCGGTCGCGTCAAGCACTACAAGCGCGCCAATCCCGCCGTGCTGATCGGCGTCGGCGGGTGCGTCGCGAGCCAGGAGGGCGCGGCCATCGTCGAGCGCGCCCCCTACGTCGATCTCGTCTTCGGCCCGCAGACGCTTCACCGCCTGCCCG